>Ga0209536_100005079_pt1 | contig 20572 bp, 17 predicted proteins | sample DeeMarSeWOR28_12_FD_187461 | JGI IMG/M metagenome (GOLD analysis project Ga0209536, IMG submission 187461) | Marine sediment microbial communities from White Oak River estuary, North Carolina - WOR-2-8_12 (SPAdes) (version 2) | ecosystem: Environmental > Aquatic > Marine > Intertidal zone >... | reverse complement strand
ATTATGACTGTGTTATCCAATTTCGAGCCAGAAACGATAAATCGACCATCTTGAGAGAACTCAGCTGACTCGATAGAAGCTGTCTCACCATATATATCACCGATTCGTGACCAGACCGGATTCAGGGCAGGACGTTTGTTGTCGTATCTGGCCATGACCTGGTACTGGGCATGCAGTGAAATAGATCAAAAACTAATGCAAAAAAAGTCTAAATTAGAACGGGAATAAACCTTACCAGGTTATCTTCTTGTCCGTATTTGGTTGTTCCCCATATTCATTAACCTCCGAAACAGGCATTCCATTTGTCTTAACATTCAAAAGCTTGAAATCCCGTATATGCAGTGTGAATGCGGGTATTAAAGCTTTTGCGATAGTCACATCCTTTAGAGTCACATTCGAAATGGGTGTACCTTCCACGCCCACGGCATAAATGCCATAATGATCCGCTAATTGGCACGTGACATTTCCAATAAAGAAATTTCGGAATATTGGAGGAAAATTATTACCTCGATGGCCTTTATAATTACTATCGAACCTGATAACGGCGGTATTAACGCGCTCGACGGTAATATCACGCACATATATATTCTCAACGACTCCACCACGGTCAAGATTAGCTCTGAAATAAATAGTTGAGTTTGCCTCCCCAACCCTGCAATTTTCCATGAAAACATTTCGCACACCGGCGGACATTTCACTACCGATACAGAGTCCATTGGCTTTGGAATTCATCGTACAGTTTCGGATGACCACATTTTCTGTCGGCTGGCCAATCCGCCAACCGTCCTGATCACGCCCTGCCTTTATAGCTACAGCGTTGTCCCCACAATTGAACGTACAATTCTCGATCAGTACATTAACAGCACCATCCGGGTCTACATCGTCATTATTGGGATTCCAGCTATTCACAACAACATTGCGGACGGTGACATTTGTGCTAAGGGCGAGATGAATCACCCAAAATGGCGCATCGTAAATGGTGATCCAGTCGATTAGTATATTTTTGCACCCATATGGAAGAATTGTACCGGGTCTTAGAAAATGTCCGTTGCCGAAGACGCGCTCATGAACCGGAACACCGTCGTTTCCCATCTGCCGCAGATTCAACTGATCTTTATTTTGATTTGGCTTCCATGTGGCGAATGAGTTCTTCGCGTTACCGTCGATAGCGCCTTTACCAGTAATCGCAATATTCGTTGCCATATAAGCATAGATAAATGGGCTGTAATTATAGAGCTCAGTGCCTTCCCGTCGGTAAGGAACATTTGGCAGATAATCAGAGCGATTAGTACTGAATTCTAACCTTGCATTTTCAGAGAGATAAAGATTTATATTGCTTTTTAGATGAATAGGACCTTTAAACAGGTATTTTCCTGCTGGTACAACCACGCGGCCCCCTCCATCTTTCGTGCACATATTAATCGCATCTCTAAAGGCAGGAAAACAGTCGGTTAGGGAGTCCCCTTTTGCCCCAAATTCTGTGACCAAATAATCGCGGTCCGGGAAGGTGGGAACAATAATCTGGCTAATGATCTCGGGTACAACATCCCATGGAGATTTATCCTCTTGCGACTCTACTAAGAAAAATGGCAGGTTGATTAACCAAACTGTTAAAGCGAATGAGATGCGCCACTTGAATTTTTATCTTTGCTTATCATTTCGTTGATTCCTTGTTTAGGGGTATCACGCAAATGTAATGTATATCTTCGTATTGAGCAAAACCACCCGCCCATAAATAATTGTTGCCTGCAGTGAATTTGTGGTTCTCGCCTCGAAATCCAAGTGCTAAAAATTTTGATTATTAAAAACATTCGGCTGTCGGCACCTATCCAATGCGTAGACTGGGATGGTAAATAAAGCAAAAAGGTTTTGTATTATATGCAATTCATTTCTTTGAAGTTGTAATTTCTGCAATCCTTTCCTGTGAAAATAACAGACAATTTGCTTAAAAATCAAAGACTTATGATGCTTTCTTATATTAATTCACTGTTTATTATAGATTTAGCATCTTACAAACAGTTGGCATATTAATTGAGGAAATAGGATTAGCATTTTTGAATTGTAAAAAAAGGGATGTGAAAGAATTCAATAGGGAAATTGGTATGAAAGTAATTAATCCGACTTCAACTTTTAAAGATTATATGGAAACACAAATTCGCTACCTCAATTACGTTTGTGCTATCAAACGGATCGATATGTTGAGTGCTATCGAAAAATATTCACATAGATTTAAGCTATTGTACCTAAAAAAACATGTTTATTAATGCTAATTCCAAATTTACGTAAGGTTCAATTTACTTCTATATTCTTAATATTTTACACCAATAATACAATTATCGACTCTGGTAGAACTTATAACTTTCCCATTCTCATATTCAACGATAGACTTTGAATCTTCAACTATTAGTTGAATTTGTTAATCATCTTCTTCAGGTAGCTAGAATATTTATATTGTTCTGACCAATGCTGTTCCACATGGGTGAATTGATAATGATAAACTGCAGTTAGTAAAGATTATTTGCCAGTTAATTTATTCTTCTATCGTAGCTATTTCCCAACCGCTGGCACCATAGCAATGAAGTGTTCCGTCAGAAATGACAGACATATTAATAGAATTTAACGGATTTGAAAAGATTAAGGAGATCCACTATTACATGCCAATCTTGGTAAACGATCTTGATCAGTATTTCCCAGTCATGACTGATTTACTTTCTTCAATGTCAAGTAGTTTGGACGCGAAAGTAGTTGGCCGGGCGGTTTTGTCAGGATATAATTTGCCTTTCAGACTGCTCAATTCCATAAATCTTGTCCATCCAGATGGAAATGCAATTTATGGTACTAAATAATCTAAGACATAATTATAAACACGGTTACTCGCAGGTCAAAATTCAATGGGGTTAAGCAATTTAATGCTATAAATACATATCCGACTACTTGATTAGATCAAATATTTGACTTTCCGTAGTTTTCGAATTAAGCCAGTCCGTTTTTAATTTCATACCTTTTATGCTTAATCCCGAATTCTAAAAGATATTTTTTCATATACTGGTGGGGGATTATCCGGATTTAGAAACAACCAACGCAGAAGATCTTGATAGAATCTAAAAAGCGGGTATTTTCCGGAAACTTCATTACGGACTTGTTCACGTCTGGCCTTAAAACTCGTATGGCTTTCTTTAGTCAGTAATTCACGTTCGCGAAGGTAATTTCGAAGCGGTTGAATTTGGATTTCAAATGTTTTGTTTGACCATTGGACCACCGACTTTATTGCACCCCAACCTGATTTTTTTTCCCCACCGTTAGTGAGATAGTCCTTAATTTCGATAAATTCGAGTCTATCTGAGGAAGTACCAGGCAAATTAATTTCGTATTTTCTACGAAATTCTTCTGACCACACTAAATTAATTAGAATATTTTGGACTCTTTCAACATCCTCAAGCTCCCCGACGACTATTTTTACACCAAATATATCTTTAACAAATCTGCTTAAATGACATAATTTTTTATCCCTTTTCACCAGACCATCTAGTTGAAAAATTTCATCAACTACTTTATTCCATATCTCTTCTTCTGCTTTAATTCTGCTGATTATTCTGTGAACCCGGAAGGTGTTTGGTTGGGTTGGATGGTACTCAACAACATTCGCAATGAGACTTGCCGGACTCCAATCCTTGCCATCGAAGAATTGGATATTACCTATTTGCCTGTTACCAAGATCAATATCCGTATTTGAAAACAAATCTGCCGATGAAATGTCCTGCCAAAGAGCAAAACGTTCTTTGGTTGAATCCACTTCCCCAATCACAACACTTTGCATTTGATACTGAGAAAGCAAAGATTCGCAAATTAACTTACATAGTTGGTGAAGTTTTTCTTCCCCGTTTCTGATCATATTTGCAAATCCAATTCTTGCTTGCTCCAGACGGTTTCTCGAAAAATCTATTTCGCGCTGAATATTTGGCATTTTTTCAAGTTCTTTTTTCAAATTCTGCAGTTGCATAACCAGATCATTGAGAAGAGGCTCCTTTGTTACCATCCAGAGAGGTGATTTTAAATTTGAACCATAATAACCTGCCGGAATTTCCATGTCGATTAATTCAGACTGATCAATCTCTATCTCAGATTTTAGAATAGGAATTATCTTAAATAGCTGAGGGTGAAATTCTTTGCGCATCATTCTTTGTGATTAGATTAGTCAGACACAAACATTATGAAATGGTAATGAGATTATTGGGTATCACTGTGCAGGAAATCACAATAAGAGAAATTATTTCAAAACCAAGACTGCTGATTCAGATTCTAATTTTAATACGCGAAAACAATTAAAGGTCTAATAAAATTATGATTTGAATGGATGACCCCTCTTTATCAGGCTGATAAGAAATGTGATTGAGGGGGCACGCAAAGTGGGAGCTCGCAACAAGCGAGCGATCAGCCCATCAATACTGTTGAAATGTTAATATAGCAAACTGATTCAAATTTCTTGTCTTGTTGATATAACCAATAATTGTATGAGGTTGGAGACAGGCCAGTGCAGTCTCGACTTTACTTAGATAGCTTTTTAAATTAACAAATATTAGTATTTGTCGGAATAACTTCTAATTCTACCGGCTATTTATTTAGAATATTAACTTTAGAACTATTATTTCAGCATGGTAAGATATTAGACACCACCTTTGTGCATATCATTCCTTTGAACTTCTTAAGAGAGTTTTCAGATATTCACTCATTAAGGCGCCAATCATATACATTATACTTTATTTTCCAATCACCGGCATTTGATATGATGGAATTGGCAACTTGATTCGGTAAAAATTTTGATAGATAAAGTAATAGATCCTTGTCATTTTTTCCAAAATCCTGTGAGTACCAATCCAGTATTTTTGACAAGTGAGCTTCCTTTTCATCAAGCAAGAAATTATTCTGATCCGGATTATTTAAAAAAACTCTTCCCTGCTCATCAAGTTGTTTATCTAATTTAAATCCTTCATAGGCCTCTGAACGCAATGGAGGACATGAAATTGCAGCACAAACGAGGGCAAAATGGGCACGTGGATCATTAAATTCCGGGCGGATTATGTCATGTTCAACATGATTCAAAGTCATTTTTTCATTGTTGATGACCACCAGATCCCTATCCCAAACAGTTGTATTTAGTAAATTTGCTACGATACTTGATCCGGTGTTTAAATCTTTAATACTTTTAACGGGGTAATTATCGCATATTACCTTTAACGTAAATGCATTATACACATTGATCCAGAAGGCAAATTTCTTGTTGTTATTGACGATTGTATCCGCATGTGTATCTGATAATTTTTTGATATAATCGTCTAAACGCTTATCATTTTTTAAGTTTTCATAGTCCACTTTTCCATCTTGAACATATTGTTGAAGAATCTCCGTAAACAATTGGTGTTTTTCCTGCGGATAAACCTTGATAATACAACATATCGTTATTAAATAAGCTAATAAACGCCACATATTAATTTCCTCATTATGGAAGTAATCTATATCAAGTTGAAAGGCAAATTGACCAAATGGTAGGGATAGTCAGATTTCAGCTTAAATTACTATATAAATATACCTGGGTTCCCCTTACAAATCCAAAGAATATCCAAAGCGTTGTGAGGAATTCTAACTTGTTTGAAAAAATTAAGTTTCATGGAAATTATTTATGTTCGAACGCCTGAAGTAGCTTGAGGAAAAATAACTACATAGTCATCTTTATTCCTTAATGCGCCTATTGTTGCTTATATTTTTTCAAGTATGAGCCAATCCCATATTTCTTAAAAATTTGTAATGCGCAGAGATGGCGGATCCAACTGTTGGGTAGGCTACGTATGATATGCCGTACTCCTTGCAAGTACTCTGTACGATTGAACAGATTGCCGGATAATGGACGTGACAAACCTTTGTAAAAAGATGGTGCTCAATTTGAAAGTTTAATCCTCCCAGATACCATGCAGCTAATTTATTTTGGGTAGCAAAATTAGCAGTGGTTTCAATCTCATGGATTGCCCATTCATTCTTTATCACACCTGTGTTGGGGTCGGGGGACGGGAAGGTATTATCATCCACGGTATGGGCTAATTGAAATACGATTGACAACGTAAATCCCAGAATTAAATGAATTGCGATGAATGTGACCAGAACATATAGCGCCGGATGGAAAAACATTGGTAATATAAGGGTGTACCCAAAATAAAATATTTTTGTGGTGAAAAATAAGGCACTCTCTGAATTTGCCGGTCTTTTTATTTTGTAAGAACCTATTCGGCCTGAGAAAAATTTCTGGAAATCACTATAGGTGATCCATGATAATGTTAAAAGACTATAAATTGGAAATGCATATAGATGCTGGAACCGATGCCACGGCCTCCATTGCTGGTTTGGGCTTAGGCGGAGCAAACCTCCGGTATGGAGGTCGCTGTCTAACTCGTGTATATTTGTATATGTGTGATGGAGAATATTATGTTTATGTTGCCACAACATTTGGCTGCCACCGATAATATCTAGCGTAAATCCCATCAACCAATTTATTTTTTTGTTTTTAGAATAACTGCCATGTCCTCCATCATGCATAATATTAAAACCTACCAATACAAAGGCCTGCGATAATGCCAGAGCACTAATAATGGATATTATAATGGAAGATGAGAAAAAAACTAATAGTATGTAAGACGATAGTAACCAGAGAAAAATCAAAACTGTTTTCAGATACATTTTCCAATTACCGGTTTTGTCTAAGTTTCGGTCCTTAAAGTATTGATTAACTCGTTCTTTTAACGTTGTATAAAAGCCAACTCGGTTCGGAAAAGATATTTTTTGCATTTAGCCTTCCACATTTAAAGAATAATTTAATTAAGTTTTATAAATAGGATAATTCCAGAGCTATCATATTGAATAAACCACAAAACTTAAACTTATGATAATCTTTTTGAAAGATAAATTTATTATTTTTCTAATATTGTTTTTGGCGTAAAATGCTGATAAGATAAATGACGCAAAATTTGTCTTAATATAGCTAAGGGATTAACGGAAGGTGTTTTAACATGAACAAGAAAGAGATTGGCTGGGGAATTATCGGATGCGGTAATGTGACGGAGGTTAAAAGCGGTCCCGCATTCCAAAAAGCGCAAGGTTCGAGGCTTATTGCAGTCATGAGACGAAATGCTGCTTTGGCAGAAGATTATGCAAAACGTCATAACGTAAAAAAATGGTATGCGGATGCTGATCAATTAATCAATGATTCGGAAGTAGATGCGGTTTATATTGCGACTCCACCCTCCTCCCATAAAGACTACACGCTGAAAGCAGCGGCAGCAGGTAAACCGGTCTATGTCGAAAAACCAATGGCTATGAATTACCCTGAATGTTTGGAAATGATTGATGCGTGTGAAAAAATGCGAATTCCTCTATATGTTGCTTATTATCGTAGAAGCCTGCCGCGATTTCTAAAGGTAAAAGAACTATTGGATGAAGACCAAATCGGAAAAATTCGATTTGTCACCGTTACCCTTTGCAAACCGCCCTTCCCGGATGATATCGAAGGAAGAGAGAATTGGAGAGTTATTCCCGAAATAGCCGGTTGTGGTTATTTTTGTGATCTCGCCAGCCATACAGTGGATTTGCTGCAGTATCTTTTGGGCGATATCATTGATGCAAAAGGATTTTCGGAAAACCAATTAAAATTATACGAGGCAGAAGACGTTATCTCAGCAACCTTTAAGTTTCAATCCGCGATAGTCGGTGCCGGGCTGTGGAATTTTAATGCTTATGGGAACATCGACCGTAATGAGGTTATTGGAGACAAGGGGAGAATCATCTTCTCGACCTTTGATCACCAACCCACTATTCTTGAAACCGAAAACTCAATTCAGAAATTTAATATCGAACATCCCAAACATATTCAACAACCATTAATACAAAATATTGTGGATGAATTATTGGGCAGAGGGAGTTCTCCAAGTACAGGTTATTCCGGTTCCAAAACAAATCTGGTGATGGATATGATTTTAGGGCGATAATCCTTCCTCATGCTTTTTCGAAAGCCAGTCGAATACCAAATGCAATCAATACAATTCCAGTAATCGATTCCAAGATTTTGCGTATTTTTGGGTGAAGAAGAAAGTTTCGGATTTTGCCCAGAAATATTGAAAGAATCGATAACCATAGAATTCCCAATCCAGCATGAATAGCGGCCAGTAGCAGTGATTTTTGAAATACCGGATCGCCTGGATCGATAAATTGAGGCAAAAAAGCCAGGTAAAAAACTGCAACTTTCGGATTTAGAATATTCGTCAGAAAGCCTTCCAAAAAGGATTTCCTCGTCCCATCATTATACTGACTCTCGAGGCTTTCTTCACGATTGGGGAAGGAATCATTGTACTTTCTTATCTTTAACAAAGACTGAACCCCCAAATATATTAAATAACCAGCACCAGCCCATTTAACTACCTCGAATGCAGTTGCCGATTTTACTAGAATGATTGATAATCCGAGAGCGGACAGGGTTGCATGAACAAAGAGTCCTGAACATATGCCGATAGTGCTGAGAATTCCAGCCTCCCTACCGCGGCTCAATACGTTTCGTACTACCAGCATCATATCTGCACCCGGTGTTATCGCTAAAAGAGCAGCAATACCTGTAAATGTGATAATCTGAGAATCAAACATTTTGTATTAATTTGCTTATTACCCAAACAATTAAGAAATGAAAATGTGTTAGAAGCAACGATGAATTGAGCCAATGATACTTGAGACAAAGAAATCAGCTGCACTACTTTCTACGTTGTAGAATCTCTTGTGTTCGATTTTTTCATCTCAAATATTTTTACGAGAACGAAAGCAATGAGGGCAAAAATAAAAAACACCAGCAACATCCAGGCAATGCTTTGCAGAGTCCCTAAAATAGTTCGATAAATCTCCAGGACCCATCTGTTTAAGTCCAAAATCAGTGGTGTGCCATCTTTGGGGACCGGGGCGATATACTGCTCCAGGTTCCAAATCCTCACGCCTCCTGAAATACCGACTACATAAACCGCGAATTTTATGTAACGATGCCACGACGTGCTGATTTCATCGGAGATGATACGAATTAGTATTTTTTCAATTGGCTTATCAAAGAATTTGACCACGATGTGTGCGGTCAGTGCAGAAATTAAAAATGTAACCATTAGAAGCGATAGGAACATTTAAATTGTCTCCTCTCAATTCGCAGTTCAATCGTTAAAAAGTCGGATTCCTCCCATGCGATGGTATATTGCTAAGGTTTGTTAACATCGAAGTTTTAAGATTCAAGATAATAAAACCAGTTAGATTCGAAGTATTTTTCAGAGTATCAATAAACTATGAATAAACTATATCACTTCGAGGAAATTGATTTATTCAAAATTGCGTAATTTGGCAAAATATCAACCGGAACATCTTTCAATTTATCTAATGCTTTCTGCAATTCAGGCGAAATTCTTCGGTATTTCTCAATGAATGATTTTGCACCATCATAATCACCCAATGCCTGGATCATCAGAAGATCGTGAGCTAAATCTTTAACTGCTATGTCAATTTTCTTGTCGTTTACCCTAAATTTTACCGACTTGTCATCAAATTCAAAGCCACCTTTTTCCATTATATAATTTAGTGCACATACATTGGCACCTCCATGGGCAGAAGTAATACCAAAACGCACACTCCTGAATATCCCACCCAGGAAGCTGGAATAAACTTCATTTTCCATTTTTTTCGGGAAAACACCTTTTCCGATTAAAAACTTTAGACTATATAAACCAAGGATATCCGCCTTTGCCTCTTCCATTGTGGAGTAAGATTCCTGTAGCTCTTTATTGACAGTAGTTTCCTTCCCTTGTTTCTCAATGATACCCGGGCCTAAGCCATGAGACATTTCGTGCATTAGCACATGATTAAAATAGGCATCAAATGACACCCTTTTTAAATCTTTTTCATCCAGAACTGTATTCACGATGGGGATCCAACATTTGTTATATTTCGCACGGGCAATATTTTTTAACATTACCTTTTTGCTTCCTTTTGCCTCTCTAACCCGCTCATCATTTGGAAGATTGAACGCGGTCGTTTGGACTCCTGCTTTTGTGTCGCCAGAGGTATATACCTCCTGAACGACTACAATGGGCGAAGATGAACCTCTGTTCAAATTCTTATGTTTATCGGGAATTGGCAGATTCATTTCCAGTTCCTGCAGGTATTTGCTTACCTTACGCAACTTTTCACTTTCTTCCGGATCCACAATTGTGATAAACGATTCAAAGCCAGCCTTGTATCCGAATAACTGATCTTCATACACTTCGTAGGGACCGATGACCACCTCAATTGTATGGTCTTCTAGATCCATCCAATCAACATCACTCTGGAAGTAATCATTACTCAAAAAAGCTTCCGCCCTGCTGTTTAAATATTTCTTAAGACTGGCATTTTCAGAATGTTGGGCTGCTTCTTTCAATAGATTTGCAGCCGGCACTAAAAATTTCCGGTATGCCTCAGAATATGGTATAGCAATCAATCTTTCCCCTTCCCTTATGATAACTGTAAAGTTGCTGATAAAGGCTTCTTCATCTTCTGGATGATTTTGTAGCCATTCTTCGAATTCTGCCTTGGTAATATCTTCCGGATAATAGTTGGCACCTGCTGGTTTTGGTGTGCGAAGATTGATAAATGGTTTATCGTTGTCTAGACGATCAAATGGCCCAAAATTAATGGTAAAGTATTTTATCAAAGTGGGATATGCCGGATCACTACCCGTTATTAGTTCAGCATGTATTGCCGGATTGAGACGATAAACTTGTCGCAAAAAAATCTCATCCATATATTTTGCCGCTTCTACCAACTTATCCAACACAATTTTATCAGATTCGGATAGCAGCGATTCGTCATAGGTGATATCGACCGCTGCGTATTTATTTAGTTGAGATTTAATAAATGCCGCATCTTTGTAATCATTTATGGCATTTTCTTCTGAAGAACAGTGCATCAAAATTACTCCAAAAGTAAGAATGGGCAACAGATTTTTATATGTTTCAAATTTAATCATTGTATCACTCTCCTTCACTTTGAATTTAACAATTTACTATTTTAATCTTCAGCTTGATGTTGAGGCCGAAGTAAGTCCAGAATTGTTTTAACAGGATTAAAGGTAATTATCGGAACCTCAACAAATATGGTGTTCCAAAATGCCATCGAACCATTCCAAAGGCCTGGAAGTTCGTACGATTTTAATTCTTTTCCCTCTTGTGATTTATGAGCAATGAATCCTGTATCCGGGTCACGATATTGCATCAGGTTGAAGGGCTTTCCCTGAAAATCTCGCACCCCACATACAAAATCTGTTGGACTGAAATGTGTAGCGGAATCCAAAATCGACTTTTGTTGTGGAGATTTTTGATCGATCTGGGAGGTTTCCACTACCTGAATAGAGGCTTCTCCATTCTTTTGTATCACCCAAAAAGGACCTCCCCCCGGTTCACCTTCATTCTTCACCATACCACAAACCCTTAGGGGTCTATTCAACTTATCAAATAAAAGGTTTTTTAATTCAGATGAGCCGACCTGATTTACACGATCCGTAATTTGTATCGAAAGCGATTCACGGGCAAACTCAGCGATTTCTTCTAAATCAATACTTTCTGTACTATTCCTATTCAGCGCTCTTACATACTTGAACATTTTTTCCTGAATCTCAATCAGTAGTCCCCCAAGAAGTTTTTTGTATTTCAGTGTTGGTTCCTTCAAACGATCCGGGACAACATTATCAACATTTTTGATAAAAACGATGTCACCCTCTAATTCATTCATGTTCTCCAGGAGTGCTCCGTGCCCACCCGGTCTGAAAAGAAGTCTACCATCCTGTAACCTGAATGGATTATTCTTTATATCAACGGCCAGCGACTGAGTTTGCGGCTTTTGAAATGAATAACTTATCTCATAGTTCAGGCCATTTCCTCTGTATTTTGCAGAAAGTTTTTGAAAAAGGCCGGAAACCATTTTTTCATGTTCTGGTGATACGGTAAAGTGAATTGAAATATTGCCTTCAGCATCTTTGGAATATCCCATGGCTTCCACGAAGTGCTCCTCAAATGCGGTCCTGATTTCCCCGGGGTACTTATGAAATTTAATTAATCCTTTTGGTAGCTCAGCATAGTTCAAGCCAGACGTTGAAATTACTGCTTCAACAATTTCCTTAAATTCACCCTTCCTAATTTGTTCCTCTATGTCGATTCCATCTCCGGACAGTGCTTTCTGCAAATCACTGTAAAATGCAAAATCTTTGATTTTTTGACAAAATTTAAGAAGATCTTTATGAAATTCGCTACCACTGGCGGCTTTTTTCTTTATTTGGGATACTTGAATACTCTTCTTGGTTTTGAGGGCGGATTGTAGTAGTCTGAACATCCGGCTGGCGGCTCCGGATGCCGGGATAAATTTCATTGTCCGGCCTTTTTTTTCTTCCTGATTGTATTTCGTTAGTAACTGTGGAAATTCGCTTTCTTTGATTAAGCGAATCCCATCACCGACGGTACAGGGTCTTAACAGATTTGCATAATCGAAGCCCTGATTGTAGATATTCAGTTGCTGTAAAACTTCCTCAAGGGATAGTCCATTTCCCCTAATTTGATTAATATCCTGATCCGAAAATTTCACAAATAACTGGTCCTCTCATTGATTTTAATCGAGTAATTCGTTATGTGACAAAGTTAAGAAACTTCTGAAAAATAATCCTAATTCTATATTCTATGTTTTGTCACTCTGAATTAATTTCAGAGTCCTGAAGAGTAATATATTCCGAACTGAATTCAGAAAGACCCAAGCAAAAAGTGTGGTTTTCAGAAGTTTCTGTGAAATAAATATTTATAAAAGAAACTATCCTCATCCAATGAAAAAATAAAAAATCCGCAAAGATTAACACAATATTAGATAATCAATTTCATCTATTCAAAACTTTTCGGTAAGGTGCAATCAAATATAGATTTGCCGCTGCTCGGCCTGCCACCAAAGCAATAGCTGCAGCCATTACTCCAATCATATCAAATCTATTTATTAGAATTAGAAGTAAAAGAACAATACCTCCAAATTCTATTACCGTAGCCATTGTAATGGGAATTGTTTTTCGAAAATGAACCAAAATTGCCCGTTGTAAGGAAATCAATACGGTCAACCCCGGCATAATGACTAAAACCTGAGTGGGGGGCATGCTGAAGCGTGTTAATTCTTCGGAAAGCCCGGAAACGGTATGGTACCAAAAATGTGATAAGTCGGTAAAAGCCAGTAATCCCAATATAAGTACGGTAGCGCAGCCCAAAAAAATGGCAAACCGTTTTAAAGGTTTGTATCCTTCCTGCTGGTCACCAATAAGGCTGATGGCTACTTCCTGGTAAGACAGACCAAGGCTTCTAAAAATAAATGTGAGTGAATTGACCACCGGAAATACGGCTAACGACTCCAGCGCCATGCGGCTTTGTCCCATAAAAAAGGTGACAATAGGATGAACCCCTAAGGCGATGACCGGGGTGAGCGCCAATGGATAATAAAACTTATTGATATAGCTGTAGCTTATCTCTTTATTACCACCACCGTTTTGGTCGGATTGCAATTTTCTTACAATCGGTTGAGCCATAATTCGACCGGCAATTGCCTCCATGAGGACACCGGCAGATAATGCAGATGCTCCGACTACCACTCCATCCACCTTTGAGAAAAAAAACAGTATAAATGCTGTGGTACTCATACTTAACAAACGTAATATTGTACCGTAAGCTACTCTTCGGGTTAAATGGTTTCGAATTAGTATTCCCTGATAAAAACGTCGATAGCCGATTGCACCTGGCCAGGGCAGCAATATCATCGCCGCGATGTGGGTTAGCTTCGCCACTTCTCCAGGGAGACCGATTAAGTCCTGTGCTATAAAATAGAATATTGGCGGAATCAGAAGTATTAGCAGAATGAATGTTAAAATTGTGTTTAGAATGTATGTGTAGTTGCGCAGTTTTCTGAGAGATATCTTATCGGTTACAAGTGCCGTGGAAGCACTCATGATCATGATTATAGGTGCCTCAATGATGAGAGCAAATGAAAATGCTACACCGTAAGCAGCCAAATTAAATTTCGGATCGGGCATGCGGGCAATAACTGCTGCCAACAGGGGTCCTTCTATGGACATCATAATCCAGGTGGCCGCAAGCGGGAGCCAGAAATAAAATATCTTTTTCTGAGTTAGGTTTGGTGCCGAGATGCTCATAGGGAGGCAAAATTACAAGCGTGGGAGGAAAGTATCAAGAGGGATTGAAAATATCTACCAATTATATTGCTTATAAATTAATGTCTTCATCTCCTTGATTAGAGGTGAGATCAATCAATATGATTATACAATCGCTCCCCCACCCAAACAATATTCGCCGTCGTAAAAAATGGCATACTGCCCAGGGGCAATACCGGGATCACTTTCTTTCATTGCTACTTTTATTCTGGTGCCCTTCAAAAACTCAATCCGGCAATTGCTCATTTTTGGTCCATGACGGATTTTTACTTTAAGGTTTGTCGTTTGCTGTGGTTCCGTAATCCAGTTCACATCCTCCACCGAAAAAGTACTGCTGACATGAGCGGAAAGATTATTCTTGTGCGAAATATAAATTATATTTTTCTCAACATTTTTTCTTGTTACAAACCAGGGTCCGTTTCCCAATCCCAGTCCCTGACGCTGACCGATGGTATAAAACCAATACCCGTTGTGTTCACCGAGTTTTTCTCCGGATTCTGACTCAATGATATCCCCCCTTTTTTTTCCTAAATGAAATTTTACAAAATCCGGATAGCGAATTTGACCGAGGAAGCATATACCCTGACTATCCTTACGATCTCTAGTTGAAAGTCTAAGTTCATGGGCTATCTTTCGTACCTCTTCTTTTGTTAAATGCCCAACAGGAAACAGTGCCCGGGAAAGTTGTTTTTGAGTAAGATTACAGAGAAAATAGGTTTGATCCTTAACGGGATCCGGTGACCTCTTTAAGAAATACCGTCCAGCATTTTCCTCGATTTGTGCATAATGTCCCGATGCGACTTTGTCAAAACTGGAATCAATTTTGTCATAAAAGAGCCCGAATTTCACATATTGATTACAGAGGATATCAGGACTAGGCGTCCTTCCGGCGCGCAGTTCGTTAAGCGCATTTTGTGTGACTAACTCGCGGTATTCGGTCTGGAGGGAGAGCAATTTTAGTGGTACATTTGCCTGCTTACACACCTCTCTTGCATATTTTAGATCAGTTTCCCACGGACATTCACCAATATGGGAGAGTTCATCTTCCAACCAGATTTTAATATAGAAAGCGGTGATGCCTTGCTTGCCCTCCTGTTTTAAAAGGTTAAGTGCAACCGAACTATCTACACCACCGGATAACAATAATGCAATATTCATAGGTTAGAGATAAATAGGCACAATTTCTTTCATTAAATTAACAATTTAAAGGAAAAATTTTGCAGTTGCAAACGCTTAGGAAAGCAGGAATGTGCGTTAGAATTAACAGTTCAAACTTTTAATCAAAGATATAAACCCTTCTTCCTCCATTGAAATGAGAGGAATAAAGTGTTTCATTTAGATTTGATATCGCTATTTTCAGATTATGCGTATCTATACACTGAATAAAAAAATTGTTTATTAAGTAGATGCCGGCATGGAATTTCTTAGCTCCCACGGTAGAATCAGTGGTCGTAAAAAGTACTATGTCGCCAAATTTTAGATGATCTTTATCCACATCCATTCCAAAATCAATCATGTGTTTTGTTCGATTTGGAAGGTCTATGTCCAAAGCAATGCCATATACCGCAGCGACAAAATTAATTGAGTCCACATTGAGTGACGACCTCGAGTTGGATGAATCAATTGAGTGTTCGATCCAATAGCCAAGTTCTTCGATAATTCTTTTTTTTGTTTCAGACATCTTGCGACGGGCGATATCCTTTACAAGGCTGGAATATAAAAGATCCAGCCTTTCACTGGTGTCCGATGTATCCTTCAAGCTTTTAACGGCTTTTGTCTTTAAGTATGGTAGTTCAGCCCTTCCAACTGCAAAAATTTTTGTCTCAAGGATAGTTTCCTCCGGCGATTTGATCACTGCTTTCCAGATACCTTCTCTTCTCAAAGTTTTATAGGCATACGTGCGCATATTTTTATATTTCAAGAAAAGTTGATATTTATATTCCAGATGGTCGCCCCGATACCACTCAATGGTTAAAAAAGTACCCGGCTTTGCCTCCTCAACCTTCAACCAGCAGTAGGCCCTCTCACCCACTTTAAATGACGATTTTTCATCGATTGGCTGCAACTCAACCACATTTGAACAGATTGTGGATTCTTTGATGGTTTGAGCATTTGTGGGTAGCAGAAAACCGAATATAAGGAAAAGCGAAATAATAAAAAAAGTATAATGTTCTTTGGGTTTAAGATGAACAATAATCATGCTTTTTATACGGATAAAATTTAGAATTACCGAAAAATTTATGAAATAATTTCCTTAAAAAGAATACTTGAGCAAGTAAGTGCTCCCTCAGCTTTTTGTAACTCGGAGATGTTTATTGTATTAACTGGAAATCCTGCCTTCTCTATTTTTTCGGCTGTTTTTGGAAATGCAGAAGGCAAATAAACATTTCCATTCAAATTTAGACAATTTGCAGCATATGGTTCGTTTTTCTCAATTTCAACTACAGCGTATTCAGTAAAATAAGATGGATCTATCCATTCTGGATTGATTAAAATCGTTTCCATATCTAAGGCGGTACATGCTGATTTTAAATGAAGGCAATCTCCAATGGGAATGGTGCTAATCCCGTATTCAAATTCTTGAACGATTTCCTCAAATTGACGTACGCCTTCTCTATTTGTCCTGGAGCTCAAACCGACATAAATATTTTTATCTACAATCAAAACATCGCCGCCCTCTAAAGTGCCAGGGGGATTAATGTTCATAACTTTTTGAAAGTTGGCCAATATCGGAGCAATGTTTTGAACTTCGCCTGCTCTACTCGGAATACCCATATTGCACAAGATAGCCACTTCATCCAAAACAACAGCAGTATCTTCAATAAAGACGCTATCGGGGAAATCGAGATTTACAGTTAATTCAATAACACGAAATCCTTCTTTTATTAGTGTCTGACAATAGTGTTGATGTTGTCTTTGTGCTAATGGAAAGTCTATAGTCTTGCGTGATAAATTAGATAGTTCACACTGATTTATTTTGGGCGAAACCTTGTGCGTCAAAGCAATCATTTGAGTTCTAATTTTTTTTCTTTTTTAATCGCAACTCTTGCGGTTTCCTGCCGGGAATTCGTTCGATTATCCCACGATACTCCATATCCAATTTGACGGTTGTGGTATACCACGAAACCGAACCATCAAAAGATTCCCCTATTTTACCCTTAACCAGCTTACGGAGCTGATTAAAGGAAATTTCATTTTTTTCTCTCAATACCTCGAATATCGCATCGTATATGATCTGATATTTTTCTTTGTTAATATTTGTGCCCTTTTTACCGGGAGTAACTGTCTGAGCATAGATTTTGTCAAACTTTTTCATTTCAGATGCCTCCAGAATAGTTGTACTGCATCCTCCTGTGGTTTGAAAAAATGTTCGGAAACTTCACAGCAGGCATGTAATGTTTCGAATATATAATAGCGAATTTAATCCAATATTTAATGGCAACCCCTCTATTGTCCTTCAAATTACACTCGGGAGTTCTGCGCAACAAAAGGGATTACCTAAACTCACCCCAGTAAAGCGAGAAGCCTCGTTTTCAAATTACACATAGATGCACTTAATGTTAAGATTCTTTTATGAGAATTTTTTTTATAGTGGCTTCCACATCAGATACTGTTGGTGGAGCTCCACCAAGAGAAAATGCGATCTCATGCTGGCCAAATCGCGGTAAATATCTGAATGCCAACGTGCTAAAAAATATTCCTACTGTTGGCACATTTACCGCAATAGCCATATTTCTGATTCCGGTATCATTGGAAACCACTAAACTGGCCCCTGCAACCAAATTCAGAGATTTATCCCCTCCAGAAATAATATCAAAATTGTCTGCCATTCCAATTTCATTTGATATTTCCTGACTAATTTTTTGTTCCCACTTTGCCAGTCCAGCGAGTATTATATGATCATATGACGGAAAATAAGCGCTTAGGTTTTTGATTAGCTTAATGAAATTGCTCTTGGGCCAGCATTTATACTCATCAGAGGCTGTTGGAAAGTATAATATATATGGCTGTTTCCTTTCATATACTTCTGCATTTAAGTTGAAAAGGAGTGGCCATTTATATGACAATCCTAAGACAAGGAGTTGATCGAGAAAAGTCTCAGCTTCAAACTTGTAATCTGAACGTGGAACTGCAATATCATATAAAAATCGGTGTGCGTTTTTATGAATAAATCCTATTTTCAATCTGGCACGATTTAAGAGCGTTATCCAAAAGGATCTACTTGTGGCTGAAATATCAAACAGGAGATCCTGGTCACCCAATCCCCTGTAGTTTTTTATTTCTGACCAAGGACTCGACTTGCTTCTTTCCACGAGATGAATGTGATCTACTAAATCATTTGGAACACCGGAGGTATACTTACTAATAATACTTAATGTTATTTGAGATTTAGGGAAATATTCACGCAATGTAATTAAAAAAGGCCGGGTGAGCAACATATCACCTAGTGCTGCATGTTTAATGACAGCAATTTTTTTGATTGATTCTGTGCTAATTTGAGCTGCTTTTTGTACAGCCCCTCTGCTTGTCCACGCTGATTTATCAATCCATATTTTCATTTGATTTCTTGAAATTTCCAGTTGGGTCCCACTAACATTCCAAAATAACTCTTGATTTCAAATATTAATTTTAGATGTAAAATATCATAATTAAAGAAAAAATGCCAAATATGAGGTTGATCCTTTTGTGGTTTTCGCGTAAAAACATGCTAATTCTTTTATCGCTAAAATAGGTGTTAGTTGACTAATACTAAAGTGCAATAGAACTTTGTTCGCTGTAACCTGTAGAATGGCTTTCTGTATCAACGATTTTCGACTCCGCATCGGTACTATGGCTGGAGTGTTACTGAGCTTGTTCCAGCGATTAGCACCGGAACAAGCAATAAAAATAAGATAGTACACTTTGGTTTTCAAGCGCCAATATTTTACCGATCTGATAAAAATAGAGTTATTTAGTGATCACGCACAAAGTAAAGTTGATTAAATAGAGCCATCACCTGAACTACTCTTCTATCTTTCATGAGCATCAATTTGTTATGAGATATTGACGACAAATATCCTAATCAGGAGGATCCTTGATTTTGGAATAATATCTACGAATGCGACAAAACCATTCCCCTCGGCATTATTCCCTCGAAAACATAATTTTTTGGGATACATACTTCACAAATTTTGTTGTGTTTTTTAAATTAGAGACCTGGGGCATTTGAGTTAGCTTCTGCTTATCTACCTAGATTGATGGAATTTTTAGATCCTTTAGTCCCATCACACCTGCTTTTTTTTGACTTATTCATTAGCTAGAACGCACATTGGAATTTTGATATCTACGAAATTTCTTAATTACAGCCAAAACATAATTGATCGGATAAGAATCCTAATCAAATTTTTGTGATCTGAATCACATTTTCATTCTCTTCCACGAAGTTAGTTTGATATTATACAATATTAAGCATTTTTCGAGATAGATTCCAATCTATGTATGATAACCAAATAGATGAGCTTAGTGATGGTGTAAGCACATGAAAACGACTATACAACTTACCAATATGAACAATACTTTAATCTTTTGGAAGACCGGTGATTTTTACATTTCCTATTAGTAGGTGGTTTCTTTTACTCTCTCGAGGTGGATATTTCGCATCAGTTTCATTTTGGATTAATACTGTCAGCACATATCCGACTTCGAAAATTTTTTCAGGATCCTTGGATGAGACTGGAATTCTGTATAAATCCTCTCTGAAATGGAGAATTTCCAATCCTGAATTTTTGGCAAACCAGTCGAGTTATTTGCCACTATCACATATAATAATTCAAGAAATGGTGAACCTAAAGCTACGAGATACTAATTGGCTAGGTGTAATAAAAATTCAGGGCGCAATAGTAATCCAACTGAGATATTATTCTGGTAAAAGAAATTTGAAAATTTCACAAAAAATAATTTCCCGATGAAGATATTTACCTTCGAGAATAAGCAAATAAAAATTTTGCGATATCGAATTCTTTTCAAATCTCAAGCTATTTAATATTAATAAATCAATAACAGAATTGTAGAATTGGAAAAAAATAGTAGTATAGGACAAATTATAAATCTAGGAGGGATTAACATGAGAAATTTTATTGGAATTATTGCCTTTATATTTTTAATACCGAATATTTTGTTAGGCCAAAATACTTATGTTGTTGAAAATTCAGGAGATAGTGGCCTTGGTTCCTTACGGCAGGCAATAAATGACGCCAACACTCATCTGGGAATCGATAATATTGAATTCAACATTCCAGGCACAGG
>Ga0209536_100005078_pt1 | contig 20574 bp, 13 predicted proteins | sample DeeMarSeWOR28_12_FD_187461 | JGI IMG/M metagenome (GOLD analysis project Ga0209536, IMG submission 187461) | Marine sediment microbial communities from White Oak River estuary, North Carolina - WOR-2-8_12 (SPAdes) (version 2) | ecosystem: Environmental > Aquatic > Marine > Intertidal zone >... | reverse complement strand
TCTCCCGGTCATGCATGAGAAACGCATCGGCGATGTCCGCCAGCGATCGGCGGCTCTCCTCGTTGCCCGTGGCGATCGGCAGTTCGCTCTCGTTTCCGCTCGTCATCACCAACGGCCGGCCGGCCCCGTGCAGCAGCAGCAGATGAAGGGGCGTATACGCAAGCATGATCCCGACCGTGTCCAGGCCCGGCGAGATCGATTCCGCCAGACCGGCTTCCGTTCGCCTGCGGACCAGCACGATCGGCCGCTCACGGGATGCGAGCAGTTCCGCATCCACTTCGCCCAGGAACGCGACCCTGCGGGCAGCCGCCAGGTCCGGGAGCATCACCGCCAGAGGCTTCTCCCAGCGTCCTTTTCTCTCCCGCAGTGTCCGCACCGACGACTCGTTCCCGGCGTCGACGACCAGGTGAAATCCACCGAGTCCACGCAGCGCCAGGATCCCGCCGTCCCGGAGCAACGCGGCGGCCGTGGCGATCGCTCCGGCGCCCTGTTCGTCCCGGGTGCCGTCGGGGCCCGTGAACCAGACGGCCGGACCGCAGTCGTGACAGGAGTTGGTCTCCGAATGAAACCGCCGATTCCCGGGGTCGCGATACTCCGCGAGGCAGGCAGGACACTGCTCGAACGCGCGCATGCTCGTTCGTTCGCGGTCGTACGGCATCGACTCGATGACCGTATAGCGGGGCCCGCAGTCCGTGCAGGTAATGAACGGATATCCGTATCTTCGATCCGCAGGATCGAGGAGCTCCGAGCGGCACGCGTCGCACGTCGCCACGTCGGGTGATACGGGCAGTCGTCCCCGTGAGCTGGAGATGCTCGGCAGCACTTCGAACCCGTGCAGACCGGCGACCGGGATCTTCTCCCATTCGAGCGCATCGATTCGCGCGAGGGGCGGTGCATCCGTCCGGATCGCCCGTTCGAAGCCCGCAAGCGACTCCGGCGATCCCTCCACCTCGATGAACACCTCACCCGATTCGTTTCGCACCGAACCGGTGAGACCGAAGCGGGTCGCGAGCCGGTGAACGAACGGGCGGAACCCGACCCCCTGCACCACGCCCGCCAGATGGAAGCGCCGGGCATCCGGCCCATCCGTCAAGCGGGCACTCCGTCGCCGTGCCGCGCCGCGTCGCGGAGGAATCTGTACCAGTCTTCCAGTCCCTCGCCCGATATCGAGGATGTGAAGAAGAACTCCAGCTCCGGATTCACCTGCCGGGCGAATTCCACCGCCCGGTCCGTGTCGAACGGCAGGTACGGCAGAAGGTCGATCTTGCTGAGCACGGCCCGGGTGGAGCGCTCGAACATGCGGGGATACTTGAGCGGCTTGTCCTCGCCCTCGGTCACCGAGAAGATCACGATCTTCTCGGTTTCTCCGAGATCCCAGCTGGCCGGGCACACCAGGTTGCCCACGTTCTCGACGATCAGCAGGTCCGTCTGAGCGAGGTCCACCTGCTCCAGGGCGGTGCGGATCTGGCGGGCGTCCATGTGGCAGGCTCCGTTGGTCACAACCGCCTGCACCAGCCTGTCGGTATGGCGGGCGAGGCGCTCCGCGTCGTTCTCGGTCTGCACGTCACCGGTCACCACGGCGATCCTCAGCTCGTCACCCAGTTCCTGCAGGGTTCGCTCCAGCAGCGCCGTCTTTCCGCTACCCGGTGACGAGACGAGGTTGAAGCACGGCACCCCTGCCTCGGCGAGGGCCCCCCGAACCTCGGCGGCGATCTCGTCGTTCTTCGCCATCACTTTTTCCCGGACCTCAATCCTCCGGATCGCCATCCTCCACCTCCACGTATGTGACTCGCAGCTCGTCGCCCGGCGTCCGTTGAATACATGCCCTGGCGTCGCGAAACGGCGGCGCCGACAGCAGGCTGTCCAGGCAGAACTCGAACGTGCCGAATTCCACGCCCGAGCGGTCCCCTACCTCGACGCCGACCTCGCGAACGAGCCCCAGCGAGGACCTCCCGACGTTCTCCTCGGTGATCCGGCAGACATCCATTGCGAGACTGAGTTCGTGCACCGCTACTCCCGGATCAAGCAGGGGCAGGCGGCATGCCGCTCCACGGAACGCGCCATATTGTCACATAGCGGTCTGTGTCGCGAGTCGTCACGACGTGGACCCTGCCAGCGCGAGCATGAAGGCGTACATGAGCGCGGATTCCCGGTATCGCCGGAATCGACCCGACTGGCCGCCGTGCCCCGCGTCCATGTTCACGTGCAGGAGCACCGGCTCCGCGCCGGTTCCCCGGTCCCGCAGGCGAGCCACCCACTTCGCGGGCTCCCAGTACTGGACCTGGGAGTCGTGCAGCCCCGTGGTGACCAGCAGTGCGGGGTATTCAACTTCCCTGACGTTGTCGTAGGGCGAGTAGGAGAGCATGTACTCGAAGTACTCCGCGTCGTTCGGGTTGCCCCATTCGTCGTACTCGGAAGTCGTCAGCGGAATCGAAGGATCGAGCATCGTCGTCACCACATCCACGAAGGGGACCGCAGCTACCGCTCCACGCCACAGATCGGGGCGCTGGTTCACGACGGCTCCGATCAGCAGCCCGCCGGCGCTTCCTCCCAGCGCGAACAGCCGGTCGGGCGCCGCGTAGCCCTCGGCCACGAGGTACTCGGCACAGTCGATGAAGTCGTTGAACGTGTTCTTCTTGCTGAGCAGTTTGCCGTCTTCGTACCAGCGCCGGCCCAGCTCTTCGCCGCCGCGGATGTGAGCGATCGCGTACACGAATCCGCGATCCAGCAGACTCAGGCGTGCCGAATCGAACCACGGATCCATGCTGGCGCCGTAGGAACCGTATCCGTAGAGCAGCAGTGGTCGGTCCGACAGGTCCTCTCCGAGCGAACGGTTGTAGACCAGCGAGATGGGCACCCGCTCACCGTCGCGCGCGGTCGCCCACAGGCGCTTCGACGCGTAGCGGCTCGACTCGAAGTCTCCGACCACCACGTCGCGTTTCCGCACGACCCGCTCCCGGGACGACCGGTCATAGTCGTATTGCGTCGTCGGCGTCGTCAGCGAGGAATATCCGAATCGGATGAATGGTGAATCGAGTTCCAGATTCGATCCGAGCCATGTGACGTACGCTTCGTCGTCGAAGGCGATCTCGTGATCGGTCTCGCCGTCCGGAGTCAGAATCCGCAGGTGCGTCAACCCGTCTCGCCTCTCCTGCACGGCGATCGCGTCCGAAAAGTGCTCGAAGCCCTCCAGCAGCACGTCCGCTCGTCCCGGCACCAGTTCACGCCAGCTCCGCGGCTGCGGATCGGAGATCGGAGCCCGGACGAGCCGGAAGTTGTCCGCTCCCAGATTGGTGCGGATCAGCCAGTGGTCGCCGTCGTGCTCGACGGAGTATTCGTGGTCCCGTTGCCGGGGGAGGATGACGTGGAATTCGCCCTCCGGGTCGTCGGCTTCCAGGAAACGGACTTCGGAAGCCAGGGTCTGGCTCGAACCGATGAACAGGTACCGGCCTGACTTGGAGCGCCCCACCCAGCTCGAATACGTGTCGTCGGTTTCGTCGTAGACGAGAACGTCGTCCCCGGCATCCGTTCCCAGCCGGTGGCGGTAGATCCGGTCCCAGCGGAGCGTCTCCGGATCCTGCTTCGCGTAGAACAGGGTCCGCGAATCGGCCGCCCACTGGTAATTGGGAGTAGCGGACGGGATCTCGTCCGCCAACCACTCTCCCGTCTGCAGGTCCCGAAACCGGATCGTGTAGAATCTCCGTCCGACGGTGTCCTCTGCGGCCGCCAGATACCGGCCATCGTCCGACACCGCTCGAGGTCCGACCGAAGCGGAATAGAAGTCGTGCCCTTCGGCCCGGACGTTTCCGTCCAGCAGCAGCTCCGCTTCCGCGTCGGGAGATCCGCGCATTCTCACGTGGACCGGGTATTCCTGGCCGGCATCGAACCGGCTCTGATACCACCAGCCCCGATAGCTCACCGGCGCCGAGTCGTCATCCTGCGGAATCCGGCCGGTGATCTCGTCGAACAGCCGCTCCTGCAGCTCCTCCGTACCGGCCAGGGCCTGGCGGGTCCAGGCGTTCTCCGCCTCGAGGTGCGCGATCACCTCAGGGTTCTCCCGCTCCCGGAGCCAGTAGTACTCGTCGGTGCGGGTGACGCCGTGGAGCTCGAGCTCCACGGGCCGCTTCTCCGGCCGGGGCGGCTCCTGGGCACCCAGGCCCGGAATGGTCGTCATCGTGCATGCTCCAGCGAGTATCATGAGCGGGCGGAAGATCGCGGGCATTTCGGCCCCCCTGTTCAGGCAAGCTGCCGCATCTGACGTTGCGCGAGGGCGAGATTGTGGCACCGGTCGCGGGCTGCGGCAAGCTCGCGATGCCCGATCGGCGGGATCGTTCCTTGCCGGGACCCCGTCGGGTGGCGAGGATCCCGCTGGCATCATCCACCAACGGAGGCGAACTCATGCGGCAGTCGGCAGCACGAACCACCCTGGCGATGGCGTTCCTGTGCGTCGCAGCGGCGTCGACCCTGCAGGCCCAGGACGTCATGACGCCGGAGCGGCTGTGGGAGTTGCGACGAATCTCCAGCCCGGCCGTCTCGCCGGACGGAACCAGCTTCGTGTATGGCGTCCGGACCTACGATCTCACCGCGAACCGGGGCAACACCGACCTGTGGCTGCGACCCGTGGTGGGTGGACCCGCCGTCCGACTCACCGATACCGAAGGCTCGGAAGGCGGCGCGGCATGGAGACCGGATGGCGAGTGGATCGGGTATCTCGCCGGGACCGATGACGGAAGCCAGTGGCACGAGATCCGACCGGATGGCACGGGGCTGCGCCAGGTCACAGCGGTTCCCGGCGGAATCTCCAACTTCCAGTACGCGCCGGACGGCTCGCACGTCTCGTTCACGGCCCGGGTGAAGCTCGACGTCACACCCAACGAGCTGTACCCGGACCTCCCGCAGGCCGAGGCGAGGATCGCGGACGACCTCATGTATCGGCACTGGGACTCCTGGCACGATTACGATTACAGCCACCTGTTCATCGCCCCGTACGCGGATGGAACGATCGGCGAGCCGCGCGACCTGATGCCGGGCGAGCGGTACGACACGCCGCTCTCCCCGTTCGGCGGCGGAGAGCAGATCGCGTGGAGCCCGGACGGGCGAGCCATCGTCTACACGGCGAAGAAGGTCACGGGCGTGGAATACGCGGTCAGCACGAACTCGGACCTGTACCTGGTGGAAGTGACGAACGGGGCGACCCGGAATCTGACCGAAGGCATGCCGGGCTATGACCTGAATCCCGTCTTTTCGCCCGACGGGAGCCGGCTCGCCTGGCTGAGCATGGCGCGGGACGGCTACGAAGCCGACCGCAATCGGCTGTTCGCGCTGGACTTCGCGACCGGCGCCCGGCGCGAGCTGTCGGCCGGATACGACGACGATCTGGACGGCCCTGCCTGGTCGGCCGATGGATCGACCGTCTGGATGACCGGACCTGAACGCGGGACCATACAGATCTTCGCGGTCGACGCGGTCGAAGGCGGCGTCCGGCAGATCACGGAAGGCGTGTTCGACTATACGTCGATCGCTCCCGCGAGCCTGGACGGCAGGACCGTCCTGCTGGCGACCCGACGTTCGATGTCCGCGCCGGTGGACATCTACAGGGTCGATCCGGCCACCGGCGACGCGACGGTCCTGACCGACGAGAACGAGGAGCTGCTCGCGGGCATGAAGCTCGGTCGGGTGGAAGAGCGCGTCGTCAGGGCGGCCGACGGCCAGGAGATCCTCTCCTGGATCATCTACCCGCCCGACTTCGACCCATCGCGTCGCTGGCCCGTGCTCCTGTACGCCAAGGGAGGGCCGCAGGGGCCGATGAGCCAGTCATTCTCGTACCGCTGGAATTTCCAGCTGATGGCCGCCAACGGCTACGTGGTCGTGGCGCCGAACCGGCGCGGCACATCCGGGTTCGGACAGGCCTGGGAGGAGGAGATTTCGAAGGACTGGGGCGGCGGCGCGATGGACGACCTGCTGCGCGCGATCGATGACGTGGCGGCCGAGCCCTGGGCGGACGAGGACCGGCTGGGGGCGATCGGGGCCAGCTACGGCGGCTACTCGGTGTTCTGGCTGGCCGGGAATCACGAGCGGCGGTTCAAGACGTTCGTGGCTCATGCGGGCGTGTTCAACCTCGAGTCGATGTATGGCGCGACCGAGGAGCTGTTCTTCGTGGACTTCGATCTCGGCGGTCCCTACTGGGAGACTCCGCGGCCGGCAAGCTACGACAGGTTCTCGCCGCACAGATTCGTGCAGAACTGGGATACGCCGATCCTCATCATTCACGGGCAGCAGGACTTCCGGGTGCCCGTGACGGAGGGCATGCAGGCATTCACGGCGGCGAAGCAGAAGGGTCTCGACGCCCGGTTCCTCTACTATCCCGGGGAAGGACACTGGATCCTGTCGCCACAGAACGGAGTCCTGTGGCATCGGATCTTCTTCGACTGGCTCGGCAGGACCTTGAAGCCGACGGCCTGACCGCGTCTCTCGAAGCGCCCGGCCGGCCCCGTCAGCCGGCCGGGCGCCCGGAGCGCGGCGAATTCACGAAAGCGGTCGCGCTCCGAGCCAGGAACCTGGGAACGAACCGGGGCAACCAGGATCCGACCCGATTCGCGATGCCGGGCACGACGATCGGCGTCCCTTCCAGCGCCCCCCGGTACCCCGCTTCGGCTACCGAGTCCGCATCCATCATCAGCGGGTTCGCGCCCACCCGGGTTCCCGTCATGCCGGCCCGGTCCTGGAATTCCGACTCGGTGGGACCGGGGCACAGCGCAGTCACCGTGATGCCGGATCCCCGCAGCTCGAATCCCAGGGCCTCGGAGAAGTGCAGCACGTAGGCCTTGGAGGCGTAATAGACGGCCATGTCCGGGCCCGGCTGAAAAGCCGCCGTCGACGCGACGTTGAGCACCCGTCCCCTGCCCAGTTCACGCATGCCGGCCAGAAAGCGGTGGGTCAGCTCCGTCAGGGCCAGCACGTTGACTCGCAGCATGTCGAGCTGGCTGTCCAGGGTCTGCTCGACGAACGGTCCCCAGGTCCCGAACCCCGCGTTGTTGACCAGGAATTCCACCGGGAAACCGGCCCGCTCCAGGCTGAGCTGTATGGTGCCCGGAGCGTCGCGATCGGTCAGATCGGCGGGCACGACGAGAGTTCGAACCCCGTGCGCGTCACTCAACTCGGCCGCCACCGCTTCGAGCCCTGCCTCGCTGCGCGCGGTAAGGGCCAGATCCCAGCCGTCCTCCGCCATGCGCCGGGCCAGCGACAGTCCGATGCCGGTCGAGGCGCCGGTCACGAGCGCCGAGCGGCGCCCGTTCGCCGGGCCAGCCCGATCCGGCTTCCGTTTCGACGCCATCTAATCCGTCCCGATCCCGGACGCGGCCGCCCGCCCGATCGTGCCCGCATCGGTACCGAACCAGATCTCCGAGTTCCGCGAGTCGTAGAACATGTGCCGGATTGCACCGGCCCCGCTCGGGACCTCCGTCACCGAGAAGAACTCCTGCGACCGCGGATCGAATCCGACGAGACGGTTGGGCTCCGGCCCGGTCTCCGCGAACCACACTCGATCGTTCGAGTCCACAGCCATTCCGTACGGTCGAGCTCCCGGACGTCGCTGGCTCCCGAGTTCGTGAAGATTCAAACCGCTCTCCCGTGCGTAGTCCCTGGAATCCGCTCGACCCGCAAAGGTGTACCGGAGGCCCGGCAGGAGGATCCCGAACCCGGAAGCGGGCTATTCGTAGCGCAGGGCCACCATGGGGTCGATGCGCGCCGCGCGCGCGGCGGGAATCAGACTTGCCAGCAGCGTGACGCAGAGCAGCAGCGCGGCCACTGCCAGGTAGGTGGCCGGGTCCACTGCCGGAATGCGGGGAAAGGCACGGGCCAGCAGACGCATGACCGCGAACGATGCGAGCGCGCCGATCACGAGACCGAGAAGCGCCAGGGCGAGCCCCCGTCGGACGACCCGGGAGAGGATCTGCTTGCTGCCCGCCCCGAACGCCATCATCACTCCGATCTCCCGCGTCCGGATCCTCGCGATTGCAGACACGACGCCGTACAGACCGATCCCGGCGAGCAGCAGGGCGACCACCGCGAAGATCGAAATGAGCAGCGACGTGAACCGTTCGGCCGCCGTGGCCTCGTCCACGTAGCTCTCCATCGTCCTTACCCCGGACAGGGGCAGATCGGAATCGTACTCCGCCACGACGCCGCGGATCGGCGCCGCCAGTTCCTCGGGTGCTCCGACCGTGCGCACCACGGTGGTAACGGCAAAGAAGGCGCCCTGCGATCGGTACGGGAAGTAGATCGTCTCCCGACCATTCTCGTTCGGACCCTCCGAGACGATGTTCTCGACCACGCCCACGACCTTCCACTCCTGCCGCGTGCCGAACAGGGTCTCCGCCTCGATCGTTCGTCCGACCGGATCCTCCCCCGGCCAGGACCGCGCCGCGAGCTCTCGATCCACCACGACCACGGCACGCGCCTTCTGATCGTCGGCCGGCTCGAACACCCGGCCCGTCAGGAGCCGGGCGCCGAACGCCGCGAAGAAGCCCGGCGTCACGTAACGGTAATCCGCCTCGCCCGCCCGGGATGCGCCGGTCGCCGGAAGCGCCACCTCGTACGGGGACGTCCAGAACTGGCCGCCCAGCGGAAGCACCTGGGTCGAGCCCACCGCTTCGACTCCCGACAGGGCTCCTACGCGCGCTTCGATCTCGGACAGGGCCTGCGCACGATCCGCCACCTCCGGGTACTTCAACGCCGGCAGCGACAGCCGGTAGGTCAGAACGTCCTGCGGCGCGAACCCGAGATCGACGGCCTGCATCGCCCTGACGCTGCGCAGCAGCGCGCCGGCGCCTACGAGCAGCACCATCGCGAGGGCGACTTCGCCGACCACGATCGCGTGCCTGAGCCGCCGCTGGCCCGGATTGGCGGATTGCGCCCCACGCTCCTTCAGACCGGCGTTGAGATCGGGCCGAGACGCGTTCAGCGCAGGCACGATGCCGAACACGAGTGCGGAAATCACGGTGGCCCCGAGCGTGAACAGCAGTACGGGACCATCGATCGGCACTTCGTCCAGCCGCGGCAGCCCGGCCGGCCGCATTGCCAGCAACAGGTCGATCGCCCAGCGCGCGACCAGGAGTCCGGCCACTCCACCGATCAGGGCCAGCAGCATGGCTTCGGTTAGGAACTGACGGACGATGCGCCTTCTGCCGCCACCCACGGCGGCGCGGATCGCGATCTCCTTCTTCCGCGTTCCCGCCTGTACGAGCAGCAGGTTCGCCGTGTTCGCGCAGGCGATGAGCAGGACCAGCAGCACGGCCACGAGCAGGGCGATCAGCGCCGGCCGGACGTGCGCCACGATATCCTCGTGCAGCGACTTCACCTGGATCGAGATGTCGCCGTCGCGATGGTAGTCGAAAGTCGACCGTTGCCACTGGCCGAGCGATTCCGCTTCCAGCCGGGCGTCCGACAGCGTCGCACCCGGTGTCAGGCGGGCCAGGACCCGACGGTTCGCGTTGGGACTGTTGCGCTGGAATCTCCAGTACGGCACCGGGTCCGCCATCCACAGATCGATGTCCGTGGCGACGCCCGCGTTGCTGGGCAGCAGCAACGCGAAGTCCTCAGGCATCACGCCGACCACCCGGTTGGGGAAACCGTTCAGCATGATCGTGTCACCCAGGATGTCCGGATCCGATCCGAACCGTCGGGCCCACACCCCGTGACTGAGCAGTACGACCGGGACCTGGTCCCGATCGACCTCCCCGGGGGCCGGCTCGAAACCGTCACCCGGTGCGAAAACCCTTCCCTGCGCGGCTCCGACGCCGAGGACACCGAAGAAGTTGTCGGACACCGTGGCTACCCTCACGACCTCGGGCGCGCCCCCACCCGTCAGATTCTGCTCGAAGGTCCGGTCGATGACGGCGACGGACTCCAGCGAGGGCATTCGGGTGCGGAAGTCGATCACGTCGGGTGGCGGGATCGGGGCATCGGACCAGCCGAGACTCCCGATGTGGTGGCGCAGCATGACCAGCCGGTCGGGCTTCGAGTAGGGCAGCGGCTGCACGAGCACGGAGTTGATGACGCTGAACACGGCGGTGTTCGCGCCGATACCGATCGCCAGCGTCAGGATCGTGACGGCAGAGAAGCCGGGGTGCTTGATCAGAAATCGCAACCCGAACCTGAGGTCCTGCAGAAATCTCCTCACGCCCCTCCCCGCTCTCCCGTCGGTGGCACTGCGAATCTCCACCGGATCACCGGGGCACACCTCGTGCCACCCATCCGGATCCGCATAACGTCAGTATCCGCAAGGGTGTGCAACGCCACCGCCGCTGCCCGGGCGAATCGGTCCTGTGCGGTTCCGGGACGAGCTGTCGCGGAAACGGACGCGCTTCCGTTCAGGGCCCTTCAGAGAATCTCTGGCAGCGGCGCCGCGAATTCCCCGGGCACGGGCTCCGCCAGCCGCTCGAAATCGGAGTACGCGATCTCGATGGCCGAGTTGTGGTCCCCGGCATGGAACGCGATACGCTCCGACTCGCGCAGGCCCTCGTCCACGAAGGTGGTCTGGCCGTAGAGATTGCCGAACGGCGGCATCGCCCCGAGGTCGCAGTCGGGAAACAGGCCTGACAGCTCTCCTTCACTCGCGAGCCTGGCGTTCTCCGCACCGGTCGCGGCGCGCAGCTTCTCCAGGTCGACTCGGCGCGTGGCCGGCACCGCGCAGATCACCGGGCGCCCGTCCAGAAGCACTTCTACGGTCTTTGCCCACTGCCTGCCCGGAACGTGGCTCGCCGCCGCCTCTTCCTGCGCCGTGAAGGCCGGCGGGTGATCGATGACCTCGAACTTCACCCCCGATTCCTCCAGGTATTCCTCGATCCTCGCAGCGATCGTCATTCCCTGCCTCCTTCCATCGGTCCCTGCTCGAGTCCTGCGTGGCCCATGGCCCCCGTGGCCGCGATCCTGTGCAGCACCTCGCCGGCCGCCACCGGGGCCGTGTCCTCTGCGTCGCGCCCGCTCAATGCGTCGAGCACCGGTCTGAGCTCGCTCCGCAACCGTTCGCAGTAATGGTCGTGCAGCACGTGGTGAGCGGCCTGTCGAAACCACAACGATCCGGAATGCTGGATCACCCCTTCCAGGAGTGCATGGATCCCGTCGCACTTAAGAGCGATCAGGGCCTCCGCTGCGAGCCACCGCACCCCGAATTCGCGGTCGCCGAGCGATTCCACCAGGGCAGCTGCGGCACTCGGGCTCGCGATGTAGAGGAGCGCTTCCGCGGCCTCGGTCCGAATCACCGGGTCCTCTTCGTTCAGCGCGCCGATGAGAGGCCCGACAACCCGCTCCCCCGCACGCACCAGGCAGCGGCGCGCCTGCTTCCGTCGCAGTCCGTCCGCACTGGCCAGTGCCTCGATGAGGACGGCGGTGTCCTCGTCGCATATTCCTGCAGCGGGTGGTGTTTCCCGGGACGGCTCGCGCATGCAACCTCCGTGGGTATCGCATTCGCCGGAGGGGTGGCAAGTTCCCACTTGTTGCGGACCTATTCGACACGTACGGTACTGGTTCGAAATCTAAGGCCGGACGAGGCCGCGCGCACCTCGGCCGGCATCGGTCTACGCGCCCATCCCGGAGGAATACTCGGATGCAGGACATCGACACCGGGTCGCTGGCAACTCAGGCCGTGGACTTAATCGCCCAGTGGGGGCTGAAGGTCCTCGGCGCGATCGCCGTTCTGTTGGTCGGGCGGGCGGTTGCCGCCTGGGGACGCAAGCTCACGCGCCGCGGGCTGGAACGGGCCGGAATGGACGCGACCATCGTCCCGTTCGTTTCGGGCCTCGTGTATTTCCTGATTCTCGCGTTCGTGTTGCTGGCGGTCCTCGGCCTGTTCGGTATTCCCACGGCCTCGATCGTAGCAGTCCTGGGTGCCGCCTCGCTGGCAGTCGGCCTCGCGCTGCAGGGCACGCTGGGCAACTTCGCTTCCGGGGTGATGCTGCTGCTGTTCCGACCGTTCCAGGTCGGTGACTTCATCGCCGTGGCAGGCGAATCGGGCACGGTGGAGTCGATCGGGGTCTTCTCGACCGTCCTCAATACGCCCGACAACGTCCGGATCACGATCCCCAACGGGAAAGTGTATGGAGAGCCGATCAAGAACTTTTCCGCCAATCCGCAGCGCCGGATAGACCTGACCGTCGGTGTGGGCTACGACGACGACCTGCAGCTCGCCGAGGAGACCCTGGTCGGGATACTCGCCTCCGACGGCCGGGTCCTGGAAGAGCCGCCGGCGACGGTCGCCGTCAGCGGGCTGGGAGAGTCCTCCGTGGACTTCGTCGTCCGGCCGTGGTGCGCGGCAGAGGATTACTGGCCTCTGAGGTTCGAGCTGACGAGGCGGATCAAGGAGGGACTCGAGGAAGCCGGGTGCTCGATTCCGTTCCCGCAGAGGGATATGCACCTGGCCAGCTGGCCCGAGAATGGGCCGGATCGCATCTCGGTCGGCTGATGCCGGTCAGGGGAGTTTCGCGTTTCGCGCGCCCTTCGTATTGTTGGTTGTTTGCCGTGCCCGCTCACTTTCCGAGGAGTCAGACGATATGGCGAAGCACAACTTTCTCGTTGAGAAGTACCAGATCACGCTGGGCGATCACTCCTCCACGTGGGGCGGCGTAACGGTTACGGCGCGAGGAATCGTCGCATGCTTCGGCGAGCACCTGCGCCTGCTGTTCTACTTCCTGCCCGACGGCGCGGACATTCCGGCCGCGATGTGGAACGAAGACGCCCGGGTCGCCGTGGCTTTCGTGCCGATGTCCGACATGGCTCCCTGGGTGGACATGCTCCGAAACGAGAAGCCGATCTACGGCAACATCGACACGGATGCCCCGGGCGAGAGCTACATCAGCACGCTGCACGAGCCCGTCGGTGAAGAGGAGAAGCGCGGCTGGCGTCGTTGACCTGAACGGCGCATGCCCGAACGTCGGTCCGCTGCGCGCGTAGTCGGTGGATCAGACGGGAACGGCCCGACCTCTCTGCAGGGGGGGTCGGGCCGTCGTCATTCAGGCTCGCACCGCGGAGAACGAGGCTCGCGGCGTGCGGGCGCCGGGATTTCCGGCATCTACTCCATCTTCAACCGCTATTCCATGCGCATCGTCGCGCGGGATCCGAGATTGACCCCGTTCCGGTAGGACTTTCCGAACAGGCCCAGCACCGGTCCGACGAGCAGAAAACTGTACTGATCCTTCACCGTGACGGTGACGGCATCGCCGGACTGTGCGGCGGTGAATGAGGATCGCGCCGTGCCGTCCGGGGCGGCCGCCGAGATGATGATCGAGTCGGCGGTAATGTTGTTCGCTGACAGATAGTTGGTGACCACTGTCTGAACGGTCGAACTGTTCAGCGTTCCCGACGAACTCTGCACGACGGCGGCTCTGGCTCCCTCGCGCGCCGCGTTCACGAGGCTCTGCTTGATGCTGTAGGCTCGCGCGAACTCGAAGATCCCGACGAGAATCAGCAGCAGCAGGGGCAGCGCGAGCGCCAGCTCCACGAGTGCCTGGCCGCTGTCGCCCCGTACCGGGTCTCGCCGGCGAAGCCAGGTCGGCGACCCGAAGCGAAATCTCTTCACACCTGCACCGTTCCTTCCTGTGGGTTCCTGCACCATGGCCGCGCGACAGGCCCGAAACTAGGCAAGATCCGCGCTCGTGCCAACCTCAGCGGGCACGGCCGCGCAACTATCATGAAAGAATCATACCGCGGCCGCGCCCGCCGGATCCAGACACCTGCACAGGCCGCGGATTGCGCAGTTCGGCCCGTGCACTGTGACCCCGCCCCGTCCGTCGCCGTGCCACGCGAATTCCCGATCCGCCCGCATTCCGCGACCTGCGGCCATGCATTCCGCCGGCGAACCGCCGGCGGCTAGAGTTCCACCTGCTGCCCGGAGTGCGTGAAGTGAAGTATGACCCGGGTGCGGTCTTCCGGTGCCGGGTTCCGCTCCGACACGGGCAGAATCGCATCCACGGCTTCCCGGTACAGTCGCGCCTGGATCCTGTGGCGCTCCGCCGCCTGCTCGACCCCGTCGCCTTCGACCCGGTCGGTCTTGAAGTCCACGATCAGCGGACCGCGGCGTTCCTCACCGGCAACCGCACGAGCCGGGACGAACAGGTCGATCCTTCCCTGCCGCCAGTCTGTCGGCCCGGCGAAGTGAACGAACGGAAGCTCCCTGAAGTGCGGTTCGGAGACCCACTCCGCCCACGTGTCGGTGGAGAGCAGTCGCTCGATTTCCAACTTCAGCTGCTCTCGGACCCGCCAGCGGCGAAGCCGAGCAGACCGTCCCGCGGCCTCTTCTCCGATCCCGCCGACCTCCTCCTCCAGCAGATCGTCGATCAGGTCGTCGAGACCCTCGGAGTCGGGGCCCGCCCTCTGCAGTATTCCGTGGACGATCGAGCCGCGAAGCCTTCCCGCAAGTTCTCCCTGGTGAACCCCTGCCTGCAGTTCCGTCCCCGGTTCTTCGCTTCCCCGCGCAGCGACGAACGCCGACGCCGGCGTGACGCCGTGAACGTACTTGAGTCGCCATGCCTCCGGGTCCCGGGTCTCGAGCGCGAGCTGGGTCGCCGAACGGAGAACGGCGGCGGTGCGCGGGATCTCCGGGACATCTGCCCGGGCGGGACCTTCCGTCGGACAGGAGAGCCACTCCAGCCGCAGCGTTTCCTCCGCGAACTCCGTCTGGATCGGGTCGAGCTGACGCCAGATCGAGACCTGTCCCGGCCCCGCGGGTCCCGTTCCCTGTCCACCAGATCGGATCTCGGGCCCGTGGTTCGCGGCGCTCAGCAGATTCAGCTGGCCGACCTCGTCCGATGCCGGCTCATGGAGACCGAACGCATCCAGCTGACGGCCGGTTCCCGTGCCCGGATCGTCCGTTTCGGGCACGCGCGTGGTCGCCGCCGGCTGAGCGTCCTGACTGCCGACCCGCCCCGCCGGCGGACCGTCCGGTCCGGCGTCCCCCTCGAACAGGGCCCTGGCCAGCCAGGCCGCGTGCCCCTCGGGCTTATCGAACGGTGCCGCGATCAGGAGCCGCTGCCGGGCCCGCGTGAGCGCCACGTACAGCAGCCGCACGGACTCCGACGTCTCCTCCAGTACCCGTTTGCGTGTGGCGTTTTGCGTCCTCGGACCGCGTTCCGCGCTCGGGGGCAGCAGGATCGGGCCGAGATCGCGGTCCAGCCATCCTTCCCAGCGGCCCGGGGCGCTGTTTCGGGCGCCATCCTCCGCCCCGGCAATGGCGACGACCGGCCATTCGAGTCCCTTTGCGCCATGGATCGTGCTGAGGAACACCGCTCCCTCCGCCCCCGCCGGCAGAGTCGCCGTCTCCAGATCGGACCTGCGATCCATCGCGGCCCGATCCCATGCGTCGAGAAAATCCGCCAGTGTCAGGAAACGGAAGCGGCTCAGGATCATCTGCAGGCGATCCAGGTTGGCCTCGGCCTCCCGCCGCTCGGGGCCCAGCTGCAGGTGCAGCCGATAGGAGGTTCGAGACAGCATCGTCTCGAGCAGCTCGGCAGGTTCGGCGCGTCCAACCAGCTCCCGCACATCCGCCATCGCCGCAAGCCCGCGTCGCAGAGCAAATCGCTCGGTCGGGGCGATGAGCGGATGTTCGGGAGCGTCGAACTCGGTCAGCTCGCCCCGCTCGATCCCATCCAGCCAGGCGCGGGCGCGCTCGAGCAGCGTGCGTCCCGGTATGGAGCGATCGAGGCGGATCCGTGCGATCACCTCGTCCCGAAGTCCCACGAACGGAGACCGGAACCAGGCGAACGCCCGGAGATCATCACGGGGATTGTCGGCGAGACGCAGCGCGTTGATCGCGTCCATGACTTCCTGCCGCTCCGCCAGACCTCGGGACGACGCGTTGAAAGTCGGGATCCCGCGTTCACGCAGGGCGCTCTCCACGGTGGCGAGCGTGGCAGCCCGGGCGGCGAGCACCGCGATGTCGCCCGGACCGAACCGTCGTCCCCGCTCGTCCGATCCTCGCAGCGGAGCGCCTGAACCGTCCCGCAGCAGTCGAGCGATCCTGTCTGCCAGCAGAGCCGCGCCCCGGGCGCTCCGCTCGTCCTTGCCCAGATCAGCCGGTGGGGCCAGCCAGTCCACTCCGCTGCCGGGCTGCGCCTCGACTCCCGGGTCCAGAGGGTCGTAGCGCACGACGGCGGCCGGATCTGCCTCGCTCAGCGCCTCGCCCGCCGCCGCGAACGCCGGGCCGCAGCTGTCGTTGACGACCCGGACGATCAGCGGATCGGAGCGGAAATTGCGGCCGAGTCGCAGCACGGCACCGTTCGCACGCAGACGCGACTCCACTTCGTTCCATACCCGGATGTCCGCGTTGCGGAATCCATAGATGCTCTGCTTGGGGTCTCCGACCAGGAACAGCCGCGTCTCGTCTCCGGGCCCCGGCGCATGTCCCTCCAGGCCCGCGATCGCGAGAGCAATGTCACGTTGCGCACGATCCGTGTCCTGGAATTCATCGACGATCAGGAGTCTGTACTTCCGGCGCAGAGCATCCAGGGCCGGAGCGAATCGCTCGTGGGACAGCAGTCGTCTCACATCGAGGATCAGGCTGTCGAAGTCCCGCCGGTTCTCGCGCTCCAGCAGGCTCAACCAACTGCCCAGTGCCCGGTAGGCGAGCCGGTACACGGCCACCGTGTGCGACAGATGACGGGACTCGGACTCGCCGGAATCCCTATCGGTTCCGCCTTCGACTCCCGCGCCGGTTGCGGTGGATACCAGCGACTGCAGCACCTCCGGATCCAGTTCCCGGTCCCGCTTCTCTTCGGGCCCGGGCGCCGCGAACCAGGCCGCGAACCGGTCGTTGTGCCAGCGCAACTCATCGATGGCCCGGCGAACCAGTTCCGTCACCGAGCGGCCGTAGGCGCCGTAGGAGTCCAGCGGGGCGTCCTTGAGAAGCTCCATCACGTCGGGCTCGGAGGCCTGCAACGCAGCCAGCACCGTGTCGCGCACCAGGTCGCCGAGCCGAAGCGACGCCTCGCGGGCATCCATGACCCGGAAGGATGGGTCTATGTCCAGCCGCAGCGCATGCTGCCGCAGGATCTCCCCGCAGAACGAGTGAATCGTCCCCACGAATGCTCGGTCGATCTCGCCCGGCCCCGCCCCGTGCTCCGCCAGAGCCGCGGCGAGCTTTCTCCGCAGGTCGCCGGCCGCCTTTTCCGTGAACGTGATCGCGGCGATCTGGCTGAGGTCGCAAGGCTCCGCGCAGGGCAGGATCGGCCCGTCCTCGGCTTCACCGATGTCGAAGCCCAGCCTCCAGAGGATCTTGCCGACCACGGTGGATGTCTTGCCCGTACCCGCATTCGCGGCGAGCAGCAGGTGCCGGGTTTCCCGAATGGCCGCGTGCTGTTCCGCGGTCCACGGCTCAGCCACCTCCCGCATCCTCCTCCCCGGGTTCGGGCTCGACCTCGAACCGGTGCCCGTCGCGGAATCTCGCCGAGGTTCGTGTCACCTCGGGCCCGACCTGCCAGGCCCCGGGGGGCTGCGATGCCGCCTGAACGGGCTCGAAGCGCCCTTCACGGACACGACCTGATATGGAGAGCGCGAAGGCCAGCACCGATTCCACGTCCTTCGCGCGGATCAATGCGCCGTTCGCCGTGTCCCGCGTAACCGGTCGATACGAGCCCTGGACGACATGGCCTTCGACATCGGCCAGTTCGGACACGGCCCGCATGTAGATCGGCAGCTGCAGTACTGCACCATCCCGATATCCGCGCGCCGGCGGATAGGAGCCCCACTTGTAGTCCAGAATCCGCAGCTCCGTGCCGCTCTCTCCCGATGTGGCATCCACACGGTCGATGCGTCCCCTGACCCGGATCGATCGAGGGCGACCTTGCAGGTCGCTGCCCTGCAGAACGAAGTCCCCTTCCCCGTCTCCGCCGAACCCGAGTTCGAGTCTGGCCGGCCATGCTTCTTCCCTCTCCAGCCTCGGCAACTCACGCTGCAGGAATGCCCGCACCGATTCCTCGATCTGCTCGCGCGTGACCTTCCACAGGGCCGGTTCTCCCAGCCAGAAGTCATCCGAGCCCTCCGCCTCGTCCAGCACCTCGGTGGCGATCCGCTCGTACAGGGCGAGCGTGTCGCCGGCGAGCTCCGCGGGACGGTTGAGGCCCTTCACCCCGTCACCCGCCAGCGCCCGGAAGAACCGATCGAGAATCGAGTGCGCGAGCGAGCCTCGACTCGCCGGCGATGTCGTGTCCTCGGCCTCTTCGCTCGCCTGCAGCTTCAGAACCCGATCCAGCAGGAAGTCGAAGGGCCGGCGCCCGTACTGTTCCAGCTGGCTGGCCGACCAGACGTATCGATCGCCGAATTTCTCGTGCAGATGGGAAACGACCTCCGGGTCCCTCAGCAAGCCGCCCCAGGCGTGCGGTCGCATCGATGGTCGGTCCCGCTCGCTGCCCGAAGCCGGGCCGTCCATCCGGCCGCGGCGCAGGTCCTCGCTCCAGGCGGCGAGGATCGCCTGCCGCAGGGCCGGCGCATCGATCGACTCGAACTCCGATTCCGCTCCCGCGCGCAGCGAACGGACCATCCGTTCGACCTCCCGCTCCAGCCGCCGGACCCTGCTGGCGGGACTGCCCGGCACGCCATCCGCGGTCCGTTCCTCCTCGGCTGCCGCCGGAGTCCAGCGAACCGCGGTGTCGGGGATCAACAGAGAAGGAGAGCGGGGGCTGCCATCGGAGGAGACGGCTCGACTCGTGAACACGACCGAGTCGAGTGATGTGACGGCCGACCACAGCGCCAGCTCCCGGCGGAGGAAATCCTCCCGCACGGCGAGCGGCAGTCCGAGCTCCTTGAGGCGGACGGATTCCGCTTCGGAGAAAACGCCTCGGTTCACGTATGGCCGGGGGAACACCCCGTCGTTCGCGTGAACGATGTAGCTCTGCTGATACGATCCGAGCGCCGCTTCGTGGGCTTCCAGGACCTGAACGCCCCGCAGGTCCGGCGTGGTGAGTGCGATCTCGTTCGACTCGAGCAGCCGATGAAGTCGCGCCAGCCACTCGTCCGGACCGAAGGGGTCTGCGGATGCCTGCAGATCCCGCCACTCGCTGAGCAACTCGCGCAGGGTCTCGACCCCCCTCTGATCGGCCCGGACCAGATCGTAGCGTTCGGCGGACGGCTCGGAGACGAGGCGGCGGAACTCGAACTGTCCCCCATCGAGGATCTCCAGGGTGCGGTCGATCCACTCCCGCTCGCTGCGTACGCCGGACAGTGGCTGCAGACGGCCTGCCAGTGCCTCGAACCCGGCTATGTCCCCGTCCATGCGATCGGCATAGATCCCCTCGACGGCGAGACTCGCTGCCCGTGTGTCGTCGGCAGCGGCCTCGGCGAGCGACCTGAGCGCAGCCCACCAGGCCTCCAGCCCTCGAACGCGCTTGTGGCGGGAAATGAAGTCGATCAGCCTCAAGTCGATTGAGCTGTCGAAGAACGGACTGGCCACGAGATTCCGCAGGGAACGATAGTCCCAGTCTTCGGCGGCTCCGCGGAACAGGAGGAGCAGCGCGCGCAGAGCGGCGATGTCGGACAGCCGCCAGCGTGCGCGCGAGGTGCTCGGGACGCCGACCTCATCCAGCGCCTGCACGATCCTCCGGGTATCCTCTCCGCCGGACCTGACGACGATCGCGACATTGTGCGGCTGCAGCCCGCCGGCGAGCAGGGCCGACCTCACGCGTGCCGCGACCCACTCCGCTTCGCGTCGGGCGTCCCGGGCCTCGTACAGGATCGGCGCTCCGGGCGGAGGCGCGTGGGAGAGGACCGACAGTTCGGACGGTGCCGCGATCAGTCCGTTCCATTCCGATTCACCCGGCTCGAGAGCCAGATAGACGATGACTTCGACTTCGGACTGGGCAGCGAGCGCACGGAACAGTCTGCCCCGCCCTTTCAGGCTCGTCAGTCCGTAAATGTGGAGCGTCCCGGCACCCTCCACGGCATTCGGAAGTGCGCCCGATTCTATCCTCCGTGCCACCATCGCGTGGATCGACCGCGGATCGTACCGGCCGAGCGATTCCAGCTCCTCCAGGAACGCCCGGTAGCTCGCTTCCACCCAGCGGTTGCGGCGGAGCGCGAAATCATCGCCTCCCAGGCGGTCCAGAATCGAGCTCAGCTCGTCGGGAGTCACTCCTTCCGGGAGCAACTCGCTGAACAGTCCGTCGATGGCATGTGATCCCGTGGGTCCCCGATCCGGCCGGCCCGAACCCAGACCCGCACGTCGGAATTCTCGAGCGGCGACGCGCGACACCAGCAGGCGGCCGGTGAGGTGGCCGACAGGACGCTGGCGGATCTGGAACCGCTCCCGGAGCTCGGACAGGAACGAAATGGGCGGTGCGAGCCACCCCGGAAGCCCCTGCGCCGCCGCCGTTTCGAACAGCGCGTCCCGCTGCCCGCGATGCGCGACCCAGAGATGTGAACGGAACCCCGTCGGGCCCGGATTGGTGCCGATCTCGGACAGCAGCCCGTCACGGCAGTGCTCCCAGAGCTGGGCGTTCGATGCGGATCTGACGATTCTCAGCGGCATCCGGAAGTATACCGAGCCGGGCCGACAGCGAAAGAACCCCGGCTCGTCGCCGGCCGGCCGGCCCG
>Ga0209536_100005077_pt1 | contig 20576 bp, 18 predicted proteins | sample DeeMarSeWOR28_12_FD_187461 | JGI IMG/M metagenome (GOLD analysis project Ga0209536, IMG submission 187461) | Marine sediment microbial communities from White Oak River estuary, North Carolina - WOR-2-8_12 (SPAdes) (version 2) | ecosystem: Environmental > Aquatic > Marine > Intertidal zone >... | reverse complement strand
TTACGAGCAAGACCCTTTCAGCCGTTGTTTCCAGTTTTTTCAGGACACCCTTTATCGTTTCAGTTTCAGCAATTAATATATTTTTTTCGAGCATCAGCATCTCCGGTACTTCTGCTATTGATATCGTTCCTGTCAGTCATGCTTTCATTCAAATCAAAGAACCCCTTTTTCAGAGTAATCTCATTCAAAAGTTCGTACTTTAGAATATCAACTATTCGTGCCGCAGCATTGCCGTCACCATATGGATTGGTGACATCCATACAGGTCTCCCGGAAATCAGCGGATAACGCCTTTTTAATCGCGGCTGCAATGTCATCATGCACAGGCATGCAATCGATAATGCTTTCGGCCTTTATCCTGCCTTTTTGTCTGTCACCAATATTCACAGCAGGCTTTTGAAAAGACGGGGCTTCTATAATTCCGCTTGAAGAATTTCCTGCAACAAGATCAACATATTTCATTGTCGAAAGATATTTCAACGTGCCCAGTGATGGAAACGATCTCGCCCTTTCAGGGTTACGCGTTACATATTCGTCGATCAACCGGATGATGACTCTTCCGTCAGTATCAGCGTTCGGGTGGGTAAAAATTATCTTCAGGTCATCAAATTCTTCCAGTGCTTTCAGGAGTTCACGGAACTGAGCTTCGGAAGTAGCGTTTTCGAGGGTCACCGGATGGTATGTGACAAGGGCAGTCTTCTTCCCAAACTGAAAATTGAGACGTTCTTCCAGTTCCGGCTTTAAGAGCAGTTCTGTCTGCCTGATGGCATCAATCCCCAATGCCCCGACATTAAAGACCCTGTCAGGTGATTCACCGAGTTGTATTACGCGTTGTCTGTATTTTTCAGCAGATGTGAAATGCAAATATGCCATCTTTGTAATGGAATGTCTTAAAGAATCATCTATCACGCCGTCGGTAACCTCACCTCCGTGCAGGTGGGCAACCGGGATTCTGGCTATGAATGCTGCGACTGCTGCGGCGAAGGTCTCGAACCTGTCTCCAAGCACGATAAGCAAATCCGGTTTTGATCTCCCGAATACTTCCGCAAATGAGATAATGCCAATACCGATAGATTTTGAAATTCCGGTTTCAGTATCACTCGAAAGGAGCATTTCGACCTTTTCATCAACAGGAAAGCCGTCTCCCTCAATCTCCTTGTAGGTATGGCCGAATTCAGGTGAGAGATGCATGCCTGTCGCAATAATTCGAATCTCGAATTCATTAGCGCTTTTGAGTCTTTTCAGAAGCGGATAAAACAGCCCGTATTCCGCCCTCGTCCCGGTTACAATGCACACCTTTTTTTTCATTTTTCTGCGCTGACGGGTTTGATTATCCTTTTGAAATTAATGTGATTATAATTTTTCATTCCATATCTATACATTTGCTTATATTCAAAGAAAGCAATTGATGTGCCAGTATCAGCCAGGTCAGACTCAAACTTGATAATAGGCATCACCAGTTATGACCGGAACCAAGAAACCGTGTATAACTCTTTGATATATTGATTTATTTTTCTGATACTGAAATAACATGCATAGACTGAAATAGTGAGATCCAAAATTAATTTGATGGGGAATTTAGACATATTTTTCCTATGGGAGAACTTTTTACTGGAAAAATGGCATGCATGCGTCAATGGATTGACCCAGGCCAGACCCTGCAAACCGCTCACACAATCCTTCAATATGCTTTTTCACTTTCATATGCCAGAAGTTCCTTCACGTTCCCGGACAGTCGATAATATTTTTTCTGCAAAACTTTCGTATGAGTCCGCCTTTCCGATATCTAGAGGGTTCCCGGCAGGCACTTTATCAAAACAGGCATACAACTCCTCCCTGGAGTGGAAAAAAAGACACTCGTTATCCCAGTGGGGCTCTTCGGCAATATGACGGCAATCGTACACAACAGGGATACATCCGCATGCAGCCATCTCTACAACCCTTTGAATCGTTATATTAATTGGAACAGCAGAAATGGCGTACATCGCTCCATTGTATACTTTTGCAACAGCTTCACCGTAAGGCAGTTCACCTCTGAAAAAAGGCTTCACAATAGGGTTCGTGTCCCAGTACCTGCCATAAATTTCAACCTGTATATCCTTATTCTGGCACAACCATTCAATCGTCCTTTCCCTCATCAGGTAGGAAGCATGCTTCTCAAAAATAAGAGCATGAGGAATACCATATTTCCTCCCAAGATCTTCTGCAATCTCCATTGTTAGAAGTCGACCTGACGCTAGCAGTTCATCTATTACCTTCAAAATATCATCATCTCCCTGACATCCGGGAATAGAATGATACGTGTTAATGTACGAAGATCCGACAAAAACAACCTTGCGATCCCGTTCAATATCGGGCAACATTCGGAAAGTATCGGTATTTATTCCAATGCCTTGTCTCTGGACGTTTTTTGCCCCCGTTTTTATAAGAAGTTCATCCTGAGTAAACGTTTGTGCAAAAATAAGATCCCTGTCCCTCCAGGTAATTTTATCTGCAGTTCTCAGCCGTGGGGTAATATCCTGCCACCAGCTGACAAAGTAAATATCAGGGTGAAGCCAGGCTCTTGACTCATAACTGATGCCTATAAGAATGTGTGGCTTGAACTCTGCTATGGACTTAAACATAAAATGATTGTCAAGATGATGCATATTGTTTTTTTCAATAACAACCAATACATCATGTCCTTTTTTCTCAAATTCTTTTGCAAGGTTCTTGAGGCAGTACTGCCAAACATCCGTATACATTGACACAGCAAAGACAATGCGCCAAGGCGTATCATTATTAAAATCAGGCTTCGATTCAGATATTACTGATGCATGACAATTAACCATAACTGACCTTATTTTTTTTATTTCTTCTAATATTTTAAGAAGGACCTTCCCCTTCTTCAGGCTCTCTTCACTTGTCCCCTGAAAATCTAATGGAAGACGCAAGGAGGTATTTGAAAAGAATCCAAGAAACTTTTCGAACGGCACATTAATTAGATTAGAGGGTGCGTTTTCAAGCGGCAGGCCATCATAATAACAGATCTGTGGTGCTGTATGAGAACTGGTAACCTTTACTCTATTTTGTTGCATGGCAACTTCCCAGGCCTGTTCCCTGTCAAAAAAATATGTATCATTAAAATCCATCATTATATTCCCTTAACAATACCTATATCGTTATTAGTTCAACCTAATTTCTAGTTACGATATATCAATTAAGCATGCCTCCTTTATAGGCTGCACGTTAGCAAGTTCTTTTGCAATCTCATCGGAAATATCAATATCCAGCAATATTTCACTTAATGCGCCGCATAATTCGTACTTTTTGATGATATGTTTCCACAGCTTAAAATTGGGTGCACTTTTAAATCTATTACAGATGTCATCCCAGTCATAATGAAGCATACTCCCATTTTCATTTTCAATTTCATAAAGATATTTTTTTGAAAACTTATAGCGCAGATCAAGCAACGACTGACTGACCGCATTGTTAATATCGATATTAAGGATCACGTCAATCAGCCTGTCTGATAAATTATAATGCACAATGAAAAACCACCACTTCTGAAGTTTCTTGATCTTATTTTTATTGTCTATCTTGAGGCGGCTCTCATCAAAAAAGCTCTCAGCGATACTATCCTTCATGCTTGCCTCCAGAAAGCCGTTCTTAAAGCAATATTCCGCCAGTTCTGTATTCGGGTAGGGCTGGAAAATGGATACCCAGCTGTCATCGACCCTGTATGTTTTGTTGAACTCCAGGGTGCCCAGCGCATCTTGTAATGAATCCTCGACAGGAAGCCCTATCATGTTCTGCATCCGACACTTGATATCGTAATTTCTGAAAAGCTCGATCGCCCTGATTATATGTTCATTCTTTATATTGTCTCTGTGCAGGATTTCGCTCTGTACATATGGATCGGCGGATTCAAGGGCAAAGTTCACCATGAACAGCCCTGCATCCCTGAGCATTTTTAATTTCTCCTCATCAAGCAGATTTACCCTGAAGCTGCAAAGGAACGGCAGGCCTATTTCTCTGCCGTACTTAATGGCAAATTCCCCTATCCACATGTCATTGATAAGAAAATTATCGTCTATGAACAGCACCTTCTCGAGCATATAGTGATCTCTCATCTCCTTTATTTCCCCAATGACACCATCAACACTTCGCCTCTGCATGAAATGATTCTGTCCCCTGAACATCTTCTTCCAGGAATGGTTATAGCAATAACTGCATGAATAGGGGCAGTCGCGCATCGAAATCACATTTTTCATCGGATTGTCCCTGAATTCTTCATATCTGTAAAACAGGGACCTGTCCGGGAAGGGTATTTCATTGAGATCTGTGAAATCATAGCAAAGGAACCTGCCACGAGCCCTGCCTTCCACGACATCGACAATTGCCTTCTCACCCTGTCCGACAACAACAAAATCCACAGCATCCTCAGGAATATCCTGTGAAAAAAATGTAGCATGCGGGCCTCCCGCCACCGTCGGTATGCCATAATTCTTTCTGATGTCTCTCGCTATCTCAAGAGAACGTTTATGAGCGCCGGTTATCAGACTGAACGCAACAAGGTCGGGTGAAAAAGACTGAATAAGCATATCGAAATCCTCTTTCTCATACCGGCAGAGGAGCGTCTCATGTCCTCTTTTTTTCAGGGCGGCTGAAAGATACATAATCCCCAGTTTTTCATTTCTGAGATCAGTCTCGATAAACAATACCCGCTTCATACAAAAAATCTCCTTACACTGTCTATTACATATTCTTGCTCCTGCTCCGTCATGAGATGTGAAAGAGGCAGAGAAAGAATTTTCCCTGCCTGCATTTCCGTAACAGGAAGGTTCACACCCTCCTGCAGACTCCAGGCATCCTGCTGATGACACGGAATCGGATAGTGGACCTTCGTTTCCACATCCTGCGCATGCAGAAACGCAGCTAACTCATCTCTCTGATCTGTCTGGACAACAAATGTCTGGAAAGCGGGTTCCATAACAGCCTCATCCCATGAAGGCACATGCACCAAATCTCCAAGTGCATCAATATAGTGGACAGCCTTGCGTCTCCTTTCCCTCAGTTTCTCATCAAGGGAGGGCATCACACTCAGCAGAAGGGAGGCCTGTATCTCATCAAGCCTCGAATTGTACCCGAAACACCCGGAAAATCTGCCGTTTATACCATGATTCCTCAGCTGCAGCAACTTCCGGTTTAACGTTTCATTATTAGTAGCGATGGCCCCTCCATCGCCCAGACAATGATAATTCTTTAGCGGGTGAAAACTGTAGCATGCAGCATGCGCATCAAAATATCTTTTACCGCGATAGACAGCCCCAAATGATTGTGCTGCATCATCGATCACAAAAAGACCATGCTTTTTTGCTATAGCGTTTATACGTTGCATATCTGCAGGGCGGCCTGTCAGATGGACCGGGATAATGGCCTTTGTCTTCTCTGTAATCTTTTCTTCAATCCGGTCTGGATCAATGAGCTGGTCATCAAGTACATCAACAAGTACCGGGGTAGCGCCGGCTGCCGTAACCGCTCCAACAGTCGCAATAAAGCTGTTACCGACAGTAATGACCTCATCACCCGTTGCAATATCCAGCGCCCTCATACTCAGGAATAACGCGTCGGTTCCGGAATTTACCGTTACGACATATGCAGCTCCAAGATAGGAGGCAAGGGCCCGTTCCAGCTTCGAAACATTTTCTCCCAGGATATACATACCTGTTCTCGCTGTCACCTCAAATGCCCTTTGATAAACCTCCCACTCCTGCCGGCTCTCTCTCTTTAAAAAAATAAATGGTACCTTCATAAGCTGTTCAAATAAAGTTCTTATGCAAATGCGGGTGTTTCAGGTCCCAAAGGAACTCGTTAATCCTGTGGTTCCGGCAGTTCGGCTGGCAGGTGTCTTTATTAAAAGAATCAATAAAGTCCATCACGGCCTTTTTCCGTTCACCGGACCATATTTCAGAGAATCCGTTTTCATAGATATTGCCGAACTTAAACCTCTCGTCTCCTATTTGCGGCAGACAGGAATAGACATCACCGCTTGATGTCACAATAACGATAAAATCTATTCCATAGCACTTTACGTAGACCCTTTTACCTGAATTTGATTTCAGCTCCCGGAGTCTGATGTCAGCTGAGAAATTATCATCAGCCAGGTCCGCAAGTCTCTGCCGGAGCGACTCAATGGCATCATTATGAATATCTCCTGGTTTGTATGATATTTTTTCGACCGGATAAAAAGGCTTTACCACAAAATAGTCGGCCCCGGATTCTCTCACAATGGCAGCAAGATTGGAAATGGTGCCCATATTTTCCGGGAGCAGCACACACTGCACCCCGATCGTGATGCCGTGTCCCCTTTCACTCTTTACCTGTGCCAGCTTCCTGACGTTATTTATTACAGTATTAAATGCACCTTCAGAAGTCCTGTGAACAAGACTGTATGTTTTTTTGTTTCCTCCATTTATGCTGAACCGTATCCATCTTAAACGCTCGGAGAGAATCGACGACTGATTGTCTTTCAGCAGAAAGCCGTTCGTGCTCAAACCGCAATCGATACCCAGATGCGTCGCCCTTTGAATGGAAGGTATGGTTGCACTGTTGATAAGGGGTTCTCCATCGCCTGCAAATACCAAACTCTTTATCCCGGACTCGTGCAATTCATCGACCAGCTCCATCATTCTGGCGTATTCCAGACTCTGGTTCTTATGCCCCAAATGCTCATACCCGCACATCAGGCATCTATGGTTGCAAAGACTTGTCGGCCCGATTTCTGCATAAACAGGTAACACGTCTCTGTCCTGTTGCCATTCCAGCAGTCTCTCCAGGTGGTAATGAAGCTTATGTCCGGCCAGATAGCTCATAATATCTTTCATTCATCCATACGCCCAGTCTGACAGGTTTTTTGCAATCAATATGCACACTTTCTCCTCATTCCCTTACAGGTAGTTGGGGTGTATTTGCGGGTCAGGATGCTTCAAATCCCACAGTATTTCATTCAGCAGGTCGTTACGACAACGAGCAGGACACCCCCTGAGGTCTATCGCCTCGATAACTTTCCTCCTCCTCTCGGACCGCCATATTTCTTTGAATCCCCCGTCCCTGTATATATTCCCGAAGGAATACCGTTCCTCGCTGTGGAGATTCCCGCAAAGATAGATGCCACCGTCAGCTAGCAACGCAGCAGAAAACGCATGCCCGTAACATTTCCCGTATCTCTTTCGATAATCAACTGAAAGTACCTTCTCGAACTGCTCGTATTTTGCATATACCTTGAAGTGTTCGTCTTCGAGTGCAGTCGTCTCCTCCATCATCTCTCTCGCTAAACCATAATCATCAATATATTCGGACGTATGTACATTCTTATCCTGCTTATAAACAGGTTTAATGGCAAAATAGTCAAGGCCGGCATTCTTCCACAGTTTCGCTGCATCGAACATCGAGCGATAATTGTCCTTGGATGCAACAAACTGACAGCCGACGGTAGGGAACTGCCGCCCGCGGCTGTTCCTCAATGAAACAAGCTCTTTAAAGTTCTGCACGATTTTGTCGAAGTCGTTTCTTGTGCTGTGGATCCTGTTATGTTCATCAGTATTTTTTGCATTGCAGCTCAGGCGGATCCAGGTACAGCAGTCGAGTATTGCATCCCGTATCTCATCCCGGACCATCACCCCGTTTGTATATACCGCAACGTCTATTCCTATTTCCTTTATTCCCCGAATTATCTTTGCAGCATCCTTATGCAACAGAGGTTCACCGGTACCCACTAACGAGATTGATTTTAATCCAACTTCATGGGCCTCTTGAAAGGCAGCAAGAAATGTGTCTGTATCAGCATTGATGTTTTTTCTTGGATCAGCAGTCTCGTAATCACCATAGCAAAAAACACACCGATGGTTGCAGTACGTCGTCAGACCCACTGTCATATGAACAGGAAAATTATCATTTCTCTTGTAAAAATCGTTGAGTTGATTAATGTGATAAAACACTTTTTCAAAACCAAGCCGTTTAATCATATACCCGTCCTTTTAGAGCCTTTTGCCGGCATCGGCAACATACCTTTTCTGAATTTCAGTCCTGCTTCTGCGCGCAAATTCGATGACATCTTCCTCGGGCACTTTAAAAAATGAAGCCGTACGCGATCGCCTCTCAGGCGTGCTGAAATTTATCCGGTCCCACTCATAAGTACGCAATACCTCCAGATCAAATGGTGCGAACTGATCAGTGATAATCCAGCCGCGTGAGCAGCCTGCATTTGCAGTAAAAGAGAAATCACTTGTGAGCATATTCATCTCTTTTACCTGCCGGTAGAGCCTTGTTTTTGGCAGTGGAGTCGCAATCGATAAATGGCAATACATATCCAGACTTTCAGCAAATTGTATTGTATTGCGGATCTCATCCCATGTTTCTCCCGGGTTGCCGATCACATATAAGCCGGCACATCTGAAACCGAGAGACTTTGCATATTCGACAACTCCCCTGATCCTTGCTACGGAAAGAGGTTTGCCCATAATATCCCTCAACACCCTATCATTGGCGGACTCTATTGCAAACACCAGGGTTGTGCAGCCGGCATCCTTCATTAAGTCAAGCATCTTCTCATCAAGACGATATACTGCAACATTGACGGGTTTGAATTTAAGGTTAAACTTTCTGTCGATCATTCCCTGAAACAGACGCTCAGCACGCTTTCTGTCGAACAGGAGATTGTCGTCGTAAAACACAATCTCCCGTATGCCGTATGTATCAATAAGGAACTGCATCTCATCAAGCACATTCTCCACAGAACGTGGACGGAATTTTTTTGCAGCAATATGTTCTACAGCGCAGAAGTTGCAGCCAACCGGACATCCCCTCGACGTATGCATCTTTGCCACCGGAACAGCATCAGGAGAATCCACAACGCTGAACTTAACCTCAGTGTAGCAGTACTTCCTGAAATCTACCTTCTCATAGGCAGGCAAAGGCAGAGCATCAAGGTCAGTAATAAAATCCTTCTGTGGCTTTATCACAATCTCATCCCCATTCCTGTATGCTACACCGTCCAACTGTTCAGGTAATTTTGATTTCTCAATGAATTTAAGAAGCGGCTTCAGTATCAGCTCGCCTTCTCCAAGGACACCGTAATCGATATATTTATCATCCATTGCGATCTCAGGCATTAATGTGCAATATACCCCTCCCAGTATCGTCACTGCTTCCGGGAGGCACTTCTTGACACCACTGGCGATGGCGTGGGCACCCCTTGCATAATCAACCGCAAGACAGGAGATTCCAACAAAATCCGGCTGCTCAGATGTTATCCGCTTCAGGGCATCGTTGAGGTCCAAATTGTCGGCATTACAGTCCAGGATAGAGACGTCATAATCATCTCCAAGGACTGCTGCCAGTAGACATACATTATAGGGATACAGTTCCCATGCCCCGGCTTCAAACCACCGGCTATTCGGAAGCACAAAGAGAAATTTCCTCATCCTGGATTCACCACTGTTATATATGTGGTTATTTCATTCACTACCGCCTGCATTTCCTCTTTCGTCAAATCAGGATAAATAGGGAGCGACAACCCGTTGCCTGCGAGCCTTTTCGCATTTAAATTTTTCGCACGAATGCCATCAAAGCTGTCTGAAAGGCAGCCACTCGGCATCGGATTCCTGACGAATATCCCTCGTTCATTTGCATTCCTGATCAGGTCTGACGTCTCCTCCTGACATAGAACGACAAATCGATAATATGTCCCGTCCCTGTCACTAAAAACTGAAGGCAGTTTCAGATGACCCTCCCTCTCAAGGTCGCTTAAGTTTTCCATGTAAAATTGAGCGATCTCCTTCCTCTTTTTGATCATGACAGGAAGTTTTTCAATTTGAATGAGCGCAATGGCAGCAATAATATCGCTGAGGCGATAATGATATATAAACTTCCCGGAACGACCCCGTCTCATGTTTATGAGACGTTCCACAACGTGATCAGCACTGGAAAGCACCACTCCTCCCTCTCCCGCAGCGACAATTTTGCTGCCTTCAAAGCTGAATACAGAAAGGGTGCCGAGAGACCCCACTGTCTTCCCGTTGTACATTGCTCCCATAGAATGTGCACAGTCCTCGATAACGGGAACTCCAAGATTCAGAAAAGCATCGATGTCCGCAGGGCAGCCGTACATATGGGGCAGTATGATCGACTTCGTGTTTGAATTCAATACACTCCTGACTGAATCTAAATCCAAACTGTAGTCGTCGAGGTTGATGTCACAGAAGACAGGAGTTCCTCCTGCCATCCGCACACAATCGTACAGACTTCTGCAGGCAAAATCCGGAATAATAACCTCATCGCATTCCTTTTCTACTCCAAGGGTTTTCAAAGCGATATGAAGGCCCAACGTTCCTGTACTTGTAGAGATCCCCCCTCCAGCCCCTACCATTTTAGAGACGGTGCCTATCAATTGCTCAACCTGTTTCCCCTCGTTCACATTCCTTGAGAGAATAATTGACTTAAGACACTCAATCTCCCTGAAATCGAATGAGGGTTTTGTGTGATGGATAATTTGCTCCATAAGTTTATTGGTTGAAACGGTACAGGGGGAAATAATCTGTTTTCGCAGAATTTCTGCTCTGCTCCCTCCATGCCTGACACAGCATTTCGTAGTACTTTATATTATGAACTTTATATCCGATATGATAAGGAGTCCTCAGCGGAGAAAATTTCTTTTTGAAGTTGCGAATGGACTCCGCCCCCCCTCCCAGATGCAAATACGTGATCCCCTGCCCCTTTGCCCACATGGCAAGCTGGTAAATCATAAAATCGTTAGGCCTCATTGACAGCGCAGCAGGGTCATAGCCTGTCAAATGATGATGGGCAGTATCCCCGTGATAAAGGAGAATTGAAGCAGCAACCGGAACTCCGCTTGCATCGGACACCATAAAAAGCCTGGCTCCCTTGCAACTTTTCAACAGAGCGATAAAATACTCCCTGTTAAAATAAAAATACTTCTGTGCACCCAGTCGCTGCATAGAATCCCGGTAGAAACGAATAAAAATATCTATTTCCTTTTCATGATCTGCCTCATGGAATTGCAGGCCGCAGCGCTCTGCGGTCTTTATGTTTTTTTGGGCTGAATGCTCAAATGAGTTCCAGATTTTCTCATCTGTTTGTTTAAGATATATATATACGTTGTGCCCCACATAACGGATCTCATAATGATTTTCAATCAATGAAATTTCAGTAATAAAGGGATCAAACCGTGCAAATTCTGTCACAACTCTCTTGTTACTGCAAAGATCATCAACAGCAGCAAACAGGACAGAACATAGTTTTATTCTTTTTTCAGGATTATCCTCGTTGGTTATAAAACCGGAATACTCATGGGGCGTAATAATATCGAACATTTCTTCAGAAATGTCTTTACAAAAAGGCAGATCGTTTATTTTCCTCCACACATATGGTATAAGCGCAAGACTTTCTTCATCGCGCACAATTACCACCTTAATAGGATATCCCTCTGCTTTCTGTATGCTTAAAAGATACGAGGGTGTAAAGTAAACGCTTTTCACTTTAAGCTGACTGGCAATACGCTCATATAAAGCAAAATCATCTTCCAGGTGAAGAATTTGCACCTCACTCTTGTTTGCCATGCTAAGCATCCCCAAATCGCATTCCTTCTTTTACTTCCGCATCATCGGATTCCCAATCTGTAATAAATACAAGACGACCATCACCTGCTGCTACTCCAAAACGGTCATTTTCCATTTTGATAATCGTTCCGGGCGTGATGGTGTTTGAAGTCATGACATCATCGTATAATGGATTTTCCGCACGCCAGATATAGACTTTGTACTTGTCAAGAAACGAAAATGCACCCGGATACGGTTTGGTGAGAGCACGTATGAAGTTGTAGATATTTATTGCCGGCATGTTCCAGTCAATACCGCCATCTTCTGGTTTTCTGGGAGGGAAATACGACGCTTTTTCCGCATCCTGGGGAATACCTTCAATCCTGCCTTCAGTCTTGAAACGCCTCAGGACATCCCGCAACAATCGACTCCCCGTTTCTTCTATTTTGGGACGCACGTCGTACGCTGTCTCATTTATAAGAATCGGATATGTATGTTGTGCAATTATATCTCCGCTATCCAATCCTTCGGTGATATAGTGGCATGTTACAGCCCCCTCTTTCTCTCCATTGATAATCATCCAGTTGATAGGGTGTGCTCCTCTATAGCAAGGCAGTGGCGAGCCATGCATGTTTATCGATGCTACCCGGGCAATATCAATAAAATCCTGCTTGAGCAATAAGTGATATTCACCTACGACGATAAGGTCCGGCTCACAAGCGGTCATTATTTTTTTCATCAAATCGTCGAGCTTTTCATGGTAAATCGTAACAACTTTATTTTGACGACAGTATGCAATCATTGCTTCGGCACGCTCTGCCATGTTCCCGCTGCATTCATGCCAGAACACCGCTATTAATTCAGTTTCCTCGAAGCACACGGCAGCATACCGGGGATTATGGCCTACATAAATGGTACGCATCATCCTCAATCTTTGCTCTCAATCCAGTAATGGCTTCCATAACCAAACGGGGCGTCACCAGGTTAATGCACTCTTCCCCGTAGCTGCATGTCTTGCTAAAACACGGTCGACATTCAAGGTAGTTCTCTGGTATCAATGAGCTTCCCTGTCCATAGAAATGAACTTCCTTATCACTGGTCGATCCAAACAGTCCGAGCACTCTCTTCCTCAAAGCGAGAGCAAGATGGAGCCCAAGGCTGTCATTACTGACTATAATCCTGCACTTATTCAGCCAGTCAATGTAATGGTAGATATTGTCAACTCCTTCCTGCCAGCTCACCGACAGGCCTTTGCTTCCGCACAATTTTTCTAATTGTTTCCAGTGATCGATTTTCCATGCCTTTGTGGGCCACTTCTCGCCCACCCGAAAATTAAAGCCAATGTCATACTCCTCTTTGCTTGATGGAGTATAACCCAGGACATATTCCTCACCCTTCCATTTAATGCCAAACAGGTCATAAAGACATTCCTGCCATGTTCGATTGTGCGACTGCTTATGAATATCATTGGAAACCATCTCCATGGCATTTTCTGCAAACATGTAACAATCAGCAACTCCGCTTAACGGGTTAAACCTGAAGCCAAATCGTTTCCATGCCTTGATTGTGTCTGCCATGGCGCATATACCAGGGACCTTCTCCAGATTGACTACCACATCAAATATTTCATTCTGAAGCTGGAGAACGGTCGTAAAATCGTATGTCAGAATTCTCTTTAAGTACGGGTTGCTGAACAAAAGGGGAATAGCCTTTTCATCTGTGAGCCATGTAACATCATCATTCTTGAACAAATGGAGAATAACCGTAGATCGGATCACGTCGCCAAGACTGCTGACTCTTGAGACCTCTTTATCGAAAGTCTCAGAATAACCGAGTTTGATAATAAGTACCTTTGTTTTCATTAAATCCCCTTTATCTCCACACTCGTGTGACCGAATATCTGATACCTGTTTGTCTTCACCTTTACATCGCATGGATTACATTCACCATAGAAATCACAGGGCCTGAATTCTTCAATAGATGCTTCATTAAAATCATGATCAAGAACATGCGCAAACGGATTTCTGCCGTTGTAAAGATCTGAATGACACTTGTATACGTAACCCGCCGGATCAACGATAATTTCTGTTGTCCGGCATTCACTCTGTTTTAATTCATTCCCATATACTGATCCTTCATATTTGAATGTCCCGTAGAGATTACCCTGCCATTCGCCAAGAAACTCCTTGGTCCTGAAATCAATATCACGTTCCAGGCACTTATCTTTTGTATTCATGATATGATCCAGAATTGACGGGTGTTCAATTCCATAAATCCCGACTCTGAAACCGGCATCCTGGAGTTTGATCGTCTTTTGAATAAGATCATCGATATCATTCTGTCCGGGATGATAGCTGACCCTGATGGCAGCATACGGCGCCTCCCTTGTAAATCTCCAGACCGGCACATTGCTGATAAACTCATCCACATCAAACATCATGTTCGTTAACAAATCCATTTTGATCTCTTCTTTTACTTCATTGACAAATCTGTAAAATCCTTTGTACATGGTTGCTTCACCACCCTGTAAAGAGAGCGGCAGGTCATCCCTGAGCACAAGGCGGTTTGCTGCGTTAATCCAGTCTTCAACATCCATATGCTTTCTGTTGGCCTTTTTATATCTGGAGCCGCCATCATGCAGGTTAATACAATAGGGACATTTCAGGTTACACGCCAATGTCAGAAAAAAAGCCACGTAATTATGGTCTTGTTTCGGTGTTACAGGATGTAATGTCCCTGACATATCTGTTTCCAGTTCCTCCCGGTGTTAAATTTCAATCAAAGCGTCTGCTTCAAAGTCCTTTAACGCAACATTTCCGAGCACCCTGTCCCATTCCATTGGACTGATTCCGGTTCCCGGCCGCTTCGACGTTATCGTCTCCTCTGTAAGAATTTCTCCTTTATGAATATTTCTTGAAGCGACGATGCTCTTCCTTGCTGTTGCCTTGTTTTTCAATTCAGAGGGCGAAGGTATTTTAATCCCGCTTCCGAGAGCTCTTTCAATATTTCTTATCGCTTTTATCATCGCTGCAAGTTCATCCGGTTCAAGCGAAGCTCGATGATCAGGTCCCGGCATGTTTATGTCGAGCGTAAAATGCTTTTCTATAACCGCCGCACCCATTGCAACAGCTGCTACTGCAACCTCTATTCCAATGGTATGGTCCGAGTATCCAATGCGGACCTTGAATGCATCACGGATTGTGAGCATTGCCTTAAGGTTTACATCCTCAACCGGGGTTGGATATTCTGTGCTGCAGTGTAAAACAGTGATATCTTTCTTCCGGGTTCCTGCGTCAGTCAGGACGCGAAGGGCAGCCTCGATTTCTCCCAGGTCAGCCATGCCGGTTGAAACAATAATTTTCTTTCCAAGCCCCCCTATTTTTCTAAGATATGGCAGATTCGTAATTTCACCTGAGGGAATTTTGAATAGTTCGAGGCCCAGTTTCTGAAGAAAATCAATACTTCCAAGGTCAAAGGCTGTCGACATAAACAGAATACCTTTATCTCCGCAGTAGTCGAGCAGTTCTTTATGTACTTCTGAATCCAGCTGCAGTTTCTGGAGCATCTCAAATTGAGATTCAGCCTGACCGGAATCATGCGTCTGATACTCAGCTTTTGGAGCATGCTGGCAGACAAGACTCTTCGCATCAAATGTCTGGAATTTCACTGCGTCCGCACCTGAATGTGCAGCTGCATCAATAAGCCTCTTCGCTGTATGAATATCGCCATTATGATTGACACCCGCTTCTGCTATTATGAACGTCCTCATCCCGAATGGATCCTCCTTGTCAATGCGCCATCTGAAAGGTTACGGTGAACCAGTGCACCCGCTCCCACGAAAGCATCCCTGCCGATTTCAAGATATTGAATAATGGTTGATCCGGCCCCTATGAACGCATTGTCTCCAATAATGCTTCCACCACAGATAACTGCACCCGGACAGACATGCACGTTTCTCCCGATTATGCAGTCATGCTCAATAACCGCACCGGTATTAATAATCGTATTTTCTCCAACCACCGTCCCGGCCTGAATGATTGCGCCGGCCATTATCTGCACTCCATCAGAAATTGATGTCTCCATTGTAGATACGACCGCTCCCGGGTGAATAAGTGATGGAATGCTCAATCCCAGATTTTTGACCATCATATAGAGCTCTCTTCTTTTGCTGTTGTCTCTGACACTTCCTACAGCTATACAGAAAGTCTTGATTCCTCGTGCAATAAGGTCAGGCAGCACGTCATCACTGCCCAGGACAGGTATCGTAAAGACTTGGGAACCTGTTTCAAGTTCCGGGTCCACGATGCCGGCAATTTCATATTCTTCAATCGTCTTTATCAAATCAATCAGAACTTTTGCATGTCCGCCGCCGCCGATCAAAATAATTTTATCCATTCTTTTCATTCCTTCCCGTCAAACCCGATTTCATTTTGTTTACCGGCAACGTCAACATTCCTATCAGCAAGCAATGCTTGCTTCGCAACAAATTTCCTTTACCACAGAACATACTTTCCGGATATCGCTAACTTCGTTCAGTGTTGAAGCGGGCATACAGATACCTCTTTCATAAATATAATGTGAACTACCATAGTCTATAAATCTTGCGCCATCGTATGGCGGGAATTCGTTGACCGGTTTAAAAATCCTTCTCGTAGGAATTCCTCTTGTTTTCAAACGCTCCTGCAAATTTTCTCTCACCGCAGGTTCCTCCGTCAGAATGCAGGTAAACCAGCATGAACTTTCTGATTGTTCATACTCTTTCTGAAAGCGGATATTTTTCAGTTCACCAAGTTCTTCCTTATAGATGCGGTTAAATTCCTTCTTTTTGGACAAAAATTCTTCAAGCCGCTCAATCTGGGCAAGCCCCAAAGCTGCCTGGAGGTTTGTCATTCTGTAATTAAATCCGATCTCTGAGTGATACATTTCATAGCTGCTGTCCCGTGCCTGATTGACGAGGAACTTAATATGATCGAGTCTTCCCTTATCATTCCCTATAACCATCCCGCCGCCGCCGGTCGTTATTGTTTTGTTGCCGTTGAAACTGATACATCCAAGATCACCCAGGGTGCCGGTAAATTCCCCCCGATATTGTGCGCCCAGACTCTCGGCAGCATCTTCAATAACAAAAAGACCGTATTTATCCGCGATACGTTTAATCTCCTTCATATCGCACGGATTGCCGTACAGGTGTACCGGAATGATCGCTTTTGTTTTCTTTGTTACCGCTTTTTCAATCGCCTCGGGATCAATATTCCATGTGTCGATATTGACATCTGCAAATACCGGTGTGGCTCCAACATACAACACGGGATTGACCGTTGCGATGAATGTAAGCGGAGGAACGATAACCTCATCACCGGGACCGATCCCAAGTTCGTATAAGGCGATATGAAGGGCCGAAGTCCCGCTGTTCGTTGAAACTGTTTTCTTCACATCTAAATAATCTGCACACCTCTTTTCAAACTCAGGAACAGCGGGTCCTACCGAAGATATATATCCACTATCGATCGCTTCGTTAATGTATCGTTTTTCAAGTGACCCGACATTCGGCGCATCTAAATGGATTCGGCTATACATTGTATAATTCCGCTTTATATTTCTTCAGATTTTCATCCTGTTTAAACCAGGCAACTGTTTCTTCCAGTCCTGAATCGAGCGAATAGTGAGGGCTCCACCCAGTAAGTTCCCTGATTTTTCCGTTATTGCCAATCAACCGTTCTACTTCACTCTTTCCCGGCCTGATCCTCTGGGAATCACTGATCACCTCGGCCTCCGGATTAATTTTATTAACCAGCATCTGCGCCAGATTTCCCATAGACACTTCTTTTCCGCTGCATATATTTATTTCTTCTCCGATGGTATTGTCCGACTTCACTATTTCGACAAACCCGCTGCAGGTATCGGTTACATAATTTAAGTCTCTCGTTGGATCAAGTGAACCGAGCTTTATTCTTTTTTCTCCAGTTAATAACTGGATTATAATGGTCGGTAAGATTGCACGTGCAGATTGCCGCGGCCCATACGTATTAAACGGTCTCGCTATCGTGACCGGAAGATCAAACGATCTGAAAAATGATTCTGATATTTTGTCTGCTGCTATTTTGGTCGCCGAGTATGGTGATTGCCCCTGGACAGGATGATTTTCATCGATTGGCGTATACCTGGCCGTGCCATACACCTCTGACGTCGACGTAACAATAATTCTCTCAATATTACTGTCCCTGCCTGCCTGAAGGACATTTATCGTACCTTTGATATTGGTATCAATATACGAATCAGGGGAATGGTAGGAAAATGGAATCGCTATCAACGCTGCAAGATGATACACAACATTTACATCCCTGACAGCATTCCTCACACCGTTCGGGTCCCTGATGTCGCCGCAGAATACTTCAATTTTTTGCAATTGCTCAGGAGGAATGGTGTCAAGCCAGCCCCATGAATTAAACGAGTTGTAGTATACAAACGCCTTCACCTCACATCCCTCTTCAAGCAAGCGCTGAACAAGATGGCTTCCGATGAAACCATCTGCTCCGGTCACCAGTACTTTTTTGCCTTTCAGTTCCATTCTGAAAACATATACTTTGCTCTTGATAACATTTTATGTCTAACCTCATAAAGCAATTAGTATGCCTGAATCTTTTCATTGCTATGTTATTGATTAATATTGCTAATTCTTGTAGTGCGTGATCCTGAATTCAACAGGACTTTGACGAATCATCATTTATCGTCAAGGAAATGACGGTACAAATGCGATCCAGTCTTTGGACGTTGCTTTAAATTCAGCCGATTTATGAATCTAAGAGTACATTGGCTTGTTTTCATTGAGGACTTGAGCATCTGAAGAAAAACAAAAGTGTCAGCCCTTCAAATTGTCCGTCTAATACGTACCCCCGTGTCCACACCGGGAGTGGACACAGGACATACGTGCTTTCAGCCATCAGCAATCAGCGATAAAAGCGTGTAAGATCGTATGTGTGGAAGCGCAGAAGTTTGAAAGCGCGAAAATATTGATCAACCGGGCTGACTATTTTGCAGACGTTGCAGACAATGGATGGAGCGTCGCCTTGCAGGAGAACCGCGTGTCATCATTCACAATTTGAAAGCCCTTTTTATTTGCGGAATTTATAACCAGGGGTCCCTGTAAATTCACGGTAACCTTCTCTCCTTCAACTCTCAATATTGTAAGAATCGATATATCATCTTCATCCCTTATTTCAAGGAGATCTTTTATGGAATCTTCAATTCTCAGCGAGTAGTCAGGAAAGAATTCAAATGGCTGTACGACGATGAAAGCCACATGAGGGGCATCAACAGCCTGAAGCCACTTCAGCGACGTATCTTTATAGTCCATGAGAATATATCTCTTACAATCGGCAAAACCCATCAGACCGGTTGGAAAGTTGATAATTTTATCTTTACTGACCTCGAGCCTTCCGAATCTTGTTGTTTCAAAAGATATCATTTATTTTTTTAACGCTGCCTTGATTAATCCGAATTCATCCATGGACAGAGAGGATGAAAGGCGGTTTTCAGCCTGTATCTTTTCGTAAATTTCTTCTCTGTAGATCGGGACTTCATTTGGTGCCGTTATACCTATTTTTACGTGTTTCCCTTTAACATCGACAACCTTAACAGTTATCCCTTCGCCAATTTGTATACCTTCTCCCAACCTCCGTGTCAAGATAAGCATTGCAAGAACCTTTTATTTTACTCCCGTTTATTTCAGGACTGCTGAAATCTCCCTTTCATCTTAGCGAATCCCGTTGCCGTTACTCAATTACTGAATTTTGAAAGAATGTTCCTTTATTACCCTAAAAAATCAAAAAGCGATTGAGACAGACTCTTGAGTGAAGATATTCTCATTGCCTCAAGCGAAGTCTGGATTTTTGTCATTTCCAGGGCAACCTGTGCTATATCAGCATCTTCAAGAACAGAGCGGCTTTCCTGATATTGTATTTCACTGTCAAGCAAGCGGTCCTTCTGTTCTTCCAGGTATTTAAAACGGGACCCTACATCTGCTGTCGTATTAACGAGTGAGTCAAGCACGCCGTCAAGGAGATAGATACTGCCCCGTATTCCAGCGGCATCATTATTTGCCAGCGAGTTTTTGAAATGGTCAAGCACTGTAAAAAAACTGATTGAACCGGTAAGGTTTGTTGATGCTGACGGATCATGATAAATTCGGGAGAGTCCGGTCGTATCCGTATCTGCTGCATCTGCAAAATTTCCATTACCGTTCTCATCCACCTCAATGGTAAAGCTTGTATTGGGCATCGTAGAGTCAAAGAGCATCCTTGTGCCGGCAGTGTCATTGATAACAAACGCCTCAATACCCAGTGCATTGGTTGAAAGATTCGATTGAATGTCGGTGTGAAGCAGGGCAGACAGTCCGTTCGTATCTTTGTCGTCACCATCACCATCACCGGTTACCTCAATTGTAATTGGAGTTCCCGGTGTTGTTGGCCTGAAAAACAGCCGGACCTCTCCTGAAACAGTGTCAGTTGCCAGTCTGGCTTCAATCCCCATATTCAGGGTATTTATTGCGTCCCTGAGCAGGGCCGGTGTATTATTCGTTCCGTCCACCGTGAGTGTTACAGGGCTCCCTGAACCGGCTTTCAGGATTAATGATCCCGTACCAATGGCAGCGGCAGCGTTATAGGAAGCTGACATCGGAGCATTGATAGCATCCCGGACTTCCTCCGGCGATGCATCGGTGATTGTGTCTTTAATTGGAATTGTTACAGGATTGCCTGAACCGCTCGTAATCCTGAGCGTTCCCATGCCAGCCGTGTTTCCAAGGACATCTGAAAGCTGCTTCGTCGTATCACTGAACGCCGAATCACCGGTTATATTTATCCCGGTTTTTATTCCGTTTGCAATGTAAATTTCTAAATTACCGGTATCACCCATATATGTTCCGGAGGTATTAAACGGCTTTGTACCTGATAAAAATCCGGAGAACAGGTATTTATCT
>Ga0209536_100005076_pt1 | contig 20577 bp, 14 predicted proteins | sample DeeMarSeWOR28_12_FD_187461 | JGI IMG/M metagenome (GOLD analysis project Ga0209536, IMG submission 187461) | Marine sediment microbial communities from White Oak River estuary, North Carolina - WOR-2-8_12 (SPAdes) (version 2) | ecosystem: Environmental > Aquatic > Marine > Intertidal zone >... | reverse complement strand
ATTTAGTACGAATTAGACTTTACCCAAGAAACAGACCATGACGGCGTTGAAAATATAAATTTAAATAATATCAGAATGATGCAGACTTGCCGGCAGAAACAAAATCCCTCCAGTGTACGAAGTTTTTTCAGTCGAAGTCTTCAAAAGAATACAGAAAGGCGGTGAAAATGTCAAAGGCTGGATAATGGGGAATGTATGGTTGAAGGCACCCTAAGCTGTTAGAGCACAACCTTTATTAATGCAAATATCCCGAGCCACAAAAACATAGAAATGATTCCTCCGACAACTAAGCCCCTGTAAAGATTAGAATCAGGAGTAACCGGCGGATTCGGTTTTTCTATCTCTTCGCTTTGAGGTAATGGTTTTTTGAGGGCTGATGATGCGAGCATGGATGGGCCGTCCATTCATAAAATATTAGCAAAATATTGAAGTATTGGCAAAAGAAATCTTAGGGTTTTCCACAGCAACGATTTATTCCTTGAAGCCACGCAACCATCGATTTGGCTGCAAATGATATCATTCAAATATCATGCCAGATGTTTTTCAAAATAAGATTTATTACAATTTCAACGAATAAGAACAAATTGCCTAAAAGTAAAACACATCACCATTAATAAAATCTGTCAAAAAGCTGACAACGTAAAAGGGGAACACCTTTGTTTCTCTTCTAAGACAACGGAATAGTAATGCGTCGTATGAAATAGCATACGGCGGAAATATTAAAGTTAAAGGGCAGTTAAAGGTAAATTCATAAAATCTTCGCTTTCCTGCTGTATGAAAATACCTCCATCGCGCCGGTTTTAGAAAATTATTAAATTATAAATATGCAATAATATCAGCTAACTATATTTATCTACACATTTTGGCACATGGCTTGCTAAATTACAGAGCAGCATCAGCACGGTCAGATGGTATGCATTCGTTTTCCACTTGTGTAAAAGTTGCTGATGTTCAATCAGAGCGTCAAGCACGACACACGATTGTTGACGGAAAAAGTTAAGACGTATTTTTCGACCCGGTTGGCAACGTCAACAAAGGCACACTTAGAAAGGAGGTGATACGATCTAGAGGGAAAACCCGGCGGCATTGCTAATTTGAAACGACGACTATAACAAATAATTCCAGAAAGTTAATAGAATTTAAAAAAGGAGGTCACCATGTTTAAAAAACAAATTACAATACTGATAATATCCTTAATTGCATTAAGTTTGGCTTCGTTCACAGTTTCCTTGGCTGCCGAGAAGGCCATGGCGGTAAAAGGCTCGATTGTTGCCATCGATCCGGATTCAGGAATGGTTCAAGTCGTGGATGAAAACGGCAAATCTGTTACCTTGAATGCGGGGCCGGAAACCGACCTCAAAACTTTTCAAAAAGGTGATGAGGTCATGATCGAATACGACAAGGACAATGTTATCAAAATGATGGATAAGCAGGGCTAATTTCGCTCTCTGCAAATTTGGAAGAAGGGGCGGCGGTGGTTGCTGCCCCTTTTCTGATTTTTAAATCAGCGTTACAGAAGCAGGCAGGATGCTGTTAACCGAGGCTGACATTGGTTGTTGGTACTCGGTTTGCTATTTTTACCGCCGGTCGGCAAGGTAGCCGACTTGACTTCAATGATCTGTTATGACAAATAAACCAAAAGTGAAAATCTGACAAGACTGGAATTTTCCAGCAACTGAGCCCGTATTTTTTCAATGAATTGATTGCCCGCATGTCTCTCTATCGGATAATGTCCAGTATACCCCCCCAATTCTTAAGAAATTTTTGTGATTGATAATATGAAATTCACCATCTTCAAACGACTTACCTTCGGCTATGCTACGATCATGGTTTTGGTTATGTTTTTAGGTGGATATGTTACCCTAAAGCTCAATCAGCTCAATCATCTGACCAGAGAAATTGCCGCAGTCGATGTCAATACCATCAGACTCTGCGAACAATTACTCGATAAAATGTTTTCCCAAGTGGGTTTTGAAAAAAAATTCCTCATTTCGAAAGATCAGGATTTCTATCAAAAGTTCAGGGAAATAAAAGACCAGGCCACTCAAGGTATGCAAAATCTTGAACCGTTGATGCATTCAGATGAAAATAAAAAATTATTTTCAGAAATAGAAGAACGTTACGGTCGCTACCTTTCAGTGTTTAGCGAAGAGGTGGATGTACTAAAAAAACACGACGACTATCCGCGCAGGAAATATCAAGTGGAAAAAGAAAACGCAATTAAGGCAATCAATGAGCGACTCAAAGAACTGATTCGACTCGCCAGAACCGATAGAGATAAAAAGATGAGCGAATCTAGCCAAATTAGTTCCCAAGTCATGAAAGTTACCACAATTACAGCCGGCGTGGCCATCATTATTGGACTGTTTATTTCGTTGTACAACACGCAAAGCATTAATCGGTCAATTCTGCTTTTACAAAAGAAGACAAAAGAGATCGCAAATGGCAGATTTGAAGAGATTCGCGATATTTCTTCACCCCCGGAAATCAAGGATTTGGCCGATGATTTTAATCGAATGTGTGAGCGATTGCAGGAACTGGACGAGATGAAAAAAGATTTCATCAGCCACGTATCCCACAAACTACGCACACCTCTAACGGCGATTAAAGAGGCATCCGGAATGCTGCTTGAAGGAACCTACGCAGATGTTCCAACAAAGCAGCGGGAGTTGTTAACCATAACCAATGAAGAGTGTGTGCGATTAATAGATTCCGTCAATCATATTCTTGACCTTTCACGTATGGAAGCCAAGATGATGGATTATCAACTTAAAAATTGCCATCTTTTCCCGGTAATTCAGAAAAGTGTTTTAAAGTTGGCACCGATTGCACAGAGGAACAAGATCGACCTTGAATTGAAGCCGCCGCAGGTGCTTCCGCCGGTGAAGATAGATGCTGAGCGGATAAGTCAGGTGATGGAAAATTTGATCGGTAATGCACTTAAGTTTTCTGCAGCCGGCGGTAAAGTGGTCATTAATACCTCGTGCATAGATGACGGTAGAAAATGGATAGAAGTGTCTGTGTCCGATAGCGGCTGCGGAATACCTAAAGAGAATCTGGAAAAAATTTTCGATAAATTTGAGCGCATCGATCGTGGCAGAGAAACACCACGAGGAACAGGTCTGGGGCTTTCAATCGCCAAATATATCATCGCAGATCATGGAGGAGCCATATGGGCACAAAGCGAACCCGGAAAAGGCAGTACATTTTTGTTTACCTTGCCTGTCTCCTGATCATCCCCTTTGCGGTATGGGGGTGTCTGCACGTGCCGAAAAAATTGCAGGGTGAAGAAGATCTGATTAAGGCCCGCCGCCTGATGACGGATGGATACTATCAGGTTGCTCTGGTGAAAAGCCAAAAGGTATTTGACCAATACCCCCAAAGCTTGGCAGATCAAGCCCTGTTTCTGATGGGCCAGATTTATGCCCATCCAGAAAGCCCGGAGCATAATTATCAAAAATCCCTGAACCATTTTCAACGCATACTAGAGTTTTATCCGGACAGCGAGCTCAGAGCTGATGCACGACTCTGGAGTTTAGTCATCCTCGAGCTAGTCGAAAAACAAAACGAAAACCGGCAACTGACGCAAAAGATCGATCTGTTGGAGCAAAATGCTGACCGACAGAAGAAAGAAATAGACCGGCTGCAAGACCAGCTTGAAAAATTAAAGCATATTGACCTGAAAATAGAGGAAGAAAAGCGTAAAGTAATACCGCAACCTGATGATATAAAGGAACATGTTAATGGAAAAGATTCTGGTAGTTGATGATGATCCCAGCATTCTTAAAGTCATAAAGATGCGGCTGGAGGCCGAGGGCTATGAGGTTACCACAAGTCTTCAAGCAGAAACAGCTCTTGATCTGGCCAAAGATGAAATTTTTGATTTTGCGCTGGTCGATCTGAGGCTAAACGGTCAGAGTGGCATTGACTTGATGGAACATCTTCATCGAATCCATCCCGATATGCCGGTTATAATTTTGACGGCTTACGGTACAATCAAAAGTGCGGTTACAGCCATGAAAAGGGGTGCATACAGTTACCTTACCAAACCGTTTGAATACGATGAGCTTTTGCTGCAAACCAAAAACTGTTTGGAGCGCCGCCGGCTTACGCAGGAAGTTAAAAATTTAAAAAACATGGTCAAAGAACGCTACGGCTTCCAGAATATCATTGCCAAAAGCGAAACCATGGAAAAAGTACTCGAACAAGTTTCGCGGGCCGCCGAATCGGATTCCAATGTCTGCATTGAAGGTGAGAGCGGAACCGGAAAAGAACTTATTGCTAAAAGCCTGCATCTTGCCAGTTCGCGCCAGGACGGCCCCTTTGTGGCGATTAATTGTGCGGCAATTCCCGAAACCCTAATGGAAAGTGAACTATTCGGCTATCAGAAAGGCGCATTTACAGATGCCTACAAGAATAAACATGGTCTTTTTTTTCAAGCTAATGACGGAACCTTTTTTTTGGATGAAATATCGGAAATGTCTCCGGCGATGCAAGCAAAATTTCTGCGTGTGCTTCAAGAAAAGGAGTTTTATCCCTTGGGAGGTGGAAAAACGATTAAAGTAAATACGCGTTTTATTGCAAGTTCAAATAAAAATCTGGAGGAAGAAGTCAAAAAGGGCCGTTTCCGGGAGGATCTTTTCTATCGCATCCATGTCATTGTTATCCAGCTGCCGCCGCTGCGAAAAAGAAAAGAAGACGTCATTCTGCTGGCCGATCATTTCTTAAACAAATATGCCCAGGAGGCACAAAAAGATATCGTAGGTTTTACACCCGAGGCTGTCCAAAAACTGATGTTACACGATTGGCCGGGGAATGTGCGTGAACTGGAAAACACAGTTGAGGGTGCGGTAGCATTGACTACCCAGAACATTATATCAGATGAGCTGATCCTGCCCACCCTAAGTTTCGAGGACGCCGGCCTCAAACCGTATAAAAACGCCAAGGAGAGCTTTGAGAAAAATTACCTGATCCAGCTGATCGAACTGACTCACGGCAATGTCAGCCAGGCTGCCAAGTTGGCCGGCAAATACCGGGCCGATCTCTATGACCTGCTAAAGAAACACGATATTAAACCGGAAGATTATCGTAAAAAATCGACGCTGGTGTTATAAGAAAAAAATGAGGGGGGGGTAGTGACGATGGACAGATTACGACTATTTGCCGGTAGCTCCAATGTTGGTTTAGCTCAAGAGATAGGTGACTGTTTGGGAATTGAACTCAGCCCTTTAGAGATCGCTCGATTTTCCAACGGCAACCTGTTTGTAAAAGTGCTGCAAAATGTTCGGGAGCGGGACGTCTTTGTTGTGCAGTCCTTTACAGAACCGGTTAATGATCATATTATGGAGCTGTTCATAATCATGGATGCATTGCGCAGCGCATCTGCCAAAAGAATTACGGCCGTTATTCCATACTTTTCTTACGCTCGTTCAGACAAGAAGGATGCGCCACGCATCTCTATTGTCGCCCGACTGCTGGCAGATCTGATTAAAACGGCCGGTGCCAATCGAGTACTCACTATGGATCTGCATTCAGATTCTGTTCACGGTTTTTTTAGCATGCCGGTGGATCATTTGACGGCTATCCCCTTAATTGCCGGACATTTTAAGAATATCATAGAGACGTCAAGGGCCGTTGCGGTGGCGACGGACGCCGGTGGCGCCAAACGAGTTGGAAAATTTGCCAAGTACCTCGACATCCCTATGGCCATTATCGACAAACGGCGGATTGAAGACACCAAAGTTCAACAGCGTCTTGTTGTTGGGGATGTACACGGGCGTGACGCCGTCATTTTTGACGATGAGATATCCACAGGTGGAACACTTGCAGTTACAGCGCAAACGCTTGCTAAGGCCGGAATCAGGCGCATGACCATGGGTGTCACTCATCCGGTTTTGTGCGGAAATGCGATCAGTAATATCATGGCATCGAAAATTGAGAAGATCCTTGTGACGAACACAGTTCAGATTGACGAGGAAAAACGGATAGATCAGCTATCTGTTATCTCGGTTGCTCCCCTTATGGCGGAAGCAATAAAAAGAATTCACACAGGTGAAAGCGTTGGTGCGCTATTCGAGTGATGCACGCGAAAAACAAAAAATTGAATGGTGGCTTAAAAATTTGCCGAAGTTCTGATAATCTTTGAAACAAGGATTTCAATTTTGCCTAAAAAGAACCGGTGATGTAAAACAGGAGGAAATGTGATTAAGAAATTTATGATTCTCATTTTAGTAATGATTTTTCCCCTGGTTGCTGCGATTGAATCCTACGGCGCTCGCTTTCCGCAAAACCGCTTAACCATTGTATCCCCTTGGTGGGAAGGAGAGACAAGTGATGTACTTGCCGAATATCTTTCAGATCAACTTGCGAATCAGTTGCGTGTACCGGTTGGAGTAAAAAATCTTTATCAAGATAGGGGAAAGACGGCGAAATTAGACACATTTCTATACACTTCTGCAACAAGATTAAAATTGCTGCTTTACGACACTTGGATTCCGATACTTGAAGGACAGCCGAACCTTTCAGATTATATGCCAGTTGGATCTCTTGCAATTATACCCTATGTATTTGTTGCGGAAAAAAAGAATGCGCTTCAGATTCAAAAAAATTTGGAATCCGCGCTACGGGCGGAGGACACCGTAATCGTCATATATTCGTGGGACAAATATGCCGACACCATAATCGAAAAGTTAAACACCAAATTTAAGAAGAATTTCAGAATAGTCAGAGTGAATGATATTCGGGGGCCCATTCGTGAGTTGGAAAAAAATTCCGACTCAATCGTTTTGACCACTTTGTCGACTGCTTTGAACGTTTACCCGAGAGATATGTCTCAACCAATAGTTGTGTTGTCGAGTACACCGGTGGAGTGGCTTCCTGATCTTCCAACCGGGAAAAGCGTTGGCTTCCATTTTAATGCCGCAAGGATTTTTGCATTACTGGCGCCGAAAAATACCCCGAAGGGTTTGTTTAGGGAAGTCGAAGATGTAGTAAAATATGTAACTGAGTCCGACGAGTATTATAAATTTGCCAAAAGCAAGCAAATGATACCATACTATCTGCCACCTCAAGAAACGACGATTCGGATACAAACAACGAGTCTAGATTAGTGCAGACAATGTAATTGCGGCGGAAAGAAGTATAGAGAGAATTGCAGAAAATGCAGCCGGCAACGATCTGAATCGTTTTTATACTTGCCCATCAACTGCGACGGGACAGTTTAGTAGCGAAGATAGAGATCAGGCCACCCAGCATAATATATCCTAAGACTACTTCGGCCATCACCCACCAGGCGGCTTCAGGAGTCTTGGGGACTATATCGCCGAAACCCAGGGTGGTGAAGGTGACGACACTGTAATAAATCATTGTGCTTTTGGTCCACGGCAAGTGCGCGATTGAAAATGCTTTAGGCCCTAAATTAAAAAATTTTAAACCAAAAAGAACTGCAAAAAAAGCTGACCATGTTGACCAAAGCAGCAAGGATCTTCCGCAATCCGCTAAAATCAGCCATAGAAAATAAATTGGTGTGCGCCAGAAAGAATTTCTAAATTGTTCAATAAGATCCTGGTCTTGAGCAAATCTGCGAAACAGCGGATTGCCGTTGCACACAGCAACGCGGATTCCGGTATATTCCCCCCAGCGGCTGTATTTAACGGAACGAACGTTGGTATTTTCAAAATCCGTATTTGCCAGGCGGGCGCCTTTCAAATTTGCCTTTATAAGATTGGCTTCTTTGAGTTTAGCGTACGAAAGATCTGCGTACTTAAGATTCGCCCAGGATAGTCGGGCCCGTTCTAAGTTTGAGGAAAATAAGTTTGCTTTCTGTAATTTGGCGTCATGCAGATCGGCAGCGACAAGTCTTGCTCTACTGAGATCTGCCTGGACTAGGTTGGTGTTGATAAGGTTAGCTTTTTCGAGATTGGAAAATGATAGATCTGCCAATCTGAGATTTTTGTTTTCAAGGTTGACACCGCGCAAGTTGGCTCGACTCAAGTCAGCGCGCATTCCCATTCTCCGACCCGATTCCAGCCAATGCATATGATCATCAAGGATCTCTTCTATTGCTGATATCGATAGATTTCTGAGACCATTGTTTCCAGACTTTTGCTCTTTTCTAATCATTCGTTTCAATCCTATCCAAAAAACCGTGGCTGATGCAGCTCCCGCAGTCGTCTCCATAACTCTCTGATGATAATGCAGGACGCCTCGTCTGTATGAACGGAATTTCCTCCGGATGTATTTCGGCAGGATTCCCTCAAAGGATCATTCGTGATCAATTTAAATTCATTTTTTATAAACCACCCCAGGGAGAAATTAAGATCTGCCAAGTCATCTTCAGTTAACTTTGTAATTTTTTTCTTATCCGTTGCTGACAGATAAGAGACAAGGAGAATAATGGCTTGATTGACTGTGTTTGGAATAAATTTGTCAGCGTAATTCATTGTTATCCATCCTTGTGATGTTAAACATTTTTAGGGATAATAAACAAAACTCTCATTCAATAAACGAAAAATGGTTTTGGGCTTTTTAGATGGATGAAATGCGTAATGCTTTTTATCAATGCGAAAGCATGTGAATGATTACCGCTATGGCAATGATGAGGCCTATGATGTCCAAACTGTCCATTAAAAATCCCAGCAATTTTATAGAATTCGTTCATTTTCTGCAATTTGCAAAAAGCATGCAAGCTTGAGAACACTCCTATTTGCAATGATATGTCAAGTACTTACGCTAAATTCGCTCTAAGGCCGAAAACCCGTTGTGAAGTGTTTTGGATACGTGGTGTATATTTTTTTTTACGTTATCTCGTTTACGCTATCGTGCATTGAATTAGACACTATACACCGCTTGACATGCTGTCGTCTTTTTGTATACGTTATAAGAACTTATCAATAATCTGTCTCTCTTATCGGGGAGGTATCCCATGACCCCACGAGCAAAACCGTGCACCCCCTCCGAACGTAGCGAAACGGCTGATATCGTAGAGGCCAAGTTGATTCTTCGAGGAAAGCAGGCAACAGTGCGAGAAATGCTGGATTTGGCTGAAGCTTTGAAGCAGAAGAACCGCTTCGGATACGCCAGGAAGCTTATCGGGCGAGCGAGAACTATCGGAACCGATGACCAGAAGCTTCTACGTAAGCTCCGGCAGAGACACGCCCTTTGTACCTATAAGGATCAGGATCTCCCTGTTGATTCCCGGCTTGCACGCGCGTTGGAGATCTTGGCCGACGGTGAGGACGTGAGCACAACCCGGGATCAGGAGACTCTCGGCCTCGCCGGCGCCATTTACAAACGACGCTGGGAAGTAGACACACAGAAAGAAAACCTCGAGCGATCCCTTTCTTACTACCTGCGTGGTTATGAGCAGGGTCCAGAAGGCGATCAGGGTTATACAAGCATTAATGCTGCGTATGTACTGGATCTTCTAGCCAGCCTCGAAGAGCATGAAGCCAGAAAAGCGGGTACACGCTCGGAGATCGCTGCGGTACGACGCGGCGATGCCCGCCGAATTCGGGAGGAACTGATCGAGAAGTTACCTCCCCTTGTCGATCAGCCGAATACACGCTGGCTCTCCGAGGAATGGTGGTTCTACGCGACGCTTGCAGAAGCCTGTTTTGGACTTGGCAGCTACGATGAGGCAACGGAGTGGATTCGGAAAGGGAAGAAAAGTACCGAGGTGCCCGAATGGGAGTTTCAGTCCACAGCGCTGCAGCTTGCGGGGCTGGCTCGGATTCAGGAAGACGTGCTTCTGAGTGCGACTGAATTCGAAAACACTGACCCCGGACGCGTCTTGACCGAATTGCTGGGACATCAAGTTGCGGCCGCCCGCACCGCCTATGTCGGTAAGGTGGGTCTGGGTCTTTCCGGTGGAGGGTTTCGAGCGTCACTTTTCCATATCGGTGTGCTCGCCAAGCTGGCGGAACTGGATGTCCTGAAGCATGTCGAGGTTCTATCATGCGTGTCTGGCGGATCGATCCTTGGAGCCCACTACTATCTCGAGGTCAAGAGCCTCCTTGAGAAAAAGGCAGACGAAGACATTACCCGCCAGGACTATATCGACATCGTGAGACGACTCGAACGAGATTTCCTTCAAGGTGTTCAGAAGAACCTTCGAACGCAGGTTGCCGCCGAGGTGCTCACCAATCTTAAGATGATTTTCCTGCCGGGCTATTCGCGAACCATGCGTGCGGGCGAGCTATACGAGAAATGGCTTTACAGCAGGGTCCCCGATGGTAATGGTTCAAAGCCGCGCTGGATTACCGATCTGTATGTCAAACCCGAGGGCGAAAAAGATGAGTTCTTCAAACCCAGAACCGACAACTGGAGGCGTCGAGCGAAGGTTCCGGACCTCATCCTCAATGCGACAACTCTAAACACCGGCCATAATTGGCAATTCACGGCTTCGTGGATGGGTGAACCGCCGGCGGGCACCAATTCAGAGGTTGATGCAAATTACCGCTTGAGGCGTATGTACTACTGGGAGGCGCCGGAACGCCACCAGTGTATCCGGTTGGGACATGCGGTTGCTGCCTCAGCGTGTGTTCCCGGGCTCTTTGAGCCACTTGCCCTTAAGGGACTTTACGACAAGATCACCGTACAACTCGTAGATGGAGGCGTTCATGACAACCAAGGCATCGTGGGTTTGCTTGAACAGGACTGTGACGTATTGCTGATCAGCGATGCCAGCGGGCAAATGGGGACTCAAAACGAACCCAGCAGTGGATTTTTGGGCGTTCCTCTGCGTTCGAACAGCATCCTCATGAGCCGCGTCCGCACGGAGCAGTATGACGATCTCATGGCCCGCAACCGCTCGGGACTTCTTCGAGGTTTGATGTTCATTCACTTGAAAAAGGATCTCGATGCAGACCCCATCGATTGGATCACCTGTCAGGATCGCTTCGAAGCCACGGATGACGCGCGCCCGGCAAGTCGTCAGGGAGTATTGACGCGCTACGGGCTCCTTAAAGATGTCCAGAGGAAGGTGGCCGGGCTTCGAACCGACCTCGATTCGTTTTCCGAGGCCGAGGCATTTGCGCTTATGGTATCCGGTTATCGAATGACGGAACACGCCTTCACGCATGAGGAATCCCTTAGAGCTTTCCCCTCCGAAAAGGGAACTCCCGAGGAGTGGAGTTTCCTGAGGATCGGACGCGCCATGACGGAAACCACCGAATCTGGACGGCTGTTGAGGCATCTGGAAGTCGGTGCGAACCAGGCCTTCAAGGTCTGGCGCTTGCTGACACCTCTTAAAATTTTAGCAGCGGTATTGGCCGTAGCTGCGGCTGGCGGGCTGGTGTGGCTTTTCGGAACCTACTGGTCCACTTCCTTAATCAAGGTCAGTACCGTCGGGTGGATCGTGATTGGAGTCGCAGGGGCCGCGGTTCTGGGCAAGTGGCTCATGCAGATCGTTCAGTTCCGTTCTACCTTGCAAAAAATTGGCATCGGAGTCGGTCTGGCGCTCGTTGGTTGGCTGCTGGCGCGTCTGCACATTTGGGTATTCGACAGACTCTTTCTCAGAAACGGCAAAGCTGATCGGGTAACCGGACGTTGATTTTTATTTTGAGAGATTCCACATTGTAGATCGAGACATTAGAATTTTGAAACAGCTCTTAGACAACAAAGATCATCACAATTTGTAAATATCTTTGTCTACCATCGACAGTAGTATTTCAAAGATGTTCTTGTAAACGCGTGGGTTCAATTCCAGTATTTCGTTGAAATCATCACTCGATATTTTTAACATGCGGCAATCCTCGACACATTTCAAGGCGTATCTTCTGACCGATTTCCGTATGATAAAACCAAATCCAATGCCAAAGGGCGCTTCAAGAAGATCAACTCGCTTTTGGTTTTCGTCCAAGAGTTCCGCTTTTCCTTCCAGGATTCTGTAAAGTGCATTGGCGGGGTCTCCGATTTTAAACACATAGTCTGCCGCACGAAAGTCTACGATCTCCATAAATTCGGCAAACATCATCAGTTCCATCATTGAGAGTCCCTTCAGCATCGGTGAATCTTTAATGAGATGAAACTTCTCCAGCAGGGGCATCATGGCTTCGACCTCCGACAAAAATTTCTCAAATCGTCCTCGTATTGCCCGGGGCATCCCCCAAACAGCGGACAACTTTAGCCAGTAATCCTGGCCCTGAAATATTTTTTCATAAACATTTTCGATACCCTTCAAAGAACCAGCGGGCATAAGCGACCCAAAGAAGAGCCCGTCATCAAATCGAATAGACTCAAGGAGTTGCAGAATTCCGGTATTTTCCTGCTTAATGATGGCTTCAAGGTATTCTATGGATTTGGCTCTGGTGTGGCCCACGTTTTCTTTTTTGTCGGAATACCACTTGATACGAAAAAAAGAATCCATTACCTTCAATTCCGGATTCAGGATATCCAGGATCTGGAAGATCATCCATACCTGGGTTTCTATGTTTCTGGCCAATTCCAACAGCAACAGGCTATCGGGTCTTGTCGACGCAATGACCTCGTAGTCTGTACAAAGATCGCGGCATCTGTCAATTTCGTCAGGCAGTTTTTCTACAAGTTCATCAAAGTCAAGGTTTTTATCGGCTTTTCTCAACCTGTGGATGCATAGCAGGGCTTCCCTTTTGACATGGGGGTTGGGAAAGCGAAATAGAGTATCCACCAAAAAATCCACTGCATCTTGTGAAGGAAGAAACCGAAGGGTTCGCAGGCATTTCTCGAGATCCATAAAGGATTTGGAGCGCGTCATAAATATCAGCATATCAAAGATAACATCGAACGCCCTGCCTTCGAATCGTGCCAGGTGTTTGTTCAAAGATCCATAGTGACGAATGTTGTCAAATCCAACATCTTCAAGATACTCTACAAAGAGATCGAGGTCATCCATTTTGGAAAGCGCTTCAAGCATCGTGTCAAACGCCTGATCGCTGTGTTTACTGAAATGCCGTTGGATCTCGTCTTTAAGCGAGGTGAGCTTCAATTCGCCGACCAGCCAGATGCCTGCCAAAACGTCCCCGTCATCTTCAGATTTCAAGAGCCGTATGATCTTTCTTTCGACGTTTTCTTTCAGCTCATCGGAACCCCAACGGTGAACGATGGTTAGGTTGTATTTCAAAAGATCAATCGTATCTTCAGCCTCCAAGTACTGGTAAATGCGTTGATCAGATGCGGGACCCCAAGCAGCGATTACCTGCAGGCACCTTTCTTTAACATGTGAATCTCTTTCTTTTTGACACATCTGCTCCAGGTCACCGACCAAGTGGATTGCCTTTACTTGATTGATAACGGAGACGCTTTCAAATCTCACTTCCCTATGTTCATGTTCAAGCAGGTCTTGAAGGACTTCATCAAGCTCGGACGCATAGTTATTTCGAATCAAATTCAATAAATATAAATGGTTGAACATATCGTTGTGATGCTCACGTACAATTTTGTACTGATCTAAAATTAGATTCGGCTTGTAGTTTATTAGAGAGCCACGTACACTTTCCAGCCTGTTGCGCCGCTGAACGCTCTCTCTCAAAGACAATACATATCGTTTCGGAATCCGAGAAATGATCGGGAGCATCGCTGCCAAAGATAACATGATCAAAAGCGTGTAGACGACCACCGGATTGTCAATTTTGGGAATGATCAAAAAGAAGGCGCAGATACTGATAATGAACACAGGTTTGAAAAACAGCTTCGAATACATCCGAATGGCGTTGCACAGTTTTTCCGGGATCGAAAACATGAGCAACTGATAGGATGAATCGAATATCACCCTCTTTAGCAAGTCGTTGATTGCACAGGCAGAAATCGTTCCCCAGAACATAAGCGTTTGGTACCCAACCGGCCTGAAAACGTAGACACCCATGATGAAAAGCAGGTTTGGAATCAACAACAGCGGATACGCAAAAAGGACTTTGCCATTTAACCACAGTCTGGCAAAAAAGTAGACAAACAGTAGCTGCAGAAGAACCTGAACAACACTGATGCTTGCCTTGTAGTGGCCGATAAACGTGGTTTTCGGATCTGCCGCTTTGAGGCCTTTCCCGGATGTGTCCCCGATGTGGCTTTCGGTTTCGACGGATGCCGTCGCAGTGTACGAACCTTGCATCGAATAGTGCGCATTGATCTGCACATCAAAAAGCACCTTAAACAATAGGTTAAAAACCCCGATCACGATGACAACCTGGACAATGGATCGAATGATTTTATATCTCTTCTGAGATGATAGAAGGGTCTTAAGGCTCTCTTTTGTGGCAGAGATACTGATGTTGATGCGGTAGCGGTAACCATGGAAAATATACCTGATAACAGCGTAACTCAACCCAGAAAACGAGGTTGTCATCAAAAGAAAAATCAGCTGATTGGCGCCGGGTACCTGCTCAATGATAAGATAGCCTGATATCAGGGCTCCCATACTGCCGGACAAGAGGAAAACGTACTGATATCGTTTCGATTCCCGGATATTAATGCAGTAGTTTATTAAAGACCAGGTTTGTACAATGATTAATTCGTCGAATATATCGATGACGACGAAATAACACATAGCCGGAAAAAATTTCTTATGAAAGCCCGGCAAAACCTGTGGTATGCAGTAAAGGACAAGCGATGCCGCCAGCATCGCAAGTGTTTCACGCTTGATGCGGCGCTCGAAGCTCACCTTACTGCCATATACATAGTAAATGCAACTATAGATGACGAAACTGATGCCTGTAAGCCCGTAGAGTAAAAAGTACGGTTTCTGGTTGTAGATGTTGATGAAATAAGTTGAGCTTGCGATGGCATTGAGGAAATTACTTTTGGTGAAGGAAGTAATGATGGTAAAACAGGCGATGTTTGAAAACGTCAAAAGACTCAGTAAAACGATTAATCGGTTTCGAGAACGGATTGAATCGGTTGAATCTATCGTTTTAAACATGCCTCAGCTCTTTCGCCTGTTTTAAAATCGTCTCATCCTTGTCATCACGACCAGCGCTAATTGAGACGAATTCCGTTACCACTCACGGGGGATTGATATCCGGCAGCCTCGCAATGCGGCCTTTGCCGCCTTCTGGATAGTCGGCTGCTGTGATTACACCGCCGAGGCCTTGCCGTATGTAATTGCTCAGAGCCTCCTGATACGTGATGTAAAGGTGGGTGAAGGCTAAATCATGAAAAGGATACTGATCGCCGCCGCGTGCCAGGAAATCGACCGTGACAATATCCAAGGTGTCAGTCGAATCAACAACAATAATTCCATCGTCGATTAATATTGTCCCGTCATCGAGAATCACTTTCGTGACTCTATCACCCGGAGTAACGATGCTCCCGTCATTGTCTATCTCTATGGCCTGCCTGGATGGATCGTATTCGAAGCAGAAACCCGCGACCTGAGCAAAGCGGCCGGTACCCGAACCGGCAGAATTCCCGTCAGTGTCGATCCGCGAAACCGCGTTTTCCAGCAGGTCTTTTAACGTTGTTACCGGCACCTTTTCGAACACCGACAAAAAGTTGGGAAACGGCACGATGTCATAGGTATCACGCTCGCTTATGTCACCGGCTGCAATGATTGTGTTGTTGCGAATGCTGCCCCCGTTGGTCAACGCAATAGCTGGTGCCTTGACTCCAAAGTTATCAGATAGGCGCCGCGCCTCTGAAAGAAGGGCATCGGCAACAAGGTTGCCTGCATTGGTTTCTTTCGAACGCACATGTTTTCGTAGGCCGTCGAGAGCGACCTCGGATTTGGCAATGACGTTTGTTTCAAGTGTATCCACAAAAGCCTGCACGGGGGCGGTTACCTGCGCCTGGACTATCGGGTCGGGCATTACTGCATCCGGATTGGCACCGCCGGCTACACGCACGGGTCCGCTGTCTGGGTCTATGCGAGTGATTTCGCCACTGGTATCGTCAAAGTCTACAATCAGCCGACCGACGTACTTGTATTCTCCACCGGTTGTCACGATCGAGACCTTCCTACCGGTTGCATCATTCACGAGGAGGGGGTATGTCCCCACAGACGTATCCCCCGGTACAAGGAGGTCTCCGGTATTGGCCAGCACATCGTTATTGCCCCCGGCAATTGCAACGTCGACACCGTTCAGCTGAGCGATCAGGGCCGTATCTTCCGCAAGGTCCTGAAGATGGCTGACGAAAATGATTTTATTGACCCCATCGCTGAGAAGAGCGTTGATTTCGTTTTGCACAACCGCTGCCAAATTGGAGTCGACGTCAACGTTGCCGGGCCTGGAAATAAATGGCAGATTCGGGGTCGTCGCGCCGATGATACCAAATCTATGGCCGTTCTTTTCAATGATGATACTCTTAGCAATCCGCCCGCGTTGCACGAGGTCCTGAAGAGCAGGTTCACCTGTAAAGTCAATATTGGCGCTGAGATACGGAGGAAAGCTGTGGGTGAAGCCAGTTGAAATAAAGTCCGCCAGCAGATCGGGACCGAAGTCAAAGTCGTGGTTTCCGAGGATAATTGCGTCATATTCGATTGCATCCAGCGCTCTGGCGTCGTAATACGTGTTCACACCTCCCAGAGCAGGGTTGAACGCCGCAAGACTCGCTTTGAACTCGGGTCCGGCAAGAAAATTGTCCCCGGAAGATAATGTTATAACAACATCTGTTGTGGCAGCCGAACGGAGGTTTTTAACGACTGTAACGATACGGGCGGCACCGCCGAAATCCTCGATTCCTTTTCCGGCATGGAGAAGTTGAGACTCATTGTCGTTGAGGTGAAGAATGGTTAATGTGACCACGGGGTCGGAGCCATTGAACACCAGCACGCAACTCCCAAAAACCAAAACCAATGCACAAGCGATGATAATTTTTTTGTTCATCGGGATTAAATCGTTTCCTTTTCAACCTGAACCGCTCGACCCGAATTTTCTACCCTGCAAAGTTTGACGGTGACTTTCTGATCTGTATCTACATCCACGATAACACAGTGGGCCTTTTTCTGGCTCCAACAACCCGTGTTGGCATAGATCCGATCGGCAACGAAAACGGAATCCTTGTCGATTTTGGCTTTGTGAGTATGACCGAAGATGACGATCTTATATCCCTTCTTAGCGCTCAAGCGGTCTGCCAATTCTTCAAGCTCCCCCTCTTGCATCATTTTCTTTACCGCCGTGAAAAGAGAATATTTTGCGGCGAGGGGTTCATACATTTTTTTTATGTTATCAATCGACAACTTGCTCCCTTTGGAGTTCATGATAACATCGTTTACTTTTGCCCTCTCGGCCAGAGCCTCCAGGATGGAGGCGAAAAAATTAGATTTTCCCGCGGCCCATTCCACTGCATCATCTGAATACGATATAAGATCATGAAAGCGGTGGACGTAACCACCCAAATGCTCGGAAAGGCGCGTAACAAAATAGCCGATGGGACGACCGTTGGCGATCCCCGAATGTGATTTATTGAACAGCACATGTTGATTTCCGTGTTCTGCGTGAAGCTTTAATTGGGGGTCATCGTAGGTCTTCTGGAAAATAACGGATGGTATCTCCAACTGAATTTCGGATTTTTTAAGACTGTAATCGTGATTTCCGAAAAGACAATAGAGATTAATTTCACTGCGTGCGATCGCATTTAGTGCTCCCATGATTTCAAAATTTGACTGAAAGATCTCAACAAACGTAGGTGGAGCTTCGTCTGGAGGGCATACCCAGTCGTCAAATATGTCTCCGACCAGAACCAGGTCTTTTATCTCCTCTTCGTTTTCCAAGATCGTTTTATTCAGGAAATTGACCAGTCTCGCTTGATGTTTTTTAGGATTAAATCGTGCCCTTTTCGACTCCTCCGGGGCATTGTAACGCTCCCTCGAACTTAAATGAATATCGCTGATAAAAATCCTTTTAGTTCTAGCCATTTTTCCTCCTTCTTGATCGTCGTCAGACAATTTGACCATTTTTTCGAGATGGATAGCATATGGGTTTTGGGGCTGTCAATTGATGGTATTTTTCAACAGCTAATGCAAATCTGAATCCTTTCAATTAGAAATGAAAAAGCTTGCCCCAAAAACTTACTTGCGTTTTCTTTTTATGGTATTCATAATCAAACGATTGATTAAAACCAGCCGATGATAGAATTGCAGAAAAAGGGAGGGCGCATGTTTGATTTTAGAGAAGAAATGAATCGCTTCATAGAAAAGTGCACGGCTTGCGGTGAATGCGTGGCAGTTTGTCCGATTATACCGATGACGGACATCAAAACAGCCGATTCGTCCGAGGTCATGCAGGCGGTTGTCGATCTCTACCGCGGCGGGAACGTCAGCGATATGGCAACAACCCGAATTTATTCGTGTATGCGGTGCCAAACCTGCCGGCCTGCGTGTCCGGAAGATCTGGATCCCGGGTTGGGGATTACAATGGCCCGGGATGTTCTAGGGCAAAAAGGCGAGCCGCTTCCCAGAGGACTTTCTTTCCTTTTGCCTGAGGCCGATTTCAACTTCATGAAAGCCGTCGAAGCTGTTCAGATAACTCCTGCGGAAAGAGCCTGGATTACCGATGTTGAGAAGCAGAAACCTGCATCTGCCCGAACGGTCGTGTTTTCGGGCTGCACCGGAATCATGCAACCGGATTTGGTGCTGACGGCCTTGGATATGATACGCCGTTTTGATCCGACCGTCCAGGCCTTAGGCGGTGTCGATTATTGCTGCGGAGATACAAATCTGAGGGCGGGAAACCACCAGTTGGCGACAAATAATTTTGTCGACTTAGTGGATGGACTCAATGCCTTTTCGCCGCAAACGGTTGTATTTCTGTGTCCAACCTGCAACGATTTTTTCGATTTACACCAACCGGAAACGAATTGGACCTGGCGGTTTGTGGCCGACTTTTTAGCCGATCATTTGGATGAGCTCGGTCCCTTCGAGCCGTTAGAAGCTTCGGTGACGATTCACGATGCCTGCCATTTGGTCCGGGGCGATAAACCAGGCTCGGAATCTCCGAGGAAACTGCTTAACGCCGTACCCGGAATCCGGATTGTTGAAATGCAGCACAACCGGGAAAAGGCTCTGTGCTGCGGCGGATCGGCTATGGCGGCTATTGGAAAGCCGGGAGTGGATTTTCGCACTCAACGGCTGCAGCAGGCAGAACAGACCGGTGCCCAAATCATGACCCTATATTGTACGGGGTGTCAGTCGGTTTTTTCGCCCGAGAGGGCCCATTGGCCTTTTCAGGTTGAATCGATGCTCACGCTCCTGGGGCGCTCGTTGGGAATCGTTCATGAAGATCAACTGATGCGCTATTTTAATTACCAGGACGGCCAAAAGGTCCTCAGGGAAATCGAAGCGCGTCTAGCAGAAGCTGAACTACCTCCAGAAAAGCTCAAACATTTTGTGCCCAAATATTTTGCAGGCCCTGCAGTCAAAAAACGATAACCTATCTTAGCAACGGGCGCGGAAATATAGGCTCGGGGAATTTGGCAGGTGGGATTCTAATCTCGAAAAGTTGAGCTTTTGGGAGGATTCAATTTGTTCAAACCGCAATACGTGCAGCAAATCCTGGATTTCATACATGTGGTATCCCCAAACATCAAAATATTCGGTTACACCAAATTTTAGAAAATCAGCGCGCATATTGATTTTTCCGGTTCTTTTATCAAGTTTTCTGCGCCAGAAGATTTTGAAATGATCCGCATGAATTTCAAATCGAAAGGGTGATTCGATCATAAACACGTTGAATAGAACAATGCCGTTTTGATCCAGGCAGTTCTTAATTTTAAGCAAGGTATTGTAGAGCCGATACTTATTGAAATGCGAGACCGTATTGCCAATGCTGTAGATCAGATTAAATTTTCCCAAACAGCAGATGTCATCATTTTCAATGTCCAGCGCCTTAAAGCAGGCATGCCGCATCGGTGCCCGGCATCTTCCCTCAGCCCGTTGGATCGCCGACGGCTCAATGTCTACCCCGGTTACACAATAGCCCCGTTTGGCGAACTCCAGCGCATGCAATCCCCCACTGCAACCAATATCCAAAATTCGGGTATTTTCTTGGGTATACCATTCAAGAATTTGTTCAACCTCACGGACGTGTTCTAAATCAGAATAGTGTACCCGTTCATATACGTCCAATCCTGTGTCTTTATAAAGACTAACCATGACTAAGTTCTGGGCGGATTGACGAAATTGGTGCGAATAAGTATCCGTCTCGCCGTGGCAACGAATCTTCTTTGAGACGATACGCAACGATTTCCACGTTGGATTTTAATTTTCAGCGATCGCGCAAATAGAGAGGTACCGTGCAGGTGAGATTCTGAATCCGGTGAGCCGAGTTAGCCATAGCAGACTAGCCTGATCTTGAGGAGCTTCACCCAATATGAACAGAGTCCGAAGCTGACGTGTCCAAATGGATTTGCGATTGCATGTAAATAAAAGATCGGAAATTTTTTTAGAAAAGTCAAGTGGTTTCAAAAAAGTTTGGGCAGTCCCTACCCAAGACTGCCCATCAAAAGGTGAATGAAAACAGATGAGAATATGGCTCTACCAGGCCACATCTCAAATTAATATTATCATAAAAAATGAAAGGAATCAAAATTAAATTTATCTGGTTATCCAGAATGTACAAGTGATACCCATGTGGGAGCGGCTTTCCAGCCGCGAAATCAAATGCCGCGGCT
>Ga0209536_100005075_pt1 | contig 20578 bp, 14 predicted proteins | sample DeeMarSeWOR28_12_FD_187461 | JGI IMG/M metagenome (GOLD analysis project Ga0209536, IMG submission 187461) | Marine sediment microbial communities from White Oak River estuary, North Carolina - WOR-2-8_12 (SPAdes) (version 2) | ecosystem: Environmental > Aquatic > Marine > Intertidal zone >... | reverse complement strand
GGCCGCCAAATCAAAATACTCCCGGTGCGCCCACACTTCGGCGCTGTCCAAAGCGACAAAAATCGGCATATCGCCGAAAATCAACACGCCGCGTTCATTGGCGTATCGTTTTAATTCCAACCACTGTTTGAAAAACACAAACTGCTGGAAATAAATTTGTTCGATCTCGACGCGCAACTGTTTTTGAGTATCGGTCATCGCTTGTGCTTGTTTGTCGCGCAGCGCCGCTGGCCAATCCAGCCAGGAACGCCCTTGCTGTTGTTTGCGTATGGCTTGAAACAGCGCAAAATCCGGCAGCCATTTTTCGTGACGTTGTAAAAATTCGGCATATTCTTGCTGCGCTGCGGCATTGGCGCGGCTTTTAAAATGACTTGCGGCTTGCCGCAAACTTGCAAGCTTGTCCTTATTGTTGAGCTCTTTTTTCTGTAGCCATCCCCAATCCAACAACATCTGTAAACTGATCAACTGGGGATTGCCTGCTAAGACTGATAAACCCATATACGGCGAACCTCCGTCATGGGTGGGGCCTAGCGGTAACATTTGCCACACAGACGCACCACAGGATTGCAGAAAATCTACAAAATGATACGCTTCCGGCCCAATATCACCATTGACTGAGTCACCTGGCAGGGACGTGGGATGTAATAAAATACCGGCGTGTCTTTTTTTAATGAATTTAGGTCGATTATTTATTGATGACATAAAAAATTAGCTGCCTCTAAAACGGTAATAGTTGTTATTTTTCAGCGCTGCGAAAATCCTTTGTTTGCGTCTGAGATGGCCTGTTAATTCCAATCTTATTTTTTACTTAAAATGATACTTATCTGACATTATGCAGTGATTGACCTAACATGTCGGGCGTAACCAACACCACGCCACCGGGCGACACATAATAGCGGTCCCGGTCTTTAGCAAGGTCTACACCAATTTGGGTGTCTTTGGGAATACGGCACCCTTTATCTATAATGGTTTTTTGAATTTTACTGCGCCGGCCGATGGTCACATCCGGCAAAATCACCGAATCTCCAATAGTACAGTAAGAATTTACTTTCACATTGGAAAACAGCAATGAGTGGCGCACGCTGGATCCGGAAATTATGCAGCCACCGGATACCATGGAATCCACGGCCATGCCACGCCGATCATCGTCATCGAAAACAAATTTGGCGGGGGGATATTGCTCTTGGTAGGTCCAAATCGGCCATTCCGAATCGTACAAATTCAATTCCGGCGTCACGCCTATCAGTTCCAAGTTGGCTTCCCAGAAAGCGTCTACCGTGCCGACATCGCGCCAATAAGCCACTTGGTTTTTTAGCGGATTGCGGAACATGTAGCTAAACGCGCGGTATTTTTCAATGACGGCGGGGATAATATCTTTTCCGAAATCGTGAGTAGATCCCTTGGTGTCAGCGTCTCGAATCAATAACTCGTACAAGAACGCCGCATTGAAAACGTAGATCCCCATGGAAGCCAACGCTTGCTTCGGGTCGCTTGGCAAGGATTGGGGATTTTCCGGTTTTTCCGCGAATGAATTGATCCGGCCCGCCTCATCCACGCTTAATACGCCAAAGGCTTTAGCCTGATCCAGCGGCACTTCAATACAGCCCACCGTCAAATCCGCTTTATTATCCACATGAGCGGCGATCATTGGCCCGTAATCCATTTTATAGACGTGGTCGCCGGCCAAGATCAAGACGTAATCGGGATTGTGGTTGCGGATAATGTCGATATTTTGATAAATCGCATCCGCCGTGCCGGCATACCAGGTCTCATGGATACGTTGTTGGGCAGGCAAGATTTCCACAAACTCGCCAAATTCGCCGCGCAAAAAACTCCAGCCTTTTTGCACATGCAGAATGAGCGAATGGGCTTTATATTGGGTCAATAAACCAATGCGGCGAATTCCGGAATTGATGCAATTGGACAAGGGAAAATCGACAATACGGAACTTCCCTCCAAATGGCACGGCAGGTTTGGCCCGCCAGTCGGTGAGATTTTTCAGCCGCGAACCCCTCCCACCCGCCATGATTAACGCTAGCGTTCTCCGCGTTAACCGGCTGACAAACCGTGGAGTATTAATTTGGCTCATGCGTGTCCTCGCTAGGCAATCGAGTCATTATAATCGGATCAGCTGAATTATAAGAACGAACATCTGGAACAAACATGGTTTTCGCTGCTTGAGTCTTGAAACCCAAGCTGGAAACCGCTTAATGAGAAACTGAGTTTCGATTTTAATATGTTATAGCACTTTTCACTGAGCGCTATGATACCGCATTTAGATGAAGATCGTTTGACAATTTGCGGAACTTCTTCTATCCACGCTGGCTTCTACGCAGCTTAATTGACTGAGGTCAAACACACCAATCTTCAAACCGATACGCTGGTGTCAAATCCAACCGTTCTACAGTAGAATACTGTTGACTTTAATATCAGGCCTTTAAGTCATTTGGGGTAAATCGTTTTGTGGCCGAAACCGTTTAATATGATACGTCAATCTTATGGCAGACCAACATACCACCAAATCAGCCGGTACCAATATGGTGACGACAAATAGTTCTGGTGAACAGAACCAAGCTCATCTTCCTACCCATAAACTGCAAAGTCTGACGCCGGAATTACTTAAAGTGATTCAAGCCCGCCACCACGATCCATTCGCCGTGCTGGGCAAACACTCCTTGAAAGATGAAGACGTAGTGCGGGTGTTTTTACCAGCGGCCAAAGAAGTGTTTCTGGTGGACATCGACGCTCCCATGACACGCCTGCCCGATACCGATATGTTTGTCTGGCAAGGACCGGCCGAGTTGTTGCCCGAGCACTACCGTTTAGAGTGGTATGATCATCAAAGCCAGCAACACATCGATTTTGATCCTTATTGCTTCCCCGCCCTCATCCCGGACTTTGATTTGCACTTATTCGGTCAAGGAAAACACTGGCATATCTACCGGGTTTTGGGCGCGCATGCACGAGAAGTGGGCGGTATTCACGGGATGATGTTTGCAGTCTGGGCGCCGAACGCCGAGCGTGTTAGCGTCGTAGGCGACTTCAATCAATGGGATGGCCGGGTACACGCTCTGCGTAACCGGGGCGGTAGCGGCGTCTGGGAACTATTTATACCCGAATTACCGCCAGATGTTTTGTATAAATTCGAAATCCGCGCAAAAAGCGGCCTGGTATTTCTCAAATCCGATCCCTACGGTCAATATTTCGAATACCGGCCCCGCACCGCATCCAGAGCGGTGAGCGCCTCAGCGTATGCGTGGGCTGATCAACAATGGCTAGAGCAACGCCAAGCGGACAATTGGCTACATCAACCGCTATCAATCTATGAAGTGCATTTGGGCTCCTGGCAGCGTGGCCCCCAGGGTGATGTTTTGGGTTATCGCGACATCGCCCACCGGCTGGTGGATTATGTTAAGGACACCGGCTTTACCCATATCGAGTTGTTACCCATTACCGAACACCCCTTGGACGCCTCTTGGGGCTATCAAACCACGGGCTATTTCGCTCCCTCCAGCCGCTTCGGCGCACCTGATGATTTTCGCTACTTTGTAGATCATTGCCATCGCAACGGCATTGGTGTGATTATGGATTGGGCACCAGCGCATTTTCCCAAAGACAGCCATGCGTTGGCCGCATTCGATGGCAGCGCTTTATACGAACATGGTGATCCGCGCCGCGGCGAACATCGCGATTGGGGCACGTTGATTTATAACTACGGCCGCAATGAAGTACGCAATTTTCTGCTCGCCAGCGCTATGTATTGGTTGGAGGAATTTCATATCGATGGTTTACGGGTAGATGCGGTGGCCTCTATGTTGTATTTGGACTATTCCCGCGAGCCCGGCGATTGGATTCCCAATATCCACGGCGGCAATGAAAACCTGGAAGCCATCGCTTTTCTGCGCGACTTGAACACCGTGACCCACGCCCAGTTTCCAGGCTGCTTGATCATCGCCGAAGAATCCACCGCCTGGCCTCAAGTCACCCGTCCCACTTATGTCGGTGGGTTGGGATTTAGCATGAAATGGAACATGGGCTGGATGCATGACATGCTGTACTACTTCAGCAAAGATCCCGTTTACCGCCGGTTTAACCACGATCAAATCACTTTTAGTCTGATGTACGCCTTCAGCGAAAACTTTGTGTTGCCGTTTTCACACGATGAAGTAGTGCATGGCAAAGGTTCCATGATTAATAAAATGCCGGGAGACCGCTGGCAACAATTCGCCAATTTGCGTTTGTTATACACTTTAATGTTCACTTATCCCGGGAAAAAACTGCTGTTCATGGGCTGTGAATTTGCCCAAGACGAAGAATGGAAATTCGATGACCAATTGCAGTGGCATTTACTGGAATCGCCTTCCCACTTGGGTATGCAACGTTGTGTCAAAGACTTAAACCATTTGTATAGCAGCAATCCAGCCTTATATTACGGTGATTTCGACAACAACGGATTTGAATGGATAGACTGTCACGACGCCGAGCAGTCCGTAATCAGTTATATTCGCAAAACAGGCAATCGGTTCGTTATCGTCGCGCTGAACTTTACCCCGGTACCACGGCATAACTATCGCATCGGTGTTCCCCAGCCAGGCAGTTACCGGGAAGTGTATAATTCCGATTCAGCGTATTACGCCGGCAGCAACCTGGGCAATCTGGGAGAAATCGCCGCTGAGCAGATTCCTTGGATGAACCGGCCTTATTCCATTCAACTTACTTTACCACCGTTGGGGGGAGTGATTCTGCAACTGGACTATCACGAGTAGCGCCGACACCAGCGACTAACGATCAATCAAAATATATATTACAAACAACAAAAACACATCATGAGCAAAATACTATTTGTCACCAGCGAAGCCATTCCCTTAATCAAAACCGGTGGCCTGGCTGACGTCTCAGGCGCTTTGCCCATTGCGCTTAACACTTTAGGCAACGACGTACATTTAATGCTGCCGGCCTACCCCCAGGCGAAAAGCAAAATTAAAAATCCCACTACCGTTGCACAACTGTATGTTCCCGGCCTGCCGGGCACTGTCAACTTAATTCAAGGGCAATTACCCAATTCCCAAGTCAATGTCTTGCTGGTGGACTATCCGCCGGCATTCGAGCGCGAAGGCAATCCGTATCTAGACCAACAAGGTGAACCTTGGATCGACAATGCCGAACGGTTTGCGTTATTGGCCCGCGCCGCCCAGCGGGTGGCCTTAAACGATGCCGGGCTCAATTGGCAACCGGACGTGGTGCATTGCAACGACTGGCAAACGGGATTGATACCCGCATTGTTGCACGATGAAAGTCCGCGGCCTGCGACGCTCTTTACCATTCATAACCTGGCTTATCAGGGTTTGTTTCCGGCGGAAACATTTAAAGCACTGGCGCTCAATGATGCGTTGTGGTCGCCCACGGCGCTGGAGTTTTACGGACAACTGTCATTTATCAAAGGCGGCTTGGTCTTCGCCGACCGTATCACGACGGTCAGCCCTAATTACGCCAAGGAAATTCAAACGCCGGAATTCGGTTGCGGACTGCAAGGCTTATTACGCTACCGCGCCAACGTATTGAGCGGCATTGTCAACGGTATAGATCAAAGCGTATGGGACCCGCAAGCCGACCCGCTCATCCCCCACAACTATGGCCTCGAACAAATGCAGTACAAGACCGACAACAAAGCCCATCTGCAGAAGCATTTTAATTTGCCGGTGTCTGTTGATCATATGCTCATCGGCTTCATTGGGCGCTTGGTGGAACAAAAAGGTATCGATCTCATCCACAATATCATCGACCGTATCGCCGCCTTGCCTATACAGCTGGTCATTTTGGGCACCGGCGAAAAACGTTTTGAAACCGCTTTGTCGCAGGCCGCGAAAAAATATCCTAAACAAGTAGGAGTGATGATCGGTTACGACGAGGCATTAGCCCACCAAATAGAAGCCGGTGCGGATGCTTTTTTAATGCCGTCCCGGTTCGAGCCTTGCGGGCTGAATCAATTGTACAGCTTACGCTATGGTACCTTGCCTATCGTACACAACGTTGGGGGATTGGCAGACTCGGTCACAGATGCCACCCAAGGCAACATCAACCAGAAGCGCGCCACAGGCGTGGTGTTTTATAAACCCACTGAACAGGCGCTGTTCGAAGCCATTCAGCGAGCTTACGACTTGTACAATAATCCACAATTATGGACTGAAATAGTTACCACTGGAATGCACAAACAAGTTGGCTGGGAAGACAGCGCCAAACAATACATTACTCTGTATCAAGCCGCTATTGAGGCACGCCGCAGCATCGAACGCAATTTTTAAAGTTTCGTGATTCGTGATTCGTGATTCGTGATTTTCAGAAATTTGTTCTTTTTCCTAGTTCCTATTCCCTTCATTCCCGTTACATATGGAAAGCCGCAACGGCCACGGTCCCTAACAATCCCACCTTGGGATTGGTAACCACCGATACCGGAATGGATTTGAGCAAATTGTGCATTTTGCTTTTGTCATTAAACGCCTCTATGAATTCTCCTTGTTGCAACATGGGTAAAATCTTCGGCGCAATCCCGCCGGCAACGTACACACCGCCGGTGGCCAGATACGTCAATGCTAAGTTGCCGGTTTGAGCACCGTATATTTTAACAAACGTTTGCAATGCCTGCTGGGCCAAGGGATCTTTTTGTTCAAACGCTGACTGGGTGATTTCCGCGGCGGACAAAGAGTATCTGGTGTGTGGAGCATGATTATTGGCGAGAAAACTGTAGATGTTTTCCAAACCAGGACCTGAACACACGAGCTCCCATGAAACGTTAGTGTATTTTCGTTGCAAGTATTTTAACAGCTCGATTTGCATAGCATCAGTGGGGGCAAAGCTGGCATGACCGCCTTCCGAGCTAAACACTTCATAGCGGCCTTGCTGCCAAATTAATATGCCGTGCCCCAAACCGGTACCTGCGCCAATCACCGCGCGCACCCCGTGCTGCTGCGGCTCGCCCGCCTGGAGTTGCAGAAAATCCTCTGCTTTTAACAATTCTATACCGTAACCCACGGCTTGAAAGTCGTTTATCAGACGCATTTTGCCCACGCCAAAGCGGTCTGCCAAATCGTCGCTATTGATTTCCCAGGGAAGATTGGTGACTTTGGCGATATGCCCTTTCACCGGCCCCGCCACGCCGATACAAGCACAGTCAATGACAGGCTTGTGGTTGTACCACGAATGTGCAAAAAACTCCGCGAGTACTTCGTCAAACGCAGCGTAAGCCTGACTGTCAAAGCGGTGCTCGGCAACAATATTTATGCGGGCATTTTCTATGGTGCCACTCACTTGCGCTACCGTAAGCAAGGTTTTAGTTCCACCTATATCACCTGCTAAAATTGTCTTGGTCATTAACTCTCCTAAACACTATGGCAAGCGCTACACCACATTTGCCATCAGGTTCACTGAGTGGCCAACAGAGTATTTGGCAACAAAGCCGCTGCCGATGCATCGATATACCAAACAAGCTCACCAGCAGGATCAATACGCTGCACCGGGTAGGGTGTATCTGAGGATTCTGTGAGCAGCACTTCTTTTAAGATATTGCTTTTTCCGCTGCCAGCGGCGATCACGAAAATATTGGCGGCGGCGTTGATGACCGGGTAAGTTAGACTGATACGCCAGGCATCGAATTTTTCCACATAGACGGCACTAACCCATTTGCGCGTTTCGTTCAATATATCGGTACCGGGAAACAGCGAAGCGGTATGGCCATCATCACCTATGCCTAATAACACCAAATCAAATACCGGTATCGAATCGCGTAGGGGCAGTTGATTCTTCAATTCGCTGGCATAGTGCTCTGCGCTGGCGTCTATGTTTCGTATATCAACCACAACAGGATGTACATTGCCTTCAGGAACCGGCACTTTGGACAACAGCGCTTGCCTGGCCATGCGATAATTGCTATCGACGTGGTCTGCGGGTACACAACGTTCGTCGCCAAAATAAAAATGCATCTTGTCCCAGGGAAAGGATTTTTGAAACCGCTCGGTGGCCATGAGTTCATAAATACTCTTTGGGGTGCTCCCACCGGCCAGCGCGATGTGAAAAGCGCTCCTCTGTTGCAAAGCCGTTGTGGTTTTTTGCAGAATCGCGTTTACCACAGCTTCATTCATTTGCTGCGCTGTATCATAGGAATAGATTTTGGTCACGGTGAGTTCCTTTGTGCTGCCCGCAATGATGTTCTTATATTAGTCGATTTTCGATGCAAAGAAAATTCTAAACAGCGAAAGGAACTTGTGCTAAAGATTACAGGGTTAATAAAAAAGCAATATTATCTGTGGTTTTCCGCCACGCGCGTGACGCTTTGGTGATGGGGTCAACCCGCCGCAAAATAGTTCAATTCGTCCACAACTTCTTGTATGGCTTGTTGGCAATTTTTGGCTTTGTCACGCAGAACAGTATTCACGCTTTGCCGTAAACGTTGATGATCTTGGTCGGATAAATCCTCCGGCGCGATGGTGATGCGGGGAATAGAACGCCAAAGTTTGTTCGCTCGCAGTTTGGAGAGAAAATCAAAACTGTCCATTTCTGCTGTAATCAAATTATGAATTATCAAACTGGGTGCTTGCTGTTCCAACAACACCAATGCTTGGGCGACGCTTTCCGCTTCGAGAATCTTAAGATTAGCAGCTTGCAGCGATTGCGCAATGCTGCGGCGAATCTCGCCATCGGTTTCAATCAACAATATGGGAGCCTGGGAATTCTTGCGCACATTTTTATTCACCAGATCCATCAGCCTGCCGGCATCGATGGGTTTGGGCAGATAATCGATAGCACCCAGTGCAAATCCCAAATTCTTGTCTTCCATCATACTCATGACGATGACGGGTATATCCTGCAGAGCTGGATCTTGCTTCATTTGACTCAACACTGACCAGCTGTCCATGCCACTTAACAACATATCCAAGACAACCACATCCGGTTTGAACTCGTAGAGCTTTTCCATAGCCTCTTCACCACTATGGACCGCAAACGTTTCGAAGCCGCACTCGCGCAATAGATTGCACATAATGCTGCAAATTTCCGGATCCTCATCAACCACTAATATTTTACTCACATAGCGGCGCCGCTCCCGCTCGTCATCACTCAAACGGATTTTTCTCGGGTCTTCGGCCATCAATACCGCACCGGTCAGTGGTCCCTGCAATCCCGCCAATTCACTGACCTTGGAGGGCAATGTGACGGTAAACACAGCCCCCTCATTGGGTTTACCGGAGGCAGTCAAGTCGCCACCCATCATCTGACAATAGTGCCGGCTAATGGCCAGCCCCAGTCCAGTGCCGCCATATTTTCTGGTTGTTGAAGAGTCGGCTTGACTGAAAGCTTGAAATATTTTTTGTAAGTCCGTTTCCAACAATCCAATTCCATTATCCTCTACTTTAAACTCGACATGCTCTTCACCATTATGTTGCAGCCGGCGTGCTGTTAAATAAATAGTTCCCTCTTCGGTGAATTTCGCCGCATTGCTGAGCAAATTCAGCAATGCCTGGCTTAACTTGGTGGGATCGGCAAACATAAAACCTATGGTATTCGGATAGTCCACCACAAGTTCGTTGCCGTTTTTTTCAATCAATGGTTTGGTGGTCAGCACCGCGTCTTCAATGACCTCAGCGATGCTAAAGTCATATAGTTCCAATGCCATTTTACCGGCTTCGATTTTGGATATATCCAATATATCGCTAATCAACGTCAATAAATGCTTGCCCGATGTTAGTATTTTTTTAATATCAGCAACCGCGGTGGCGTCTTCAGCTACAGACTCGGATTCCAACAACATTTCGCTATACCCGATGATGGCGTTCAACGGTGTGCGCAACTCATGACTCATGTTGGCCACAAATTGGCTTTTGGCTTGATTGGCCTGGATGGCGGCATCGCGCGCGATGGCCAAATCAGCGGTACGCTTTTCCACCAATTCTTCCAGATGATCCCTGTGCAGCGTCAATTGAACTTCCGCCCGCTGTCGTTCAGTCACTTCCGCTTTGAGTTCACCATTGATTTGTTCCAACTCGTCGTAAAGCGCTTTGAGTTTTGAAGTCATGTTATTGTAAGCTTGCGCCAGCTGTTGGACTTCCTGGTTTCCCGTAACACTCACCTGCTTGCCTAGACTCGAATGATTGGCATGGATGCTTTGTAGATGACGTGCCAGAGTATGTATGGGATTTAACGCCGTCTTTTTCGTGAAATATAGCATGACAACCGCGAAAACCAACGTAATGGCTATAGCCGTCAACATAGAACCATAACGCATGGAGTTTAATTGCTGTTGGTATTCATTGATGTCGCGTACGATTAACATTCGAAAGGCATTGTGGCCTTGGTCATTATGATGCATGTGAGTGGCGATGATATGTTGGTTGCGTGAATCCTCATCGGGCCACTTTGGCGATTGGTACACGATTTCGCCATTAGCCAAAGTGATTTTCAAAGGCAATCCCAGATCTTGTTCGATATTAATGAGATTGTGGGCCGGATGCGATATCACCTCCAGATAGCCTGTCACCCCAAAACCGCCAATGGGAATAATCGCGTGCATTAATGGGTAATCACCATGCAGACAGATTTGGGAAATCAGTTTTAATCGGTCAACCCCTTTGCGTTGCCGAGCCAGATCAATCAGAGCGCCACAGGATTGACCACCTATACCTTTCACTTTATCGCTCTCTGCGATGGCTTTTCCCACGGTATTTAGATTCTGATCGAGCGCAATCAAAGCGTTTAACTTGATAATGCCGGCGGTGACAAAATATTGGTGAAATTGTGCTTCCAAATAGGTTTCGGTCTCTAGCTGATTTTGCGCCTTCAGACTTTGACGAAATCCCAAATTGTTTTGCACAGATTGGCCCAGATCCCTGGATAATTGGCGCAGTTGCTCGAGACGGTCGCCTATGCGTAAGTGAATAATATCCTGATAAGCGCTTTGTTGATTGGCCAACGTAAGTTGCCGGTAAGATTCACCAACGTATAAAGCCAACAATATTCCCACCACGCCCATGGTGAGAATGGCAAACGCCATGCTGGATTGTAGGGACAACTTGTGAAACATCAATGTCTTATGACTGTGAAAGGGTTACCCAAAGTGAGGTCGAAAAAACTTCTCAACCGCTGTAAATATTACGGGTATTTGGCGGGAATCTTGAGCAAGCCGTCACATTATTCGGATTTTCGCCGCTATCGATACCGTTAGGTACCGCTAGGGCATTGAAAACTCAACGAATAAATGAAGTGGCTATTGATGTTTTGGGGGCTGCTCCGGCGGTTGGCCAACCAAGCGGCGGGATTGCTCGGATTGAAAGGGAGCGACGTATTTTTGGAAATACTCGCGGGAAATATCTCTCACCCGCTGCAGCATTTCAGGGCTCATTTCTTCGGCAACGATTTCGCGGTTTTGCAGCGCTTCAACAATCCCTTGAGATGCGGCTAAATTGGACCATACGTAGGCCAATACGATGTCTTGATTGACGCCTTGCCCATTCGCGTATAACACCCCCAGATTGGTCTGCGCCGAAGCATGACCTTGTTCGGCCGCCTTCATATATAACGCCGCCGCATTTTGATAGCTCTGGGGCACCGCCTGGCCAAATTCATACATATTGCCCAATTGATATTGAGCGTCCGCCCAACCTTGGGCCGCGGATTTTTCAAACCAACTCAATGCGCGCGCGGGATCTTTCTCCGTTCCCTGCCCGGTTTGGATGAGCACCCCGAGGTTGTACTGGGCTTCAGCGTTGCCCGTTTCCGCTGCCTCCAGAAATAACTCATAAGCGGTGGAATAGTCTTTTTGATGTACCGCATCAAAGGCCTTATCCAAATCCGCCAGCAATGGCAGGGGCATGCAGAACACTAAAATCCCCGCTAAAGCCCAAAAGGTTCGCCCAGGTGCGCCGGGATTACGGAAAATGGTATTTAACCTCATGAATCTGTCCTCAACACTCTAATTTACTGAATCTTAGCACTTTATCGCAGGCAGCTGGTTGTGGTAAGCCAAAATCAGCCAGTTTTACCTCGATACCATTCACAAGCCGCTGTCAAATCCGTCACACCTGGAGATTTATGTGAATTATTTCAGATTACTTTTTACACAAAATAGCTTAAATATTATATCGATATCACGATATTATTAAATACAAACTACCCCCACGCACAGGCACGACAGGAGCAATCGCACTAATGAGCGTACAACCAGCTGAAGAAATCTTATTGGAATCAAACGAGGACTGGCTCAGCGAACCGTCTGAAGAGACCTATAACAAAGTCACCGCTCATCTGGTACAAATCCAAAAATGGAAACGCCAAAGCGTAGGCACGCAGATTTTAGACAACCGGTTTCTATTCGTAAAAAAATATCAGAATGGGCGCAATATATCCTATTGGGTAAATCTACTCCTCACCAATCCAGTGCCCCAACGGGTGCGCCAAATTAACTGGCGCTGGGGATTGGCGGCGCTGGTACTCATGGCGAATAGCGCGGGATTAATCGCGGCGGAGTATTATTTGGACATATCGGGAAAGTTTCTCTACTTCAACTCCATTATCGTGATTATGGCCACTTTGGCACTGATCAGCTTACTGACAATGGTTTATAAGTCCAAAAACGTATTAGCGTTTAACACATTGCACGGTAATCTGCCGATATTGTCTTTGGCGATCAATAATCCCTCCAAAGAAGCGTTTCAATCCTATGTCAAAACATTGCGCCACACCATCGAGCTACTACAACAACAAAATGCTCATCGCATGAAAAATCAACTCGCCAATGAATTGGCCGAGCACCGCCGGTTAAAAGACCAAAACGTTATCTCTGAACGAGAGTATGAAAAAGCCAAAAACAGGATTTTATCCCAGCACTAGTAACCGGGAATAAACCGCGTCCATCAATCGATAGTAAAAATAAAGCGGTTGTAGAAATGTTTGTTGTGTTCCTTTGATTTGCTGGCCGGGCGCTGGCGAGGCTTGGCCAACGAAAATTCCTGAATGCGATTTTTGCGTTGCGTGGTGTCGTTATGAGATCCTTGGCCGCCGGCTCGGCGCAGGGACGAATCCGGCGATACTTCCCCAACCCGTGCTTGACCGTCGCCACCGCGCGGTGAATGTTCCCTTGGTGTTGGCTTTCCTCTGATCGGCAATGGTTGTTGCTGCTTAGCCGCCGGCCTCACCGGTGGATGGCGATGAGTCGTCTCAACGCTTTGACTGGCGGTTTTTGAGTTGGCCGCTTGAAACGCTTCAAGTTCCTCTTCTGGCCATAATCGCAATGCCTCGATGTATTTTTCTTTGAGGATGGCCACTTTACGTTGCGAAGTGGAATTTTTTAATTTCAATTCGTGCAGGGAGAATTTGCTGATATGGCCTGAGAGTTGGGGCTTGGTAAACACAAAAAAACGATTATGAACAATTTTGTCACGCAGAAATTGGTAGAAGCTTTGCGGTCTGCCATAGTGAAACGTTACGGTAGGCGTTTGCCAGTTGCGCTCCTGCCTATCATAGGCACTGGAAACCATGTCACCTTGTACGATAGAGATCCCCTGGATATCGTCACGCAGCAAGCGCAGAGGTTCGCTTTGCGTACGGCGGAATGTGCCATCCTCATCTTCAACATAAATGCTGATTTGCGGAATGCCGTTTTCGTCGGAATATACCGGTACGCTGATCATGCTAGATAACTCTTTTTAAATGAACAAAACATCTATGAACGAATATTAATAATTAATATTTTCATAATAGACGGGGATAAATCCAGCATGCAAGCCAAAATAAGTAATCCCTGCATAAAACCCGCTCCACTAACGCAGCACAGATTAACCTACGTACGTAGCTTGCATTCGAAAAGCAACTGCCACAATAGCCTAAGCGTTTATTTGTTAACCAGTTTTACCAAACAACTTAAAAACAAATCATAGTAGAAATTCGCGGATTGACAATGCGGGAAAAAATACTTAAGAGGCGATCTTTTATAAGAAACCTAAAACGATATCAGGCGCACAATGCGCCTGATAGAGCTAAATCAAGAGGATTTCTCACCTAACAAATCCGCTTCACGCCCAGTCGTCCCCGTAGTTGTGGGTAATTTCCTCACCTTTGCGGATATCCCGCAGCGCCACCACGGTTAAGTCGTCGTAGTAACACGCGTTGGCTTGTTGATGATGATTGATGTATTTCAATATACAGGACACTTCAAAGCCTTGTTTGGCGCTATCCATCCATAATACATAAGGCCCGTCTTTTTTGGTGGGCTTGCCTTTTACTTCACCAATAATTTCGCCGGCTTTGATATTTTGTTTGGCAAATAATCCTTTACCATGAATTTTGCTGTTTTTTACCATGACCAGCGGATGATCCACCGTTTGATTGTGATTTTTTTGTCGCTTGTTTGATTGATTGTTTTGCTGTTGCGTGTTTTCCAACATTTTGCTTACCTTATTAGGTTATTGATAGTTGTTTTAAGAACGTGTTTATAAAAAGAGGTTAATGAACTGCGTTAGTGATTCACCGATAGCTCTTTAGTCTTTCTATTCTGCTTGTCGCATTGCTAAATGTAATATGCTTTTCATGCATTTCAATATGGAGGCAAAAGAAATCTGTTAAAAAAACGTAAATATTAGCGCCATACGCAGAAAGATCTACAAACCAAGGTAACCTAACCACAATAATCTCTAAGGGTCAGGTGATTAAAATATAGACGCGCGGAATCCCGCACTAATTCCTGATATGCTGAATTTAGCCGTATCGTCGTCAACGTAGCCTGCGTATTCCAAAGTAAAACTAATGTTCTTGAAAGTATCCAGATTCTCTTCGAAACCTACGGCGTAAGAAAATCCTTTATGATCTTGATAATAATTTCCGGAAGTGTCGGTGATATCCAGCGTAACGTAGCTGTAACCCGCGGCGAAGTACGCACGAAACTTTCTATTTACCGGTGAGCCATAGCGTAAAAACAAACTACTCAAATTGCGCACTTTGTAGCTTTGATCTTCTTTTTCATCTTTGTACACATTCGTGGCGATATGCGTCTCTATGGCATAACGCGGAGCGAGAATATAACCTACTTTTGCCCTGGCGGTTATCGGACGAAATGTAGTTTGATCCACTTTGATAATATTGGCCGTTAAGCCGGCGTCGGTGTAAAAATCCGATGCCAACGCGGCCGAGGCAAACCAAAGACTACCAGCTAGGAAAATACGCGTAATCGTCATATGACAACCTTCTTAAGTTTTTCGTTATTCACCAAAAATTTGTACATTTACGGTACGCCGGCGCGGGCCATCCAGTTCAACCAGCAATATAGACTGATATGTGCCTAACATAAGTTGTTTATCCATCAAAGGCACCGTTTCACTGCTGCCAAATAAGATGGCACTCAGATGCGAATGCGCATTTTCCGGCTCGTCGGGCGGACAATCTCGCAGATGGATATCGTTATGCAAGTAGTGGTTGTCTTTGGGAACCAATTGAGTAAAAAACCGGCGGATATCTTCCAACAAGCGCTCTTCGTTTTCGTTGATGGTAATCGCTGTGGTGGTGTGCCTGGAATTGATCAATACGAAGCCGTTGTTGATATTGCTGTTAGCAATGACTGTATTAATCTGTGGAGTGATATTATATAAATTATTACTGTCACTGGTTTCCACTTGCAATACTTCGAAAAAGACCCGCATCACTCCCCCCCAAAATTATATGGCGCGCAATTATAGCACAGTTGTCTTAGGCGACGTGAACTTCAGCCATTACCCGCTCCACCTCTGACACATCGATGATAGCGCCATTTAAGCAACCTATCGTGTTCGCTTGCCGGATAACTTGTAAAAACAAATCGGGCTGAAAAACCTTATTAGCCACCAAGCCGCTTTTATTGGAAAAAAACAAGATCTTTTCCATCATTAGTTTTTTAAGCAGCTCCACACCCAGTTGCGTGCGGGATTCAGTCCATTGGCGACTCAACACATCGTTTAGTTTAGAGGAACCGATATCGCCAGGGTTCAAGCTTTTTAAAAAGTTGATGATCCGGGTGGTGATAAACAAAGTGTAGATTTCCGGCCGTGTCACTAGCGCATCGTTCACCCCCATAGCGGTCAGCCTTGCTGAGACAAAATCCGCATCCTGCAAGGATAAGCCTTGTGCGATTGGCGAGTTGGGTATGCGGTAAAACGGTGAAGCCCCTAACAACACCGGCAATCGGCTGTTGAATGCCAAGGTTTGCACCATACTGTCCAAGGATTCCGTTGGCAGGCCTAAAATCTGGTAGGATACAATGCGCAGACCCAGCGCATGCGCTTTTTGCACCACATTGATATAGCGCTCCAGAGTGTGTGGCCGCTTAGTGGTGGTGCGTACCGTTTTGTCCGAACTGACCAGTGCTAGATTCAGTTTGGAAAAACCTGCCCGCCACATGAGTTCCAATAATTCATCGTCCAGACTCAAATAACTGATACCGTTCATGGCAACCAGTTCCAATTCGCGCTGGGGATATTCCGCGATCAGCGCCTGACACAGCTGTTTGAACTCCGCTTGGTAATAAGTAAGATTGTCGTCCTCAAAATCGATGACCCGGTAACCTTGTTGATAACGTTGCCGGATTTCCTCTAAGACATTATTTACACTGCGGCGGCGGTAGGTCTTACCAAAAGTGCTATGCACCGAACAAAACGTGCATTTATGTGGACAACTACGCGAGGTGATCAAAAATACCAACGGCTTTCCCTCAAGGTGGTATTGGGTCAACGGTAATTGCGATACATCCGGTGCAGGTATCTCGTCAACGGCATAGTTGTCCTGCATGGGATTAAACACCATTTTGCCAGCATGTTTATAGCCCAAATTGCTGACCTTATCTATCGCCTGCCTGCCCTGCAGGTAGTTGATGAATTCCACCAGCGGCCGCTCACCTTCGCCGCGAATCACATAGTCCACATTGGGATGCGCCAATACCGTCTGGGGCGCGGCGGACACGTGTGAGCCTCCCAACACTACGGGCACACTGAGTTGCGCCTTGACGCGGTTGACCACTTCCAGCGCTTCACGGAAATAAGGGGTAAACAACGCCGAAATACCCACGACATCCGGTTTCAAACCGGCGATGTCTTGTTCGATTTCCGAAAAGCCAAGCCCAAAATGATAATATTGATGAAAACTGCTAAACGGCGATTTGTCGGCAACCGGATAATAGCGTTTTAAATAATCTAATTCTTTTGGTACCGCCACGGTTTTTCGCCCCATGCCCGTATGGTAATCCCGGATGATTACCTCCAGCCCGGTCACGTATTGATGCAAAGCCGCTTTAAGATACGCCAAGCCAATAGGTTGTAAGCGTATATCGGTATCGTAAAAGTCCTGGACCGGCGGCTGGATCAGTAAGATTTTCATGCTATAGATGCCACCCGGTTAGTCAACCGGTGACGTCACGGGCCAGGACTCAACAGCCTCAGCTGTACCGTTAGCCGTGATGCGGCGTTTTTGTTGCCGTAATAAAACAAACGAGCGTTTCTTTAATGAGTATTCGGAGTGCGAATGATAAAACCGGCCTTCGCTGTCACGACCGCTCTCGGCGCTGGTGTCCACCAGCACTTCCCAACGGGCATTAGCCGGCTGCGCGGGCAGTGTAAAGGGAATGTTTTCATGATGCGCATTGAGCAAAAGAATCAAATTGTCATCTTTTACCAAATTACCTCTGTCGTCATACTCTTCAATGGCGCTGCCGGCAAGAAACAAACCCAAACAGCGGGCAAACGATTGATTCCACTCCAGGTCAGTCATTTCCATACCATGCGGCGTTAACCAGGTAATATCTTTCACCCCTGCGCCGACAATATCCCGGCCTTGGAAAAAATAGCGGCGCCGAAACGCCGGATGACTCTTGCGCAGGCGTATCAAATAACGCACGAATTGAAACAATGCTTTGTCGTCTTTATCAAGGTTCCAATTGATCCAGCTGAGTTCATTGTCCTGGCAATAGGTATTGTTATTACCTTTTTGAGTGCGGCCGACTTCATCGCCGGCCAGTAACATGGGCACGCCTTGGGAAAGAAACAATGTCGCCAGAAAATTGCGTTTTTGCTGCGCGCGCAAGCGGTTGATGTGTTGGTTTTTCGTGGGTCCTTCTTCACCGCAATTCCAACTGATGTTATGACTTTCACCGTCGCGGTTATGTTCCCCGTTGGCAAGATTGTGTTTTTCGTTATAGCTCACCAAGTCGTGCATGGTAAAGCCGTCATGGCAGGTAATGAAGTTAATACTGGCGTAAGGTCGGCGGCCGCCATGCTCATATAAATCGCTGGAACCGGTCAAACGATAGGCCATTTCCCCTATTACACCGCCATCACCTTTCCAATAGGCTCGCATCACATCACGGTATTTGCCGTTCCATTCGGTCCAGCCGACGGGGAAATTCCCCACTTGATAGCCGCCTTCACCCAAATCCCAGGGTTCGGCAATGAGCTTGACTTGGGAGAGCACGGGGTCTTGATGAATAATATCGAAAAACGCGCCCAGGCGGTCCACCGCATGCAATTCCCTGGCTAACGCAGAAGCCAAGTCGAAACGAAACCCGTCTACATGCATCTCCTGCACCCAATAGCGCAAACTGTCCATAATGAGCTGCAATACTCGCGGATGGCGCATATTCAAAGTATTGCCGCAGCCAGTGTAATCGGTGTAGTAGCGTTGGCTTTGCTCTGATAAACGATAGTAAGCCGCGTTGTCGATGCCACGAAAACACAACGTAGGCCCTAAATGATTGCCTTCGGCGGTATGGTTGTATACCACGTCCAAAATCACTTCAATGCCTTCGGAATGAAAGCGTTTTACCATGGATTTGAATTCATTGACGCTGCCGCTGTGAGAATAGCGGGAATCAGGGGCAAAAAATCCTATGGAATTATAGCCCCAGTAATTGCGCAGATTTTTTTCAACTAAAAAGCGATCATCGATAAACGCATGCACCGGCATTAATTCCACGGCAGTAACACCCAGACGTTTTAAATATTCAATGACGGGTTCGGTGGACAACGCCGCATAAGTGCCGCGCAGTTCCGGGGGAACTTCCGGGTGACGGTAAGTAAAACCTTTGACATGCATTTCGTAAATAATAGTGTCGTGCCAGGGAGTGCGCAGTAACTTGTCGTCCCCCCAAGCAAAGGAAGCATCGATCACCCGGCTTTTCAACATGCCCGCCGCGCTATCGCGCTTGTCTAAAGTCAAATCCTGCTGGGCATCCCCGACCTTGTAACCAAACAACACATCGTTCCATCTCAGCCGCCCCACCACATCTTTAGCGTATGGGTCCAACAAGAGTTTCTTGGCGTTAAAACGGTGCCCGTTGACGGGATCGTAAGGCCCATGCATTCGGAATCCGTACAGTGTGCCCGGGCGTGCTTCAGGCAAATAGCAGTGCCAAACCTGATCGGTTTGCCAGCGTATGTCTATGGTATGAGTGACTCGCCTGCCTTTGGGATCGAACAAACACAATTCGACTTTATCCGCGTTCTCGGAAAACACCGCAAAATTGACGCCTTCCCCATCCCAGGTCGAACCCAGGGGATAAGGTTTACCGGGCCAGACCGCTACCGTACGTTTTGTCATGAGTGATTGATATTCATTTACCACGAAGCACACGAAGAGCGCGAAGGAAGAAACATAAATTAATTAAATTCTTCGTGCTCTTTGTAGTTGGCTATCGATGCTGATACCTGGCGCAACAGCGTTGTTGCTCAATCAAGATTCCAGCTTGAGCACTATACCGGCCAGGGGTGGTATGGTGATAGACAACGAATAAGGCCGGCCCATCCACTCCTGTTCATCGGTGTGCATGGCGTTTAAACCATTACCCATATTGCTCCCCGAATAGTACACAGAGTCTGAATTGAAGATTTCCCGGTAATACCCCGCCACGGGAACACCCAACCGATAGCCCTGCCTGGGCACCGGCGTGAAGTTGACGACTACTACCAAAAACTCGTCCCCCGCCCTGCGTATATAACTCAATATGGATTGATCAGAATCGTGACAGTCTATCCATTCGAAACCCTGCCAGTCGAATTCGTAAGTGTGCAGCGCCGGCGAATGATGGTAGAGATTGTTTAAATCCTTAACCAGGGATTTAACGCCTTGGTGATGATTATAGTCCAGCACATACCAGTCGAGGACTTGCGTGCTGTTCCACTCCAGACCCTGTGCAAATTCGCAGCCCATGAACAACAGCTTTTTACCAGGATGGGTGAACATATAAGTATATAACAAACGCACATTGGCGAACTTCTGCCATTCGTCACCGGGCATTTTATTCAGTATAGACTGTTTGCCGTGTACCACTTCATCGTGGGAAAACGGCAACAGAAAATTCTCAGTAAACGCATACAACATGCTGAAGGTCAACATGTCGTGATGGTATTTGCGGTGGATAGGTTCGTTGGATATGAAACTCAAGGTATCGTTCATCCAGCCCATGTTCCACTTTAAATCAAACCCCAGACCGCCGATGTGCACGGGACGGCTCACCTGCGGCCAGGAGGTGGATTCTTCAGCCATCATTAACACACCGGGATGCGCTTCATGTACTACCGTGTTC
>Ga0209536_100005074_pt1 | contig 20579 bp, 17 predicted proteins | sample DeeMarSeWOR28_12_FD_187461 | JGI IMG/M metagenome (GOLD analysis project Ga0209536, IMG submission 187461) | Marine sediment microbial communities from White Oak River estuary, North Carolina - WOR-2-8_12 (SPAdes) (version 2) | ecosystem: Environmental > Aquatic > Marine > Intertidal zone >... | reverse complement strand
CCGCAAACGCCAGCATCATGCTCTCGGTCAGGAGCTGGCGCGTGAGCCGACCCGGCGTGGCGCCCAGCGCCAGCCGCAATGCCAATTCACGGCGTCGCGTGGAGGAGCGGGCGAGCATCATGTTGGCGAGGTTGGCGCAGGCCACCAACAGGACAAGTCCCACGGCGCCGAGCAGCACCATCCCGGCCGGCGCCACCGTGGTGTCGAAGTCCGGGTTGAGTGCCACGTCGTTGGTCGGGATGATCGTCACGCGCTCCAGCTCGTTCGTTTCCGGATACTGGGCCGTCAATCGACCGGCAATCCCCTCCATTTCGGCGCGCACCTGCTGGACCTCCACCCCGGGTCGCATTCGACCCTTCACCCAGAGGAAATGCATGCCCCGACGGTCCAGTCGCGTGGCCCCGGGACCGCTGCCGGACGACCGATTGTTACCCAACGGTTCCACTTCCTCGACCATCGAGAGGGGAATCCACATCTGGGCCGTCACCGCCGGGAACATGCCGCCGAAGCTCTTGGGTGCCACGCCGATGACGGTGTACACGATCCCGTTCATCCGGAACGTCCGACCGAGGACAGCGGGGTCGGCGCCGAACCGGGTCTGCCAAAATGCATCGCTCAAGATGGCCACCGGTGACGCGCTCGGTGCGGTGAATTCATCGGGGGCAAAGGCGCGCCCGATTGCCGGCTGGACGCCCAGCACGGTGAAGTAGTCTTGGGAGACGATCTCGCCCACCACGAGTTCCGAGCTACCCTCCAGCGATAAGTTCGCGAAGAAGTTGGTGTAGGCCATGAGGCCCGAGAGCGTCTCGGCCTGCTCGCGGTAATCGAGGAAGTTGGGGTACGAGTTGGCGTCGTGACTCGACGCCGTCGCGGTGTGCCCGTACACATCCACGAGTTGCTCGGGCCGATCCACCGGCAATGGCCGAAACAGCACGGCGCTCACCAGGCTGAAGATCGTGCTGTTCACCCCGATCCCCAGCGCGATGGTGACGACTGCCACCAAAGCGAACACGGGCGCTTGGCGGAGGCCACGGACTCCGTACCGCAGGTCGTGAATCAGCTCTTCCATGTTACCGTCGCGTTGGCGAAGGAAGGAGGATGCTTGCTGTACGTGGCGAATCTGGGACCGGTTTCGCCGAATCGCCAGAATACCCAGCAACTAGGGACGACGAAGAACGACTCTCAGGCGAAAGTTCCCCTCTTTCCAAATCGAGGTCTACAATTTATACTTTCCGAGGTATACAATAGCGACTTCGAGGTGGTCTCATGGGCAAGACATTTATCGGCGAGTTCGAGCAGATGGTCCTGCTGGCAGTGCTGAAGCATGGCGAAACAGCGTATGCCGTGGACATACGCAGAGAACTGGAACGCTTAGCAGCCCGCTCGGTCTCGCGCGGGGCACTTTACCGCACGTTCGATCGACTCGAGGCCAAGGGATACCTGGAGTGGGAGGTCGACAGCGGTGGTCCGGTTCCTGACCGCGGTGGCCACCCGATGCGGCGCTTCCGCGTGACCAGGGCCGGTATCGAGGCGCTACAAGCGTCGCGGTCCGCGTTGATCAAGCTCTGGCGCGGCCTCGAGACGGTGCTCGACGAATCATGACCCCGCCGCCTCAAGCCGTACCGAGTCCGCCGGCACTCGCCGAGGCTCTGCTCACCCGCTGCCTCCCGGCAGACACGCGAGGGCGTTGTATTCTCGGGGACTTGAGACAGGAGTTCGTCGCGATGTGCCGGCTGGGAATGACACGATTGGCCCGCAGCTGGTACCGCAAACAGGCGGTTGCCATCGGTTGGCGCTACCTGCTCGCCCGCCACCGACCCGCCACACAGCTCGGCTCGAAGCAGCCGCTCGGGCCCAGGAAACGAGGCAACACAGTGGAGTCCTTCTACCAAGACGTGCGCTACGCCGTGCGGTCCTTCGCCAAACGGCCGAGCTTCTCGCTCACCGTAATCGCCATCGTGGGGCTCGGCGTTGGCGCCACGACCACCATGTTCTCGGTAGTGGACGGCGTTGTGCTGCAGAAGCTCCCCTACCCCAATCCGGAGGAGTTGGTCTTCTTCGGCAACCCAGCTCACTCGGTGCCGCTGATGCTCGACTGGCGCGACCGAACCAGCTCATTTGCATCCATCGGGGGAGTGTACGATCGCGAGGCCGACCTCACGGGCGACGGCGAGCCGTTGACCATCCGTGTCGGCATGGTGACCAGCGACTTCTTCTCAATACTCGGCGCCCGTAGCGGACTAGGCCGCCTGTTTGCGCCGGACGATTTCGCGGGGATGCCTCGAGCGGTCGTGGTCAGCAACCGAATGTGGCATTCCCGCTGGGGCGGAGATCCAGAGCTGGTCGGCAAGACCATCACTGTGGCCGGTGCACCCTTGACTGTTGTAGGCGTGCTAGCTGCGGAATTCGGCGCCGCGGCCACCGTGGCCGGATCGGATATCGATCTTTGGACGCCGCTCGACATATCCTCCCCCGAAAACCTCACTCGTGGCCGCTACATCCTCTCGGTGGTCGCGCGCCTCAAACCCGGCGTGACCCGAGATGCGGCACAGGCCGACGTCACTGCTCTCGGCGCTCTCATCGCGGTGGAACATCCAGATCATGGGCTGCGGCGGGACGGAACGCCGCGACGGTACCCTGTTCTCTCCTTACAGCAAGCCATCGTGGGAGATACCGCGAACGTGCTCTACATGCTGCTGGGTGCGGTCGGCCTATTGCTGGTGATAGCCTGTGCCAATGTGGCCAATCTGTTCCTCGCCAGAGGTACGGAGCGACAGCGGGAGATGGCCCTTAGGGGTGCGCTCGGGGCAGGTGGTAAACGTGTGTTAGGCCAGCTACTGACAGAGAGCGTGTTCATATCGCTTGGAGGCGGACTGCTCGGTGTAGCACTCGCGTACGGAGGCGTCACCCTGTTCGAGCTGTACAACCCGGGCGGAATTCCGCGAGCTGAGAATATTGCGGTCGACTTCAGGGTGCTGTTGTTCGCTCTCGGGCTATCTGCGCTCACCGGCGTTCTGTTCGGCCTGGTGCCGGCGCTGCAGGCAATGCGCATCGATGTAGCTGATGCGTTGAAGGACGCGGCGAGTTCCGTGACAGCGAGTCGGGGGCGACGCGGCCTAAGGAACGCGCTGGTTGTCTCGGAGATTGCGATCGCCTTGGTACTCCTGGTCGGCGCCGGACTCCTGTTCAACAGCCTCATGAGACTGCAGAGCGTGGATCCGGGATTCGAGCAGGAGGGCCTGATTGCCGTGTGGCTGCAATTCCGTCCTGCACCCAGGGGCCAGGAGCCCGAGGCCGAACGGATACGATTCACGCAGGATCTGACGGAACGGATCGCTGCTATTCCGGGAGTCGAGCAAGTTGCAGCAGGAGTGACAATTCCTTTCGGTACCGGCGGCCGAGGAATAATGTGCTGCTGGTTGAGTCCGGTTCGGGCCACACCGGAGGACGTGGAAGACGCGCCAGACCCGATCGTCCACCCCATCAGACCAGGCTACTTCGCGACTGTGGGTACGCCTATCGTGCGCGGGAGGGAGTTTGCTGCGTCGGATCTCGACTCAGTCGACGTGCCTGTCGTCATCAACATGCGGCTGGCGGACCAGCTGTTCGGAGCGGAAGACCCGCTCGGCCGCTCCGTCTGGTTCCGGGAGCAGCGCGGACACGTGATAGGTGTGGCGGAGAACATCCTGCACTGGGGTCTGCATCGCAGAGCCGATTTTGAGATGTACGTGCCCTACGACGTCATGGGAGGCTTCTACAGGCAGGTGCAGTTTGCGGTGAGATCGCGACTCGATGCTTCGACGATTGCCCCGGAAATCCGGGAGGCCATCTGGGCACTGAACCCGGATCAGCCGATCCAAGAGATCGACGCGATCAGCCGGATCGTCGCGGCTTCCGTAGCCGAGCCGCGGTTCATCTCGGCGCTCTTGATAGCGTTCTCGACCATGGCGATTCTGCTTGCCGCAGGCGGCATCTACGGCTCGATCCTCTACTCGGTGGGCCAGCGGCAGCGGGAACTCGGCATCCGGATGGCACTCGGCGCCGGTAGGGTGAGCGTCGTCGCTCTCATCCTGAGGCAGGGTGTCCTGCTCACCGCACTTGGAGTCGTGCTGGGGGTCGTGGGAGCCCTGGCATTGACTCGCACACTGGAGAGCCTGCTGTTCGGGATCACTCCGAGCGATTCGGGAACGTTCGTTGCGGTCTCAGCACTGCTGGCCACGGTTGCCCTGACTGCCAGCTACCTGCCGGCGCGCAAGGCTTCGGAGACTGATCCGATGGAGACGCTGAGGGCCGAGTAGACCCGACGGTCAATACCGCGAGTCTGCAGCCGGAGTTCGTCTCTGCCAAGCATCAACCCCCCTTCCGCCCGCAGTGAAGGGGGGGATGACTTGGCAGAGACGTGTTCTACGATGCGCCGGAATGCAGCGCGAACACCACGCCCTGGGGATCCACGCACTGCGCGATCATGTCGCCGCCGGGGACCTCCATGGGGCCGTTCAGCACCTTGCCACCTGCGGCTTTTACCCGCTCCACGGCCGCCCCCACATCCGGCACCCTGACATAGTAGAGCCAAGCCGGGATTGGCATCTCGGCCGGTTTGTTGTACATGCCTCCCAGGGGCCATTTCTCGAAGCCGTACATGCGATACATGCCGGCCTCACCCATGTCCATCTGATCGGTCTGCGACCAGCCGAATAGCTTGGCATAGAAGTCGAACGCGGCGTCGCAGTCCGTGGTTGCCAGTTCGTGCCATGAGAACTGTTTCACCTCGGCCGGCGCATCCTCGGGCATGCCGACGTTGGACTGATAGATGGCGAACACAGCACCCTGTGGATCGGCCAGCACGGCGAACGTCCCTGTGCCGGGGATCTCGGTGGGCTCCTTCAGGATCTTGCCGCCCAGCTCCGCGGCCTTGCGGGCAGTGTCCGCACAGTCGGGGGTCGAGACATAAGCTAGCCAGTGCGGCGGTGCGCCGGACGCTGTGGCTTCTTCGGGAAGGTCCATGATCCCGCCGAGGGCGGCTTCCGGGGCATGGGTCCACAGGGTGTACAGCATGGGTCCGTCCCACTCCATCGTGCCCCATCCGATGACCTTGCTGTAGAACGCCAGTGCGGCTTCTTTGTCGGTCGTCATGAGGTCATACCAGACGAAGCGACCGAGCTTGTTCTCTGCCACGAGCACCTCCAGGAAATGGGTTGTCCGCCCCGCGCCGCTCGCAGGGCACCGTCAGGAACGCGAATATAACCCGAAGATTTCTTGAAGGGGAGGCCTGGCCCAGTGAAATCCAGGACTCAGGCCAATCTCGCCGTGCGGGATGTGCGGGCGTCTCTGTTACCCACCTGGTGGCCGTGCCGAGGTTGGTCGGCGAAGTCCCATGGCTCGATTGGCCCCCGCGGCCCTGCCGCGTCAATCCTGGCTCAGCAAGATAACCGCGTGCAGCCGGATCCCGTCGACCTCGTACCAAAGACGGGTCGAGGCGTCTGAGATAGCGGCTATTAGGTCAGCTACGGCCCCGGCTAGATCGAATTCCTCCCCGACTGCTGTCACGGCTCCCGGCAGAGAGCATGGGAGACGAGCCAGAGCGGGACCCCGCAATTGCAGCGATGCGTGTGCCTGGGCCCCCGTCCCGGTGGCCTCAGCTGTGGGGAACGCCCGCCCGTCGATGAGAGCCAGACCGGTCTGTATTGCGTGTTCCCCGACTCCGACCACGAGATAGCCGTCCACGGTCGTGAAGCTGGGTCCGGCTAGCCGTCCGACTGGCGTCCGGACTACAACGTCGTGGGTCAGCCTGCCACTCACGGTGCCATCCTGCACCCGGGGCGTCGCGAGACCGAGCGTACGCAACGCAGCGTATTCCGCACTCCAACTGAGCAGTGCCAGTATCGTCGCTTCGGCTTGGTATGCATTTGAGGACTCGAGGACCACTACCCATCCGGGAGGCTCGCCAGCTCCGTTCTCAAACACGACCAACCAGCCATGTGGGCCGATCGTGCCAAATAGATCGTGTTCGAGGCTCATGTCGTAGCGCTGCTCGAACTCGTCGATCCAGAAATCCAGATTCCGCAGCGGACCCCGGGCTTCTCTAGCAGCCACGTACTGTAGCCAGGGCAGGTAGCCCTGTGCCTCGGGCCTGAACGCCGCTGCGATGGCCGCGTCATCAGGCAGTAGTGAGGGGAGCTGAGGGGATGAGGCGCCCGGATCGAACAGGCGGGCCAACTCTCGAGGCAGTGCCCTGACGTCGTAAACCGCCATGGCATCGGTGATAACCCTGCCTTGGGCAAGATCACGGCGAAACCCGATCCACCGCACGACTTCAAGCTCAGCCGATATCAGCCCTGCGACCAGGTTCCAGGCGGCAGACCACTGTCTGCCCAGGCGGACTCGGAGCAACTGCCGGACGGCCCTGGGATTCACCCAGCCGCGGACCAGGCCCCCGGGCGGGAGGCGTGAATCCACCTCGTCCATTGGAACGACTTGAGCCAAGCTAGTGCCGTCGCCCAGCGCCACCGTTTCCAGCTCGTCGGCGACATTCTCTGGTCCAATCCACAGCGCGTCGCGCGCCCTGACTACGGTCCAAGCAGGCTTGAGCGAATCGAGCAGCGCCTCCGCCTGGCCGGCGTCCGGGGGGCGCAGCAAGGCGAGTGGCAAGAACAAGCGGTCGCTGCCGGAGACTAGCGCGAAGACGGCCCGGTCACCCAACAGCAATGGCAAGTCTGCGGCCGCGAGACCGCTGCCCGCCAGCATCCGGTCCTGCAATTCTGCTATCGGCCGTATGGCGCGGATCTCCGACCAGCGCGCCGTCAGGTCACGAATCTCGACCGCCAACAGGGTAGACTGCGGCAGCAGGAACGGCAGGGGAGCCGACGCGGTCCCGCTGCGAGCCTCGTAGTACGGCGTGGACGGAGCGTCGGCTGAGCAAGCCACCAGCAGGCTCAGTATGACAACGAGAACAACGACTATCACGGTCTTCTTCATCGTGCACCTCCTCGAGCGCTTGCGCCCGAACGGCGATCCGCGACCGACTCGATGACTCAGCGTATCATGGCGTCGGAGCTGTCTCGGTCTGGGCCGTGTCCGGCGACACGCCTTGCCCGAAGGCGGTCAGCCCGCCCAGTGCGCCGAGCCCCATTGTCTCCACCGCAGTGGAAGGAACGATGATCATCGAGCCCTTCTGCCTCAGTCCCTCGTAGACCATGTTCATCGCCCGTAGGTGAAGGGCGACGGGGTTGTTCTTGTAGTGCTCCGAGGCCCGTGCAAACTTCTCTGCGATCTCTGTCTCGGCCGTCCCGAGTATGATGCGGCTCTGGCGCTCCCGCTCTGCTTGAGCCTGCCGCGACATGGCGTCTTCCAGTCCTTTGGGGATGATTATGTCGCGGATCTCGACAGCCTCGGTGGTGATGCCCCAGGAGCTGGTCTTCTCGTCGAGCAGCTTCTGTATCTCCTGGCCCAGGCGGTCGCGCTCAGAAAGCAGTACCGCGAGGTCATTCTTGCCGATAGCGTTGCGGAGCGCGGTCTGAGCTGACAGGATCACTGCGTCGTCGAAATGCTCGACCTCCAGTACCGCCTTTTGCGCGTCCCATACCATCCAGAACGCGATGGCGTCCACATTCACTGGCACGGTGTCAGCGGTAAGGGTCGTCTCGGCACTGAAGTCGGTGACCCGGATTCGCTGGTCAACGAACTGGGCCACCTTGTCGATCACCGGAACCAGCACAAACAGACCCGACTTTCGCAGACCACGGAACTTCCCGAATCGGAGCAGTACGGCACGCTCCCACTGGTAGGCGATTTGCACTGATGGAGCCACAAGCAGTGCCACTACGGTTGTCGCGATCAGGATCTCGCTCTCCGGCCGCAACTCGAGGTAGACAGCGAGACAGTTGGCAGTGGCCAGCACGACAACGGCCTCCCACACTTGGGTGAGTCTCAGCAGAACGGAGAGCGCGAGCGCCGAACCGAGTGAGAGCGCGACGGCCAGCATGGTGAACGGGTGGACGCTGAGATGTACCACGAGCCCGACAACGAAGAACGCCACCAGCAGTAGAGTGTTGAGTGGTGCGAAGCGGAAATCCGCGCGACTTGTGGTGGCAAACTTCTCCAGCGAGATCTCGTACAGCGTCTTTCGGATGCCGGAGGCTTTGGATGTTCGGCTCATCACGACTTCTCCTTTCGCTGGCGTAGCCCCCTGAGGACTTCATCGAGTGTGAATCCGTAATCCGAGGCTCGGGCCAGCAGTTCGGTCAGGATCTGATCCAGCATCCGCTGCCGTTCGACGGGATCGATTCCTGGGCGGCGATCCCCGACAAAGGTCCCGGACCCCTGCTGGGTGTCGAGCAGGCCTTCGATCTCCATCTCTCGGTAGGCGCGGATGACTGTGTTGGGATTGAGGGAGAGGTCCACCGCGAGCTGCCGAACCGTCGGCAGGCGATCGCCCGGTTGCAGCTTGCCACCGGCGATGGCGAACTTCACCTGCTCAATGATTTGCCGGTAGAGCGGGACTCCGCTCTTTGAGTCGATTGAGAATTCCAAGGCTCTGAGCCCTCAAAGCAATAGATAACCAGTGTTCTAGTCTATTAGTACAATCTAACGGGAAGATTGTCAACCCTGCGTTGCCACCGATCGACACAACCGCGGGTCGCGGTGCTCGGGGCGGCTGAGAACCTGTACGTCCTTGTGGTTTACTACCTTACGATCCTTGCTGTTGGCCCACGGCGCGAAACGAGAGGCTAATTCACGTGGCTAGCACACCAACCAAAGCGGGAACTGGACTCCGGGTCGCGGACCCCACAGCACCCGGCGCGGTCGCCAGCGTGCGGCCGGGCATGTCCCGGCGCGACTTCCTCAGGGGAAGCGTGAGCGCGCTGGCGGCGCCACTGTTTCTCAGTTGCGGCAACACTCCCACAGAGCCCGGCTCGGACCCAAGGCTCACGGCCCGCCCCGGAGTGCCCACGGAGGCGCCGGTCACTGGGCTCAGTGACCTTGGTCTGGGGAGCAACGGTCGGGACGGGCTCCTATATGTGCCGGAGAGCTACTCGCCGGACGTGCCAGCTCCCCTATTCATTGGACTGCACGGCGCCGGCGGAGCCGCGGGCAGCTGGGAGAGCTACCCCGCGCGGGCGGAAAGCCGGGGCATGATATTCTTGGCCCCTGACTCGCGTTCCTCCACATGGGATGTGTTGATGGGGGGCTTCGGACCGGACGTTGAATTCCTCGACCGTGCCTTGCAGCACACGTTTCAGCGCTGCCGGGTCGATCCGGGGCGCATCGCGTTGGGCGGGTTCTCAGACGGGGCGTCCTATGCTCTCTCCCTCGGGCTCCCTAACGGGGACCTGTTCAGCCACTTGACCGCCTACTCTCCGGGTTTCTACGTGCGCCCGGAGCAGAGTGTGGGGAGGCCGGCGATCTTCGTGTCCCATGGTACTGACGACAACATCCTTCCCGTGAGTGCGAGTCGGGATACCATCGTGCCCACCCTGCGGGATGCCGGCTATGACGTGAACTACCAAGAATTCGTTGGCGGCCACGAGGTCCCTGCGGAAATCTCTGAGGCTGCGCTGGACTGGTTTCTGGGGTGAACTGAACCGGTCGGGCGTGGTCCGCCTGACCGACTCCCTTGCCGGAGCCGCCCACTCAGCGCCACGGCGCACATGTCTCGCTCCAATGCCAAAGCCTAGCGCGGGAGATTCACCGCCGTCGCCCGGAGCCCCATGTCGGACGACCACCGGCTATAATTTCAAACCAGCGGGCACGCAGCCCACAGGGTAGCGATTGGTCGTTAACTAGTGAGGGGACGCGACGGCTTGGCCCACATTCCTGACGGTTTCCTCAGTGCACCGGTGATTGCCGGGACTGCATTAGCCAGTGCCGGAGCCTTGGCTATCGCTGCCCGGCGATCGCGCGACAGCCTGGGTGGGCAGGAAGCACCACTCCTAGGGGCTACCACCGCTTTCGTGTTTGCCGCACAGATGTTGAACTTCCCGCTCGGTGCCGGTGTGAGCGCCCACCTGCTGGGGTCTGTCTTGGTAGCGACGCTGGTCGGTCCGTGGGCCGGTATGTTGGTGATATTCGCGGTGGTACTGGTCCAAGCCCTGCTGTTTCAAGACGGTGGCGTAGCAGCGCTTGGCGCGAACACCCTGAACTTGGCAGTGATCGGGGTCGGTGGAGGCTACGCCATCTATCGCTGGGTCCTGGCGCTGGTGGGAGTGGGACCCAGAAGGGTGATCTCAGCCGCCGCCGTGGCTGCATATGTGTCCGCTCTATTGGTTGGGCTTGCGGCTGCGGTGGAGTTGGCGTTGTCTCACACTCTCCCCTTTGAGACTGCAGTGTTGGCGATCGTCGGGAGCCATGCGTTGGTGGGGTTCTTTGAAGCCGCCCTCACAGGAGCGCTTTTGGGCCTAGTGTACCGCACCCAACCAGGGCTAGTAGCCAATCAGGTAGCTCCTTCTGGAGCCGAACGCGGCTGGGCGTACGCTCTAGCTGGAGTGTCTCTCCTTGTAGCAGTCTTCGCAGCGTACGCTGCGTCCTCTCGACCGGATGCGTTTGAGGCTGCGATCCAGCGACTGGGCATCGAGGACACGGCATTGACCCACTTAGCTGGCCCGTTTGCTGACTATGCCGCCCCGATCGGGGGCCCCTGGGTTGCGGCGGCGCTTGGTGTGGCGCTGGTCTTCGCGTTGGGTTGGTCGCTGGCTCGGTTCATGGCTCACGTTGGACGGCGTACGTGAGCTTCCGTCACCTGGACCAGTTTGCTCAGGTCTCTTCCCCGATAACGGCGCTTGCGCCGGCATTGCGTGTCCTTGGGACTGTAGTGGTTGCACTAGGAGCAGCTACCCTCAGGCTGGGAGCCTGGCCGCAGTTGGCTACGCTCGCCGGGCTCGTCTTGGTGTTGGCCGCGGTGGCGAGGATTCCGCTGCGCACCCTGTTGTTGCGCATGCTTGGTCCGCTGGTGTTTGTACTGTTCGCGTCAGTGGCCCTCCTCTTTCTGGTGCCAGGCGAAGTGGTGGCGCGAGTGTGGTGGATTGATCTGACCGATAACGGTCTGCTGCGATTCGGGTCGGCTCTGGGACGTGCATTCACGGCACTGGCTGCCGCTGTAATCCTCGTGAGCACTACGACTTTTCCGGAGATAGTACAAGCCCTGAGGGAGCTGCGACTGCCCCATGCGGTCACCACAGCACTGGGACTTGCTTATCGGTTTCTCTACGTCATCGTCGACGAGCTCGAAAGGCTGCAACGGGCTGCCCGCAGTCGCAACGCGGGTGCCGGTGCCGCGAAGCGCCGTCGCCTCTTAGTAAGTGTAGTAGCAGCCGTGTTGCGACGGGCTCTGGTCAGAAGTGAGCGGACCCATCGCGCGATGTTGGCACGAGGATTCCACGGAGAGATCATCTCGCTCCACCGGTCAAGAGTGGACGCGCGTTCGATCATGCTGCTCGCGTTGCTTGGCCTCGTGGTAGGGGCGGTCACTCTCTCCTCATATCTGGCTCGCTAACGGATGCCGTTGCTGGAAGTCGCGGACCTGACGTACCGCTATCCGGACGGGACACACGCTCTGAGCGGAGTTTCATTCGCTGTGGAGCGAGGGGAGAAAGTTGCCCTGCTGGGTCCTACGGGGGCCGGCAAGAGCACCCTGCTGCTGCACCTCAACGGGCTGCTCCTGCCTGCGTCGGGGTGCGTGACGATCGATGGGATAGCGGTGTCTGGTGGTACCGTTCGGGAAGTGCGCCAGCGGGTGGGCTTGGTGTTCCAGGATCCTGATGACCAGCTGTTCCTTCCCAGCCTGCTGGAAGATGTCGCCTTCGGACCATTGAACGAGGGGTGCGATCCGGAGGGTGCCGAGCTGCTCGCAAGGGGTGTGCTGCAAAGCCTGGGTCTGGGGGGGAACGAGATGAGAGCTGCCCATCACTTGAGTGGAGGCGAGAAACGGCTGGCAGCGTTGGCCACCGTCCTGGTGTCTCACCCCCTAGTACTTGTGCTCGACGAGCCCACCAGCAACCTCGATGCACGGGGCAAGCGTCGCCTTGTGAGATTGCTCAGAGAGCGTGGAGAGACACTGCTGGTGGCGACTCACGATCTGGCGGTCGCCAGGGCCCTGTGTGAGCGTGCGGTGATAATGGCGGACGGTGCGCTTGTGCACGATGGTCAGCTGGAGCACATAGTGACCGACCAGGAGTTCCTCGATCACCACGGTCTCTGGGCGGAGCTATGATAGACTTGCTAGTGTCGACCCTCTTTGGGTCCGGAGGCGTCGAAGAATAGGCCGTGTTCGACGCAGGCCAGCAGCCCCCGTAGGTAGTCACAGAACCGCTGCCTCGCCACACCGGCGTGGATCTTGGCCACGATTGGCCAGCGAGACTCAGCAAAGTCCTCGCCCACCGCCCCGGACACAGCCGTGTCGGCGTGGATCTTACCGTAGAAGTCATTTCCCATCCATTTTGCCGCATCGTCCACCAGGTAGATGCCGCAGAGCGGGCCGCCACCGGGAGCTGCCCGCTTGCTCCTGGATTTGCTCGGTTCGAGCTTGACTGACGCGTCAGGGTCGGTCGGTTCGTCGTCTTCTGGGGCCATACCCGGAATCACAGAGCCCGACCACCTCCAATAGATGGCAGGGCCGATGGCGGGATCCATGAAAAACCCTTCGTCGACCGCCTGATACAGCTTGGTCAAATACCACAGGAGCTGCTCCTTCGTAACCGAGCTCGTGACTTTGACCGTCAGCGGCCATTGGCAGTCAGCAAAATCCTCCCCAATCGAGGTGGTGATGTAAGGAGAGTCGGGGGGAGCACTTGCGGGTGCTAGATCGTGGGCATACGGGTCCTGCATTCCCATCGTGTAGATACCGCAAATTTGTCCCTGTCCCGTGTGCGAGCGTTGGGCCATCAACGAACTCCTGTGGAAGCCTCTGCGGTGCGTGGATTTTACCAGACACAAAGGTAATACCGTACGGGATTGCCGTGGTACCAGGTTTTCCCCTCGGTGATGCAATCAACTCGTAATGCATCTGTCCCTCGTGATGATAGATTTCTGGGCCTCGTGCCATTCCAGGTCAAGATCCCTCGCTCGAGGCCCCATTGGCTGTTTCGGCCCGTAGCATCCCCGAAGTGGGACGGGTTGCTGTGGGGCTGTGGAGCGGTCTCTGCGCTGGCGATTGTTGTGTCTTCGTTTGTTCCGATCTTGAGCGAGCTCAGCGTGCTCTTCTCCATCACCCTGCTGGCCAACGGACCGTACGGAGCGCTGCTACCAGCAGCACAGGAGCCGATTGTAATGGTGTTCGCGCGGCTCTATCCACCAACTCTCGTTGCCGCCGTAGCGACGCTGAGCGCTACAGCCGTGGAATACGTGAACTTCAGGCTGTTCGATGCCGTCGTCCATTCCCAGCTGCTGAGCAGTGCGGCGGAGTCGCGCCAGATGCGCCGCGTAGTTCGCTGGTTCGAAGTGCAGCCGTTCTGCACGGTCGCATTTTGCGCGCTCACTCCAATTCCGTTCGTATTGGCCAGAGTCGTTGGGGTAGCAGCCAAGTATCCGGTGAGTCGCTTTCTGAGCGCGAACGCGGTGGGCCGATTCCCACGGTTTTGGGCGTACGGGGCGTTAGGGGTCCTGCTTCCGGTGAGTACCCGGGACCTATTGCTTGGTGGAGCCGCCCTGACGGTCGTTGGGGGCGGCTACGTATGGATGCGCCGTCACCTCGCCACCGCACAGTCCGCCGGCTAGGCAAGTCACTGAAGCGGTAAACCGGATCTCAATCCGTCCTCATTTAGCTTCTCGTCCTTGGCGCATATCTTTGGCCGATACACCCCTTGGGTCACGAGGGACGTCCGCGCGGCAGGAGCTGCACCAGTACCTGTGCCTCAACCCACGGCGACCCATCTCTGACTATTCTCACCGGGCTGTTCGCTCCCGTGGTGTCACACTTCCGTAGGTCACCTGTGTGGGCGAGTTCAAATCGCTGGCTGATGGAGTACATTGGATATTCATTGTTCCCACTGACCATCGCGCGCAGACACGCCGATGATTCTCGAGAAACACCGGATTCTAGGAGCACTACAGATGAGTGGTGATATCCAAGTTCCCATTCCATCAAATGAGCCGGTGCGTTCATATGCACCGGGCACCCCGGAGCGGGCATCACTAGAGGCCAAGCTCAAGGAACTCTCCTCGCAGGAGATTGAGATTCCGCTCGTTATCGGTGGCAAGGAGTTGCGTACCGGCAAGACCGCCAAGAACGTGATGCCGCACCGGCACCAACATACGCTGGCCAACTGTCACTGGGGCGGCTCTGACGAGATTCACGCCGCGGTAAGAGCGGCCGATGAGGCGAGGAAGGAGTGGTCTTCCTGGCCCTGGGTGGAGCGGGCAAGTGTTCTGCTCAAGGCGGCTGAGCTACTGTCCACGACCTGGCGGGACACTATCAACGCGGCGACGATGCTGTGTCAGAGCAAGACGCCGCATCAGGCCGAGATCGACGCGGCATGTGAGTTGATTGACTTCTTCCGGTTCAACGTCCACTACGCGGAGAGGTTGTACAAAGACCAGCCGGTTTCAGGGCCTGGTATGTGGAATCGCCTCGAATACCGCCCTCTCGAGGGTTTCGTCTATGCGATAACGCCGTTCAATTTCACGTCGATTGCCGGAAACCTCCCCACCGCCCCCGCGATAATGGGCAACACGGTGGTCTGGAAGCCCGGGAGAACCACGATCTTCACGGGTTACTACATTCAGCGGTTGTTGGAAGCTGCCGGGATGCCTCCGGGTGTGATAAACCTTGTCCCAGGCGAGTCCTCCGAGATCACAAACATCTTGCTGAGCGACCCTGGTTTTGCGGGTGTCCATTTCACCGGTTCGACGGCGGTATTCCAGTCTTTCTGGCGTACGATAGGCGAGAACATCCACAAGTTCCGTTCATACCCGCGTATCGTAGGAGAGACAGGTGGCAAAGATTTCATCGTCGCGCACGCGAGCGCAGACGCGGAGGCATTGGTCACGGCGATTCTCCGCGGTGGATTCGAGTATCAAGGACAGAAGTGCAGTGCGGCGTCGCGCGTCTACATACCCGACACCCTGTGGGCTAAGATGAAAGACAGTCTGCTATCGCAGACTGAGGCCATTCGTATGGGTGACGTCTCGGACTTCAGCAACTTCATGGGAGCGGTGATCGACAAGAAGGCATTTGACAAGATCTCCGGTTACATCGCAGGAGTCCGTGGTTCGCCGGATGCCGAGATCTTGGTGGGTGGCGAGGCCGATGATAGTGAGGGCTACTTCATCAGACCGACCGTGGTGCAGGCGCGCCAGCCAGATTACGTGACCATGTGCGAGGAGATCTTCGGTCCGGTCGTCACGGCGTATGTCTATCCAGAACGGAAGTGGGCGGAGACCCTCACAGTGGTTGACTCGACCTCGCCGTACGCGTTGACCGGTGCAGTGTTCGCGACTGATCGCAAGGCCATAACACAGGCGCACGTCGCCCTGCGGAACGCGGCCGGCAATTTCTATATCAACGACAAGCCCACTGGGGCGGTAGTGGGGCAGCAGCCATTTGGCGGGTCTCGAGCCAGCGGAACCAACGACAAGGCAGGTTCGATGCTGAATCTGATTCGCTGGGTCTCGACCCGTACGATAAAGGAAGTTTTCGTTCCCCCGACAGACTATCGCTACCCGTACATGGGTGCCGAGTAGCAGATTCCGGCGCAGGAGACGGCCGGCTCAGGAGGACGGTGACGGTGCTGGCCTCCTGAGCCGGCTTTTTCTGTCACCTCGGAACGGATTCCTGAACTCGTGGTCCTGGTCAAATGTGATCTAGGCACTTGCCTACTTGACCAGTTCTCCAAAGTTTAGGTGCGACCATCTAACGGGAATTGCGTCGTCCAATGCGAAAACCAACAAGTATGGCAGCCATGCTATGCCTAGCTGCTACGATGGCAGCCTGCGAACCGGCTTCGTTGACCGAAGCGCGAGACCAGCTGGGCCGCGGCGGCGAGCGCGTCGTCGAGTACGTGCTCCCCATCGTCACAGATTCAGCCAAGGTCCAAGATCTAGTGGACACTACCGAGACTGCCCTGGATACCTTGGGGGGCGTCTTGGCGCTCCGAGCTGACCCTGAGTCGCTGAGCGTTGGAGTCGGCGACGAACTCACCTACCAGGATGTCGATTTCGATACCTTCGTGGTTGATCTGATCGTGCCGCCGGGAATTGGCCCAGGTTACATGATCCCGTTCAGCAGCTCGTTTGACGTGCTGGCGTCCGATACCGTCTTGGACGCGGTGGACACGGTCGTAGTCTACAGTGGCACACTGGTGGTCACCACGCAGAATCGGCTTCCCGCAACGGCGGGCTATACCGTGACGTTGGACGGATTTCTCGATGCAGCTGGCTCTCCACTCGCCGCGTCGGGCACAGTTCCGGCAGCTCCAGGTGACGGTTCCTACGTGAGTGACGTTCTCAACTTCGACCTTGCTGGTGTGACCATCATCCCCGCCGCCGCCATAGCGCAACTAAATGGCACCGCGACCGTGGTCACGTCTCCCGTTGACCCGGCGCTTGGAACTGCAGCCGTCGTCCAAGACGGCAGCATCTCAGCGATCGAGATTCAGTCTCTAGCTGGGTCACTCGATCCGGCCCAGACCCCGGAACTCGTCATCGGTGTTGAGGAGGCCAGGGAGATCCTCCGCTCCGACGTGGACTTCGGCGATCTCGAAGAGGCGGTTGAAGCATCAACGATCAATGACGCCGTTGTTGCGCTAGAGATCGACAATTCCGCCAGTGCCCCTGCTGTCTTGTCAGACTTCACGCTTGGAGTAGTGAGGCTCGACGCATTTGGGGACATCCTGCGGGACGCTTTTGGTGACCCGGATTACGAGGTGGACTCACTGGGGCAGCCCATCGTGATTCCGGTGACGGACCCCGGCGTGCCGACGCTGACCCTTGCAAGGTCTTCGGCCAGCAACGTGTCGCTGCAGAGTGCGCCGTTGGCAACCCGTTTGTTCCATCTCCTGCTGGCTGACGAGAGGGTGTCGCTCGTCGCTGCCGGCACGATAGCCGTTGGGGACGGAGCCCCTAGCCGCATCGAGCGAACAGACGCATTGGCGGTGGTACTCGGAGTGATCGTTGCGTTCGATCTGACGATCCCAGACACGGGAGTACAGATCACACGGCACAGCGTCAACAACGGACTAGGGGACTTGGTGGAGGACGAGCGGGAAGCCGATTCCCTGGTCGCCCGCATCGACTCGGTCGAGTTCACAGCGGAGCTGGTGAACCGAACTCCGTTTGGCACCGAGATCGACATCGCCTTCGTTCGCGACAGCCTTCCTGAGGGCGTGGATGTCTTCCTGCTGCCCGGTGCTGTGACGATCGACCGGGTCACCCTGAGTGCTCCCCCAGTTGATGCGCAAGGCCGTGTGTCTCAGGCGATTTCGGATACCGTCGTGGTTCGACTCAGCAATACCGAAGTCCGAGAACTGCTAAATGAATTCTTCACGGCCCAGGCGCGTATTAGACTGCTTCCCGGTACAGGTGGCGGAGGGCGCGGCGCTATCCAAGCCTCGGACGCAGTGCTGATCAATTCCAGGGTCCGAGTCCTGTTACATGCGGGGAAATCGCAATGAGACGCGCTATTACTCTTGCGGCCCTGGCGGGGTCGGTCTGTGTCGCCGGGATTGCCGCCCAGGCGGTGCCAGACAGCTCACAAGCTGCCCGTGTCGATGCCGCATATCGCAGGACCCAGAACTTGCGTATCGACCCTTTCAGGCATGCGTTCCTCCCCGGCTGGGGTTTGGTCATTTCCACCGGGGTCTGGGCCGAGAATAGTGCCCTGAACCTCAAGGACGTGCGGGCGTTTCAGTACATCGACGACAATGACAAACTGCTTGTCACCGACCTCATCGATGCGCTCGGTCTGATACCGCGGGGCTCGGGATTGGGTGTCACCACGGTGAGCGAGAATGGGCTGTATCTCGGCGGTCCCATTGGTGGACACTTGGGGCTAGGCGTGACAGCTCAAGCGAGGGTGTACGGAGGCGGCTCAATCGATGATGACGCGCTTGCCTTTATTCGTGATGGCAACGGCTCGCGGCAGGATTTCTCACTGGGCGACTCGAGGGGTGAGGGCATAGTCACCGGCGAGGTCGGCTTGCACTCGTTGATTCGCCTCGGTCCGCTGGCATCCGTTGATGGGGCCGTCGTCACACTGGGCCTGGGGGGCCGCTACTTGTGGTCCCAGGGGTACGTTCGTGTGCGCTCGTTGGTGGCGGATGGAGGCTCTATTCGCATTGCCCCAGATGGGGTCTCAGCCTCCTTCGACATCGAAACGCTGGTCACGCAAGATATCGATGAGCAACTCCCCAACTTCGATCGCGGTACTGGACTCGCGGGCGACCTGATGGTCCGCGTTGAGTGGCCCACCTCCGGGCTGGCGTTCGAGGGGATGCTGGCCAATGTCGGGAAGATCAAGGTCCTCGATGTTGAGCGCCGCACCGCGAGACTGGATGTGGTCACGTCCAACCTTATTGAGTTTGCGGATTCCCTCGATGCCCTCGATTGGGTCACGGACACGGTGGACGTCGAAGTGAACCTCCCGCGGCTGGTCAGATTCTCTGCCAGCGGCTGGGCAAATCGGATTCTGCAGCTGGATGTGAGTACAACGTTTGGGCTTAACACAGGTGAGTACGACCTGCCACTAGCTGTGGATCTGGGAACCACATGGCGCTTCGTTCGTGCGTTTCCCCTGCGCGTCGGTGTCGTGGCCGGAGGGCACGGCGGCTTGGGCTACACTGGCGGTGTAGCAATTGAGACCGGGAACTTCATCCTGCAGGTGGCAGGTGGCTCCCTTGGCGGCCTTTTCGGGAACGCCACTGGAGCGGCAGGTCGGTTGGACCTAGGGTTCTACTTCTAATCCCACAGCATTCTGTACCTCCTATAGTGCGGGCCGACAGGGCCCGCACCCGTTTTTACGTACCTAGAACAGGCCGCTGCGAGCTGCTTTCCATATCTTGATCATGCGGTCGAATCCGGTCATGGCCTGTTCCACAACCAGCATTGAGGTTCCTCGCTGCAGGGCAGTCCGAACCTCCTCTGCGATCCGCGGTAGTTCCTTATGACGCGTCCTGGAGGCTTCCTGGAGGATGCCGTCCACGATCTCCTGGAGCCGCTGCCATTGCGACTCGTCGTCGGGAACCTGGAACAGGTAATTCGCCACCTCATGACCCGTATGACAGAGCTTCCCGAGCCGGTCCATGAAACGTGGGGCGCTGTTTTTTGTGGTATCGAGCACGGGTGTCACATCCATCGTCGCGAAGTCAGGGGATCTTTCCGCAAGTGTGATACCATGTCTGTAACCTATTGTAATGGAAGTGTTTACCTTGACTCAGCAGCGATCTTGACGCCGCGGGCAACGCTTTTCGCGCGAAGTCACTTGCAGACTCCAAGGTCACGACCCTCAGGTTGGGTCAGTACTCCCTGCTACATTTATGGCTCTATCAGAACGGATCACAAGGCGTATGAAGAAGTGGTCATGGTGCTACACGGCGGGATTTGCATGGCCGGTACTGGTCTTAACAGCTGCTGCCTGTCAAAGCGGTGAGTCCAGCGCTATGGACAGAACACCGGAGGACGGTGAACGGTACTTCAGCGCTCTCCGGCAACTGACCTTCGGAGGACAGAATGCGGAAGCATATTTTTCGCCAGACGGCCGGCGCCTGATCTTTCAGCGCACCGATGACGAGCACATCTGCGATCAGCAGTTTGTCATCAATGCCGACGGCACGGGGATGCGGCGGGTTTCGAACGGGCTGGGGCGAACCACATGCGGTTACTTCTATGATGGTGGCTCCCGCATCCTCTACTCCAGCACGTTCCATACAGATGAGGGCTGCCCACCGCCGCCGGACTACTCCCTGGGTTACGTGTGGGCGCTTTATGATTTCGATATCTACACGTCGCTGCTGGACGGAGGTGATTTGCGGCGTCTCACCGAAACCGCAGGCTACACGGCAGAAGCCACGCTCTCTCCCGACGGTAGGACCATCGTGTTCACATCTGATATGGATGGCGATCTGGACGTATATACGATGAACGTTGACGGTACTGGCGTCAGGCGTCTTACATCATCACTCGGGTACGACGGAGGACCGTTTTTCTCCCCTGACGGGTCGCTTATCGTTTACCGGTCCTGGCATCCAACCTCGCCCGAGGAGGTCCAAGAGTACCAAGACTTGCTTGCAGCGGACCTGGTGAGGCCGAGTAGGATGGAGGTCCGCGTAATGGGGGCGGATGGCTCCAACCAGCGGCAGGTAACCGACTTGGGGGGTGCCAACTTCGCGCCATTCTTTCACCCCGATGGGCGCAGGATAATCTTCTCGTCCAATCACGAGGATCCGCAGAGCCGCAATTTCGATCTCTATCTAGTCGGAATTGATGGAACAGGGCTGACCAAGGTCACAACGCATGGGGAATTCGATGGATTCCCGATGTTCTCGCCGGACGGTACGAAACTCGTGTTTGCGTCCAATCGCTTTGGGAGTGTTGCAGGTGAAACAAACATTTTCATTGCTGACTGGGTAGAAAATCAATGACTCATGGAGTGGCTC
>Ga0209536_100005073_pt1 | contig 20580 bp, 13 predicted proteins | sample DeeMarSeWOR28_12_FD_187461 | JGI IMG/M metagenome (GOLD analysis project Ga0209536, IMG submission 187461) | Marine sediment microbial communities from White Oak River estuary, North Carolina - WOR-2-8_12 (SPAdes) (version 2) | ecosystem: Environmental > Aquatic > Marine > Intertidal zone >... | reverse complement strand
CGGCGGCTGGTTGAAGGCCGCATCGTTGAGGTCGCCCGGTTCGCCGACTTCCTGGGCAAAGTAGATCATCGTCGGGCCGCTGCCGATCAGCGCCGACACTACCATGGCGGGCTTGCCGATCTCGGCCCGGCCCGCGAAGTTCGTGCTGGCGATGCGCTCCTCGTCGTGGTTCTCGAGGAAGTGCAGCATGTGCCGTTCGATGTCGAGTACATCGGCATGCGTGGGCGCGATCGCGTCCGTGCTCGCTTCGCCGCGCATGACCGGTTTCAGCGTGTCGTACAGGCCGACTTTGTCGTACAGGTAATCCATGCGGCCGAGCTGCAGGTAGTCGCGGTACAAAGACGGATTGTAGACCTCGGCGAACAGGAAGGCGTCGGGGTTGGCGGCCTTGATCGAGGAGTTCAGGAAGCTCCAGAACTCGACAGGCACCATCTCGGCCATGTCGTAGCGGAAGCCGTCGACGCCTTTGGCGGTCCAGTAAAGAACGATGTCGCGGTACTTGATCCAGCTGTCGGGCAGATCCCTGCCTTCCCAGAACGCGGCGTGCTCGGCCGTCGTCCACTGGCGCGCTTCCTCGGGCAGGCGATCGAAGGCGTAACTGCCGTCCGGGCGCACGCCGTGATTGACCTTGACAGTCTCGTACCAGTCCTGGAACTCGGGCTTTGCGACGCGCGCGCCGTTCCCCGACCATCTGGCCGGCGATTCGTCGAATTCGCCGTCGACGAGCGGGTGCGGCGCTCCGCCCAGCGGGCGGTAGCGGTCGGTCGGGAAGTCAGGCAGTTCGAAGTCTTCACCGACAATGTAATAGAAGTTGTTGTCGCGCGCCCATTCGACCGAGGTGTCGTCATCGGCGCCGAAGTCGGCGACGCCCGGCGGTCGTGAAATCGACTCGTAGCGGCGGGCAACATGGTTGGGAACGATGTCGATGACGACCTTCATGCCGTTGGCGTGGGTGCGCGCGATCAGTTCCTCGAATTCCTCGAGGCGGCGCGCCGGGTCGACGGCGAGATCGGGGTTCACGTTGTAATAGTCCTTGACCGCATAGGGCGAGCCGGCCCGGCCTTTGACGACCTCGGGGTCGTCGTTGCTGATGCCGTACTCGGTGTAGTCGGTCGTGATGGCGTGGTGCGGCACGCCCGTGTACCAGATGTGCGTGATGCCGAGATCGCGCAGCGAGGCGAGCGCCGTATCCGTGAAGTCGGCGAACTTGCCGACGCCGTTCTCATCGATCGTGCCCCACGGTTCGTTGCTCGTGTTCTTGTTGCCGAAAAGCCGCGTGAAGACCTGGTAGACGACGGCCTTTTCCCGAACCGGCTGCGGGTTGATCTCGAGCGTGGTGGGCGAGTGGTTCCAGTCGACGCGCACGGTGAGCGTCTTTGCCCGCTTGTTGTGCAGCACCCTGACCGGCTCGCCGTTGAACCGGGCTTCATCGACGTCGCCCTCCCAGTTGTGGATGACGAGCGTCAGGTCGCGCGACTCGGGACGGCCGTCATAGACGCCGCCCGCGCGTTGCAGCGCGATGCTCAGCGAATCGCCGTCCTGGGCGGCGCGGAACTTCAACAGCTCGAAGCGGCCCTGCTCGAGACTCAGCCTGCTGCTGCCGTCATCTTCATACATCTGCCCCGTCGCGGACGGTACCGACGCATCGGCGTAGTAGTGCAGGGTCAGCTGCTCGCTCGAGTACTCCGCGGTCGTCCGGATGTCGTCTATCATCGGCACGAACGAGCCGGCACGAACGAGGACGGGTATGGTCTCGAGGTCAACGTCAATCGACACGGTTGCGTTGCCGTCATAGCGATCGCCGTTCCAGAAGTCGAACCAGGCACCGGCCGGCAGGTCTACATTGACGGTATCTACGCCGGGATCGGTGACCGGCGCAACGAGGAACGCGTCGCCCCAGAGGTAGGCATCCTTCTCGTCGATCAACGACAGGTCGCTGTCGTCCTCGAAGAACAGCGGCCGCATGAGCGGCATGCCCTTCGTACTGTTTTCCCAGGCCAGCGTGTAGATATAGGGCAGCATCCGGTAGCGCAGCCGGATGTAGTCGCCGACGATCCTTCGCGTTTCGCGATCGTGGAACACCGGCTCTGAAGGGATATGTTCCTGTGCATGCGGGCGGTAGACGGGCTGGAAGACGCCGTACTGCAGCCAGCGGATATACATCTCCTTGTCGAAAGCCTCTCCGCCCGCAAATCCGCCGAGGTCCGAATGGGTGTAGGCCAGCCCGAGCATTCCCATCTGCAGAGACAGCTCCACCTGCGGCTTCAATCCGCCCCAGGAGCGACTGACATCACCCGTCCAGGGCACCATGCCGTAGCGCTGCGAGCCGGCGAATCCGGAGCGCATCATGATCAGCGGCCGCATGTCGGGAAATCGCCGTACCTGGTTTTCGTACACGAGCTGCGCCCAGGCATGCCCGTAAGCGTTGTGGATTTCGTCGCCGGTCGCCAGGAGATCCGAGTCACTCAGATGGTGTACTGCATCGGCGGGGTGCACCTCGGGCTCGCCGAGATCCCCCCAGGTGCCGGCGATGCCCTGCTCGAACAGTCGCTCATAGAAACGCCAGAACCACTGCCGCGCATTTTCATCGAATACGTCGATCAGGCCGGTATTGCCGAAGTAGAACTCGAAGCGTCGTGGTTCGCCGGCGACGTTCCGCGCGAGCACTTCGTTGTCGACAGCGTCCTGCCAGTTAGCCGACGTGCTGAGCACGAAAGGTTCGGTGATGGTTATCGTGCGCACGCCGTCGCGTGCGAAATCGCGGATCATCTTTTCCGGGTCCGGAAAAGCCTCGCGATCCCAGTCGAGTTCGCCCATGTAGCCCTGGATCTCGGGCCCGAACCAGTACAGATCGAGGATTACCGCGTCGAGGGGGATGCCCTCGCGGCGAAACCTGCGCACGACGTCGCGCACTTCCTTGCCGGTTCTGTAGCCGAATCGGGATGCGAAGTTGCCGAATGCCCAACGCGGCGGCAGTGGCTGCCGCCCCGTTACGTCGGTGTAGTTGCCGATGAGTTCGGGGTAGTTGCCGCCCGCGACCACGAGATAGGCCGTTCGCCCTGCAACAGCCTGGAATTCGAGCACGTCGTTTTGGGTGGCGCCGATATCCAGCCAGCCGCTTGCCGAGTTGTCGAAGACAATGATGTACCTGTCGCTCGACAGGACGGCGGGCAGGCCGTAATACATCTGGTCTTCGTCTTCCGTCGAGTAGCCGTAGGCTGCCTTGTTGTACAGGGGCATACGGTGTCCGCGGCGGTCCATGCCGAGCACGCGCTGGCCCCCGCCGAGCAGTTTCTCGCCTTCATCGAGGGCAAACCGGAAGCCGCGCATCGTCTCATGCCGGTAATAGCCGTGCTCCTCGGCAACGAGCGGCTGGCCGTCGCGCTGGAAGCGAATGCGCACCGGTGACTTCTCGACCACTGCGGCAAGGCCGTCGATCGAGACCTCAACAGAGTCATTGCGATCCGTGACGTCGACGCTGACGGATTCAGGGGGGTCGTCGAGGGCGAATGAAGGCAATTGCCTGACGCCGCGTTCGCGGTAATGCACTTCGAACGCGGCGTCGTCGACCGCGGTAATACTCACTTCGCCGACATCGGTCCGAACGATCAGCGCCTGGCCGACCAGCGCGTGACTTTCATAAGTGCCGAAATCGGCGAGGGCAGCCTGCGCAAGAAACAGAAACAGGACTACCGCAGGAGCGCTTCTCGAACCGCGAATCAGACACGCCAGAATTGCGCGCCCAGGCGCGCTCCTGCGGAAAAAGGGCACGACCTAGCGCTCCAGCTCCAGGATGAGCGCCGAGCGCGGCTCGAGCACAAGCGAATTCTCGATGTTGAAACGCTTCCCGGTGAGTACCTCGGTGCCGTGCGTTGCATCGCCGATGCGCTCACCGAAGCGGGCGGTCTCGAGCGTGACGGGCTCCTCATCACGGTTAAGGATGACCATGATCGTGTTGTGGTCATCGTAGCGGAAGTACACATAGGCATTCTTTACTGGCGCGAAATGCATGAACTTGCCGCGATGGATCGTCGCGTTGTTCTTGCGCCAGTTCAGCAGTTTGCGGACCAGTTGCTGTGCCTCGCGCTGTCTGGCGGTCAGGCCTTCGCCGGTGAACGCGTTCACGACATCGCCCTCCCAGCCGCCCGGGAAATCGCTGCGGAGGGCGCCGTGGCTGCTGGTGCCCATGTGCGAGGCGAGGATCTCGTCCGCATAGAAAAACATCGGTATGCCACGCATGGTCGCGTAGTAGACCATCGCCATCCGGTACAGGTCGAAGTTTTCTTCGAGCTGCGTGTAGATGCGATCCATGTCGTGATTGTCGGCAAAGATCACCAGGTTCATGGGGTCCGGGTACAGGAAGTCGAGAGCCACGAGTTCGTACAGCGATACCCAGACGCCGTTGTAACTCCCCGGATCGCCCATTAACGCGCGTGTAAACGCACCCTGCACCGGGAAGTCGAATACGCCCGGCAGGTACGAAACATAGCCGTCGTGGTTATGCTGACCACGCTGCCAGTACGCTGTGACAGCCGGCAGTTCGCTCCATTCCTCGCCCACGATGTTGAAGTCCGGGTACTCCTGCATGATTCGCCGGCTCCACTCGCTCATGAATTGCTTGTCGGGGTACGGCCAGGTGTCCATACGGATGCCCTGCAGCCCGACATACTCGACCCACCAGATCGAGTTCTGGATCAGGTAGTCGGCGAGCAGGGGGTTACGCTGGTTCAGGTCCGGCATGGATTCGACGAACCAGCCGTCGGCATGAACCTTCCGGTCGAATTCCGACGCGTACGGGTCCATGTTGGTCGTGCGCCGGTGCTCCGTCATGACGGGATCGCCCTGGAAATTGAGCCAGTCGCTGGTGGGCAGGTCGTCCATCCACCAGTGCCCGCTGCCGATGTGGTTCATGATCTGGTCCATGATCATGCCGATGCCGCGGGCTTTCATCGTCGCGGTGAGTTCGCGGAACTGCTCGTTGGTGCCCAGGCGCGGATCGACGGAGTAATAGTCCGTCGTCGCATAGCCGTGGTAAGAGGCGACCGGCATGGCGTTTTCGAGGACGGGATTCAGCCACACGGAGGTGAATCCCATCTCCTCGATGTAGTCCAGGCGGTCCTCGATGCCTTTCAGGTCGCCACCGTGACGGCCGTAGGGGTCGCCGCGGTCGAGCTTGTCGTCGAGGAAGTAGAACTCGTCATTGTCGGGATCGCCGTTCGCGAAGCGGTCCGGCATGATGAGGTAGATCGCATCGGCCGAGCTGAATCCCTTCGCATGCTCCGGGTCCGCGCTCTTCTGCCGCAGTTCGTAGGTGCGCGTAATCGTGTAGTCGCCTTCCGAGAGAGCAATATCGAAAGTGCCCGGTTCGGCATCCGGTTCGATGTCCAGGTAAACGAAGAGATAGTTCGGGCTCTCGACGCGGACGACCCTCTTTATCGATACGCCCGCGTGGTCGACGGCGGGCGTCAGCAAGGAAATATTGTTGCCGTGAAGCATCAGCTGCAGTTCGCGGTGCTCGAACCCTGTCCACCAGAATGGCGGCTCGATGCGTTCGACCTCCTGGGCATGGGTGCCCGCCGTAAGCCCGGTGCACAGAAGGGCAAAGAGAAAGAGTGCAGTGCATCGCATGGTATTCCCCGCTGTCGGCAAGAATGCTTCGCTCGATTCTAGTCAGGCAACTATAGTCGAATCATCTGAATACGTATTCATCCGGGGGCATCAAGGACTTGTTGGTAGACTCGCGTGATGACAAAGGGAATAGCGTACAGCCTCGCCGCTTCACTGTTGGCCCTGTTGCTTCCCGTCGCGGCTTGCGCCGTTCAGGTCAGTTCCCCGGATACGCGAATCGCCGTAACTGTCGATACTGACGACAAGGGGATTCCACGCTACAGCGTTCGCTATCGCACCGACCTCGTGATCAGCGAGTCCCGGCTCGGGCTGCGCTTCGCGAGTCACCCTGCTTTCGATGCCGGCCTGCGCATCACGCGGTCCGAGCGTAGCAGCGGCAACGGCGTCTGGCAGCAACCCTGGGGTGAGCGTCGCCGGGTCCGCGACCATTTCAACGAGCTGTACGTCCTGTTCCAGGGCGAAGCGCCGACGCGCCAGGTCGGCGTTCGCGTGCGCGTCTATGATGACGGTGTCGGCTTCAGGTACGAGGTGCCGAAGCAGCGCGGCTACGCAGATGTCGAAATCGTCGACGAACTCACCGAGTTTCACGTGGCTCCGGATGCAACCGCATGGTGGATTCCGGGACGTGGCTGGAACCGTTACGAATTCGTCTACAACAAGACGCGGGTGTCCGACATCGCGCTCGCGCACACACCGATGACGGCAAGGCTCGCGAACGGCGTGCACGTCAGCATTCACGAAGCAGCGCTCGTCGACTACGCGGGATATGTGCTCGACCAGCGTCGCCGCGGCGTACTGAAGACCAACCTGACGCCGTGGTCGGACGGCATCCGGGTCAGGACGCGCACTCCCTTCGAAACGCCCTGGCGGACGATCCAGGTGTCTCCGAACGCAGCGGGCCTGCTGAACTCCAGCCTGGTCCTGAATCTGAATGAGCCCAACAAGCTCGGCGACGTCTCCTGGGTAGAGCCGGGAAAATACGTCGGTATCTGGTGGGCGATGCATCTCGGGGAGAAGACCTGGGGATCGGGCCCCGACCACGGTGCGACGACGGCCGAGACCCGGCGTTACATCGACTTCGCCGCGCAGCACGGTTTCGACGGGGTACTGGTCGAGGGCTGGAACACGGGCTGGGACGGTGACTGGTTCAACAATGGCGCGATCTTCAGTTTCACGCGGCCGTATCCCGACTTCGACCTGGAGGCCGTTACGAATTACGCGCGGGAAAAAGGCGTGAGACTGGTCGGGCATCACGAGACCTCTGGGCACATCGGCAATTACGAGCGCCAGATGGAGGACGCTTTCGACCTGTACCAGTCCGCTGGAGTACGCCAGGTAAAGACCGGGTACGTGGCTGACGGTGGCGGGCTCGTTCGCATCGACGGCGGTATCGAAAAGCACGAATGGCACGATGGCCAGTTCGCGGTGCGGCACTTCGTTCGCGTGCTGGAGGAAGCCGCGAAACGCAATATCAGCATAAACACGCACGAACCGGTCAAGGACACGGGACTGCGACGCACCTACCCGAACTGGATCAGCCGCGAGGGCGCACGCGGACAGGAGTACAACGCGGCTTGGGCGCCACCCAATCCCCCGAGCCACAATGTCACTTTGCCCTATACGCGCATGCTGTCCGGGCCGATGGACTTCACGCCCGGGATTTTCGACCTGATGCACCAGGGTCCGGAGTCCGAATTCCGCGTCCAGTCGACACTCGCCCACCAGCTCGCCCTTTACGTCGTGCTGTACAGCCCGATCCAGATGGCGGCCGACCTGCCGGAAAACTACGAGAAGCGACCGGACGCATTCCGGTTCATCAAGGACGTGCCGACCGACTGGGAGGAGAGCATCGCGCTGGACGGGGAAGTAGGCGAGTTCGTCGTGTTCGCCAGGGAGGAACGCGGCGGTGGCGACTGGTACGTCGGCGCGATCAGCGGAGAGCAGGCAACGGAGATCGAGGTACCATTGTCGTTCCTCGACGAAGACAAGCGATACCTGGCGACAATCTACCGCGACGGCGATGAGGCCGACTGGAAGTCGAACCCCTACGATTACGTGATCGAACGGCGTTCGCTGACCGGCAAGGATTCACTGGAGCTGAGGCTGGCCGCGGGGGGCGGCGCAGCCATTCGGTTGCAGCCCGACGACTGAGTACAACAACGATGAAGCAGAAGCCACCGCTGTCTTTCTGGCAGATCTGGAACATGTGTTTCGGTTTCCTGGGAATCCAGTTCGGATTCGCGCTGCAGAATGCCAACGTAAGCCGGATATTCCAGACGCTGGGCGCGGAGATCGACGACCTGCCGATTCTCTGGGTCGCCGCACCCCTTACCGGGCTGATCGTGCAGCCCATCATCGGCTACATGAGCGACCGCACCTGGGGCCGCTTTGGCCGGCGCCGGCCGTATTTCACGATTGGCGCGATCCTCGCTTCGCTGGCCCTGTTCGCGATGCCGAACTCGCCGACACTCTGGATTGCCGCGGGCATGCTCTGGGTGATGGATGCCAGCATCAACGTTTCGATGGAGCCGTTCCGCGCGTTCGTTGGCGACATGCTGCCCGAGCGGCAACGTACCACCGGGTTCGCGACGCAAAGCTTTTTCATCGGCGTCGGTGCGGTCGTCGCCTCGGCGCTGCCGTACATGATGACCAACTGGTTCGACATCAGTAACACGGCGGCGCCCGGCCAGATCCCGGATTCGGTCAAGTGGTCGTTCTATCTCGGCGGAGCGGTCTTCTTCGCGGCCGTGATGTGGACAGTAATCCGTACGCGGGAATATTCCCCGCAGGAACTGGCCGAATTCGATGCGGCAAGGCCGCCCGAGCACGTTGCCGACGACACTGCATTACGGCCGGCAAACAAGTACATGATCGGTGGCATCGCCTGGGCGGTCATCGGCGCGATCGGCTGGTTCCTGATCGTGCGCAATGGTCTCGACAAGCAGCTGTACATTCTGGCGGGCGGCTTCGTGGCGTTTGGCTTGCTGCAGGTCGTCACTGCCCTCATGCAGCGCGCCGGGAACACGAAGAACGGCATGTACGAGATCGTCCACGACCTGTTCCACATGCCGAAAGTCATGCGTCAGCTTGCGGTCGTGCAGTTCTTTTCCTGGTTCGCGCTGTTTGCGATGTGGATCTACGGTACGGCCGCCGTGACGAGCCATCATTTCGGTACTTCCGACACCAGCTCCGTCGTCTACAACAACGGCGCCGACTGGGTCGGCGTGCTGTTCGCGGCTTACAACGGTTTCGCGGCGCTGGCAGCGATCGCGATACCGTTCGTCGCCAACCGGCTGGGTTGCCGCGCAAGCCACATGGTCAACGTCGCCATCGGTGGGCTAAGCCTGATCAGCTTCTACTTCATTGCCGATCCGAAAATGTTGCTCATCCCCATGATCGGGGTCGGCATTGCCTGGGCTTCGATCCTGTCGCTGCCGTACGCGCTGCTCTCGAGCAACCTGCCGTCGCACAAGATGGGTGTCTACATGGGCATCTTCAATTTCTTCATCGTAATACCGCAGCTCGTTGCCGCAAGCGTGCTGGGGCTCGTGATCCGCGAATTCTTCGATCAGGCGAGCATCTTCGGCCTGGTCATCGGCGGCGTGCTGATGATCGTGTCAGGAATTGCGGTGTTGTTGGTCGACAAGGCGGCAGAGCCGCGGTGAACAGCGTGCCCGAAAGTCAGGTGACGGCCCCGCCGCAGGACTGCCGTACGACGAGCCTCGGCGCCATCAGCGTCGATTCGACGGGCTCGCCCTTGATGAGACCGACGATGCCGTTTACGAGACCTTCGGCACCGAGCTCTGAGTTCTGCTGCACGGTGGTCAGGGCAGGCGAGACATAAGCCGCCAGCGGCATATCGTCGAAACCCACCACGCTCACGTCTTCGGGCACGCGCCTCCCGGAATCCTGCAGGGCGCGCATCGCGCCGATCGCGATAAGGTCGGTGCCCGCGAAGATCGCGTCACAGGTCTCTCCGCTCTCGAGCAGCTTCATGGTCGCCTGGTAGCCCTGGTGTTCCGAATTATCGGCAGCAAAACGCAGTCGCTCGTTGCACTCGACACCCGCTTCCCGCTGCGCACGCCGGTACCCAGCGTGCCGCGCACCGTGTTCCGGGCTGCGTCCTGACTTGCTGCCGAGGAAGGCGATGTTGCGGCGGCCGAGATCGATGAGGTGTTTAGTGGCCTGGAAACCACCGTTTTCGTTGTCACAGCCGAAGGTATGACCCGGGAAGTCCTTGATCAACGGCCCCCAGATCATGAAACGCGTATGCGCGTCTGCGAGCGCAACAAGCTTTTCGCGGTACTCCATGTAGTCGCCATAGCCGAGCAAAATCAGCCCGTCCGCGCGATTACTCGCCTGGTACTGGATGTGCCAGTCGTCACTGAGTTGCTGCAGCGAAACCAGCACGTCGTAGCCCAGCCCGGCTGCGATTCGGACGATATTGTCGAGCAGCGACATCAGGAACAGGTTCATGCCTGAATCGGTATCGGCCGCATCGTCGAACAACAATAATGCAAGCGTGTTGCTCTGGTGGGTGCGCAGCCCCGCCGCGTTCCGATTGACGAAGTAGTTGAGTTCCCGCGCGATCGCCTGGATACGGTCACGCGTCTCCTTGCGGACCAGCGGGCTGTTCCGCAGCGCACGCGACACCGTTGCCTGGGATACTCCGGCGATGTCTGCAATATCGCGAGACGTGGGGTTCTCGACTTTCATGGCGCGGAATGTATAGGTGCGGTGACGGCTAACTCCCCGGTTTTAACACAAATTCAGGCGGCCGGGGCTCTTTCGGCGGCTTATCGTCGGGACAGGCGGATATCCCGTCATAAATAGTTCGGGGCGCCGTGCACGACGCCCCGAAGGTCATGGGCGGCGGGTGGCCGCCCTCTGGGCAACCTGTTACGCGCTAGCGAGTCTCCGCCAGCATCGTCTGGTGGTCGTTGAACCAGGCGTTGACCTCGGCATCGGCCTTGGCAAGCTCCTCAGGCGGCATGCGTTCGGCAAGGTATTCCTGGTGCACGGTGGCGTCACCGTCCCCGAGTTTCACGGCGATGGTGAACCATTTCAGGGCTTCGATCTTGTCCTGCTCCACGCTGAAACCGTTCTGGAACATCGTGCCCAGGCTCACCTGGGCAGCCGTGACGCCGTTTTCGGCCGCGAGCCTGTACCACTTCATGGCCTCGGTTTCGTCCATCGGCACGCCCCAGCCGTTGGCATGCATGACGCCCAGCTTGTATTGCGCTTCGCCGTGTCCCTGGTCGGCGGCAAGGCCGAACCACTTCAGGGCCTGGATATCGTCCATCGGCACGACTATGCCTTCGGAATACAGGAGTCCCATGCCGTACTGGCTGTCGGCATCGCCGCTCTCCGCGGCCGGCGCCCATTTGGCCATGGCGGTGTCGAAGTCGCCGACGTCGTACGCATCGCGGCCGTCCTGGTAGTCGCCAGCGGCCACAGCAGCTGAAAAGGCCAGCGAGATTATGGCAAGAATGGAAACGAGATACCTGCGCATTTCGTACTCCCCTGGGCGGCGCATCCGCCCTCCCTTACGCTTGCTTTATTAGTGCTTGAACGGGGCTGAAACGACAATTCGGGGAAGTACCTAGCCGGCTGTAGCGGCCGGCTGGCGAGGCCTAGCGCTGGGCAACGGTTTGCAGCGCGTCCTTGCTGCGCCGCAGATTTTCCGCCGCTACATCGCCGAGCGACAACGCGAACGCGACGTAAAGCGCATCGAGCAGTGCGAGTTGTGCGAGTCGCGAACTCATCGGCGTGAACACGCTGGTGTCCTCGTGCGGGTCCCAGCCGAATACCAGGCTCGCGATGCGTGCCAGCCTGGAAGAGGGGTTCGTCAGGGCGATGACCGTCGCACCGTTGTCCCGGGCGGCCGCCGCAGCCCGGTCGAGTTCGGCCCAGCCGCCGAGATGCGAGACGACGACCAGGACATCGTCCGGCCCGGCGACAGCCGCGGCCTGGAGGATGCTCGGCGTATCCGTGTGCGCATTGCATGGCGTGCCGAGTCGGAAGAACTTGTGGCGTGCGTCGGCGGCGACATGCCCGGATGCGCCAAGCCCGATGAAGGTGATTTGCCGCGCCCTGCAAAGTGCAGCGGCGGCTTCGTCGACCGGCATGGACGAAAGCTGCCCGCGCATGTCCACCAGCGAAGAGATCGCCGCGTCGAGAACCTTGGTTACTGCGTCCGACGTTGCATCGTCCGCGCTGACGTCGCGATGGACATAGCTGACCGGCCGGCTCAGCGCCTCGGTCAGGCGGATGGTCAGCTCGCGGAAGCCGCCGAGGCCCACGCTGCGGCAAAAGCGGATCACCGTGGGCTCGCTGGCGCCACAGGCCTGTGCAACCTCGGCCAGGGTGGCGTCCGCGGCCTGGCGCGGGTGCGCCAGGACCCAGTTCGCGACGCGTTTCTCGGCGCGGCTCAGGGACCCGGCCCGTTGTTGGATCCGGTGCAGCATGTAGTAAAACTACAGAAAAATTTGAGTAGAATCCAGAAAAATTGCCAAAAGCAGGCTATTTCGTAGTAAAATTTCAGCTTCGCAGAGGATTTTCCGATGGCAAATTTTGTACCGGTCGATGTCTTCGACCTCGTCATATTTGGTGGCACCGGTGACCTGGCCATGCGCAAGCTGTTGCCGGCCCTGTACCACCGCGAGCGTGACGGCCAGATCACCGGCGACAGCCGCATCATCGCGGCGAGCCGCGGTGATCTCGGTCGCGACGAGTATCTCGGCCTCGTCGAGGAGGCGCTGCAGGAGAACCTCGGGAGCGGTGATTTCGACGCCGCCGAGTGGGCGAAGCTGCGCGAACGCATCCACTACGTGCAGAGCGATGCCTTTGATCACGATAACTGGGGAGCGCTGGTCGAGCTGCTCGCCGGCGCCGAAGATCGCATTCGCGTTGCTTATCTCGCAACGGCACCGAGCCTGTTCGGAACGATCGCGCAGGGTCTCAGGAAGAACGGCCTGGTTACCGCGAACAGCCGCATCGTTCTGGAAAAGCCGCTCGGGCACGACTACGAATCGGCCTGCGCGATCAACGACGAGGTGGGCCAGTGTTTCGCGGAAAACCAGATCTATCGCATCGATCATTATCTCGGCAAGGAGACGGTGCAGAACCTTCTGGCATTGCGATTTGCCAACTCACTGTTCGAGCCGCTGTGGCGCCGCGGCGCAATCGATCACGTGCAGATCACGGTGGCGGAGGACCTGGGCGTCGGTGGCCGCGTCGAGTTTTACGACAAGATCGGCGCGCTTCGCGACATGGTCCAGAACCACATGATGCAGCTCGTGTGCCTGGTTGCGATGGAAGCGCCGTCGAGCCTGCATCACGACGCCGTGCGTGATGAGAAAATCAAGGTACTCCGCGCGCTGCGGCCGATCACCGAAGACGTCGTCAGGACCAGCACCGTCCGCGGCCAGTACACCGCTGGCGCCATCAACGGCAAGACGGTTGCCGGCTATGCCGACGAGCTAGGGGAGAACAAGAGCAGCACGGAGACGTTCGTCGCCCTCAAGCTCGAGATCGACAACTGGCGCTGGTCCAACGTGCCGTTCTACGTGCGCACGGGAAAACGTCTCAAGGAAAAGCATTCCGAAATCGTCGTGCAGTTCCAGGAAGTGCCGCACTCGATATTCCCGGAACAGAAGTACAACGTCGCCCCGAATCGCCTCGCGATTCGCCTGCAGCCGGACGAAGGCGTCAAGCTCTCGGTCATGGCGAAGGAGCCCGGCCCGGGCGGGTTCGACCTGCGCCCCGTGTCGCTCGACCTGAGTTTCGAGGAGACCTTCGGCGCGCGTTATCCCGACGCCTATGAACGCCTGCTGATGGAGGTGCTGCGCGGCAATCCCGCGCTGTTCATGCGCCGCGACGAGGTCGAGGCGGCCTGGCACTGGATCGACACGATCATCGGGAGTTGGGAAGCGTCGAAGCAAAAAGTCGAGACCTACGTCGCGGGATCCTGGGGCCCTGCGGCTTCGTCGTTGCTGCTGGACCGCGACGGGCGCGCCTGGCACCCGGACGTGTGAGAGCTGCGAGCGAGGATGTAATGGAACATTTTTTCGAAGATCGTGAAGACGCATCGGCCGCCGCCGCAGAGCGTATCGTCGACGCGCTCGCGCGCCGGCTGGACGCGCAGGGCGAGGCGTCGGTGGTGGTCAGCGGCGGCACCAGCCCGGCCGGTGTCTTCGAGGTGCTGGCCAGGACGTCGCTCGCATGGCCCGACGTTCACGTCGTCCTGAGCGACGAGCGCTGGGTGCCGCCCGATCACGAGGACAGCAACGAAAAGCTGGTCCGCGAAACCTTGTTGGCGGGGGAGGCGCGAGACGCAAGCCTGCTGCCGGTATACAAGCAGGGTGTAGCGATCGAAGAGCGTTGCAGCGAAATCAACGAAGAACTCCTGCAGGCGCCGTTCCCGTTCGCCTCCGCCCTGCTGGGCATGGGTGAGGACGGCCATTTCGCATCGCTGTTCCCGGATGCGGACAACCTGCGCGAAGGTCTCGATGTTGATTCCCGGCAGCTCTGCATCCCTGTGCAAACTGCGGCGAGCCCGCACCCGAGAGTGAGCCTGACCCTGTCCGCGCTGTCGCGCAGCGACGAGATCGTGTTGCTGATCTTCGGCGACGCAAAGCGCGATGTTTACGAGGCAGCCAGGACGTCCACGAATGGCACTCCCGTGTCCCATCTGCTGCGGCAGAAGCGTGCGCCCGTGTATGTCTACTGGGCACCCTGATACCCCGAGGTCTTTATGAATTCCACGATCAAGCGCGTCACCGAGAGAATAGAGCAGCGAAGCAGGCCTTCGCGCAGTGCTTACCTCGCGCGTATTCGCAGCGCGGCCGATGGCGGCCCGTCCCGGTCCTCCATGTCCTGCAGCAACCTTGCACACGCCATGGCGGCCGGCAGCAATATCGAGAAAAAGGCGCTGGCAGGCCACACGGTGCCGAACCTCGGCATCGTCTCCGCCTACAACGAAATGTTGAGCGCGCACCAGCCGTTCGAAACCTATCCCGCCGTCATCAAGGACGCGGCGGCGAAGCGCGGAGCCATCGCACAGTTTGCCGGCGGCGTACCCGCCATGTGCGACGGCGTAACCCAGGGGCAGGATGGCATGGACCTGTCGCTGTTCAGCCGCGACGTCATTGCGCTGTCCACGGCGGTGGCCTTGTCACACAACATGTTCGATGCCGCGATTCTCCTCGGTGTTTGCGACAAGATCGTGCCGGGCCTGCTGATAGGCGCACTGTCATTCGGCCACCTTCCCGTAACGTTTGCACCCGCCGGACCGATGGTGTCCGGCCTGTCGAACAAGGAGAAGGCACAGGTTCGCGAGGAATACGCAGCGGGCCGTGTCGGTCGCGACGAACTGCTGGCTGCCGAATCGGCGGCCTACCACGCCCCCGGGACCTGCACGTTTTACGGTACTGCGAACAGCAACCAGATGCTCATGGAGTTCATGGGCCTGCAGCTGCCGGGCGGGTCGTTCGTCAACCCGGGCACCGAGCTGCGCGACAAGCTCACACGCGAGGCCGTGAACAAGGTACTCGAGATCACGAATCTCGGCGACAGCTACATTCCGCTCGGCGAGATCGTCGACGAAAAGGCGATCGTGAACGCGATTGTCGGCTTGCTCGCGACCGGCGGCTCGACCAACCACACCATTCACCTCGTCGCCATCGCGAAGGCGGCCGGGGTCGTCATCGACTGGGAAGACTTTTCGGAATTGTCGAGCGCCGTGCCGCTGCTGGCGCGTGTCTACCCGAACGGCATGGCCGACGTTAACCACTTTCACGCCGCTGGTGGCCTGGGTTTCGTTATCGGCCAGTTACTCGACGCGGGCCTGCTGCACGAGGACGTGCAGACGATACTCGGCCCCGGGCTGCGGAACTTCTGCCGCGAACCGTTCCTGAAGAATGGCGAGCTCGAATGGCGCGCCTCGGCTGAACAAAGCCTCGACGCGGATATCGTCCGGCCGGCCGGCGATCCGTTCGATGCCGAGGGCGGGCTGCGTCTCGTTTCCGGCAATGTCGGCCGCGCCATCGTCAAGGTTTCCGCGGTCGCGTCCGAATTGCGCTCGATAAAAGCACCGGCGCGAGTGTTCACGTCGCAGGCGGCTTTCACCGAGGCCTTCAACGACGGCGAACTGGAAATGGACTTCGTCGCCGTGCTGCCCGGCCAGGGGCCGCGCGCCAACGGCATGCCCGAGCTGCACAAGCTCACGCCCTACCTCGGCGTGCTGCAGAATCGCGGTTACAAGGTAGCGCTCCTGACCGATGGCCGGATGTCCGGCGCGTCGGGCAAGGTGCTTGCCGCGATCCAGGTGACGCCGGAATCGCTGGCCGGCGGGCTGATCGGCAGGATCCGCGATGGTGATGTCGTCACGATCGACGCCAACAGCGGCGCGCTGGAGGTGGACGCGGCGGACATCGAGTCGCGGCCGGGGCCCGAAGCCGATATAGCGAACCGGCAGGTCGGTATGGGGCGAGAGCTCTTCGCGACGTTCAGGGAATACTCCGCAGGCGCGGAGCAGGGCGCGGGCATCTTCACGGCGGTGAACGCATGAACGCGGCCGGCATGCTCGCGGACCAGCGAGTCGTCCCGGTCGTCGTTATCGACGACGCGGCGGATGCCGTGCCGCTGGCCAGGACGCTGTTCGAGAGTGGCCTGGGTGCGATCGAGGTTACGCTGAGGACCGAGGCGGGCCTGGATGCAATCGAGCGCATTGCATGCGATGTGCCCGGCATGCTGGTCGGTGCCGGCAGTGTGCGCCGCGCCGCACAGATTGCGGACGTGAAATCGGCCGGCGCCGTGTTTGCGGTGAGCCCGGGCTCGAGTGACTCGTTGCTCGATGCTGCGGCCGACGCTGGGTTGCCATTCGTGCCCGGTGCGGTCACCGCGTCCGAGATGCTGAAGCTGCTGGACCTCGGTTATACGCTGCAGAAGTTCTTTCCGGCCGAACTTTCGGGCGGCGCAGCGTTCCTGAGGGCGATCGGTTCGCCGATCCCGGAGGTGAGTTTTATGCCGACCGGCGGAGTCAGTCCCGACAATGCCGGCGATTACCTGTCGCTGGCGAATGTCGCCTGTATCGGCGGGTCATGGATCGCGCCTTCTGACCTGCTGCGCTCGAAAGACTTCGATGCCATAGCCCGACTGGCAGGCGCCGCCGCAGAACTCTGATCGTCGTCGGCATGGGGCCGGGCTTCCCGGCCCGGTCAAAGCCACTTGCGGAAACGGAAATAGACGAGCATCACCGCGCTCGTCGCAATCATGACAATGAGTGCTATCAGGAAGCCCCTGGGCGACTCGAGGCCGGGCAGACCACCGACATTCATGCCGAGCAGTCCCGTCACGAACGTCAGCGGCAGAAAGATCGCGGCGACCACTGACAACACATACATACGCGTGTTCTGTAGCTGCGCCAGCTCATTCATCAGTTCTTCCTGCAGCACGACTGCGCGCTCGCGGGCGAGATCGAGGTCTTCGAGGTAACGCGTAACGCGGTCGGCTTCCTCGCGCAGGCTGTTGGTCTCGGCTTCGGAAAGCAGGTTGCCCGGATTGCGGTACAGGCGGTCGAGGGCATCCCGCTGTGGCGCGACGAATCGCCGCACTGACGCAGTCTGCCGCCGCAGCACGGCCAGCGAGCGCCTGCGAACCTGTGCCGGCTCCTGGTCTTCCGCTTCTTCGATCGACGACAACCTGTCTTCGATAGAGTCGACGAAACCACCGATCCGGTCGGCGAGACGGCCGATGAGCGAGGCCAGGAACTCGCCACTCGTTGTCGGACCGATTCCCTGCTCGAGCTGCGATCTCAGGTCCTGGACCGATAACAGCTTCCTGCGCCGTGTGCTGACGATACGGTCGCGCTCTATCCACATCCGGATCGACACCATGTCCTCCGGGTCGTCGCCCGGATTCATGTTTACGCCTCTCAGCACTGCGAGCAGGCCGTCGCCAAGGGTGAGCGACCTGGGTCGCGTCTCGTCCGCGGTAAGCGCCTCGACGACGAAGGACTCGAGTCCGATCACCTCCTGCAACCATTCGCGAGGCGGGCTCTCGGCGACATCGACGTGCAGCCACAGCAGACCCTCGTCGGGATGCCACGCATCGATATCGTCCGGGGCAATGGGCCTGGCTCCGCCATTACGGTCGAGCAACAGGGCGTGCAACAGACTGTTCGGAGTGTTCGAGGTCATCAGTATCTACCTGCCTGCAGCTTTCAATACCCGCGCACGCGCATGACGGCATAGGCAGCATACGCTACGAGCAACATGATACCGCTGGTACGCCCGAGACGTGCCCGGCCGATGAGAAAAATGGGGATGAGCGCTGCAGCGAATAGCCAGGATACGACCAGGTCGTGTATGCCACCTTTCGGAATGGCGACGGTTCCGGCCAGGGCGCTCGCCGGCAACACGATCAGGGAATTGAACACGTTCGAGCCGAGAATGTTGCCGAGCGCAAGATCGGATTCCTTTCGCCACGCCGCAATCGCGGACGTGATCAGTTCCGGCAGGCTGGTGCCGATCGCGACGACGAACAGCCCCACGAGCGTAGTGGATATGCCGAGTACGTCGGCGAAGGCTACGCTATAACGGACGGTCATCTCTCCGCCCACGAATAGCAGGGCGAAGCCGGCGACGATGGAAGCCCAGTGGAACCGGCTTGCCGGTTCCGTGACGACCAGCGGACTCTCCTCTATCTCCTTGAGCAGCGCGTCGTTCTTCTTCGAGATGATGACGTCCTGGACCGTGATGTAAACGAACACGGTGAACAGCAGCAGGAGCACGATCGCATCCGATACGCCGATGCGAGCCGTGCCGCCCTCGAGGACGGTATCGAGAGCCATGACCGTCATGACCGTGGTTACGAGCAGCAACAGTGGCACTTCGCGGCGAATGACCGAGCCTTCGATCTCGATGCTCTGCAACATGGCCGCGGCGCCGAGGACAAGGGCGAGATTGCTGATATTCGAGCCGACCACATTGCCGAACGCGAGCGCCGATTCGCCGCGAAGGCTGCCGATGATATTTACGACGAGCTCCGGCGCACTGGTGCCGAAGCCGACGATCGTGAGGCCGATGATCAGTGGAGACACGCCGAAGCGTGCGGCGAGCTGCGAGGCGCCCGTTACCAGGAAGCCACCACCGATGATGAGCAGTGCAAGGCCGAATATGATGCCGAAGAAGGAAGCCATGGAATGACCCGGAAAGGCTCTGGTTCGTCTATCGATAGTCTGTATAGTAAGCCACCGGCATCGAAGCCTGGCAACGTGATCGATGAACTCTGCTCGACGTAACAAGACACCGGAACAATGCCTTTTGATCGGCGATATCGGCGGCACCAATGCACGCTTTGCCCTGGCCGATGCTGGTAAACCCGCGTTTACGGACGTGGTGACGCTGCAATGTGATGATTACGAGTCGGCGGATGCCGCAATAAAGCACTACCTGGAATCCGTGAAGGCCGGTCCCCCTGAAGTTATTTGTCTGGCTGCCGCCGGACCGATCATCGACAGGCGCGTGCGCTTTACCAACAACCACTGGGAAATTGCCGCGGACGAACTTGCCGCCGGCTTTTCCATAGACGCGGTGCGGCTGCTGAACGATTTCGAGGCAATCGCTTACTCGTTGCCGTTCCTGACCGAGGATGACTGCATGCCGGTCGGCCTGCCCGAGCCCCGGCCGCTCGATGGCGACAATTACATGGTCGGCATCATCGGGCCGGGCACCGGGCTCGGCGCCGTGGGCCTGCGCAAGCACGCCGGTCTCTATATCCCGATAGCCGGGGAGGCGAGCCATGGCGGTTTTGCACCCGAGACACAGGTGCAGATCGACATCCTGAAGGCCCTGCGTGAGCGCTTCGATCGCGTGTCGAGCGAGCGCCTCGTATCCGGTCCGGGGCTCGAGAACATCTACTGGGCCCTGATGCGCATTCACCGCGAGAAGCGGGCGCACCTGACACCTGCCGAGATCTTCAAGGCGGCGATCGATAATACGGACCCGCTCGCCGCGGAAGCCGTGCAGATGTTTTTCGAGGTATTCGGGCAGGTGGCGGGCGATCTCGCGCTGGCGCTGGGCGCGGAAGACGGCATCTTCATCGCGGGTGGCATATCGAAACGTTACCCGGATCTTCTCAAGAACAGCCGGTTTCGTTCGGGTTTCGAAAACAAGGGGCGGTACCGCTCCCTGATGGAGCGCATACCCACGCAGCTGATACTCCACGACCAGCCGGGCCTGCTTGGCGCGGCCTACTGCGCGCTGAAACTTTACGAAGGCTGAGCCGGGCGTTGGCCTAGATAACCGGATCGTGTTCCATCGTGGAACTCGCACTCGGGCGGGGCGTGGCGGTAATGCCTTCGCTGTGCCGCGGAAATTCGCTGGCGTCTATCGTTTCCTCGTAGCCATGCCAGGTTGCATAACCGATGACGGGGATCAGCACGATCAGGCCGACGAAGGCGGTAATAACACCAAGGGCCAGCGCGAAAATAATGATCGCGAGCCAGACGATCATCGCGCCCTTGTTCCTTAGCACCGCGTTGACCGAGGTGACGATCGCCGTCACGCTGTCGACGTCACGGTGCATGATCATCGGCAGCGAGAATGCGCTCGCGGAGAACGTAACCGCGGCAAAGATCGCGCCGACACCGCTGCCGAAAGCGAGGAAGCTGATCAGCTCTGTCGTCGTAGGATCGCCGTCTGTCGGGTACATGACCGCCGTAACGATTACCGCTGCTCGTGACCAGACGAGGAAGATCACCAGCAGGACCAGCGCGAACACCGCCTCGTTGCCGATGTGGCGCTTGAACGCGGCGCGCAGGCTGCGCGTCAGGACGGGCTCCTGCCCCCGTTCGAGCTGCGCGCTGATCGCATAGAGGCCGACGCAGGTCAGTGGCGCCAGGAACACGAATCCCCCCAGCATGCCGAACATGATCCACTGGCTGCCGCG
>Ga0209536_100005072_pt1 | contig 20586 bp, 15 predicted proteins | sample DeeMarSeWOR28_12_FD_187461 | JGI IMG/M metagenome (GOLD analysis project Ga0209536, IMG submission 187461) | Marine sediment microbial communities from White Oak River estuary, North Carolina - WOR-2-8_12 (SPAdes) (version 2) | ecosystem: Environmental > Aquatic > Marine > Intertidal zone >... | reverse complement strand
AATACAAACATCTGTAGAGTTTTTAATATCATCTTCTCTAAAGTCTCTTCCTAACTCAACATTAAAATCGTTTGTGCGCATTGCATCAAGCGTCTGCCCGCCCACATGTAAATTTGGATTAGTTTCACGGTTGCGGTACTTAACTACTTTTCCTCCTTGCCATTGCTCTGCTCCAACGTATTTAGCACTTTTCAATAACTCTTTTAATCTGTATGCCTCTTCTATTGTAATATCTTTTCTGTTTCTCTGATTTCTATCTCTGTGACCGGTTTGTATTGCATCAAATTTCTGTATTTGAAAGGTATTTTTGTTGAGCATTGCAAGTCCGTCTTCTATACTGTTCTGAAGCATGGTAATCACGGTCATAATTACAATTATCGAAAAAATTCCGACAACAACCCCAAGAATTGTTAGAGTGGTTCTTAACTTGTTGTTAAGTATAGATTGAAATGAAATTGAAAGTAATTGATCGAGCCGCATTTACTCATACCGTAATGATTCTACAGGATCTAATTTTGAAGCTGTGTAAGCCGGAGCAAAACCTGATAGAATACCGGTTATTGCAGATACACCAATTGCAATGATTACTGCATCAGCCTGAATCGAAGTAGGAAAATATTGATTCAACAACATGCTTCCTAAAACTGCAGCAATCAAACCGGCAATACCACCAAAAATACAAATTGCAGATGACTCCAGCAGAAACTGTGAAAGAATGGTTCTGCGCCTTGCTCCAATTGCTTTTCTAATCCCGATTTCTTTTGTGCGCTCACGTACCGAAACAAACATAATATTCATAATTCCGATTGCGCCAACAAAAAGTGATAGTCCTGTAATAAATAATCCTGCAATTTGAATTACACCAACAACTGAATTGTAGTTTTCCATTAACCCTTCCTGCTGGTTAATGGAAAAATCATTTTCTTCATCGTACTTCAAACCTCTGACTTTTCTCATCACACCTTCAGCTTCGGCTTTTGTCTCTTCTACCATCGAAGGATTAGGTGCTCTAACATTCAGTGTAACCGTGCCCCTGTGTTCAGCAACAAAATTCTTAAATATCGATCCGATTGGGATAAACACCTGATTATCCGGATTCCAGGGACCTAATATAAAGCTGCCCTGCTCAGAAAGAACTCCGACTATTTTAAAATTTGCTCCACCAATTTTTATTGTTTTATCCAGAGCATCTCCGCGTGGAAAAAGATTTTTGGCGATCTCACTTCCAATTACTGCAACCTGCCGGGATGCATTACTTTCAACTTCAGAATAAAATCTGCCTTGATCAAAAGTAAAGTTGGTAGTTTTAACATAATCGGATGTTGAGCCGTTTAGGAATACACCTTCTACTCTCCTATCCTGATATTTAACAATTTGCTGAGAGTTAATAACGGGTGCAACAGCAATTGGAAGTCGGGCTAACTCCTTAAATTTTTCATAATCTTCCATATCAATACTTTTGCGGTTTCTAAGCTTCCACCAATCTTCATTTGAAAACCAAGCCCATTTATCAATGTAAAGGACGTCAGAGCCTAAGGCGCTTATTCCCTGCTGAAATGAATTATCAATTCCTTTAATTGCCGTAGACATTAAAACAACAACAGTGATTCCAATAAAAATTCCGAGCATAGTTAAAGAAGTACGTACTTTATTAGACCTCAGTGCTCTGAGAGCTATTAAAAGTCCTTCTTTAATTTCAAAGAATAAATATCTCATATCTAATTCCCGGTTGATTGTATGATTAAATTTAAACCACCCGCTGAATCTAACAACATATTAATTTGCACCGCTTATTTTACCGTTCGGCACATAGCGTTTTTCAACTATATGATCACTCTCAACCAAACCATCCTTTAAACGAATTATTCTCGCAGCATGTTCGGCTATATATTCTTCGTGTGTAACGAGTATAATTGTATTTCCCTTTTCATGAATTTCATTTACAAGCTGCATTATTTCTTCACCAGTTCTGGAATCGAGGTTACCGGTCGGCTCATCAGCTAAAATAATTGCAGGGTTTGTAACAAGTGCTCTTGCAACTGCAACTCTTTGCCTCTGCCCGCCTGAAAGCTCATTGGGTTTGTGACGCATTCTATCCCCAAGTCCGACATCTATCAATGCTTTTTCAGCTCTTTCTCTTCTTTCGGTATAAGTAACTCCTGAATAAATCAGGGGCAGTTCAACATTATGAAGCGCATCCGATCTTGGCAGAAGGTTAAATGTTTGAAATACAAATCCAATTTCCTTATTACGAATACGTGCCAGCTCGTTATCGTTCATTTCACTTACACTTACGCCTTTAAAGTCGTATTTACCGGAAGTTGGTGTATCCAGACATCCAAGCATATTCATTAATGTTGATTTACCGGAACCGGAAGGTCCCATAATAGCAACATATTCATTCTTATCAATTTTTAGTGATACATCACGAAGTGCATGGACTTCTTCAAAACCCACCTGATAAATTTTTGCTATATGTTCTATGTTAATAATATTCATATTAAATCCACAAAGATTAATTATTCATTTCTTCGGATTCACCATCACCTTTTCCGCGCTTTTTTTCAACACGTACTATTGATCCGTCATTCAACTCCCTCGAAATTGCTCTATAACTTCCTGATACTACTTCTTCATCTAAGTCCAATCCGCTTTTGATTTCAAGATAGTTATCATCACTTATTCCAGTTTCTACCACCACCATCTTTGCTTTGCCGTTGTCAACAAGAAAAACTACTTCTTTTGGTTTATTTTTTTGTCCAGTGTTTTCATCTTTATTTTCTTCTGTAGCATCATTCGATTTCGTAGTATCATTATTTTCTGGAACATCAGTTCTGGCAGTTACACTTTGCAGCGGTACACTAATAACATCAAACACAGTTTCCGTTTCAATATCTGCATTACAAGACATTCCGGGTCGAAGGTTTGGATCAAGGTCAATAAGTTTTATTTTTACTTCAAAGTTTACAACCTGTTCCTGCGTACCAAACCCTGTAGCCTGAGCGCTGTTTCCTATCTGTGTTACAACTCCACTAAATTCTCTGTCTCCAAAAGCATCAACGGAAACATTTGCAGTATCCCCGACTGAAATCAGAACAACATCATTTTCATCAACTTCAACAACAGCTTCCATATTACTTAAATCGGAAACGGTCATAATATTTGTCCCCTGACTGAAACCACTGCCCAAAACTCTTTCACTAAGCTCAACATTCAGTTGAGTAATCGTACCATCCATTGGAGAATAGATAGTTGTTTTGTACAGAGTTTCCAAAACTTCTCTTAGCTGGGCTTTGCTTTGAAGCACATTTGCATCCGCAGCATCGTAGCCAGCTTTGGTTGTTAAATAATTACTTTCTGCAAGTTCTAGTTCGGAATCACTTGCCAAACCTTTACCATGCAATTCTTTTGCTCTATCATACTCTAATTTTATTCTATTGAGCTCAGCAAGACGCATTTGAAGTGTTGCTTCTGCCGATTTGAGATTGGCTTCCAACCTATCTTTTTGTGCCTGATACTGATCACCTTTAATCTTTATTAGGAGATCTCCTTTTTTTACGACATCGCCTTCTTCAACCGGCAATGAAATGATTTCGCCAGTTACTTCAGGAGTAATTAACACTTTAAATTCCGGATCAATTGTACCGGTTGCAGTAACTGTTTGGGTTATATTTCGTTTTTGAACTTTTTCGGTCTGCACTAAAATTATTTCTTCTTTACTTCCCCCTAAAAGTGCAACAAGGATTAAAATAATTATCAACAATCCGATGGAGCCAAAAATGATTAATTTTTTCTTCGATTTTTTCTTTTTATTGTTTGCCATTTAGTAGATCTCCTTTAAAACTATTTTTCGTATTGTTTATAATCCAAAATTCCCAATTGGTATTTTAACTGCTGGCTAAAAACAATGTAGGAAAACTGAGCATTTATTAAATCGGATAAAGAGGTTGTATATCTTGAATTTGCTATCAGGACATCCAATAACTTACCCGAGCCCAATGAATATTTTTCTTCTTCTATTTTAAGATTCTCATTTGCAGCAGCAACATTGTTTCCACTAACGGTTAATCCTTTTTGAGCAGCCTGCAGATCCAAAAATGTAATTTTTAATTGCCGTTTTATATCTCTTTCCAAATCACTTAGTTCAATTTCTGTGTTTTTAGCCTGTACTTCTGCAAATTGAACACGATCACTTACAGACCAGCCAAGAAAGATTGGAAAGTTCAAGCTCAATCCAAATGAAAGAGTTCTGGATTGATCTAAATTCGAAAGATTATCTGTAAATAAAGAGTAACTGCCACTTGCCGATAAATATGGCCAATGTCCCGATTGAGCAATATTAACTCCGTCTTTAGCACTTTCCAGATTCAGCAGGGCACTTTTAAAATCTAATCTTTGATTTAAGGCAGCATCAACCAGTTCCGACATATCCTGAAAATCTGATAAAAGATCAGTGTTAAGAATTTCTAACTCAACAGCAGTTAGTGTATCGGAAAATTGATGCTCATCCAATACATCTAAGCCCAAATAAAAAAGCAAATCTTTTTCAGCCGTAGCAAGCTGGTTCTGAGTTCTTATAATTTCAAGTTCAGCGTTACCTTTTGCTACTTCCTGCTGATAAACATCTGCAAGCGTTGCTGCGCCAAGCCTGTTACGTTCTTTAATTGTTTCAAGATTTTTTTCATTCCACTTTAAATCATCCGCTTTAACATTTAGTAATTGTTTTGTATAAACAATATTGTAATAGAGCGTCATGGTTTGAAAAACTATATCCTGTTTTAATCTTTCAAGAGAAAATTCCGCAGATTCAAGATTGTTTTCGCTTTGAGATAAAGTCGCAAAGTTTGAAAGTCCGTCAAAAAGAGTCCAGTTCGAATAAACACTGCCACGGTAATTCCGTGATATTGTCGTTGTTGCGACTCTTGGAATGGGAATTCCATTTATTACAATTGTTCCGACTCCTTCTATATTAGATTCAGACCAATCCCAATTCGCATTTAATCCAAGTGTAGGTAAAAAATTTCCCCAAGCTGCCTGCACATTTGATTCGATGCTCTCAAGGTTATTTGTAGTAGTTATGAGCGAAGAATTTTTATGCAGTGCAATATTAATTGCATCTTCAAGTGTAAGTTTTTCCTGTGGAAAAATCTGAGCTGTTAAAGAAATAAATATTAGTGATATTAGGAATGAGCGCATCTTTTCTCCAGATTGGTTTTAATTCATTTTTAGAATATTAAAATCGAACTTAGATAAACAAACTAAAATAAAAGTTGTTATTACAGCACAAAAATATTATTTAGTGCGGACTATTAATATATAACTTTACAAACGGCTTGATAAATACATAATCGGCAGAAAGTTACCACCTATTGTAGCTTTATGATTACTTAAAAACAATAATTGACTGAATTTAATCTGATTGATGAAATCGTTCCTTGAATTGCTTAGCTATTTTCCCATATATTAAGGGTAACAACTTTAAGGTATTAAATTGAAAAATGCATTTAAATTTGGTTTTTTCACCCTTTCCATAATTCTTGCAATTGCTCTTGCCATTCCTCAATCAAATTGCTTTGCTCAACAAAAATTAAGAATTTTTGAAGAGCCCGGCGGAGGATCACAGCCAACACAGACGAGCAGTAATACCGATAACACATTTATTTATGTGGCGGGAGGACTATTAGTGGCAGGAATTCTGGCTTACGCTCTTTTAGTTAAAAAAGATAAAAAAGAAGAGACTGATACTACTAATGTAAGCCTGGCGGCAGAACTTATGCATAATAATGCTTTGGAAGAACCGTTTGCTGAGGTTTTACAAGCAAAGGAGAAACTGCCAATTGATATTTTCTTCGGGATCAGAAATGACGAGGCCATTCTGCGAGGTAAGACATATTTGGTAGGTGTTTCATTTAAATTATAGAATTAAAAAAATTAATTCTTTAAAAACTCATCTTTGATTTTCAGTAAGTACTGATACGCTTCCTCATAGTTATTTCCGATAACTCCATCGAGAATTGCTTCCTCTATTGCAGTTTTTATTTCACCCACTTTTTTTGAAGGCTTCAAATTGCAGATTTTCATAATTTCCTCCCCGCGTACCGGCGATTGAAAAGCCCTTAGTTTATCCTTTTCTTTTACATCAATTACTTTCTTCATGACAATTTCATAGTTGTTCAGATAACGACTTACTTTTTTGGGATTCTTGCTTGTTATATCCGCACGACAAAGAGCAATTAGATCATCAAGCTCTTCTGCTGCAGCAACAATTAATCGTCGGATTGCAGAATCAGTTACATCGTCGCTCACAAGTGCAATCGGTCTTAAATGAAGTCTGATTAATTTTTCAACATATTCAAGCTTTCCAAAAGGGAGTTTCATCCTTTTAAAAATTGATTTCATCATTCTTGCCCCAATTTCATCGTGTCCGTGAAAAGTCCAGCCGGTTCCTTCTACGAATTTCTTGGTTTGTGGCTTTGCAATATCATGAACAAGTGCGGCAAAGCGGAGCCAGACATTATCTGATGTTTCAGCAAGGTTATCAACTACTTCGCAAGTGTGGTAAAAAACATCTTTATGATGATATTCTTCTTTTTGTTCCACACCACCCATTCTTGCAATTTCCGGAAAAACAATTTCCATCACCTTAGATATGTAAAGCAGTTTTAATCCGACTGAAGGAATAGGTGATTCTAATATTTTCAGGAATTCATCACTTATTCTTTCCTGGGAAACAATTTCCAGTCTCTCTTTTAATTTTTCCGCTGCAGTTAATATTTCTTCCGATACCTTAAAGTTTAATTGAGATGCAAAACGAAACGCTCTTAAGATCCTGAGCGGATCATCATCGAAAGTTTTTTCAGGATCAATAGGGGTACGAATAAGTCTTTTTTCAATATCTTTTATGCCATTATATGTATCAATCAGTTCCCCAAAATTCCGTTTAGAAATTGATACTGCTATGGTATTGATTGTAAAATCTCTGCGGGAGATATCATCTTTAAACGAACCTTCACTTACAAGCGGATTTCTGCTCGTTCGCTTGTACGATTCTTTTCTCGCAGCAACAAATTCAAACTTCATCCCTTTATAAATGAAATTTGCAGTTCCGTAGTTTTTATAAATTACTACCTCTTCAATGCCAAGACTTTCAGCAAAAGCTTTTGCAAAATCCAATCCGTTTCCAACAATTAGAAAATCTATATCGCTCAACTCTCTTTCTAACAATAAATCCCTTATGAAGCCACCAACGATGTAAACTTGTGAGTTTAGACCGTCTGCAACTTCGGAAGCAAGCTTTAAATAATCGTATCCAGATATTTTCTTCTCAATGTTCATAATAACCGTTTTTCCATATTTTCATTTCAGATAAAATTCTTTCAGCATTTTTATGGAACCAGTCCGCTTTGTGGAAATTTTCTTTCTTTAACTCCATCATGCGATTTTCATCTTTAAATCTAAGTGATAATCCAGCCATCTTCCGTGCATTAACAAAATCAAAGTTTTTTAACATATACTGTGATAATTTCAAAGAAGCATAACTGCTGTAAAAATCCTCTGTTTCAAAATTATCTTCAAAATCCGAAAGAAACAGTTTATAATTTTCATCAAGTTCTTCGCTTAAATTTATCATAATCGGAATCGAATTATAGCTGTACTGAGTTGTATTGAACTTTTTTAGCAAATAATATTTATCAAAATCACTACCGGAAACATAGTTTAAAATCTGATCCTCTTTTAACAAAGCAAGTCGCATACGTGCGAGCAAATCCAACCTAACACTAGGTTGGGATATCGTCAACGATTCATAAATCTTTTTTGCTTCATTTAAATTCCCATTTTGAATTGTTAAATCCGCAATTCTTAATATTAGATTATATTCATATGAAGTTCCTCTGAAGATTTCAAGTTTATCTTCCAGAATTTGTATAGCAGAATCCAATGAATCAGTTTTTTCATATATTAATGATAAGCCAACAATTGCAGAATAGTTCTCTGTCTTATTTAGAACTTCACTAAAATAATTTTTTGCCTGAACGTACTCTTTTTGACTTAGTAATTCCCACGCAGCTGTAAGCCTTTCTGATATATAACGAGGACAGACTTTTTGAATAAGAGACTGTCTTCCAAAATAGTAATTTGCACTGGCAGTCCATTCAGTTTCTGTAAATCTACTCAGATATTTTTCGTACTCTGCTTCAACTTCAGTGATTTTTATTTCAAATGATTTTTCAAAATCATTTGTTTTGTAATATTGTTTTACTTTATTAACACCATACTGTTCGATTAAAAATTTAATAAAAGATCCTGAATAGATGTATGACAATCCTGCAACGTTTCCAAAAAAACTAAAACCCGAAAAGAGATTTGATATGCTCGCTTTATAATTATTTTTAAAAGCAATTGAAGCTAAAAAATGGATATTCATTTCATCGTAAAAGCCATCACAGGCTTCTGCGATCCCTTCAATCAGTGCCGGATTAAAATCTCCAGCGACTTTAAAGATTCCCCAGCCAAATTTCCCTGCAAAACAATGGGCGATTTCATGCTCCAGAGAATTCTCCCAGGTATCGAATGAAACATAAACGCTGTTTTGCCACGGTTTTGCTACATCTGCATTTCCTGAACCAAAAAGATATTTTTTCTGATGCGATGATTTAAAGATGAAAGAATTAATTTTTTCATCAAATTCCTCACTTAAAAAATCAGAAATCTTTTTATAAAAATACTCCTGGTTTACTGCTATAATCTTTAATCTGCTCTCTTCAATTCTTCGATCAGCATATATTGTAAAATGTTCTGTCTCAACCATTACAGGTAATTCGTTTTTTAATCTTGAAAATGTAGTTGAATAACCCCACTTGGGAGAAACAAAGAAATAAAAAATCGCTGCAATCACAATTGTATACGAGATTCTTCTCCAGACAATTGCTTTGGCTCTTCTGTATATTAATGACTTGTTATATAAGATTAAAATTCCGGAAAAGAAAATTGAGTTGAGCAAACGATAAATGAATAGCTTGAAGTCAACTGATATACCTTCGTCGTAAATTGTACCCGGGAAATATCCAAAAATCGGATTAAAAAGATAGACCTGAGGATTAAAGTAGATTTCAAAAAATGCAATAAATAAAAGAGCAAAAAACAAAAAAATATAAATCAGCCAACGAAATTTTGTTACAACTGCAAATGAAATTACCCCCAGAGCACCACCAACTAAAATTGATGGGACGGTGATCACTAAATAAAAAAGAAGTCCATCGTAAAAAGAACAAAATCCTATAATGATAGAATTAATAATGGAAACAATAAAGGGTGCGAGCAGAAGTAAAGATAGCCCTTTAAGCAATGAGGTTAAATTTGAATATCTTCCTTCAAAAATTTTTAGTGAGACTATTATATAGATTCCTGAAAGAAATGAAATTGCAATCGCATTTATTGCAGAGAACTCATAACCAAAAACATTTGCCAGAGGAAGATTAATTAAGGCAATATTTAAAATTGCAAGTAAAACCGCGTAAATGATTAAATAATCTTTCCATTTAAATATGTTTTTCATAAAATATTAAAATTCTTTACTCTCTAATCTTTGAATATCTGCACCCAGAATTTCAAGTTTTTTTTCGATTCTCTGGTAACCACGATCAAGATGATAAACTCTAAGCACCTCAGTCCTTCCTTCAGCTGCAAGCCCGGCAAGCACTAAACAAGCACTGGCACGCAGATCAGTCGACATTACCTTAGCACCTTTTAATTTGTTCACACCATTTATAATTGCTCTGTTATTTTCAACTGAAATTTTTGCACCTAATCTGTTTAACTCAGGTACATGATTAAATCTATCGGAATATATTGTATCGGTAACTGACGATTTACCCTTTATAGTTGACATTAAAGCGGTCCACTGCGCCTGCATGTCGGTAGGGAAACCGGGATAAACCGAGGTTGAAATTGAAACAGGTTTAAGCTCAATGTCGGTGCAGTCAATTGTAATTTTTTTATCTTCTATAAACATTTTGGCGCCGCATTTTTCAAGTTTTAATAAAATCGATTCTATAATTTTTTTATCAGTATTAGTAATAGTTACTTTACTTTTGGTTATGCAGCCGGCTGCCAGTAGAGTTCCTGTTTCAATTCTATCGGGAATCGTAGTAATTTCTGATGAATTTAATGAATCCACACCCTCAATCTCCAAACGGTTAGTACCCACTCCATCAATCCTTGCCCCCATGCTAATCAGAAATTCTGCGAGCTGTCTTATTTCAGGCTCAATAGCTGCGTTTGAAATCACAGTTGTTCCTTTAGCTAAGACTGCTGCCATCAAAGCGTTTCCAGTCGCACCGACTGAGGAAATATCAAAATTGATTTTGCTACCAACAAGATTTTTAGCTTTCGCTATTATATAGCCTTCAGAAAGATCAATCTCCGCGCCTAATTTTTTCATTGCCTCAAGATGTAAATTAATTGGACGCGGTCCCCAGGCACAACCACCGGGAAGTGAAACTTTCGCCTTCGCAAATCTTGCAAGCAATGGTCCTAGCACATATACAGACGCACGCATCTTTTTCACGTGTTCATAAGGTGCCGTAAAATCATTTATATTTTTCGAATCTATTTTAAGCATTCCATTTTCAAAGGCTATTTCTGCACCGATATGCTTCAACAATTTTATCATTGTAAAAACATCGTTTAATTCAGGAGTATTTTTTAGAACTGAAGTTCCAGAAGCCAGAATTGTAGCAGGCATGAGTGCTAAGCTTGCATTTTTTGCACCGCTAACTTCCACTTCACCTGAAAGCTTTTTTCCACCATTAATTATAAATTTATCCATTAAGACCAATACTCAATTAGAAAATGTTTTTGCAAAGCTAAATATAATATTTTGTTTCGGGAGATAAGAAATGGGGGGATATAAACTGTAAATCAAGTATTTTGTGCTTTATGATATAAGTCCTGTAGAATTGATATACTACGCACAGGGCAGTATATTTGTAGCCGAATTTTCAGAAGATTTCTCATCTGAATTCAATTCTCAACAAAAATTATTTGCACTGCGAGAATGGCGGAATTGGCAGACGCGCTAGACTTAGGATCTAGTACCGCAAGGTGTCGGGGTTCGAGTCCCCGTTCTCGCACAGATATATAATTAAAAAAAGAGGTAATGGTGGATTTTAAGGTAAATGAATTATCTTCATCAGAAAAAGAAGTCGAGGTAACTTTAACTTATGATGAAATTAAAGATGAATTAAATACTGAAGTAAATAAGCAAACTAAAAATATACAACTGCCAGGCTTTAGAAAGGGTAAAGTCCCAAAAAACATTATTAAGCAGCGATTTGGTGATTCTCTCGAATACGAAGCTTCAGAAAAAGTAGCTAACACACAATTCTGGAAACTTGCTCAAACGGAAAAATTAAATCCGATCGGGCAGCCAACAATGACGGATATAAAATTTAAGCCCGGTGAGGATTTTAGCTTTAAAGTAAAATATGAAACACTCCCCGAATTGGATGTGAAGAATTATACCGATCAGAAAATTGAGGTCCCGGAAATTAAAGTAAAAGATGAAGAAGTGGAAAAGGAAATCGATTATATCCTTCGCTCAAATAGTACGCAAGAGGAAGCAGAAATTGTCGGTAATGATAATTATTTCCTGCTTGACGTAACGATGACAAGATTAAACGAAAAGGGGGAAGCTTTTGAAAACAGTAAACCTGAAAAACTGGAAATTGATTTAACAAACCCGAATGTTCACGCAGATGTTAAAGAAAATGCAATAGGGAGAAAAGTCGGTGATAAATTCAACTTTTCTTTTGATGATGAAAGAATTATTAAGGGGAAAGAGGGACAGGATGAAAAAATTAAAGAACACTTTGATTATGAAGTACATATAAACAGCATCAAAAAAATAATTCTTCCGGAATTAAATGAAGAATTAATTAAAAAAGTTACTAAAGAGAAAGTCACCAATGAAGAAGACTTAAGAAATGAAATTAAAAAAGATATCCAGAATTATTATGAGCAGAGAGTTGAGGAGTTTACACGCAACACCATCATCAGCCTCATTTTAAAAAATAATGAGTTCACTCCCCCGGCTTCTTTAGTTACCGACATTATGAATGAAATGGTAAAAACGGAAGAAGAAAGATTAAGAAACCAGGGCATAAAAAAAATCGATCAAAAACAAATCAAAGATTATTTTAAACCGATGGCGGAAAATGATGTAAAATGGTATTTAATTAAAAATGAAATCATGAAAAAAGAAAAAATTGAGGTTACTGAAAGCGAAATTGAGGAAATGGCAAAAAAAGATGCTGAAAAAACAGGACTTCCTGTTGAAAAGCTGTTAAACTACTATAAATCCTCGCAGCAAAGTGATAAGACCTTGGATAAAAAATTATTCGATTTTCTGAAGGAAAAAAATAATATTGAAAGGGTGAATCCTGATAAATTTTCAAACAGACAGAAAGAAGCCAAGAATGAAAAATAAAATTGAAATTTATAACCAGCTTGTACCTTATGTAATTGAACAAACAGGACGGGGTGAACGTGGAATGGATATCTATTCACGTCTGCTTCGTGAACGTATAATTTTTATCGGAATGCCGATCGATGATCACATTGCCAGCCTGACTATTGCACAACTAATTTTTTTAGAAGCCGAGGATTCTGAAAAAGATATTAACTTATATATTAACTCACCCGGCGGAAGTGTGACTGCTGGTTTAGCGATTTACGATACGATGAGATACATCAAACCGGATATTGCCACTATTTGCGTCGGGATGGCTGCAAGTATGGGTGCAATTTTACTTGCGGGTGGAAAAGAAGGAAAACGTTCGGCATTACCGCACTCTAAAATTATGATCCATCAGCCCTGGATCGGCGGATTACAGGGACAAACCACAGACATAGAAATTCATGCAAAGGAAATGCTGAAAACACGCGATACACTTTACAAAATTCTTGCAAGGCACACAGGTAAATCAATCGAGCAGATAACAAAAGATTGTGACAGAGATTATTTCTTAACTTCAGAAGAAGCAAAAGAATACAAACTGGTTGATAATGTTCTGGAAACCAGATCCGTACCTCCTAAAAAATAACTGAAATTTTTGTTTAAATAGTCGAAGTCATTGCGAGTCCTGAGAAATCATGACGAAGCAATCTCCCTTAACTTAACAGGTCAATTCTCCTGAAAATCGGTTTCCTTTTCCTCAATTCAGGATTGTGATGACAAAACAGTCTGTATTTGATCCGAGACTTAGGGATCCTGGCAACAAAAATATTCTTGTTTTAACACATAGTTTATTTTATCTTCGAACCGAATTTCCGAAACTGAACGATCAGAATTTATTAATTGTTTTAACTATAAATATATCATTAAATGATTGGTAACAGATTTACAAACTATATTCCGCCTGAGCTGAAAGACGGCTCGTTTGAGCAGTTGTTTAAAATATTTATGCAACTGGTTACTATCACTTCGGGAGATGTTGCCGAAGCTTTAAATTGGATGAACGAGGTTGACAGGCAGTACAATTTAACTGATGATGAATACGGCATGGGTGATTTTATCGAGGAATTAAAAGAAAGGGGTTATATAAAAGAGAACCAGGAAGAAAATGTATTTGTTTTAACAGCAAAAAGCGAATTAAGTATACGAAGACAATCACTTGAAGAAATTTTTGGCAAGCTTAAAAAATCCGCAAAAGGAAATCACACCACTCCCTTCTCAGGGCATGGAGATGAATTAACTTCAGATAGAAGGGAATACAATTTTGGTGATACGCTTGATCAAATAGATATGACAGATTCAATTAAAAATGCACAGATAAATCACGGATTAGATGACTTTAAGCTTACTGAAAAAGACCTGGAAATTGAAGAGAAAGATTTTAAAGCGCTTACATCTACTGTGTTGATGATTGATATTTCCCATTCAATGGTTCTTTACGGTGAGGACAGGATCACTCCTGCAAAAAAAGTTGCAATGGCTTTAGCTGAACTGATTACTACAAAATACCCTAAAGATACATTGGATATAATTGCTTTTGGAAACGATGCGTTTCCTATTCAAATAAAGGATCTCCCCTACTTAGAAGTCGGACCTTATCATACAAATACAGTTGCCGGTTTAGAACTTGCAGACGATATTCTTCGCAGAAGAAAAACCAATAACAAACAAATATTTCTGATAACAGATGGAAAGCCGACCTGCTTAAAGGTTGGTGCAAAGTATTATAAGAACAGTTTTGGTCTGGATAGAAAAATTATAAATAAAACTCTCGATCAGGCAGCAAAGTGCAGAAGGCAGGGAATTTCGGTTACGACTTTTATGATTGCTCGTGATCCCTATTTACAGCAGTTTGTGCGCGAGTTTACAAAAATTAATAACGGAAGAGCCTATTACAGCAGCCTGACAGGCTTGGGCGATTTTCTTTTTGAGGATTACATTCGCAACCGAAGAAAAAAAGTTAGATAATGAAACCCTACCCTGCCTTTCCCAAAATAGTGAGTTGATAAGCTTTAAAGTAAAATTAAATTAATTTTTAACATATTCGGAAATTAAAAAGAAAACATATCTATATGAATCAAAATGAAATTAAAACTTTAGGTGAGCTTAAGAAAAGCGGTTATGTTTCGAAATCAATTAAGAATGAACTGCGGGATAATTTAATTCAATTTTTAAATAAAGGGCAAAATCCATTCGAGGGAATAGTTGGTTATGATGATACCGTTATCCCTGATCTGCAGACTGCAATTCTTTCAAGACACGATATAATATTACTCGGTTTGCGTGGGCAAGCTAAAACTAAAATTGCTAGACTACTGATCAATCTTCTTGATGAATATATCCCGGTCATTGATGGTTCAGAATTGAACGACGACCCCTTAAATCCGCTTTCAGTTGTTGCAAAAGAAATATTATCAAACGATGGTGATGATACAAAAATCAGCTGGCTCCATCGCACAGAGAGATATACGGAGAAATTAGCTACTCCTGATGTCTCAGTAGCTGATTTGATAGGAGATGTTGATCCTATAAAGGCGGCAGCATTAAAACTTCCCTATTCGGATGAGAGAGTTATCCACTTTGGTTTAATTCCACGCTCGCACAGATCTATTTTTGTTATTAATGAATTACCCGATTTGCAGGCAAGAATCCAGGTTGCTCTATTCAATATTCTGCAGGAAAGTGATATTCAAATTCGCGGATTTAAAGTAAGACTGCCTCTAGATATACAGTTTGTTTTTACAGCTAATCCTGAAGATTATACAAACCGTGGCGCTATTGTTACTCCGCTTAAAGATCGGATTGACAGCCAGATCCTAACTCATTATCCAAAAAATATTGAAGTTTCGAAAAGGATAACGGAACAGGAGGCGAAACTTTCTGAGGCTCAAAAAGCACAGATTTCTACGGATGAAATTTTGAATGATCTAATTGAACAAATCGCTTTTGAAGCGCGGGGAAGCGAATATATTGACGCAAAGAGTGGAGTCTCAGCACGGCTAACAATTTCAGCATATGAAAATCTCATCAGCACAGCTGAAAGAAGAAAAATAATCAACAAAGAAAAAGAAACACTGCTCAGAGTCAGCGATATATTTGGTGTGATCCCTTCAATAACTGGTAAAATTGAACTGGTTTATGAAGGTGAACAGGAAGGTCCTGCTAAAGTTGCACAGATATTAATCAGCAAAGCTATCAGGAATAACTTCTCAGATTACTTTCCTACTCCGGATAGCTTAAAGAAATCGCAGGGACCCAGTCCATATCATCCAATTGTAGAGTGGTTTAAAAAAGGTAATAAAATTGATTTGATGATGAATTTATCGAATAAGGATTATGAAAAAACATTAAATGATATTCCCTGCTTAGAAGAAGTAGTAAATAAATATCATCCGAAATTAAATGGACAAGGTAAAATACTGCTAATGGAATTTTTGCTGTTTGGACTTTCCGAGTACTCGCTTCTCAGCCGCACAAAAATTGAAGATGGACTTCAATTCAGGGATATGTTAAGTTCAATGTTTACGATGCAGGAAGATGATGATTTTGAAGATGAGAATGACTCCTCCTTTTCTAAATCCTAACAATTTTCAAAGGGCAAAGTGCAAGGCGCTCTGCCCTATGCTCTCTGCAACAAATATTTTCCCACCGATTCTGTTTTAACTATATTTCGGTAGTTAAGATCAATCTTCATAAAAGGCGTTCGTTGAAGAGAAAAATAATACTAATCGGTCCTGCCTATCCTTACAGGGGTGGTAACGCTTTATTTGTTACACATACTTATGAAGCACTCAAAAATGACTTCGATGTGAAAATTTTTAATTACAAATTACTTTATCCTTCTTTACTTTTCCCGGGAACAACACAATTCGACAGATCCAAAGGACAGGTGTTTCAAGTTCCAAGTGAAAGAGTTATCAATTCAATTAATCCTTTTAACTGGATAAGAGCATCTAATAAATTAAAAAAAGAAAATGCCGATTTAATAGTATTCGATTGGTGGCATCCTTTTTTTGGTTTTTGTCATGGTGCGATTTCATTCCTGATCAGGAAAAAATATAAGAATAAAATTCTATTTATAACCGAAAACGTTGTATCTCACGAAGCAAATCCGATTGACAAAATCCTTACAAAAATCGGATTGCAGAATGCTTCAAAATTCCTGACTCTTTCAGGGGTTGTTGAACAAGAAGTCCGGCAGTATTCAAAAGGGAAAAAAGTCTATAGATCTGAGCTGCCGGTTTATGATTGCTACATGCCAATTGTTGAATCAAGCATTGAAAAATTAAAGGTTGAGCTCGGTTTTGAACCTGATTCGGCAGTCTTATTATTTTTTGGTTATGTTAGAAAATATAAAGGTTTAGACATTTTAATTAAAGCTTTTCCGAGCATACTTTCGGAGTATTCGGATGTAAGATTGTTGATAGTTGGTGAATTTTACGACGATCCAAAACCATACTTGGAGCAGGTCAAGAAACTAGGTATTGAAGATAAAGTAAGAGTAATAAATCAATTTGTGCCGAATGAAGAAGTGGCAAAATACTACCAGGTTTCGGATGTGGTAATTCTCCCCTACCGCAGTGCCACACAGAGCGGAATTTTAAATGTCGCCTATGGATTTTATAAGCCAGTGATAGTAACGAACGTGGGTGGATTGGCAGAATTTGTCGATGAAGGAAAAACAGGATTTGTTATTGAGCCTGATTCACCAGACGCCATTAGAGACGGTGTACATAAATTTTTAAGTGCAAAGGGCAATACAGATTTTAATAAGCATATAGAGGGAAAAAACAAGCAGAACAGCTTTAGCCAATTACCGGATGTTTTTGAAAAAATACTGGATGAAAGCAATTAACTTTACCTCACCCTCTTTCCCTCTCCTTAATAAGGAGAGGGATCAAGGGAGAGGTTATTTATTTATCTAATTAATAGCATCTTCTTTGTCTCAATAAAACCTCCAGTTTTCAATTGGTACAAATAGACACCGCTTGATAGATGAGCAGCGTTAAAGTTTACTTGATAATAACCGGCATCCAGCTCTTCATTAACCAGAGTAATTACTTCCCTTCCAAGTATATCATAAACCTTCAATTCAACTAGTTTTCTTTCAGGTATACCATATTTAATTGTAGTACTGGGATTGAAAGGATTTGGATAGTTCTGAGTTAATGAGTATTCACTTGGAATAAGTATTTGATTATTCACACTATTTGGAGTTTCCCTTGGCGATTCGCAAGCTCCAATATCGGGTATTGTGTTGGCTGGATTTGGTCTTATACCTCCATAATAACAAAATTGTGGACAATGATAGAATGTTCCGCTTATATTTAGAGAGTCTATACCTGCGCCAATACAAAGACTTGCATCTTGTAGATGAAAGTCACCAGTCGATGCATTAACAAATAAGGGATTTTCATAAATATTACCCACACCAGTCCAGTTGCCAAAGATAGAATCAGATTCAATATCTGAATAGGATACATTTACTTCCGTATTGCTATATTGATATATATCCATACCAACTAATGCTTCGTTTTCCCAGAAGATTGAGTTTAAGATTACCATATCGGTATTTGCAATATTAAACAAAGCACCACCACTTTGTGCGGTATTACCTGCAAAAGTGTTATTGATAATTACCGGTAAAGCATATTGCATTGTCTGAGGTAAATCCTTTGTATTTTTCTTAACACCTCTACCAAATTTGCCAATACTTGATGATGATGATTCAGTCATATTAGCAAAATTGATCGCTCCTCCAAAGAAGTCTGCATTATTTGCAACAAACAGATTATTTATTATGCTTGCATCCAAAGGACCATACATCATTAAACCTCCTCCGTGAGAAGATTCATTTCCTTCAATTAAATTACCATCTATAGTAATTGAAGTTCCTCCGGCATCAGTTATGCATATTGCACCGCCATTAGAAGTCGCTTCTGCAGTAGTGTTGAATTTGAATTCATTACCTTTTATTAAACATTCTGCATCCGGGTTTGTTATTAATAATCCAACCCCTTCTACAAAATTGCCTGCCTGTTCAACTAGATTATAACTTATTTCATTATCTTCTACGTAAAAATCACCATCATCCAGCCAGATACCTGCACCGCCACTGTAATATCCCCCTCTAATTATATTATTTCTAATAATATTATTCTGGCAATATACTGTATGGGTCCAGTATGTTGAACCATCAACTCCTATTCCTCCACCATATAGGTAATTCTGATTACTGGAATTGAAACAAGTGTTATTCTCAATTATATTATTTCTTATTATCGAATTGTTTCCTACAAAAATGCCTGCAGCAGCAGGTGATCCTGCTTCAGCGTAATTATTGCTTATGATGTTATTTTCAATTACAGTCCAATATTGTTCTTCTTCAAAATCCATAAATATGCCGCCGCCTGCTGCCCAAACACTGTAGACTACTTCATTATCTATTATTCTATTATAAATAATTTTCGCACCAGCGTGTGAACAAAATACTCCACCACCCTCAAATTCCGTCCATACTGGATTATAAGTCCCTGTCCCTCCTGTAATAGTAAAACCACACAGCACCGATGTAGTATCTTCTCCGGAAATGAAAGAAACAACAGAACCGCTATCAGGATGCGAGGGTTGAGAGCCATCTATTATTGTATTAGAGATGTGGGATGTATCACCATCAAGGAGAAAATAACTTGCAACTGTAATCGCTTTCCCTTTGTAATTAATATTTTCATAATATGTGCCTTCTGCCACAAGAACTACATCTCCATCAGTTGCTGCGTCTATAGCCGCTTGTATTGTAGAATACTGACCTGGAACATTCAGGGTATCGGGGGAAAGAGTTAATGTTGTAGCTAAACCTATTGTCAATCCTCCAGTTGAGCTTGATCTTCCGCAATACCACAACTTATATTCATTTCCATCATAAATTACATTTGGAAATGAAAGACTGTAACTATCCCAGCTTCCGGCGGGTCCTCTTACTAAACAGGGGTCTGGATTCTTATACCAAGTAACTTTATCAGTTGAGGTAGCAAAACCTATATCCCCTTGCTCGTAACCGCCCCTATAAAACATATACAGTGTACCATTGTAAGTTGCTACACTTGGTTCTATTACTTGCGACCAATCCCAGGTACCATATGTAGGGCTAAGAACAGGATTTTCAGAGTACTTAGTCCAGTTTTTACCATAAGGATCAGTTGCAGTTGCATAACCAATTTGACCTTGGTTATTTCCAAAACTGCTGTACCACAAATGAAATGTATCATTTTCAAATATTACAAAAGAAAAAAACCAAGGGTATGAGTCCCAGCTTCCTGCAGGTCCCTGCTCTAAAACCGGATTATCAGGATCTTTGGTCCAAACGAGACCATCCGATGAAGTAGCATGACCAATAAGAATAGTGTCAGCGGCGAGATCAGGAGCTCCGGAGTACCACATATGATAGATTCCATTTACAAAAACAACAGATGGGCAGTAAACTTTCTCATCATCCCACTCACCCGGGGCACCAACAGGCAGGACCGGACTATGAATGGTATCTTTATTCCAGATAGCTCCATCAAGTGATGTTGCATAACCAATGCGGACTATGTTTCCATCATGTCCACCGTACCACATTTTGAAGGTATCATTTTCAAATATGACACTAGGAGTGCCTACCTGCGTATCATTCCAGCTTCCCGGCGGTCCTACATCCAAAACGGGATTATCAGGATGTTTTGCCCAGGGTATATTCTGTCCATAAACCGTAGGATAAAGTGGAAGTAGAAGGATGAGTAAAAAAGTGTAAATAAAATTCAATGGGAAATTGAATTTGTTTGTTGAAACGTATTTCATAAGCCCTCCCAATAAGTGAAATTGAAAATTTTTTATTTAATTCCACTCTACCTCTTGGGGGAAGCACCATATTCTGGAAGGAATTTTAGAGAACCGTATTCTATACGTTTCTCCTAAGGGGCAGAACCGCTTGAATAAATTTGCAAATTTTATTTGATAGAATCAACTATTCTTGCTATTTAGCTACTGTTTGTTTACGGCAAATATAGAATCCCGTCCTACAGCAGCCGGAT
>Ga0209536_100005070_pt1 | contig 20589 bp, 20 predicted proteins | sample DeeMarSeWOR28_12_FD_187461 | JGI IMG/M metagenome (GOLD analysis project Ga0209536, IMG submission 187461) | Marine sediment microbial communities from White Oak River estuary, North Carolina - WOR-2-8_12 (SPAdes) (version 2) | ecosystem: Environmental > Aquatic > Marine > Intertidal zone >... | reverse complement strand
ACTTTCAGAAAGAACCGTTTCTCTGATTCGGGAAAAATCTCCAATGCGGGTTGTCCGGTTACCTGGATCATCATTGTACCACGTTCCCGGAACACATTTAGAATGTAATTGGGAGCCAATTCATACCGTCCAATATATTTATCAAAAATGACCGGGTCCAGGTCCATGCCTCCTCTATCTGAAGAAAGGTCGGTCTTGGAACTTGAATTTTTTGGTTCCAGCTCCTCCCCCAAATACAGATCGACCACATTATATGCCAATGCATCCGGAGAAAAATCGGACACATTGGCCAGAATGACCACCGAAAACCGGTGATCCGGAAATCGCAGTAATTGGGCCCGGTATCCTGCCAGGGCACCGCCATGAGATACCGTTCGTGCACCTCGGTATGTCCCATTCACCAGTGCAAATGCGTATTCAACTTCATTTCCATTATTTAAAATCCCATTCTCATGCATCCTGGAAATTATTCCCTGGTCGCCTTTTCCCAATTTATTCCCATAAAAATTCTGATCCCATAAATACAAATCTTCCACAGTTGAATACACGCCACCTGAACCGACAAGATCGAACCTCATGAACAGGTTTCCAAACGTGATACTGTCTTTTGGAAAATAACTGAATGCCCTATTGTAAACAATATGGGTATTGTCATCGTGAAAATGCGTGTTTTTCATACCCAACGGTCCAAATATTTGCTCCTCACCAAATTCTTTAAGGGATTGACCGGATACTTTTTCAATAATAGACCAAAGTAAAAAGTAGCACGAGTTGGAATAGAGATGTTCTTCTCCGGGGTTGAAGTTCAATTCTTTTTGCCTGCAAATCATGTCGTATGCTTCCTCTTTTGAAATATGGTCAAGGTAACTTCTACCGGCGTGCATGAACAGGTTCAGAAAATCCCTGATCCCACTGGTATGGTGAATGAGATGCCGGAGGGTGATCGGAGCCTGGTACTCCGGAAAATCAGGTAAATATTTGCGTATATCATCATCCAGATCCAGTTTGCCTTGCTCCTGGAGTAGAAGTATGGAAAAAGCCACAAATTGCTTTGATGTGGAACCGATATAAAAAACCGTCTCTGGCAAGATGTGAACATCATGTTCAAGGTCGGCCATTCCATAACCCTTTTTGTATACAATCTTTCCGTTCCTGATTACCGCCAGGGCACAGCCAGGGGATTTGTTGTTGTCCCATTTTTGAAAAAGGGCATCGATTTGTTGAGACACGTCTTTTTCCTGGGCCTGTGCAGAAGGAAAAAGAACAAGGCTTAAAAAGAATAAAATGGTCCAGTTTTTCATGTCAAGAAATATTTGGAGGAATTTATGGCACTTAAATTAATCAATAATATGGACTTGAGAGGGCACAAATTGATTAGAGACTTGCATTTTGAAGTGATCACTTTATCGTGTAATGCTATAAAAGCGTTGATTTCATCTGGCTATGTAAGTACCGGGGTGCACTCCAACGTGATTTCCTATAATGCGTATGAACAGTTTCGAGACAGCCAATCAATGAACAGTATGAGTTATGAAGAAATTTGATGCTGCATAAATCAGGATCTTTTTTATAAATACATCAATAATTTACATGATCCCCGATCCCTTCCTGTTGGCAGACATGGATCATTGATGCTCACGAAAATATATCCTGTCAGGCTGAAATAACTTCAGCCTCCATACGCCGAAAATTTCTGTGATTACCGAATCCTATTGTAATCGCCAAAGCTTTGGCGACGATGATGGCGAAGGCAAATGCGAATGTCCTATCCACAGGATTGAGAATCAATAATATGCCATAATTCTGCAGATTGAATTTACAATTCGATTGTGAATGGATCCAAATATATGAGGAACAGAAAAAGGCACCCTAATGGTATCCCACTGGTTATTATGGGACTTTCTGTATAGTCTCCTGAAACTATAAACTCAAAACTCACTTCGTCCGCCGTAGTCAAAGGCGTAAGCGGAAAACTCAAAACTAAGTATCTTACTCATACCGCAATGCTTCAGCAGGATTTGTGCGGGCTGCCTTAAAGGCCCGGTAGCTGATCGTGATCCATGTAATGAACAACGCAATGGCGATAACAATCACGTAATCCATTGGTTTTTGGGTCGTTCTGAAATAAAAATTTTCCAGCCAGTTCTTCAGGAAAAAATAAGCAGGAATGACACCCAGGACACTGGCTATCAGTACCAGTTTGGCTGTTTCCAGCGAAAGCAACAGGAAAATATCCAGCATTTTTGCTCCCTGTACTTTCCGGACACCTATTTCTTTAGTTCGGTAGGCAATGGTAAAGGCAGTGAGTCCATACAATCCCAGGCTGGCAATAAATATCGCCAGTATGCTGAAAACCAGGGCCAGTCTGCCTGTTCGTTTATCTTCCTGGTATAATTTTTCAAATTCATTATCCAGGAAAAAATATTGCATGGGTTCATTCCCTGTAAGCTCTTTCCATACACTTTCAATGGCATTTAATGTTTGTTGCTTATTCTGCTCATCAATTCGAATCACTATATTACCCCAGTTCATCCGGTCGCCATCGTACAAAAATATATGGGGGCTGATTTCGTCATGCAATGATTGGAAATGGAAGTCTTTTACCACACCAATGACCTGGTTTGCAAGGCGGTTTTCAATACCCATGCCTGGCTGAATAAATCGTACTTTTAAAGGTTCTTCCAAACCAAAATATCGAACCGCACTTTGATTGATCACACAGGCAAAACTATCGGTTGCCATTTCCTCTGAAAAAAATCGGCCATCAACCAATTCAAATTCCATGGTTTTCAGGTAATCATGATCTGTCCAAACAGTATAGAGAACGCGGACATTGTCCGGATCTGTCAAATCACCCCCGGCATCGATGAGGTATCCATTATTATTATTGGGGTATCCCGGAATAGCCGTGGTATGCGATGCAGATACCACATTGGGAATACCATTTGTCATATTTATGAACAGGTTGATCTTGTTTCCCAGAGCATTGGCCCGTCGTAACACCAGTAATTGTTCTTTATTGAAACCAAGATCCTTATTCATCATGAATTGAACCTGTCGGAAGATCACCAGGGTCACCGCCATGATCATAATGGATATGGCCAGCTGGATCACCACCATACTGCTTCTCAAATACCCACTTCTGATACCGGAACCCACGGAGCCTGATAAAACAGAAACCGGTCTGAAGGAAGCAAGATAGAATGCAGGGTAGCTGCCCGACATAAATCCGACAATGATAGCAATAACAAATAAAACGGGCAGTGTATACCATGTCTTAAAGTATTCTATTTTCAATGAACTCTGAAGTAAATTGTTAAACGGCTGCAGGACGAGTTCTACAAGTATGATCGCAACTACCAATGACATAATACTGAGCAGAATTGACTCAATCATAAATTGCCATTGCAAGGCGCCTTTATGGGAACCTACTACTTTTTTCATACCTACTTCTCTCGCCCTATTAGCAGATTGGGCTGTTGATAAATTCATATAATTGATGCCGGCAATAACCAATATTGCAAATGCAACAATTGTAAAAATGTAAACGTATTTCCGGTCGTTTGCTGTTTTAAATTCACCGTCCACCTCATGTTGCAAATGAATATCTGTGATGTTTTGCAATATCATGCCATATCGTCCACCGGATTTAATTAAATCTTCATATGTCGCTCCCATGATTTGTTCCAATTCGGGACCCACATATTTTATTAGAATATCCTTAACTTTTAACTCAATTTTTTCAGGATCGGATTCCTTTACAGTCAGAATATAAGTGGATAAATTATTATTTAACCATATTTCTCCTCTTGATGTTCCAAGGGTCACAAAAGAAGATAACAGGTTGAAATTAAAATGTGAATTGTCTGGCAGATCTTGAAATACCCCGGTAATCTGGTAGAAAGCCGTATCCGTTCCTACTTTTACCACTTCACCGACAGGATTTTCATTTCCAAAGTACTTCAATGCAGTAGATCTTGAAAGCACCATAGTATATGGTTGGTTTAAAACCTTTTCGGGATCTCCATAAAGGAGAGATATGGAGAAAATGTTAAAAAAAGTGGAGTCGGCAAATGCAAATCCATCTTCAATGAATACCCTGTCTCCAATCTTTACAGGGGTTTCACCCCAGGCATCCATACGCACGGCATCCATAACTTCCGGTACTTCATCAATCAATGTTTTTGCCAGCGGGGGCGGTGTGTGTGCGGTTAAGACCTCTTGCTCTCCCACTTTTCCATCAAGCACCATGCGGAAAATCTCCTTTTTATTTTCATGGAAATGATCATAGCTCAGCTCATGTAATACAAATAAGCCGATGAGAATAAAGCATGCAATGCCCACTGCCAGACCCAGTATATTGATAAAAACATAGGTCACATTCTTACTCATGTGCCTCAGGGCCAGCTTAATAAAATTCACAAACATAATTTAGGTTTTTATGGGATGCTCAATAATCTCCCAATTTACGTTCTTTTATTGAAGCAAATTAAACATTTCACCTGTTTTGTATCATATCCATCTTTGATGCATCATAAACCATCAACTGCGGCAACCGGGCATCCATCTGGTGTAATTTGAATAAATAGAGTACATTTGAACATATCAATCCATTAAATCATACACTTATGGAACATATTACCCAAGCCATAAAAACTATTCTCTTAACAATTCTAATCTGTTTAATGGTTTCATGCCAAAGCCGCCAAACCGATAGTACTGCAGAAAAGCTGAGCCTCGAAAAAGCAAGAACAGATCTTATTTCAGCAATGAATTCTAATGATATCAATGCCATCATGAGTGCATTGAGTTCTGAGCATGTTACCATGGCCCCGAATGAACCGGCCTATGATGATATGGAAAAATTGCGTAGGTGGCATGAATTCAGGGTGGAACATTTTGATACGGAATATCAATTCAATGTTGTTAAAACAACGTATTCTGACCAGTATGCTATGGATTACTGGATGCTGGAGACCAATTCCATCTCCAAAACAGAAAATGAATCCACCATGGGTGATAATAAAGGCATATGGATCTGGAAGCGGATGGAGGATGGAGAATGGAAGTTGCTGTGGTCGATCTGGAATGAGAACATTCCATCGCGGCAAACTGAAGAATAAATCGTTAATAGAACTGGCAACGGGTGGGATTTTTCAAATGCAATAGACTCAGCAGAACAGGCGAAGGGCAATTGCATTTCGCACGTTTCAGATTATTGATCGTGCTGATAGTTCTTCATACGATGGTGGCGTCGGCCATAAAAACAGAACTTTATTATTTTCTGATCATAGATCCGTACCAACACGAGGATTATGGTTTTTCATATCCGGTAACATACCAATTTCACCTTCCTGAAGCAAATCATGAGGTAGTGGTCTTTAAGAAATACCGCCATCATGACTCATGGGAGCCATTAGTCACCCATACCTCCGATGATTTTTTTAACGGGGTTGAAGCAAGCCGACTGGATGGCCCCAAAAAAATGATATACGTGTCTGCTGCCTTCGGTGATGATTCCGATACACTGTTTCTGAAATTTTCGGATCCATCGGGTTCATCAATCAGGGCCATTTACCAGGGCATCAGCAAATATTATGATAACCGGAGAGCGGCCGTTACCAGTACAGCCGATGACTGGGCTGTGTGGTTTGACGAGAAGTTTCAGCGTACCTGCAGGATTTTCAGGGATCATAAATTGTGGGTATCCCCCGCCATCATCACCAATGGTTGCGATTCGGCCACATGGGTTCACATACAGGAGCAAATCGACTCGGGGTACGTGGATGTGGTGTCGCATTCGAGAACACATCCATATATACCATATGCCGATATCAACTCTGAAGTTACAGGCAGTAAATGGGATCTCATTCAGAATCTCCAGCTTCCTGACGCCTCAAGGAAGGGAAGCCACGAATATGTGTATGTATGGGTGGCGCCATATGGATCGTATGATGGTGCTATCGATGCCTATGTCAGCTGGAATCAATATCTGGTAACCCGATTGTACCATACAGGATCATTTCAGTATCCTGAATGGGATCCACACACAAAGAAATATCACACCACGGGCGTGTCACGTGAGATGGGTCCGCTATGGGCGGGTACTACCGATATTAGTGACCTGAATGCGGCATTTGACCAGGCGTATAATGTGGGTGGGGTATACCATGTTATGTGCCATCCCAATGTCATTGAATGGGATCAGGAATATCCATGGCTGCATTTGGATTATATAAATGAGCATAAAGATGTTTGGTATGTGGGAATGGGACATCTTTTTGTGTACCACTATCTGAAGGAATTTGCGGACAGTTTTATCACATTTTATTCCTCTGAGGAATCCATCCAATGGGATTTACCCATCAAGATCTATCCCAACCCGTTCAAATATGAGACCCGAATCCGCTATACATTGCAGGACAATGTTTTTGTGAGACTGGGTATATATGATTCTATGGGCCGCCTTATCAGGTTAATGGTCAGTGAAGAACAGCACGAAGGTCCACATGAGGTCATTCTGGATGCAGATGGCCTGATTCCAGGTTTGTATATTTATAAATTGGAAGCGGGCAACAGGGTAAAAACCGGAAGAATGATCCGGGTTAACTAAATAGCTTCCGATCACAAAACATCAAAATGCCAGAGTCGTTCGAAAAATGGCCATTCCTTCCTTTTGTATAACTGGACCGGTGATGATCAAAGTAGCTGATCAGGAGATCAAGACATTTCGGGCCGGACCCACTATAACCATTCTTCTTTCAGAATATCTCCCTCTATACCCACCACAATGGCTTTTAAAGGCACCTTCCTCTGCGCATCGGTGGCAGCTGACCGGGCCATGGCCAGGATGCCGTGGCAGCAGGGTACCTGCATCATCATGACAGTGAGTGTGTTGATCCTGGCCTCATCGATCAGGTTCTTAATTTTCTGGACATAGCTGTCCTGGCCATCATCCAGTTTCGGACAAGCGATTGCCAGGGTCTTTCCCTTTAACCACTTTTGATGAAAATCGCCCAACGCATACCCAACACAATCGGCTGCAAGAACCACATCGGAATGATTAAAATACCCTGCACTGGGGTTGATGAGATGCATCTGTACGGGCCATTGCCGCAATTCCGATGGTCCGGAAATATTTTGGTCTGTAGCGTCGATCATGGCTGAACGGGGTTCAAAACTCCGGCTTTTGGCTCCAGGACATCCGCAGGCTTGATTATCGTGATCTGCCTGATGCACATCTTTAATGACTTCTTCAATATGAAATGGTATCTGATCTGCATGTTCCCGCAAATAACCAATGCCTTCTCTTAAAAAATCTTTTTCGCCATGTTCTTTAAGGTGATTTAGGTGTGCCTGTACAGTATTTCTTCCTTTTCCGACCATGATTTCCATGACTTTGGTTTCATTATAAGCCTCTGCTTCCCTGGACTCAATCGTTATGGCATTCTGTGGACAATGTCCCAAACAAGCGCCGAGCCCATCACACATCAGATCACTGATGAGCCGGGCTTTACCATCAATGATCTGCAATGCACCCTCGTGACATGCAGGGATGCACTCGCTACATCCATCGCATAATGTTTCATCAATTCTAACTACCTCTCTAACCATCTTATCTAAGTATGGGTTCAACGCAAATGTATACTGCTAAATCCATAAAATGTGTAACATATGTTACAAGCATCGGTATTTTTTTATATCATTGAAAAAAAAAATGATTCAACAGTTAAGACAGATTCCACTTTTTAAGGGACTTGAAGCGGATGAACTGAACACATTATTGGCACGAATTCCGCATCACATCAAACAATATAAGAAAGGTGTTCTGATTGCCATGAGTGGAGAGGTCGTGGGGCGTCAACTGATCTTAGTGCAGGGAACTGTTAAAGGTGAAATGTATGATTTTTCAGGGAAAGCAATCAAAATCGAAGACATCGAGAGTCCCAGGCTTCTGGCACCCGCCTTCCTTTTTGGAAAACAAAATACGTACCCCGTCAACATAACATCAAATACCGCAGTGACGATTCTGATATTTTTAAAAACCGATTTCATACAACTATTGCAGGAACACCATGTGGTCCTGACGAATTACCTGGATAGCATTTCAAACCGGGCCCAGTTTCTGTCGTCCAAATTGAGATTTTTATCATTTCAGTCGATCAAAGGGAAAGTGGCCCATCTCCTGTTGGAACTTGCCAGAAAACATCGCTCATTCGATGTCGTATTGCCAGCTTCCCAAAATGATCTCGCTGAACTTTTTGGAGTCACACGCCCTTCATTGGCCCGGGTTCTCGCCGAGCTGAATGAACATCATATAATTAGCTCCAGAGGCCGATATGTTAAGATTCAAGACCAGGATACTTTGTCCGGATTTCTCAAAGCGTAGCCATACATTTTAAATGTTTCGATCATCTGCATAAAGATCTCAATTGAGAATTATTGTGGGGACACCAAAAATTTTTAATAATTTCAAATGGCGATAAAGACATCTTTTCTGATTTATCAGTCACAATATATCATGAATACCTCATTACGCCTGATCCTTTTCTGGGCACCCCGAATTCTCAGCATCATATTGATCCTGTTTCTCAGTATGTTTGCACTTGATGTTTTTACTGAATCTCAGGATTTCTGGACGCTGCTAGGAGCTCTTTTAATACATTTGACACCCTCTTTTATTCTCATTATTGCCGTCATTCTGGCCTGGAAATGGGAATGGATTGGTGCGGTCATCTTTCTTGGAGCCGGATTATTATATTTATTCACCACACTCCAGAGGATGGACTGGGTTTTGTTTATATCAGGACCCCTGATTATTGTTGGTATCCTGTATCTGCTGGGCTGGATCTGGCGCGAGAACATTCGCGCCGAAGTAAATAAAGGAGTGTACAGGGAGCAATGAAATGCGAAGGAGGCACTCTTCTTAACCTTAACCTCAAATTATCTTCTTCATGAAGCTCAAAAAGTTGCAGACTCCAGATATAAAATAATGAAATGCTGCACCTGATTCATAACCTAAATGGATTTTGAAATATCAGGTCCTATCAGTCTGGCTTCTCAATCGGAGGGTGATAATGAATCCTATCACAGCCACCACAAAAGAAATCATGGATATGGGAGGCAAACCGCCCGGCCAGTCTGACGGTTTGAGCCACCCCTGACAACCCAGGAAAAAAACATGCATACCAAAAAACAAAAAGCCCGGAGGCAGGGATTTCTTTATCTTTTCAAGTGACTGGTATTTATGCTCGTCATTCAGCAGGCCCGGCAGGATCCTGAATAATATGATGAATAAGGTCCCCAATACCCCGAAAAACATGCTTAATTCACCCATCCAGTTAAAGGTTTGATCCACTCCGTATAAAGATTCATAAACAGCGGGTGAAATCAGCATCATACTGACCAGTACATGGAGTAAAATACATATGATCCCAAGTGTTACCAGTGTATGATCAACGAAGGATGGATGAGACGTTCTATTCTTTAGCATTATGATGCCGGACACAGTCAGCATGGACAAACCACCAACGGACAGGACCTTGTTCAGAGTGTATAAAGGAAAATGGATCCATTCAATGCCCTTGAACACATGATACCTAAGAATGGCATAAGCCAAAAAACCTCCCAAAATAATCAAGCTGATCAATTTGTTTCTACGGTTCATCTTTCCTGGATTATATTTAAAGTGAATCTATATATAATCCCTCATTCCTCAAAATGCAAATCTCTTCCACAATAAGAAATCAGTACAAAAATAAAATTATGTATATTTGGTTAAGGAGGCAATGGTTCCAAAAGTTTATTATCATGAAAAAGCAAATCGTTCAGATCAAACTGATGCTTATGATGTGCATTGGAATGCCCATTACATGCATGGCTCAGGTTGTACAATGCCCTTGTGAGTGCATGAACAAACTCGATCTGGTTAGTGGCAATGGATTTTACCTGTTGGATTCTATTAAATATTTCACACGAAATCAAGACGATTTCCAGTTTTCCGAAACCACGACCTCTGTATTCGAATATAATTCCGAATACAAGAGGATTCTGACAACAGGCTACCGAATCGATCCGAAATACCTGAACCGGACTCCCATATACAAGCTCAGGTATACCTACGGTGAAAATGGAGAAAAAACCGAATACCACAACGATCGTTGGGATCCTGCTGGCCAGGAATGGGTCGCTTCACAAAGGACCCTTGTTAAATACGATGACAACCAATCGATCCAAAACCAATTCGTATATTCATGGAATGACGACATTCGGCAATGGATCGATCAAAGCCAAACAGATTATACTATCGATAGTCAAGCCAATCACCAGCTTACTATTAAAAAGGTTTGGAATGCATCCAAAAAACAATGGGAGAATGCACATAGAAATACCAGGTTTTCAGAAAATGACGGATTGCAAGTTACGTCTGAATCATTCTCCTGGAAGGGGAATGAATGGCAGCCGGAAACCAGATCTGTTCATATTTATAATGGACCGGGATTTCTGACCGAAATATATTACCACCGTTGGGATAAAGAGACACAAACATGGTTTCAAATGCGGCACATGGAATATATCCGTGATGAGCAAGGCCGGAAAATGGAATGGATCAGCATTGGAAAGGACCAACCAGACGGCATTGAAGAAAACCGGGGACACCAGATTTATAAATACAATCATGATGGACTTTTAACGGAGGTTCTCCAGGTACATGCCCAGGATCTGCAAGGCGATTTTCTCATTCGATCCAAACAGGTTTATTATTGGACCCTGCATTCAACAGGTGGACTCAAGGGCATGACCCATGGTGATATTAAAGTCTATCCCAATCCATTCGAAGATTATACCACCATTGAATTTCCCGAAGGTATCAAACGGATTGATATTCTGGATATGCAGGGCCGCGTGGTGAGAGTGTATGAGGATGTTGGTGACCGGACCCTCAGGATCTATCAGGAAAATCTGATGCCGGCCATGTATTTTGTTAAATTATATGGTGAACATACTTTTATTACCCGTATCGTAATCAGGTAATGCCGCTCCCGGGTCCTGTGGTTTATAATTTTCGTTCGTCAAATATACATCGGGATCTGAAAACGTGGGCGTCCTATCATATATTGATTTTCAGATATCGTTAAAATTTAGTATATTATAGACATCAGATAAGGAGATTTTCATCATGAAATGGATAACTGGTTTTATACTTATATTGATCATGTCAGCTCCATTGAAAGGCCAGAATCACTTTGATTCAGACACTGTCAGCACAATAAACGGCCCGCTGATAATGACCTTCATTGGTCATGGATCTTTGCAATTCACATTCGATGGTAAAATCATATATGTCGATCCCTGGTCGCGATTGGCCAATTTCAACCTGATGCCAAAGGGGGATCTCATCCTCATTACTCACCATCATGGAGATCATCTCGATCATGAAGCTATTGAGCAGGCCAGGAAAGAGGAATGCCCCATCGTGATGACCCAAACCTGCCTCAACAATATGGAAGGTATACCGCATGCCAGGGTTATGAAGAACGGCGAAAAAATGGATGTCCTGGGATTACACATCGAGGCCATTCCAGCTTATAACCTGGTGCATATGCGAGAAACCGGAGATCCTTATCACCAAAAAGGGGAAGGTAACGGATATATCATCACATTTGGTAACGTACGGGTACTGGTGGCAGGAGATACTGAAAACACCCCGGAGATCAAGGCATTGAAAGAAATCGACATTGCTTTCTTACCAATGAACCTGCCCTATACCATGACTCCAGAAATGTTGGCTGATGCAGCGAAAAGTTTCAAACCTGGCATCCTCTACCCATACCATTTCGGAGATTCCAATTTGGATACCTTAGTGCAACTACTAAAAGATGAACCTGAAATTGAGCTGCGGATTCGTAAATTCTAAACAGAAGTAAAAGGTTGAATGAATTGTTGCACCGCCTTGGTTATGGAGTTCTGCCGGGCCAGTTGTTGTATGAATGCGCTGCCGATAATCACACCATTGGCATATGAAGATACCCATTTGGCCTGGGCCGGCTCTGAAATACCAAATCCAACCAACCTGGGATGTTTCAGTTTGAGATCACGTACCCGTTCAAAATAACTCAGGATATCATCATTTTCCTGCAATTTCTCGCCAGTAACAGAAGGAGAGGAAACCATATATATGAATCCTTCAGAAATACTATCAATAAAACGGATCCGTTCATCGGACGTTTCTGGAGAGATGAGGAATATGGGTACCAAATTGGCCTGATGCATGTGCTTTTTGAATTGCTCCACATATAATTCCGGTGGCATATCCGGCAAAATCAATCCATCAACACCAACCCTGGCGGCATCTGAACAGAATCTCTCAAAACCATATTGAAGTACCGGATTCAGATAGCCCATCAGCAGAATGGGCCATTGTACCTGATCATGAACCTGTTGCAATTGCTTAAACAGAATGGCGATGGACATACCATTATCCAATGCTTTCATACTACTTTCCTGGATTACCGGGCCGTCCGCAACCGGATCAGAATATGGCATTCCGATCTCCACCATATCCACATCTGTATCATTAAGGGCCTTGAGTATGGCCCCAGTACTGTCCAGATCAGGAAAACCAGCCGTAAAAAATAAGCTTAAAATCCGGTTGTTTTTCGTTTCAAACAGCTTAATAATCTTATTCATGATCCAAATGATTGATATATGTTTCCATATCTTTATCACCCCGTCCTGAAACATTTAGGATAACACTCTTGGGAGAAGAAAATTTCAGTTTACTGAGCATGGCTACAGCATGCGCCGATTCTAATGCGGGAATGATACCCTCCAGGCGGGCCATGACCTTCCCGGCTTCAAGAGCCTCCTGGTCGGTAACAGGAATGGATTCCACCCGTCCAGACTGAATGAGATGGGCATGCAAAGGACCTATACCGGGATAATCGAGACCTGCCGAAATAGAGTGTGGCTCTACGACTTGACCATCATTGGTTTGCATCAGCAAAGTACGACTGCCGTGCAGTATTCCAGCAGTCCCAACCCATGTGGTGGCTGCAGTCTTTCCAGAATGAATGCCCAATCCGGCCGCTTCAGCGACAATTAAACGTACCTCTGAATTTTCAAGGTAATGATAAAATGCCCCGGCAGCGTTACTGCCACCGCCCAGGCAAGCCAGAATGGCATCCGGGAATGTGGTCCCCGTCATTTCTTTGAACTGGAACATCAATTCTTCGCTTATAATGGATTGCAGGCGGGCCACCATATCCGGATATGGATGCGGACCAACAACGGAACCAATAATGTAATGGGTATCCTTTGGGTGCCGTGTCCATTCCCTGATTGCTTCATTGGTGGCGTCTTTTAATGTTTGGCTCCCACTGCCCACCGGAATGACCTGAGCACCTAGCATGTTCATGCGTCCAACATTTGGTGCTTGCCTCCGCATATCCTTTTTTCCCATAAAAACAGTACAGGGCATGTTCATCAGTGCACAGACGGTGGCTGTTGCGACACCATGCTGACCGGCTCCGGTTTCTGCAATGATCCTTTTTTTTCCCAACTCTTGAGCTATCAGTATCTGTCCTATGGTATTATTTATCTTATGTGATCCGGTATGGGTCAGATCCTCGCGCTTCAGGAAAACTTCGAAACCAAAATGATCGGATAATCTCCGTGCATGAAATAATGGCGTGGGCCGGCCTGCATAATGATGTAACAGTTGTCTGAAGGTGGTCTGAAAATCTGCGCTCATCAATATCCTGTCGTAATGATCCTGAAGTTCCTTAATATTGGGATATAGCATTTCAGGAATATAGGCTCCACCAAAGACCCCAAAAAATCCGCGTTCATCTGCTAATCGTTCCATTTAATATTTTCAATGAATGTGTGTAATAAATGAATATCTTTTAAACCGGGCTTGATCTCGAACCGGCTGTTAACATCAATGCCCAGGAATTGAGGTACTCCAATTTGCCGAAGCATAGGTTCATCTCCGGGACCAATCCCACCACTGAGAAGGAACGGAACCGGCAGCCGGTAGGTTGTTAATAGATCCCAATTAAATTTCTGACCCGATCCACCCGGAACATTGGATCTGGTATCAAATAAGAACCAATCCACATTCCCAATGTAGGCTGCCAGGTCAGGCAGGGCACCGTCTGTTCCAACCGATATCATTTTTATTATTTTATATTTTGTCTTGAACTCGCCACAATATTCAGGGGATTCCTTTCCATGCAACTGGATGACATCCAGATTCAATCGTGTGGCAATACGTTCAATCACGACCGGATTCTCATCCACAAACACACCCACAGTTTCTACATCCAGTTGCCTTATCAGCCGGGCCAGCTCCTGGTCTTCAGGATCAGCTGCCCTGGGTGATGCACTATAAAATATAAAACCCATTAAATCCACAGGTAATTTTACCAGCTCCAGAATATTACCAATTTCAGACATACCGCACACTTTCACTCTCATATCCGTGATCTTAAATTATCTATTAGTATTTTACAGGCCTGCCCGGGGTCTGCCTGTTTCATAAGATATTCCCCTATCAGGAATCCTTTAAATCCTGAATTCCATAGTTGAAATATGGTATCGGTGTCGGAGAGTCCACTCTCGGTAATTAAGGCCACACCCGATGAAATGTGCGGTACCATTTCTATCGACGTTTCAATACGAACCTTCATAGTCTTTAAATCCCGGTTATTGACCCCGAGCAGCTTCAATCCCTCAGGCAATTTCTCCAGTTCATCCGGATGATGGATTTCGACTAAAACCTCCAGGCCCAGGTCGCCTGCCTGGCGATACAATGCACTCAGCAGATTGCGATCCAGCAAGGCTGCAATTAACAAAACAATATCTGCTCCGGCGCTTTTTGCTTCCATGAGCTGGTATGGATCGATGATAAAATCTTTCCGCAGCAATGGAAGATCAACCAATGTTCTCGCTTCTACAAGTTCATCCAGCGATCCTCCAAAAAAACCTTCATCGGTTAGTATGGAAACAGCTGTAGCTCCGGCTTTCTGATATCGGGTAACAATATCTGGAATTTGCGCATTTGGATGAATGTCACCACGGGATGGGGATTTTCTTTTGAACTCAGCAATTATAGCCGGATCAGATACTGAAGTTATTTTTTCATACAAGGAAACGGGCTGCCTTTGGTAAAATGGTGAACGTTTCAATTCATTGGCAGGACGCAGCATTTTCCGGGCAATCAACTCAGACCGCTTATGCATTACTATTTTTCGAAGAAAATCCATTTAACTGGCTCCATCAATTAACAACTTAAAAGCTTTCAGAGCCTGTCCTGACTCAAGCGACACCCTGGCTTCCTCCACACAATCATTCAGGCTCGCCTCTGTTTTAAACCGCTGTATGGCCAATGCGGCATTAACCAGGACGACTTCAGATTGCTCCGGGCTACCCTCATTTTTTAGAATCTTCATAAAAATGGCTGCAGACTCTTCAATGGTCGTTCCTCCTGTCAAATCAGATGACCGAACAGAAATTTTACTTATACTGTCTGGTTCCAGAAGAGATTCGGACCGGTTACCATAAATTTTAATCCGGCCGGTTAATGAAATCTCATCGTAGCCATTCAGATCATATACAACAACATATTCCACCTGGTCTGATTGCAGCAAATAATGATACATCCGGGCCAGTTCAAGACTGAAAACCCCCACCATCTGATGCGAGGGGTGAGCCGGATTAACCAGGGGACCCAGCATGTTAAAAAATGTTTTAATACCAAGTTCTTTCCGGATGGGTGCAACGGTTTTCATTGCTGGATGAAACAGTGGTGCATGAAGGAAACATATGCCTGCTGTATCAAGCTGCCGCTTTAGTGTATCGATTTTATTGGTGAAGCGGTGACCATAATATTCCATTACATTGGAGGAACCACATGAAGAGGACACACTGTAATTTCCGTGTTTGGCCACATGGTATCCGGCACCCGCAACAATAAATGAAGTCAATGTGGATATGTTAAATGTGTCCTTCCCATCACCACCTGTACCGCAAACGTCAATGAGGTTATAATCCAACAGATCGGCCGGTACACAAAGTTCCAGCAGGGCATCTCTGAATCCAGCCAGTTCCTCGACCGTAATGGACCTCATAAGATACACTGTCAGGAAAGCGGCTATCTGAGCTTGATTGTATTGTTCCTTGGCCAAATTGATGAGAACGGACCGTGCTGTTTCCCGATCGAGGTTTCCATGGCTAAATAATCGGTTTAAAATGTCTTTCATATGTCTTCAATGTATTCTTCATCAGCCTATTAATACGATGTATGGATGATGTCAATAAACCACACCACAATACTTCAGAAAATTCTTGATAATGGTCCTCCCATCCGGAGTTAGAATTGATTCAGGGTGAAATTGTACACCATACAGATCAAATTCCCGATGTCTCAGAGCCATGATGCGATTCTCTTCATCCCTGGCCAGTATTTCAAGACCAGACGGAAAATCGTCCTCTTGCAAAACCCAGGAGTGGTAACGACCGGCCAAAAATGGTTCGGGCAATCCTTTGAAGAGGAAGATATCTTTCCGGGTCATCCACATGGGGGTATTGACGCCGTGGTAAACACGTTCAAGATTTATGAGTTTTGCACCATACACCTCTCCTATAGCCTGATGTCCAAGACATACGCCCATCATCTTTTTTTTCGGCCCGTAGTGTTTCACAATCTCTTTGAGAATGCCTGATTCCCCGGGAAGCCCAGGCCCGGGGGAAAGAAAAAAAACATCGTATGCCTCCAATTCTCCAATGGCAACGGTATCATTTCTGAACACCGTTACCGGAAAACCTGCACCTTCCTCAATATATTGAACCAGATTATAGGTAAAGGAATCGTAATTATCAATAACGACAATTTTTTGTCTCATTTTTGGTTTGCCAATTGTATGGCCTTTTTTAAGGCTCCCAGTTTATTGTTGACTTCCTGTAATTCATTTTCAGGACGCGAATCCATAACAATACCAGCTCCGGCCTGGTAATAGAGAACCTGATCCTTACTGACAAAAGAGCGGATCATTATGGCATGGTTTAAGGATTCGTCTATCCCGATATAACCAATAGCGCCACCGTATAAACCCCTGGCTTGATTCTCATATTCCCGAATCAGGCTGACTGCTTTGTGTTTTGGAGCACCAGAAAGTGTCCCTGCTGGAAATGTATCAGCAAGTATCCTTAAAGGACTGGAGTTCTTCGATAGTGTTCCCTGCACCTTCGATACCAGGTGTATGACATGGCTGAAAAATTGAATATCTTTTAATTGTATGACCTTCACGTCTGATGTACGTCTTCCCAGATCATTCCGGGCAAGATCGACCAACATGGTATGCTCCGCATTTTCTTTTGGGTCCGCTGCAAGCGATTTTGCCAGACCCAGGTCCTCCTGGTCATTTCCAGTGCGCTTTACAGTCCCTGCAATGGGATGGATCTCAGCCTGCCCATTACGAATAACCAACTGAGACTCTGGTGAAGAGCCAAATATCCTGAAAGTGCCATAATCGAAATAAAACAGATATGGCGATGGATTTACATGCCTGAGGGCCCTGTATACCTTGAATTCATCACCAGTGAATGACTGGTTGTATTGTCTTGAAAAAACAATCTGGAATACATCACCACGCTTGCAATGGTATTTCCCGGTTTTCACCAGGTCCATAAATCCCTGGTCGGACAGGTTAGATTCTTCCTCATTATCAGATTGAAAATGATGTTCGGGAAAATTCCTTGATGATACGAGGGTTTGTAAGCGATCCATCTGAGAGGACTCCCCTGCCGGACAATGTTCCATCAGAAAAAGCTCATCATTAAAATGGTTGATCACCACTACAAACCTGTAAAATGAATATTGGATATCCGGAATCCCAACCGGTTTGGATTCCCGGTCAGACCAGCGGACATTGTCAAAATAATGGATGCTATCGAATGACAAAAAACCAAAGAAACCAGAATATCTGCGAGCCTCATCCGGTCCCTCAATTGAAAAACTTTGAGTAAATCTTTCGAGTGCAGACAATGGATGGCCTTCAGAAACCGTATGCTGCTCATGTTCAACCGTAATGAAGTTTTGAACAGTGACCTTATCATTTTCTGTCTTAAAAGTGGCCAATGGCTCGGCACAAATGAATGATAGACTATTTTCACTGCCCCTGTAATCAGAACTTTCCAGCATAATGGACTCACCGAAACTATCCCTGACTTTCATGTAAATACTAACCGGGGTGAGTGTATCTGCCAGACCTTTTATTAAATGTGTTTTTATTTTCATATTTAACTTATTATCAACGTAATGAAAAAGCCCGCTGTGAGGACAGCAGGCTTTCGTATTATCTTGCATAGCCAGAGGCACCTCACCGGTATCATGTTAACAGAGGCCACCACCAGGTATGAACATATGTTGTCATGCTATAGTATCTTATGGTGCAAATATAAATATTAATTCAAAAGTACCAAGAAAATTCTTGACCCGACATCATTTGTGAACCTGGATCTACATTACTATATTGAAGACCTCTAAATTAGGATAGCTATAAAAATGCATCTTATTATTGAATAGTTTTATACGATAATCTCCATCATATGAAGAAATCAACATCATTTAACCGCAGGGCGTTTATTAAAACCTCCGTCACAGGAACCATGGCATCTTCTCTTTTGATGAAATCACCTGTTGGATCTGCCATCACCAGCCATTGTGAAGATCCTGTTGTAATTAAAGAGTACCGCACACTGGGCAGGACCGGTTTTAAGGTGTCAGATATTGGTATGGGTGCCGGGAATCTCACCAATCCATCGGTTTTAAGAGCCGCCTTCGATATGGGAATCAACTACATTGATACGGCAGAGCATTATGGTGGGGGACAATCTGAAAGGGCCATTGGGGATGCACTAAAAGGCATTGATAGAAAAAAAATATTCATAACCAGTAAATTAAACCTCGATTATTTTGGTGGGTCTTCGAAGGATGAATTAAAAACCCGGTTTCATAAGATCCTTGAACGACTTCAAACCCCTTATGTCGATTGCCTGATGATCCACATGGCCCAATCTGCAGAGCAACTGAAACATACAGATTTTCATGAAATGGCCCTGGAGATGAGAGCAGAAGGAAAACTGAAATATCTGGGTCTTTCCAATCATGGTCCTGAACACCGTCTTGCCGGCAATATGAAGGAACCCATGGAGAAAGTGGTGCTGGCAGCTGCTGAGGATGGACGTTTCGATGTGGTTCTGTTTGTATATAATTTCATTCAAAAAGAACAGGGCGAGCGTATTATTAAAGCGTGTAAGGAAAAATCTATTGGTTTGACGCTGATGAAAGTGGATCCCATAAGCTTCAATACAGGCATTAAATCCATGCTGGAAGAAGCCCGGCAAGACGGACGAGAGATCCCCGAGAGCATACATCAGATGAAAGACGAGTATGAAGAATGGATTCGGCTAGGTGATGCTTTTATGGAACAATACAATCTGAAAACAGAACGGGAAATCCGGGATGCAGCCATTCGTTTTGTTCTGACCAACCCGGATATTCATGCCGTATGCCCCACAATCAGTAACTTTGAATCACTCGATACGTTTGTGCGTCTTTCGGGACAAAGACTGATTGATACTGAGGCACGAATGCTGAATGAATACCAGGAAAGCAGAAGCCAATCCTACTGCAGGCATGCATGTGGTACCTGCGAACCAGCGTGTCCACACCACATACCAATAAATACCATACTGAGGTATAATCATTATTTTGAAGCGCATGGCCGGGAAAAACATGCCATGCAAAAATATGCGAAACTGCAAATACCTTCAGAACTGCCTTGTAAAGATTGTACAGGTTTTTGTATCCCGGTTTGCCCACACCATATTCCTATTCAATTGCTCCTGTTGAATGCACATACGAACCTGTTAATGACCTGAATGGATGACATCAGCCAGAAAAATCTGGGTGTTCCGGACAATGCCTCTGATCAGGATATTAAAGCAGCGTATTGGCCGTCGGCAGAACAAAACCATCCGGATATAAATCCAGGCCGGATGCCATCGAAACATTTATTGAGATTCATACGGTCAGAGAAGAACTAACAAAACATCATCCCGAATCAGACCCCACTGCTAAAGAAAGACCTGCATCACATCATGATTATCATTCAAAAGAACGGTCGGAGATGTGCCCGATTCTATGCACAAATGAACTTTGAAGAATCTAAATCATGGCATGGAGCACTTAAAAAAAAGTGGATTGTATGAATTCATTATTGTATTGGAATACTATGGCGGTATGATTCTTTTCTTCATCATAGGTATCATAGTGGCACCCGCGTCACTCATTATGATTATGATATTCAGGGAGCATGAAACTCTCCTATTACTCATATTACTGATTTTCCCCGTGGCTGCTGCGATCTTTTCAGAGATTTACATGTACCAGAATCCTAAAAGATATTTTCGATTCAACGCATTCTTTTACAGATTGAGGAGATGGATCCGTTAGATGATGGATCATTGATTGAGTCATCTCATTCACCACTGTAAATCGATTCATGTTTTTAAAATAAATTT
>Ga0209536_100005069_pt1 | contig 20590 bp, 18 predicted proteins | sample DeeMarSeWOR28_12_FD_187461 | JGI IMG/M metagenome (GOLD analysis project Ga0209536, IMG submission 187461) | Marine sediment microbial communities from White Oak River estuary, North Carolina - WOR-2-8_12 (SPAdes) (version 2) | ecosystem: Environmental > Aquatic > Marine > Intertidal zone >... | reverse complement strand
CAATTTCTTCAAGAGTTTCCAGACAATCACTTACAAAAGCCGGGGTAATAACAGCAAGTCTCTTAATTCCTTCTTTAGCCAGACGTTCAAACTCAAAATCTGTATAAGGTTTTAACCATGGATCTCCCGCAAGACGCGATTGAAATGAAGTGCTCACCTTCCGATCATCCAGATTTAACTCTGCTTTTACCAATTCTGTAGTATCATAGCATTGATGTCTGTAACATGTATAGTGTGCAACTGAGTTTGTCTGGCAACAACTACCATCTATTTTACAATGGAATTTAGTTGGATCTGACTTTCTGATATGTCGTTCCGGAATACCGTGATAGGAAAATAATATATGGTCGTATTCAAAGTCTTTTAATCCCGTGGAAATTCTCTCTGAAAGGACTCTAATATAGTCCGCATTTTTATAAAATGCAGGTAAGGTTGTAATTTTTATTTCAGGAAAATTAGCCTGCTGTTCCTGCATGGTTTTAACAACAACAGTCTCATAAGAAGACATTGCATAGTGTGGGTAAAGTGGCACTAACAATATTTCATTCACTCCCTTATCCTTTAATTCCTTTAAGGCCTTTTTTATGCTCATTGAACCATAGCGCATCCCCAGGGCAAGAGGAAGATCTGTTTGCTGTTGAACTTTAGACGCAAAACGTTCTGAAATTACAATTAAAGGAGAGCCTTCTTCCCACCAGATCTTTTCATATGCCTTTGCAGATTTCTTGGGACGGGTTTGAAGAATTATTCCGCGAACAAGTAAGTTGCGTAGCCATTTTGGAACGTCAATTACCCGCTCATCCATTAAAAACTCATCCAAATATGGTTTTACTTCTTTAGCTGTGGGACCATCAGGAGATCCTAAATTAACTAACAACACACCCTTCATAATTCTTTTATTAAGCTGTTTTTTTTAACAATACAAAAATACTACTTGGAATGAAACACCGTTAAATTAAGGCGAATACTTTTCTGATGACTAAATAAGCAATTCTTATAGAGCCAACCACTTTATAGATATTTTTTTTAAAATTGCAATGGCATTGGATATTATTCTTGCCTCGGAAAATTTACAGGAGGTGCCAAACAAACCTATATAATGCGCTTAACTTCAATAATAATCTGCTTTGTATTGTCGCTGATGTGCTATTCCCAGTCGGAAAAAAGTTTGCTCTGGGAAATATCCGGCAATGGCTTAGAAACATCTTCCTATTTATACGGCACCATGCACGTGAGTAAGAAAATCGCTTTTCGATTAGACGATATTTTTTATGAAGCTCTGGATAAAAGTGAAATAGTTGCTCTTGAATCAGATCCTGAAACCTGGCTGGAGAGCGAAGATCGTTTTGGTTCTGATTCCCAGAATAAAGGCTATGGCTTCAACACAAAAGGGTTTTATACGCATTCTTTTGCCTTCCAACATCCAAGAAAAAAAGACCTGGCGTCTTACCTGGCATTTGAAGAAAGGTTGGTAAATAGCATCCTTTACCGAACGAACGAAAATTCGCAAAATTTTGAGGAGGACACGTATTTGGATATGTTCATATATCAGGCCGGCAGCAGGTTTAACAAACCTATCCTTGCATTGGAGAAGCTGGAAGAATCATCAGCACTGGTAGGCAGGGCGAGCCTGAATTCCATGAAAATGAAACCGGATGAATGGCTTCAAAAACGTATGCAGCAACAAGACCTGATGTTTTTAATGCAGGATGCATATCGTGAACGTAATCTAAGTTTATTGGATTCTATCGATAAAGCCATGTATACGGATCACTACCTGAAAAACATGCTCTATATCCGCAATGAGAACATGGCGAAAAGTTTAGATTCTGCCATACAAAAGGCCAAAGTTTTTGCAGGAATAGGTGCAGCTCACTTACCGGGTGCACATGGGGTAATTGCCTTATTGAAGAAAAAAGGATATGTGGTAGAGCCACTTGTGTCTGAAGCAACAGATAAAGGCCAAAAACTCAAAAATAAATTCTTAGGTAAAATAAGGGAACATTCTTATAAAACTTTTGGGCCGGATGACAACTTCTTTACCATTTCACTTCCCTATAAATTATATCCGATATCCGAAAGAATTACCACCGTATACGTTTCGCCTGATTTGGCAAATGGAAGTTATTTTATGGTAAACAGGGTGCCCACCTATGCCAATTTGAAAGCAGGAGGAGACTACACTTTGGAGGATATTGATCAATTACTATTTGAAAATATCCCAGGAACTATTTTGAGTAAAAAACCTATTATCAATAAAAGATATAAAGGTCTCGACATAAGAAACAAATTGAAGAATGGAGATCATCAGAGATACCAAATTTATATCACTCCGCTTGAAATACTAATTTTTAAAATGGGAGGAGAAGGTGACTACGTCACTAATTATTCCGACAAAGTTTTTAATAGTCTAAAGTTTAAAAAGCCTGACGAAGGCCCAAAACTGATATCTTCTGCTTACAAGGACTTTGAAATAGCTATGCCCGGGTTACATAAATTTACAAACGCATCCAGAGGTGGCAGTCGCAGCATTGAAGGATATGACCCTGCAAGCAATTCCTATTACTTTCTAAAAAAAACAACGCTGAATGATTTAAATTTTATTGAGGAAGACACCTTTGAACTCAAACAAATTCAAAAAAGGATATACCAGGACCTCGAGCTTAAACCAAAATACAATTCTTTTGATAAGAAATCCCTGACTTCAAAGGCCGTTTGGGATTCTGTAGCGGGTCAGGATCTGTACTTGAAAACTGTGATTAAAAGGGGGGATTATTATTTGATGGGCGTACGCACAACAAGTGAAATGCTCGCTAAGGAGTATTTCAATTCGTTCAAAATTACGGAAGTATCTTATCCTGAAGAGCTTAAAAAAGTAATAGATACAGCGATGCATTTCAGCACAGTTACCTCTATAGATCCACCTAAATTTGTTGAAAATAGCAATCACCAATTCGGTAATAAGAAAAAAACAAAGGCTTATAGTCCGTATTCCAAAAAGACAGTTTATCAGAACAAAAATAATGAGGCAATTGAGGTAGAACTTACCAAATCTCATGACTATCTTACCTTTTCCAACATAGATTCTATTTGGGTATTACGTAAAAAACAATATTCCGATAAACATTTTGTTATCCAAAATGAACAGTCTAAGACCACAGTTGATGGGTCTCACGAATTACAATTCGTTATTACAGATACAGCCAGTACAAGGGGTATTCTAATAAAAAATGTTATTCGTGGCGGCCTGTTTTACCAGTTAAAGACAGTTGTAGATACCCTGTCGGAACCCAGTCCTTTTGTCAGCACTTTTTTCGACAATTTTAAACCGGTAGGTAAGCCCTTGGGAAGAGATCTCCTGGAAGATAAAACAGCAGATTTCTTTGCCGCACTTAGGGAAAATGATAGTATAGTGCTAAAGGGCTACAGATATCTTTTGTTTGATGAACGGCATGTAGATTCATTAACCTACTATATTTCAAAGTTTTCTTTTGATGAGGATAAAAAGCACATTCAATCCTACCTGATTAAGCAATTAGGGGTATTACCACAAGAAGAGGTAATTACGTTCCTTACGGATTTCTATGCCAAATCATATAATAATTCCAGTGCTCAAATTAATATCCTGCAATCATTGGCAAGTAAAAAAACAGAAGCCTCTGCCGGTCTCTTTCTTCAACTTATGACTCAAGATCTGCCATTGGTATCTAATACGGCCGAAATAAAAAGTATTTTCAAACCATATGAAGACAGTTTGGAATTAGCCAGGCGATTATATCCCGAATTGTTAAAATACAGTTCTATTACAGAGTACAAAGCACCAATTTTTTCACTTCTGGCACAGTTAAAAAAGCAAGATCTGATAAAGTCTGCAAACTATAAGAAATACAGAGGTCAGCTTTTAAATGATGCTAAAATTCTCTTGAAAAGGCATCTTGGTGAACAGAATAACAAAGAATTAAAAACCAGGCAGGCCAATTATACAAGACTCAGAAATAACAAAATCCTGAACGATTATGTTGTTTTATTATATCCTTTTGCAGGTGAAAGAGAAATGGCTCAGTTTTTTAACCGGCTCCTTTTAGTAAAAGATCCGGAAATACGCAGTACCTATGTTACACTGCTGGCATCGGATGGGAAAAGCATACCTTCAGCGGTGATCAATTCTATGGCTTATGATATTAATAGCCGGCTTTTATTGTATACCAAGCTGGTCCGCAAGGGAAAATCGGAACTTTTCCCTCATCAATACGGTTCCGAACAATATCTGGCGGAAGCCCATATTTATAAGGACAGAAGATTTGACAGAAATAAAGATGAAGTTATATACCTCGGAGACAGGTCTTTAAACTATAAGAATAGCCCCTATACTGCATATTATTTTAAGACAAAAAATAGCCAGGATTACCATAAGAATTTTAAAATCCATATTGTTGTATTTGCAGATAATACCCCCTTCAATTCAGATCCATATTATATGAATGAAGGATTGCGAATGGCAGATACAGACACTGAAGAGGAGGCAATGGACTTTGTTACCGAAACCTTTCTGTTAAAAGATCGGAAGAGGGCTATTGCCTACAGGGCAAACCAATACCGTGGTTATGCAAGTTTTGGCTTCTAAATTGTACTTTTGCTTTATTAGCAATAAGACATGAAATTAATTTCTGGCATTATTTTCTTCATTTTATCCCTGACAGCAAGTTCTCAGCAGCTTATTTGCTCAGATCAGGACAAAACAGCGTTTGATATTAAGGTTAAAGAACTTAAACGTTTGAAACAGCCCAATTTTGGTGATACCATAATTTCGGTTGGCAAAACTTTTCTTGGACTGCCTTATGTAGCCAAAACATTGGAAATAGGAGAATCTGAGGCTTTGGTTATTAATTTTCAGGGGATGGACTGCACCACTTATGTAGAGAACGTTTTGGCTTTCAGTATTTTGTTAAAGAAGGATAGTATGAATTTTGATTCCTTCGCCAATACCCTTGAAAATATCCGTTATAAAGATGGTAAATTAGATGGTTATGCTTCCAGGTTACATTATTTTTCTGAATGGATAGCCAACAACCAAAAGAAAGGACTGTTGGAAGATATAACTGTTGCCACAGGAGGTATTGAAATAAAGAAAGAGATAAATTTTATGAGTACCCACAGGGATTTATATCCCTTTTTGGCTGACGATGAAAATTTCGAAAAAATCAAAGCTTCTGAGAACTCCCTTAATCACCAACCAATTTGCATTTTGCCCCAGAACCAGATCGAAGCAAGCGAAAAACTAATAAAGAACGGGGATATTATTGCATTAACCACCTCCATTCAAGGACTGGATATTACCCATACCGGCATTGCCATCAGGGAAAAAGACGGCCGGATTCACCTGCTGCATGCATCTTCTTCCGGAAAGGTTGAAATTTCTGAATTACCCCTGACAGACTATTTGAAAAAGATCAAAAAGAATACAGGGATAATGGTTGCAAGACCATTATAAAACCAATACTCCATGTAATTTAGAACCTTCAGATCTTAATTACATGTTTTATCGAAACTATTAGTGAACTTTCCGGGAATGATTATAATGCTATAACCCGATAATTTTTTTTTAAAAGAATGATGTCTATCGGCCGAGGCAATAATTTATACCGCCTACCAAATGTTTTTGAAAGTCGGGTTCATCATAAGATTCATTTGTGTGGCCTCCTCCGGTATAAAAAACACGACCTCCATCAAATTCCTGATACCATGCAATAGGATGGTTATCGCCGTTTGTGCCGCCTTCATATGAAGTTTCATCGAGGTAGATAAGTACATTCATGTCCGGATTTATATTTTTATAATTATACCATTCGTCGTTGCGAACCCAGGTTTCCTTCAAATGCACTGTAGAAGGATGTTCTCTGTTTACAACATTCATTTTAGCCTCTCTCACATTAGGGTCATTTGGGTGGCTCGTAAAATATGCCCCTACCAGCTTGCCATACCACGGCCAGCCGTATTCTGTATCGCTGGCGGCGTGTATTCCCATGTAGTTACCTCCGTTATTGATATACTTCTTAAAGGCCTGCTCCTGATCGGGGCCCAACACATCCATGGTAGTACTAAGAAATAGAACCAAATCATATTTTTTTAAGTTCGCCTCATTAAATTGCAAAGAATCTTCGGTTTGTGTTATTGAAAAATTATTTTCTTTTCCCAAATTTTTAAGGGTTTCAACACCTTTTTCAATGGACTTGTGCCTATAGCCCATGGTCTTTGTAAAAACCAAAATCTGTGCGGTTGCTTCATTTATGACTGCTTTGTTTTCTTCTGACATTTGAGGTTGTGCGTATGCCGTAAAGGAGATGCAAATTAGGAAAGTGCCAAAAATTTTTCTGAGAGTTTTCATTTTAATAAGATATTGATGGTTAAATATCGATAATTCTGTCGAATCTAACTACTAATTACCCAATGACATTAAATATTTCTTCGGAGTAGTGCCAAATTTCTTTTTGAAGGAAGCGATAAAATGGCTGGATGTACTATACCCTATCCTATGGCCTACTTCACTCACATTATACTCCCCCGTTTCCAGCATTTTTCGTGCGAAATCCATTTTATAGTCGAACAAAAAACTAAATACGGGTTCTCCATACACCTGTTTAAAACCCTCCTTTAATTTTTTAAGGGAGAGGCCAATCTCATCCGACAACTGAGTAAGTGTAGGCGGTTCTGCCATGCGGCTAATCATAATTTCCTTGGCCTGTTTTATGCGCTTTATATTCTCCTCATCTACCAAAAAGGGGCATTGTTCCAAATCCGCATCTTCACTTTTGTTGAAATACAACGAAATTAATTCATACACCTTGGCCGTCAGATACAGCTCCTTAATTGAAGGGTGAAGATTATAATTAATTATTTGGCTGAGTATAACTGCAATTGCAGGAGTTACACTTTCCTGAGAATAGTATTTCTTTTCCTTATTATCACTGCTTAAAAAGGGAATATAGTCGGCTTCTTTTGAAAAAAGAGAATGAAACCTTCGTATGGTCATTACAACAGATACTAACCATGAATTTGGGTTAAGGTCCAGATTTAATGGGAGATCTACCTGAGTATTATACAGCAGTAAAGAATTTTCTTCGGAGACCTCCAAAGCATAATGGCCCTCGTTAAAAATAAATTTTGCATTCCCTTTTAAACAAAAGTGGAACTGAATAAAACTACTATCAATATCGCGGTTAACTTTTTGAACCTTAGGACTTTTATTCTGTATTTTTAATACATAAAAATCATCATCTATCAAGACTTCAGTAAAAGAACCTTGAGCGATGTTTTTGTACGTTGATTGTGTGGAATTCATGAACATTTTATTTAGAAACATTCTAAATTGAATATTTGCTACCGGCCATTATTGCTATAAAATTAGCGGTTTTTCCTATAATTCCGACAAAAAAGCTATAAAAAACTTAAAACGATATATATTGTACCTTCAGCGTTATTTTTATTAAATGTATGCTGTTATTTTTGTGAGCTATATGGATAATGCATGAAGAGGTATCATATTTCCAAACACAATTCTTTTTACACTGTTGGGCTAAGTTACAAAAATGCCGATGCAGTCGTTCGAGGGAAATTTAGCCTGGACCATGATGCAGCCGAGGCGCTTTTAAAAGAAGCTAAAGCCATAGGTGTTGATGGTCTGCTTATTACTTCTACCTGTAATCGGACAGAATTACACGGATTTGCACAGCACCCCTTCCAATTAATTAAACTTCTATGTGATCATTCCAAGGGAACGGTTGAGGAATTTCAGGAAGTGGCATATGTGTTGAAAAATTATGAAGCAATTAACCATTTGTTTCGTGTAGGTACCGGACTGGACAGTCAGATATTGGGTGACTTTGAAATAATAAGTCAATTAAAAAATAGCTTTTACCGTTCCAGAAAGCACGGCCTAACAAATCACTTTTTAGAACGGCTGGTAAATTCAATCATTCAGGCCAGTAAGCGAATTAAAAATGAAACTGAAATCTCTACGGGGGCTACCTCAGTTGCATTTGCATCTGTTCAGTATATTCTAAAAAATGTGACTAATATTTCTGATAAAAACATTCTATTGTTCGGCACAGGTAAAATAGGCAGGAATACTTGTGAAAACCTTGTAAAGCATACAAATCATTCGCATATAACCCTTATAAACCGAACAAAAGATAAGGCTGAAAGAATAGCAGGAAAGTTTAATCTTGTCGTAAAGGATCACGGTGATTTGCAAACAGAAATCCGCAAGACCGATGTCTTAATTGTGGCCACAGGTGCTAATACGCCTACCATCTCAAAAGAACTTATTTATACCAACAAACCACTTTTGATTCTGGATTTATCAATCCCTAAAAATGTGGCAGATAACGTTTTGGACTTGCCGGACGTAACTGTTTTACACCTGGATCATCTGTCGCAAATAACAGACGAGACTCTTGAACGCAGAAAACAATATATCCCTAAAGCAGAATCTATTATAGATGAAGTAAAATCAGACTTCAACCAGTGGCTGGAAACCAGAAAATTTGCCCCCGTAATTAAAGCCCTCAAAAAGAAGTTAAACTCAATTAAGGAAGAAGAACTCGATTTTCAGTCTAAAAAACTTGCTGATTTTAATTCGGAGCATGCAGATATAATATCTGAACGGATCATTCATAAGATTACTAAACAGTTTGCTAACCATCTGAAAGAATCTGAGAATGATGCGGACGAAAGTTTGCAACTTATTCAGAAAGTCTTTCAAATAGAATTAAACTCCAAATGAAGAAAGTCATTCGAATTGGTACCCGCGATAGTGAACTTGCACTATGGCAGGCGAATGACGTCAAGAAAAAACTTGACAAGATGGGATATTCCACGGAATTAATCCCTGTAAAATCTGACGGCGATCTGGACTTAGATCAACCGCTTTATTCGATGGGTATCACCGGAATTTTTACAAAAACACTGGACGCCGCATTACTTGGTAATAAAATAGATATTGCCGTGCATTCCATGAAAGATGTTCCCACCGTTTTACCCAATGGCATTATTCAGGCCGCGGTATTGAAGCGTGCCAACCACAAGGATATATTGGTTCATAAGGGCCTTGATTTTCTAAATACTGAAGGAATTGTGGCAACGGGCAGTTTAAGAAGAAAAGCTCAGTGGCTGCGTCGTTATCCGCTACATGAAGTAATTGGTTTAAGAGGAAATGTAAATACCCGGTTAAAAAAACTGGAGGATAATTCCTGGGAAGCTGCAATTTTTGCAGCTGCGGGCCTTGAACGTTTAAACAAACTTCCGGAAAACTGTACAGAACTTCACTGGATGATACCGGCACCTGCCCAGGGCGTAATGATGGTTGTAACCAAAGAAGATGACAGGTATTCTTTGGAAGCGCTCACCTCCTTAAATGACAAAAGCACGGAGATCTGTGCACAGATAGAACGTAATTTTTTAAATGAATTAGAAGGCGGATGTACCGCACCTATAGGTGCTTTGGCAACTATTGAAAATGATTTTCTGCTTTTTAAAGGTATTTTATTGTCCCTTGATGGGCAACAGGCAATAGCTGTTGATAAGAAAATTAAATTAGCAGATAGCGCCAATTTTGGTAAGTCCTGTGCGAAAGAAATATTAACCAACGGAGGAAAGGAATTGATGCAGGATATTAAAATCCGGATGAATCAATGAAAAATATCCTTTCCACAAAACTTCTTACTCCACATCAAAAGACAATTTTAAAAGAGGCCGGCATACATCTCCAGGAATACCAGGCCATAAATATTACTCCAAAAGAATTTCAATTACCTGCCGGTTTTGATAATTATATTTTTACCAGCCAAAATGCGGTTGAGGCATTTATCCGGCATTTATCAGATTTTCAGAAAAATAGGGAATCTGGAAAACCATGCTTTTGCGTAGGAGAAAAGACCAGGCTTTTATTGGAAAATAATGGCCAAAAAGTTGTAAAAATGTCCCAAAATGCCGCAGATTTAGCCCTTTTTATATCAAAATACCATAAAAATGAGTCATTTTTGTTTTTTTGTGGAAATAGAAGAAATGAAGATTTACCCGGTATTTTGACTAAAAACAAGCTGCATTTCAAAGAAATTACGGTTTACGATACAGAGTTAAACCCTCAGCATTTTTCAGAATCCTTTGATGGCGTATTGTTTTTCAGTCCTTCTGGTGTAAAGAGCTTTGCAATGTCTAATAACATAGAAAAAAGTGTGGCCTTTTGCATTGGCAATACCACGGCTAAAGAGGCAGCTTTGTATACAGAATCCATTATTGTTACAGGTACGCCAACAATAGAAAATCTTTTGAAAAAGGTAATATCACATCATAACTTGAGCTTAAAGAAATGAAAATAAAAAACGATCTGTTTTTAAGAGCATTAAAAGGTGAAACAGTTGATCGCCCACCGGTCTGGATGATGAGACAGGCTGGAAGATACCTTCCGGAATTTATGGCCATTAAGGAGAAATATGATTTCTTTACAAGGTGCCGGACACCCGAATTGGCTTCTGAAATTACCGTACAACCTATTCGGCGTTTTGGCATGGATGCAGCTATACTTTTTAGCGATATACTTGTGATACCACAGGCTATGCAAATAGAAGTACAAATGAAACCCGATTTTGGCCCCTATTTGCCCAATCCTATTCGTTCTCAAACAGATGTAGACAAGGTTTTAGTACCTGATGTTAATGAGGAGTTAGATTATGTAATGCAGGCGATTGCCGCAACCAAGGAAAAGTTGCAGGATGAGATTCCTTTAATTGGCTTTGCAGGTTCACCATGGACGATACTTTGCTACTGCGTACAAGGGCAAGGCAGCAGAACCTTTGATAAGGCCAAGGAATTTTGTTTTACACAACCTACTGCCGCTCATTATCTGTTACAGAAAATTACAGATACTACTATTTCATATTTGAAAGCCAAGGTAAAAGCGGGCGTAAATGCGGTTCAGGTGTTCGATTCCTGGGGAGGTATGCTTTCACCAAATGATTATAAAGAATATTCCTGGTACTATATCCAGCAAATCATAGATGCCCTAAAAGATGAAACCCAGGTTATTGTCTTTGGCAAAGGGTGCTGGTTTGCCCTGGGTGATATGGCAAAATCCGGTGCGGCTGCACTAGGAGTAGATTGGACATGTTCTGCAGAAAATGCCAGAACTTTGACCGGAGGTAAAATAACACTCCAGGGAAATTTTGATCCTGCCCGTTTATTATCTCCTCCTGATGTCATTAAAAGAATGGTTACCCAGATGATTGATGAATTTGGGAAGGATAAATATGTGGTGAATCTTGGACATGGTATTCTGCCCAATGTCCCTGTGGAAAATGCCAGGGCCTTTATTGATGCGGTTAAAGACTATAAAGCCTGAGGTTTATGAGGTTTTTGTGAATTGCACAGGTCTCACTTAGCCCATTAGAATTAAGCTATTAATGATAGAACTTTATATAAATAACTCATTTAAAATACAGCCCTTAACGACTTTAGACGCTCCTGCGTTATATGGTTTTTTAGCTTCTAATGAAAACGAACTTCGACGCTTTTTCCCAATTACATTAGAAAAAAACAAGACTTTAAAGGCCACTGAAAACTATATTCTGGATAAAAGTAAAGAGGTAAAACTAAAGAAGGAATATACCTTTGCCGTCAAAAACAATAATACCCCAATAGGCCTTCTTATCTTAAAGAACTTAAACTGGGAACTAAAACGTGGTGAGATAGCGTATTGCATTGATAAATCATTTCAGGGAAGAGGTTTGATTACGGAAGCTTTAAAGAAAGTCACTGCTTTTGCGTTCAATGATCTAAGCTTAAAAACCCTCGAAATTATAGTTTACAGTGAAAATAAGGCAAGTGTCAGAGTAGCCGAAAAATGCGGATATAAATGGACAAGAACATTGCTTAAAGCCTTTTCACCAGGGAATGAAGAACCTCTTGATATGGAATTATATGAAAGATCAAATGAAAAATAAGTTCTACCGCTATATAAAAGAACTTCAGGACACGATTAGCTCGAAACTTGAAGAAACAGATGGTTCCGCTAAATTTCGTGAAGATATTTGGAAACGTCCTGAAGGTGGAGGAGGCAGGACCAGAGTAATTGAAGATGGCTCCGTTTTTGAAAAGGGTGGCGTAAATATTTCTGCCGTATATGGCGAACTCCCAAAAAGCATGCAAACCTATTTTGGTGTAAAAGATGCCGATTTTTACGCATGTGGCCTGAGTTTGGTTCTCCATCCGAAAAATCCAATGGTCCCAACTGTGCATGCTAACTGGCGTTATTTTGAAATGTATGATAAAAAAGGGGGGTTGGTAGATCAATGGTTTGGTGGTGGCCTGGATCTTACGCCCTATTACTTATTTGAGGAAGATGCTAAGCACTTCCATTCAATTTGCAAAGCCTCTTGTGATGCGCATGATCCTGATTTTTATACAAGTTATAAAAAGAAATGTGATGACTATTTCTGGAATAGCCATCGCGGAGAAGCACGGGGTATAGGTGGGCTGTTCTTTGATTACTGCAAAGTAACTGACAAAATGAGTATTGAGGATTGGTATAGCTTTGTCACAACCGTTGGAGATAGTTTTCTTGAGGCATATATACCAATTGTTATAAAAAGAAAAGCTCTTAATTATACTAATAAACAAAGGGATTGGCAAGAAATTCGCAGGGGTCGTTACGTAGAATTTAATCTGGTTCATGATAAGGGTACCCTTTTTGGATTGAAGACCAATGGCCGTATAGAAAGTATTCTTATGAGCCTGCCGCCGCATGTTCAATGGAAGTATGACCATCATCCGGAAGAAGGTAGTGAAGAGGCCAGCTTAATCGAAGTATTGAAGGATCCAAAATCGTGGGTTTGATCTTTTTAGTTGTAATTTAGAAGTAAATATCCACTATGGGGCTCCAAAAATTATATCAGATAGATGCTTTTACAGATAAACTCTACTCCGGGAATCCAGCCGCTGTTTGTATTCTGGAAAACTGGATAGAGGATAGCATCATGCAAAAAATAGCCATGGAAAATAATCTTGCTGAAACCGCATTTGCTGTTAAGGAAGGTTCTCAGTATATCATAAGGTGGTTTACCCCGGAGTTGGAAGTGGATTTGTGCGGGCATGCAACCCTCGCCACTGCCTATGTTTTGTTTAACTACTATAATTTAAATGTTTCTTTTATTGAATTTTTTTCACCCAGAAGCGGTAAACTTTTAGTGGAAAAGGGTAAAAACGGATTGTTAATCCTGGATTTCCCAACAGACGAGATTAAATCGATAAAACAAATACAAGTGCTTAACGAAGCCATAGGTCAGAATCCGGTTCAGACACTGAAAGGCAAGACGGATTATCTCCTTATTTTTAATAATCAGGATGAAATAGAACAATTGAGGCCAAATTTCTTTCTGCTCAATCAGCTTGCCGCACGCGGCGTAATTGTTTCCGCTCCCGGAGATGAGGTAGATTTTGTATCGCGTTTCTTTGCTCCCCAATGTGGAGTCAATGAAGACCCTGTTACAGGTTCAGCCCACACCAGCCTTATTCCCTATTGGTCTCGGGCCCTTGGTAAATCTAAACTTGTTGCAAAACAGTTATCTAAAAGAGGAGGTGATATTTACTGTGAGTTCATGGACAATCGGGTGAAAATTGCGGGAAGGGCAGTGCCCTATTTAAAAGGCGAGATTATTATTTAGAATATATTCATTTACATTACCTTTAAGCTTAAAATAAAGTAAATGTATCCACTTCGAAGAAATAGAAGATTGCGAGCAAACAGCGCTATTCGGCATTTGGTTCGTGAAACAATTTTAACGCCCAGTGATTTTTTAGTTCCATTGTTTGTTGTTGAAGGTCATGGTATTAAGGAAGAAATTCCTTCCATGCCAAATTACTATAGGTTAAGCCTGGACAATCTCGGCAAGGAAGTGAAAGAACTATGGAACATGGGGCTTTGCGCAGTTCTGCTTTTCGTAAAAGTTCCTGATAACTTAAAGGACAATAAGGGAACAGAAGCCCTTAATGAACATGGTTTAATGCAGCGTGCAATAAATACTGTTAAGAGTGCCTGCCCGGATATGCTGGTTATGACAGATGTTGCGCTAGACCCATATTCCTCTTTCGGGCATGATGGAATAGTAGCCAATGGACAAATTCTTAATGATGAGACAAGTGAAATATTAGCGCAAATGAGTATTTCCCATGCCGAAGCAGGTGCAGATTTCGTAGCTCCAAGTGATATGATGGATGGAAGGATACAAATTATCAGAGAGGCCTTGGAGGATGAGGAATTAACAAACACGGGTATTATGTCTTATTGTGCCAAGTATGCAAGTGGATTTTATGGCCCTTTTCGCGAGGCTCTGGAATCAGCTCCTGTAAAGCAGAGTAACGTTCCTCTGGATAAGCAGACCTACCAGATGGATCCGGCTAACAGGATAGAGGCTATTAAAGAAGCCCATATGGATGTTGATGAAGGGGCAGATATTGTTATGGTAAAACCGGGAATTTGTTATCTTGATATCGTTAGAGAGATAAAAGATGAAGTGGAGGTGCCGGTTGCTGTTTATCAGGTTTCAGGAGAATATGCTATGCTGAAGGCTGCGGCAGAAAAAGGATGGCTGGACCATGATTCCGTTATGATGGAGCAATTGATCTCAATAAAGCGCGCCGGAGCAGATATCATTGCCAGTTACTTTGCAAAAGATGCTGTAAGGCTTATGGGCTAGCCATTTTTACTACACCATTCCGTCCTATGGGAAGAATTGATTTCTATTTTCATTCATTTTACACTTTAATACTATTTGGTATTTTCTCTTCCTTTTCCCATGCCCAGGATAGTGCTTCAAAAGCTTTGGATTTAGGCAACGCCGATAGCAAAAGCAACTATAGCCTTATCCCAATAGAGCAGGTTTCTAAGGAAACCAGCCAAAAAGTGGATTCAATTATTACAAATGGCATCAAGAACCATGCTTTTCCGGGAGCCCAGGTTCTGGTAGCTAAAAAAGGTGCCGTAGTCTTTCATAAGGCATTTGGTTTTTACACTTATGACAGCATTCAACCTGTTGCCTTGAATGCTATTTATGACCTGGCATCAGTGACGAAAATTACAGGTCCGTTGCTTGCTCTGATGAAACTATACGACGAAGGAAAACTTAATCTGGATGCTCCATTTAGCAATTACTGGAAACCCTGGGGGAAAATAAAAAACAAAAAAAACCTGACCCTGCGGGAAATACTGTCGCATCAGGCAGGGTTAAAGCCATATATTGTCTTTCTGAATCAAGTTCAAAAAAAAGGCCGGCTCAAGCGAAAATATATCCGCTCTGAGCCTTCGCCCGGATTTAAATCCCGGGCTTACGAGAATCTCTATGTAAAAAATAGATTTGTAAAAAAAATATATAGTGAAATTAACCGGTCCGAGGTAAGTGAAACTAAAACCTACTTATATTCCGGCCTGGCTTTTTTAATATTCCCTGAACTTATTTCTCAACTTAGCGGAGCCTCTTATGAATATTATTTGCAAAAACATTTCTATTTACCAATGGGTGCTGCGGCGCTAGGGTTTAATCCAAAAACTAAGGGGTATCCCAATGCCATTGTCCCAACCGAAGTAGATACGCTATTCAGAAAAGACCTTGTAAAAGGATGGGTACATGATGAAAATGCCGCTCTTATGGGAGGAATCTCAGGGAATGCCGGCTTGTTCGGCACGGCCAGAGACCTTCATAAAATAATGCAAATGCTGCAGAATTACGGTGTTTATGAGGGCCACAGGTATCTTTCGGAAGCTACGCTCAAAGAATTTACAAAAGTTCAATTTCCCGGGAATGACAATCGGCGAGGCCTTGGTTTTGATAAGCCCCTTTTAAATAATATGACATTACCAATTACCAGTGCATATCCCGCAGTAGCTTCAAGTGAAGAAAGCTTTGGACATTCCGGTTTTACAGGAACTTTTATATGGGCCGACCCAATAAACCAATTGGTATTTATTTTTCTTTCCAACCGGGTTTATCCCACACGAAGCAATCGAAATTTATACGAGTTAAATATTCGCCCGCAATTACATCAGTTATTTTATGATGATCAGGGGGGCAAATAATTTTTAAAAATACTAAATCATATTATTAGTATTTTAGTCCTATAATTAAACCAAATGGAATTACTTCTCTTATATGCTTTTGTCTCTATCTTTTTCTCTTTTTTGTGTTCCATTTTAGAAGCTGTTTTATTAAGTATTACCCCTACTTATATTAACTTAAAGAAAAAAGAAGGGAAGCATTATGCGCAAACTCTCGAAAATTTAAAAAAGGATGTAGACCAGCCTCTAATTGCCATCCTTACCCTGAATACAATAGCGCATACGGTTGGTGCCATACTTGTGGGGGTACAGGCTAAAGTGGCCTACCAGGAAATTTACGGGAGTACCACCCGCACCTTATTTGGATTTACTTTTACTGAAGAATTTATGGTTGGTGTCGTGTCTGCAATAATGACCATATTAATTCTTGTGCTTTCAGAAATTATACCAAAGACCATTGGCGCCACTTATTGGAAAAAACTTGCCAATTTTACCGCAAAATCCCTTAAAATAATGGTTTTAGCGCTAAAATGGACCGGCTTGCTTTGGCTACTTCAGCTTTTTACAAGACTTATCGGGAAAAAAGAGGTGTATGGCAGTGTCCTGAGTAAAGAGGATTTCACTACAATGGCCGATATAGCGCATGAAGAGGGTGTTTTTCAGGAATCCGAATCAAAAGTGATAAAAAACCTGTTGAAATTTGATGAGATTTATGCAAAGGACATCATGACTCCACGTGCAGTTATGAAAATTGCAGAAGAATCTACATCGATAAAAGAGTTTTTTGAAGAAAACCCCAAACTGCGTTTCTCAAGGATTCCTATTTATGGAGATAGCGAAGATAATATTACCGGATATGTCTTAAAAGATAATGTTTTAGAAGAAATCATAAATGAAAATGGAGATATTCCTCTTGCGAATATTAAGAGATCTCTTTTAATTACTAAAAGGGATACTCCTATACCACAACTATTTGAGACTTTAATTGCCAAAAGGGAACATATTGCGCTTGTTGTGGACGAATACGGTTCCGTTAGTGGACTGGTATCCATGGAGGATGTCATCGAAACATTATTAGGACTGGAAATAATGGACGAAAGCGACAACGTTGAAGATTTACAACTGCTGGCAAGGAAAAAGTGGGAAGACAGGGCAAAAAAAACCGGTATAATAGAATAAAAAATGGCTACTGCATATATTAGCACTCCCTTAGGCAGTGCAAAACTGGAAGGTGACGAAAATGGCCTGAATACGGTTACTGTGCTGGAGCAGGAAGAGCCGGAAAGTAAGATAATCCCTGATGTTCTGATAGATGCAGCCTATCAACTAAATGAATATTTTGAAGGAAAAAGGCGGAATTTTGACCTTTTGCTCAACCCGGAAGGAACTGAATTTCAAAAAAAGGTGTGGTCCTTATTGTGTGAAATTCCATATGGGAAAACCTTGTCTTATTTAGAGCTTTCCAGGAGACTTGGAGATGTAAAAGCTATTCGTGCGGTTGCTTCAGCCAACGGAAAAAACCCATTATGGATAATTATCCCCTGCCACAGAGTAATTGGTTCAGATGGTTCATTAACCGGATATGCCGGTGGTTTGCACCGCAAAAAATGGCTGTTAAACCACGAGAGTCCTTCCAGGCAACAATCTTTATTTTAAATCTGCAGACTAAGCGGTTTGCAAAGGAATACTTTCATAAACTTATTCCGTTTAAAATAAGTAATTCGTCGTTGTTTTATCCGTATTGGCCTTATGCTGAAAAAAAAGAGCTGTTCCCGGAGCTTAAAAAACAAACCGCATGGTCGGTTCTTGACTTTTCTAATTCTCAATAAAACGAGTTGGTGCAAATTTCAAATTAGTATTCTTCAATAACCTGCCTTTTTCAGAAATAATAAGTACTCCTCCCTCCAGCGTTTCGGCATCTACAAATTTGGCGTAGCCCATAAGGAACGTATTGCTTTTTTCATTATAATCAAAAGCCGTAAGCTCAATTTCAAGTCCAACCTCATCCTGAACTTGTTGTACAATGGAGGGCATATCAATAATTACATTTTCTTTTGTAATAAAATCGTAGGTAGCCGGGCCAAATGGAATTAAGGAAGGCTGTGCGTAAAGATTCAGGTAATAGAGTTTCTCGCTATAAATGGAGGCCACAGATTGGATAGGTCCTGCCAGGAAATACCTGTTTATTGAGAAAAGGTCTTGTTGTATTGCATCCAGGGTCTGCAAATCGTAGAGCGTTAATTCATAATCAGACGCCGAATTCCCGCTAAAAATGTACATCTCTCCTTCTTTATTTATCAAAATACTAGGGACCAGTTTTCCAAAATCAAAGGTTCTTACTATGGTATTGCTATCTGTGTCTAAAACAGCAAGTTTATAGTTGGCCTCCTGATCCAAATAGGTAACTAACAGCCGGCCATCATAATATAATGGTTCAAATACATCATTTACATTGTACTCAATTATTAAATCTGTCTCCTGCTCCGTAGTAAGGTCTATAGTCCTGATCCCATAGTTGGTAGACCCTTCGGGGCTGAAAAACCCCAGAAAAAGTTTGTTTTCAGAACTGGCTCCCCAGGTAACCGATCTTTCATTGGAAATTGTATAAAATTCATTCAGAAAGGTGCTCTCCCCGGTTCCATAATTTCTTTGTACCGCAGAAAAACTACCGGCTGCAAAGCTAAAAAAAGTAAGAACCTGAGACACCTGTCTTAAAGTGAGGTACTCCCTGTTAATATTACTTTCTTGTGTTAGGTTAAATAACTCCCCTTCATCTTGTGAACCATCATAATTATACTGAAAAACACTTTGAAAATTCTGTCCTATAACGATGTAATCCGGCATCTGTTCGTCAGAAACCATTTCGGGTCTATTGTCGTCATTTGTGCAGCTTAGAAAAAGGGTACTGACAACAAGGAGGCAGAATACCTCCAAAATCTTATAAAATTTCATGCACTTTTTTTTTAAAGATACATAATATCTTATTGTGATTGATCCAAAACAGTCTGAAGTGCTCCTTTGGAACTGTCAATTTGAAATGACGATAAATACTTCTGGGGCCTGTATTAAAGAATGTGGTTTGCGATAAAATTTTAGTTCTTGGTAGTTACCCCATTTTCCTGAGTGGGAGTAATTATTTCCAAATCTCTCTCATTGTCCGAATCGTCATTAGTGCAGGATACAGAAAAACACAGAGAAAATACAAAAGCAAGCATGTATAACTTTTTGATCAGTTTTAAATAAGATTGTGGTTTCATAGCTATAATAATTTAAAAGGCATTCGAGGGTTATTAAAACGCTTTTTCCGTTTATTTATTGAATTTTAAGATTGTAATTCGATAAACTGCAAATATCCTGCATTACCAATATGTATCTTGAATAAAACTACTTAGCAAGGAAAGCCAAAAGTTTCTGAATATTGTTCCTATCTTTAGTTTTAAAGTTCAAAAAATTAAACTCTAGCTATACTATTTGTCTATTAAGGTTGAAAATGAAACTACTTTAAAAATTGATTGGCATGTTACAGAAACTAATTCTTGAGGATATCCTTTTTTTAGATATCGAAACTGTTCCCGAAGTAGCGGAATATGAGGACTTAGATGACGATAAAAAAGAACTATGGGAACAGAAATCGCAATATCAACGCAAAGATGAATACACAGCGGAAGAATTTTATGAAAGAGCAGGTATTTGGGCTGAATTCGGTAAAATAATATGTATTTCCGTAGGATATTTTCTGATTAAAGACGGGAGTCGAAATTTCAGAGTTACTACATTTCATGGAGATGAAAAAAAGATTCTAAAAGACTTTAAAAGGCTTTTAAACGAACATTTCAGCCATCCCAAAAATCTGCTTTGCGCACATAATGGAAAAGAATTTGATTTCCCATATATAGCGCGAAGATTAATTATACATGGTATTTCGCTACCTTATAAGCTAGACCTTTTTGGGAAAAAACCCTGGGAAGTGCCTCATTTAGATACTATGGAGCTTTGGAAGTTTGGCGATTACAAGAATTATACCTCCCTAAAATTAATGGCAAATATTCTTGGGATTCCTTCTCCCAAAGGGGATATCGATGGTAGTATGGTGAGGGATGTATACTATAAGGATGGAAATATAGATCGTATTATTAAGTACTGTGAAAAGGATGTTATTACAGTGGCACAAGTATTTTTGCGACTGCGGAATGAGGGGTTATTGACTGAAGACCAAATTATTTATGTGTAGAGGTATATTATCAGCCTGTGATTTTATAAACAAAGAATACTTTTAAGTCACTCTGTCTAAATTAGGTTCCTTGTCTTTACTTATATTGTGCTATCCTAGTTTTTATAAGTGACATATAGTTATTAACTATATCCCATTGTTAGCAGCAAGCTTCAAAAAAACTTCATAAAAATGAAATCTTCTATTGGCTTTATTACCATTCTTCTAATCAGTATCGTATATTACTTTTAAAAAGCCTTCTCTATAATTACTACTTA
>Ga0209536_100005068_pt1 | contig 20601 bp, 23 predicted proteins | sample DeeMarSeWOR28_12_FD_187461 | JGI IMG/M metagenome (GOLD analysis project Ga0209536, IMG submission 187461) | Marine sediment microbial communities from White Oak River estuary, North Carolina - WOR-2-8_12 (SPAdes) (version 2) | ecosystem: Environmental > Aquatic > Marine > Intertidal zone >... | reverse complement strand
CAAAACCGCCTGGCTAAAAAAGCCATCACGCTACACTCAGATAGCTTCTTGTCTCTCAACCATAGCAAAAAGCACGGCTTTGGATACCTGCGCCTCAACATCATAAATCCGGCGCTTTGAAATGCTTTATCAATACAATAAAAAAAGAATTCGAAAAAAACGAACAGCTTTTTGTTTTTCTGGTAATAGTTCGTCAATAAATTCAGCTTCCTTTCCATTCACAGTTTCTGATGAATAGGCATGTATCAAATCTTGTGATCTATCTTTATTCTTTAGAAAAGGAAACATTTTCATAAACTCAATAGGGTATCGTGCAATTAACCTCCATAGCAAAATGAATGATCCGATTATTAGAAAAATGATTATTGAATTCCCAATCATATATGTATTGCTTGCATTACATTAGCGCCAACCTGCCGGCCTTCGAATTTTCAAACCCTCACAGACCTTTACGTAAAACCGCAAAATTTTTCCGGGCCTGCCGCGGTGAAGCTTTAGCGAAGACGGGTCAGGTGCAGCGATTTGTTATATTTTCAGAAGGCGGAGTTTACATGAATACAGCCGGTGACACATTAAATCGTTTGCTTAGAAGTTTTATTTGACGAACATTGAATTGACGTTTGCCGGAAAGTATTTCCGAAATTACTCCTTGGCTTCCAATTTCAGGTAAATCTGATTGTTTCAGATCATGTTCCTGCATGAGAGCCTTTAAAGTGTCGCTAGGGCTGCCTTCAATCTCCGGAATATTTTGAACTTCATATGATTCAATAAGACTCCCCAGAGTTTCCATTAAGGAGGCTAAGGGATGTGATTCATTTTCGTCCAATTCATCAATTAATCCATCAAGAATATGGACTTATCTGTTATATTCCTTCTGATCGTGTGGCACAGAAAAAATATTTTGAATGCCTGGCCAGATTTTGGCAATTTCTTCAAGCTGGGTATTCATTTTATTTCTCCTTCCATGTTCCCCGATCATATTCTTTATGAGTGAGAACATATCGGATATAAACCCGAGATGTGTTGTAATGGATCGCTGCAATCAAACGAGCTTTATTTCCTCCAAAAAAACTGTAATAAATAAAGCAAAAGAGAAACATTGCTTCAACAACCATACTCAAAATGATTATATAGGGCCAACCCTCCTTAAAGATAGACGGCCCACTTTTTATCCAGCCAGGTGAAAATAGCGCATATAGTCCATAATATCGTTGATAGAAAAAGAAACAGCTTTGGATGGCGCCCATATATCAGGAACAGCTCCAATTGTCGCAAAGATCAAAGCGAGAATAGTGATCGATTTGTTATTTATGATCCGTGATTTTGTCATGGCACTGAGCCCTAACGAAGGAATTGAGCTGCGGCGGGTAAGCCGCTTAATTCATATGGAATTATACCAAAATTTTCTAAATATGGAAAATATCGCAAAGCGCAAGAAACTAGCCGTCAGACTCAAATGACTTGTTGGGCGCGATCAAAATGCAAACAACCTTTGAAGACTGGAAATAACTTCAACCTGAGTTTGAGGATCAATTGCACAGAGTTTTTTTATGAGTCGTGACTTGTCAATTGTGCGAATTTGATCCAAGACGATCTGCCCTTTTTTATTTTGAAGTTTGCAAGGAACTCGGGTGGGATAGTCTTTTCCTGCTGTAGTCATCGGCGCGACGATAACAGTGCGGATATGCCGGTTCATTTCATCAGGTGATATGATTAGGCTAGGTCTTGTTTTCTTAATCTCCGAGCCAATTGTGGGATCTAAATTGATCAGAAAGACATCAAAACGTTGGACTACCACTGCCATTCAGTTTCATCCCAGGTGTGAATTAGGGTTTCTTCACCGTCGATTAGAACATCATCGTTATTTTTAGCCATTTTTCGGAATGCGTCATCCCATCCAATTCTCGGATGTGAAACAGGCCGAATGACGATCTGGTTGTTTTCAACTTCGATATCAACATCTTCGTTGATTTTCAGCTGCTCGAGGAGAGGTTTCGGAATTCGTATTCCTTGGGAATTACCGATTTTTACGATGCGTGCTCTCATGAGAGGTCTCCTTAATACAAATTGTGCCCACATTGTAATTACATTGGCGCTAACTGTCAAGGGAAATATGTAAGATCGACGCGCTGCTGGGGTTGCCCAACGGGCCGCGAGATGAGCGGAAGGTTCTGCACATCATGCGGTGCGCAAGCGGCGTGGTTATGCGGTGACTGAGTCCAATGCAGATTTCTTAAGCCCCTTTTCCTTCAGAAGACAATAATTGGCAAACGCCTCGTATCCTTCCTTGGAAAGATATTTTTCGCCTACCTCTTTCAATGCTTCAAAATTATTTTGATTCCAGTAATACATGATTTAGATCTAATGCAGAAGTCACCAGCCGGTGTGGAGCGCAGCGAAAAACCGGTCTGGTGCACTGACAGGTTGGCCATTCATTTACTTCTTGGGGAAATACTTCACATCGCCTATATTCTTAAAATCTGAATCTTGAGTCCAGATTGTAGCGTCAAATTCTTTTGCTGTTGCGAGAATAATACTATCAGCCATTGGAAGATTATGCTCCAAACTCAGTTTTGAGGCAGCAATCGCCAGTAAAGCTGTTAGGTCCACAACCGTTCCTTTTCGCATAGCAACGGCTGCTTGTAACGCTTCATTCTCACTGGACTCTCGAAGAACTACCTTGAAGACCTCATATATCGTTACCGTTGGAACAACAAGCGAAGCCGTGTCATTCAAAGGGCTCAAGAAATGTTTGGCATTCGGCTCATCCGCAAAATATGAAAGCCAACCTGAAGAATCGACAATATTCATATTCTATCTTCCTCTCGTTCGAACTCAGTATTTATGCCTTTCAAAAAACCGCGGAGCTCTTTAATATCTCGTTCTGGAATAAGTTCGATCCGTCCATCATATTCTATAACCTGCATTTTTTGACCAGGGCGAAGATTTAATGACTCCCTGACTGCCTTTGGTATAACGACTTGAAATTTTGGAGATACGGTTACAGTTTGCATGTCAAAACCTCTATCGATATTATTTCGTATTACAATACCATGATCGATTGAGATTGTCAATTTTATTAATGGCTAATTCCAGCCGATCGCCGGCATTTAACGTCACTTTATCACCTTTATCCGGCAGGCCAAAGGTAATGGAGCCCTGTAAAACTTAGATGACTTTGTGGTAGGAATGGGTGTGGGCGCCGTATACATCTCCGAGTCGGTTGGACCACTGATAGGCATGCAGACCTTCATCGGCTAATATTTTTTTGATTTTTGATTCGTCGGATTGATTGTCTTTTGGCCATCGTTTGACGACGACGTCATTTGGGTTCATGATTTTCTCTCCATTATTTTTGTTTACCGCCCGCTTCCTTCGGTCGCTTGAGCACGCAGAGAACATAGAGAATTTATTATCTGACACCGGCGCGGGCCATGCGGCGGACGACGAGATGATGGAAGGGGCGGATGGTGTTAAAGTAAACCGGGCCGGTCCAGTGTTTGTAATGGACAATGGTGATCACGTGAAATCGCCTTAAGCTGTCATTGACGGGCTCGACGACGACTCCGAAATACGCTCGCAAATGTTTATCTTGCGGTGTTTCTGCGATCCAATATTCTTCTTCCTTGGCATGCCGAAGGATAAAAAATGTGACATTCTTTCCCGGGGTCATGGGTATGTCTTCGGGAAGTAATTTGGGCAGTCCATCCGGCATAGCGGGCTGTCTCATCCCGAGAATTCTAACAAATACGGCGCGCACGTGATAAAGAGATATAATCCACCACGGATAATAGGACAGCATGGATGCGATAAACTGACGCAAAGTCACATTGCCCTCGACAACTTTTACATCGGTATGATCTGCGCCGTCTATAAGTGACGTTATTTCCGGAAGTGACGTTATTTCCGGATATTGCTTTACGTAATTCATAGTCCTTTTTTTCCGTAACTGTTTTGATGTCCCAAATGGATTCAGAGGCCGCTGTGATTGAGAATATGAACAGGCCGATGACGACAATGAAAGTAAAAATCCAATATTTCATATTTAAAGAAGTGCAGGCTTTGAAAGAAAGCGCTTTAAATAGGACAAGCGTGACCCGTGGGAAAGGCGACAAGTAATGAAGGGGTCCTAAAAATGCAACCCCCTCATTGCGGTTTTAGGAATGATATCGGAAATCGAACCCGTTTATTCCGGAAATTCTAGCATAACCTTTTCTTTACCTTTTTTGGTTTTCAATTTTACCTTGAGCTCGATGCTGTCCTGACGAATACCCAAGGCCAGGGGCATTTTGCCTTTACCTTCTTCAATATGGGTGATTGCTCTTACAGCTTCTATGATTTTTCCGCCAACTTCCGAACCCGGTGAAGGCAGCTCGGATTCGCGATATTTTGCGGTCACGGTGAATTTACCATCCGATGATCTGGTGATCGTGACCTCACTGGCATTGTCGTTGACACCATGCAGAGCGGCTAGAGCTAACCATTTTAAGGCAGCCTCGTCTTTATCTTGGTCGTTTTTTACCACGGACATCTCTTTGAGCGGATCGTTGGTGGCATAGCAATCGCATAATTCCTGAACCTTAAGGTGCAGATTTCGCTTTTCTTTCATAGGGTTGCCTCCTTTTTTGGGAACCGTAGCATACGATTCAATCGCAATGGTTATACAGGAAGACATAAATCATTGCGCATACATACACAGCGTTGTGCATGTTTAACCCTATACGGTAGTTTCAAAATCATGGATTCAAAAGGCGAATGCGCAATTTATTATGGCGCTGTAATTAATTGCTAACTTATGCACTTTTCGAGAAAATGCAAGATTGCCCCCCTTGGTTTACACATTATATGAAAAACATTGCTATTGCTCGATACTCAGCAGTTCTACATCAAAAATGAGCATTTCATTCGGACCAATCACTCGACCGGCACCGCGAGTGCCGTAGCCAAGCTTAGCGGGAATATAGAGGCGATATTTGCTTCCAACGCTCATCAACTGTAACGCTTCGGTCCAACCCGCAATTACACTGCCTACCCGAAACGTTGCAGGTTGCCCGCGCTTGAATGAGCTGTCGAACTCGGTGCCATCCAACAGGGTGCCGCGATAATGAACTTTCACGGTGTCATCCTGCTTGGGATTGGGGCCGTCACCTTTTTTTAACACCTCGTATTGCAAGCCGCTTTCGGTGGTAACAACCCCTTGCTTTTGCTTATTGTCGGCGAGAAAAGCGTTTTCGACTTTTCGATTTTTTTCAGAGATCTCCGCAATTTTTTCCGCACGGCTTTCTTGAACCTGCCGTGAGAATTCCTTTTTGATTTCATTTGATTCTGCCGGATCAATAAGGGCTTTGCGGTTTTCAAGGCTGTCTTTGATACCTTGTATGAAAAGCTCAAGTTTAATTTCCGTCGGTGATTCCTTAAAACTTTCGCCGATCTCCTGGCCCAGCACATAACTGATTTTATCGGCAAAGCTTTTAAGTTCTACATTCGAATCCCTTTTTTGATCGGTAGCCAATGATAAAAATGGCAGTGTGAGTACCAGCCCGATTAAGACAACCACAATGCGTTTCATTAATTTCTCCTTTTGAATGTTCTAATAGATAGGTTTTGCGGTAGTTTACTTGAGTCCCATGTTCAAACGATATATCCAGTTTATCAAAAATAAAACAGAAACGAAACCCATTACCCATCTTATCTTCAGGTGGCTGAAGCCTAATGCGAATCCCCGTGTAATTCTTACGCCAAAAATGAGTGCGCCAGCATGCCAGACAAACACCAAGGCAATGATTCCGTACAATAAGGCGCTGAGCGGGTAATTATAGAGTGCAAAGCTCCAGTCGCCGGCCGAAATGGCCCAGAATGAACGTGTAAAACCGCAGAAAGGACATGGATAACCCGTAATCCGCAACAGGGTGCACGGCAGCAGAGGCAATAGATGGAGCGGAACCAGCCAGGAGAGCAGCAGTGAGATGCCCGTCACCAAGGCGACGGGCATATGATTGACAACGACATCCCCATAGGCTTGCGGACGGGTCCAGGAAAACCACCGGGAAGTTGCTTTTTGACCTGACATCGAGTTTATTGTATAGGTTTCGAACTGTTCTATATCGTTGACGTTCATTATGTAGGCAAAGTTTATTCCGGCTGAATCGGTCGCTCGCTTGATGGTGTATCTTCAGTTGGGGGCACATCGGGAATATCCGGTACGCGAACCCCGTTGAATACCTCACGATAGGCGACGGCCAAGATGCAGACCTGAATCGGGATGGTGAAAATAATGCCGATTCCGCAGGCAATGGCCCCGACGCTGCCGATGATTGCCGCCACAACGGCAAATGCCAAAAACAACCAGAAATTGCTTTTGACGGTGTTGATACTTTTCAGGGAGGCGGGCCAGAAATCCATCTTTTTGTCCACAATTAAAAACAACCCGAACATCAAAAACGCTTGAGCCCCATATATGATAAAAAGGGCAGCCAGTTGACCGATGCAGGGTATCAATCCCACGATGAGTGAGGCCAGCAGGATGGCAACGCCCCACCCCATAACAAATAGGAAGGAATTGAGAAAATAATCAAAGCCTCTGAAGACAGATCCGCCTGAGAGTTCGGGGTCCTTTTTATCCATGATCTCCAGTGTGATCAGAACCAGCCCGGCCATCAGCGGGCCGGCCAGAATTCCGACGGTCACCGAACCAAGTACGACCGCAATCAGCGATGCCAGTACCAATGGGCCAAAATTAGCTTTATAAAGGTTAAATCCATTTTCAATCCATTCACCGAATTTGACCTCCGTTTTTTCCATCTCTTCCCCCTTTTGTTATCGGTTGTGTAATTTCCGGCGGCAGTATATCCGGTCAGCTTACAGCCGTCAAGCCATCGGAAAATTTAACTGGAATCATTAGGCTGCATGCTCCGGGCGAGGGGCTTCACTGTTCATTTTGGCCTGAAAGCGCTTTCAGTCCTACGGTGTTGATCAACCGGTTAATATCAGTCGTCTTGAGATTCATGCCGCCCTCAGATATCGGTAAAAGAATGATCCTTTTGCCTTGGATCGCCTCCGCGATTCTCAATTTTACCAGCGCTTCACCCCCTGATCCGGTCATGGCATTGTTCATTTCTTGAATTCCCTTTGCGGTAGCGATTGCCTCTGTCTTGATGGCCTGTGCAATGAGTTCTTGCTGTTCAAAATACACATCAGCTTCGATTTTTGCTTTGCGGTATTGGCCGTCGGCATCGGCGATCATCTTGTTGACTTCGCCCTTGGCTTCTTCAAGTTTGCGCTTGTATTCTTCTAAAGCCGCACGCTGTGCGGATTTGTTTTTCTCGACGCGTTGATCGGCGACTTTTTTGTCTTCGATGGCCTTCTGGTATTCCGGGTTAAAGCGATAGTCTTTGGTGAGAACTTTTTCCACAACAATGCCCATGGGTCCGAGTATATCCTGGAGTATTTTTTTGGCCCTTTGAGATTGTAGCTCACGTCGATCGGCAACATAGAATTCTTCGGTTTTTAATTCACCGAAAACATCCCGGGGTTTGCTGCGGGCGATCGTTCGCACGATCTTTTCCCGCAGCGTGCGGTTGTCAGTGGCGACAAACTGCAAAATATACGGCGCTTGCTGCGGATTAATTCGATAGGCGATAATCACATCCAGACTGATGTCGTTTCCATCGATGGTCTTAAAAAGCAAATCGTCCCTGGTCCGCCGGTCACCTCTTGTATGCTCAAAGGTCATCTCGAGATTCTGAAGCTTCGTATCAAACATATGCCAATCATTGATAAACGGCAGAAAGAAATAGGTTGATCCGGGCGCATAGACCTTTTCTTCAACTCCCTTTTTGCCGAAAATAGCAAACTTCACTGTGCGCACGCCGACTTCGGTTTCACCGGTGGTATGCGGGACGCAACTGATCAGATTCAGAAATACGGCGACCACCATAATAAAAAAAGCAAGATGCTTCATTTTGCACCTCCTGTTCGTACGTCAAATAATTTCAGAGCATTGTCCAGATCCAGCGGGTTTACCCCGGCGGGGCCATCGCTGGGCAAGACAATAAGCTCAAGTCCTTTATACGCGTCCGCCATTTTAAGGCCGACCATTCGTTCGGCGCCCAGGCCTTTTAAGGCATCATTTTTAAGACGCACCTTCTCTGCCTCAGCAAGCTGTACCAGCAGATCCGCTTCGGCTTTTTTCTTCCTTGCATATAAATCTCTTTCAGCTATTTTGCGGGTCACATAGGCTTTACCCTTTTCCATCTCAACCGCTGCGACGACTTTACCTTCCTGCTCGATTTTTTTAAGCTTGGCCTCTTCGATGGCTGCTCGTGCCTCGGCCTGGTTTTTAAACACCAGTTGATCTTTGAGCTTCTTTTCTTCTATATTTTTTTGTATTTCCTTGCTGTATATGAAATACCGGGTCGTACGTACCGATTTAAGTCCTTTCCAGGTTTTGCGGATTTGCGGAAATTTGAGTTTCATGGCTGCGGCTATAGCCAGAAATACCTCACGGCCGAAAAATGCTAAAAAAAGATATGAGGGCGGAACATGGATGAGCAGCAAAAGGGATATTGCCCCTAAAAATATCACTCGTTTAGTTGTTTGCAGTTTAGCCACGACATCATGTTTGCCGTATCCGTGGAGAACCGACAGTTTGAGCGCGTTTAGACTGCGCAGCGGCAAAATAGCACCGATAATCAGGTATGCCGCTGCTTTTTCGCTAATTTGGGTATGGGCGGCATCGTATCCTGCGGAGAGAAACAATAGGGTTGACAATAAAAGGCTTAGGCTCAGGGATGCTTGGCGTGCATGGGATAAGGTTTCCAATTGGGCATCCGCAAGGTCAGCGGTTTTTGCAATTTCGTGTTCGGCATACCGTGGTATTCCGAACTCGGAAATGTAGCCTAGGATGAAAAGCAGCGATAAAAGATAAGCATAGACGCCGAGTCCTTGTTGATCATAAATGCGTTCAACCAGCACCATGACAACAAGATTTATGGTCAGCTCAACGGTGCCCTCGCTGACAGTTAGAAAATAATCTCTGAGCTTATTGACAAATCTCGAGCCGTCACTCGTAAGTGCCTGTAAATTAAACATGTAAAATTACTTGTCTGCTAAAACCAGTTCGAATTTTTGCTCTTTGATGTGTTGTCCCCATTGATCGACTTCATGTTCTTCGCACAGACGGAAATTTTGTTGCTCATAAAGAAAACGTGCTGAATCCAGGCCTTCAAAGGTCCACAAATATACTTTGGGGTAGCGCTTATGTCTGCAAAATTCGCAAGCGCGTAAGATGAGCGCTTTGCCGATTCCCAATCCCTGAAATACCGGCACCACGATAAACCAGCGCAGGCGTGCGCCTTCGGTTTCTGCATGGCGGCCATCGATTGCCACCGAGCCGGCAAACATGTCGTTTCGTCTGGCCACCCACAGGCCGTCTCTGTTTGCGTCAAATTCTATCAGAAAATCTGAAAGTTCGCTTCCCACCTGGGTCTCAAACGAGATATCAAACCCCCAATGCGCGTTATAATACACCGCGTGGACCTCGGTGATTTTACCAATGAGCCCCGGGTAATAGCCGCAATATTCCGTATCTTTCAAGGTAGACCCTCCACCGAGTGAACCCGTCCGCCTCGCTTGCTCGGCTAAAAGGCGTGCCGGAAATTCGAAAAAATATAAAAATTATAAATCCGATTTTTTGTTAAAAGCCTATTAGACTCCGCCTAGGGAGCCTTCGGTACCGGATGTTGCCGACGTTTGAAGGTATCCAGCCACTGACCGGCGCCCACAAGGGTTATCACGGCATCATCGATCGCTCCCAGGATGGGGATACTATCCGGAAAGATATCGATTGGTGAAATGAGCCAGATTAACACAATTGCGGTTAAAAGAATTTTACGAATCCACATGGCAATTTCGTCGAATATAGAATCGATTTTGAAAATCGCCGGGTAGGGAACCAGGAAAAATCCTCTCTCGTCCCCGTGCAATTCAAGTACGCGGTGTTCTCGGACCAGGCGGTGTGAAATCGACTGCGCAATGCCTCTGATCGCCAGCGGTTCCAGCTCGAATTGTTTGGAATACTCCCGCTGAACCACGGCAAAAACCCCGTCCTCCGAGATATAACCGTCTTCGGTAGCCCGTTTGGATATGCGTAAACTGCATTTTAATTCCAGGCGATCGTCCACGGTGCGCAGCCGGGTTAAAATATTTTGCTCTCCGACCAGATCGCCGTATCTACTGTATTGTAAACCTATGCCTGCCAGCAAAGCCAGAAATCCAATGCCGAATGTCAGCGATGGCCTGGGGTCATGGGAAAGGGTTTGCATTGAAGGTATCAGAAAGGCTACCACGATTAAAGCGAATCTCCGATTGGCTTTTTGTTGGGTAAACGCCATTGCGGTAAAAAGGATGAGAATCAAAATTCCCGGATTTCGGAAAACATCCTGAATCCAATCCGGAACAATATTGCCGACGCCGATCGCATCGGTTACACTCAGCGCATAGTCTTTGATTTTTCCCAGAAAACCATAAGATGTCTCGGGGGACGCCGGCAGGCCGGCGATTCTGCCAATCAACAATGCGACCGGTAACATCAGCAGGCAGTGCAGGATTAGATTTATCCCATTGGGGCGCCCCAGCAGATAGCTTTCCCAACAGAAGCCCGCCACAATCAAAATGGCTAAAATCCCGACAAATATGCCCTGGTTGTATGTAAATTGTTTGTCGCCATACCAGGGATCTTGCCCCATCAACGCGATGGCTGCAATATAACATACGGCGACAAAAATCCATTTCGGATCCCCAATGTTGATCACTCCGGCGCTCAATATGTTTTTAGGCTGGGGTAATTTTTTCGCTTCGCTTGGATGGGCAGTATGTGCGTTCATTGTCTCTGAGTATATTTGATTTCTTTTTTTAGTGCTTTGAGATCTTGCTCAAGGGTTTTACGTCTGAATTTGGTGCCCTGAATGACTTGTTGCCCTTCAAACCACCACCAACGATCGAGGATATGGGTATAGATATCAATTTTTAGCGCTTTGGCTTCTTTTATGTCGGCCAGTTCCGCTCTGTCGCAGATATCCAGAGCTTTATCGCGAAAGACGACATCCGGATGATTGTCTTCCCGGTAGCCACCGAGCTTCCAGATCAACACATATAATTTGGCCTGTTCCAGGCGCAGTTTCTGATAGAGTTCGAGGAGGACACTCGCTTTTTCTTTGGCCTCCGGATGTTGACGTTGTGCGTTGAGCGCATTGCAGGCATTTTCAACCTGTTGAATTACCGATTCGGCCTCCTGACGATAGGCCTGTTTTATTTCCGCGGTGAATGCTCGAAGTCGGTTGGTTGCCGAAAGAAACGCTTGCACATAAAAGTAATTGGCAAACGGGTCTTCCGGAAGAATCTGAAGGTATGCCTGGCTTGCTGTTTTTAAGGTATGAACTCTGCCCGCAGCCGACAACAATTCCCAATAGCGGTAATGCACTTTTTTCCAGCGCTCCCAGTTTTTCTTCGGCACGACTTCAAGTGCTGATTCGGCGACGCGAATGGCATCGCTGAGTTTGCCCTCCCCGAAGTAAAGCCGATCGATTTCAAGAAGGACATTGAACCATGGCTCATTGCGTTTGTTGATATGTGCCAAATTGTCTTCAGTGATCGGTCCCCCAATGGTCATGGTGCCGAGATCTTGGGTGCGGGGTTTGAAAAATCGTTCGGTCGGAAAGAGAAAGATAACCAGCACTGCTGCAACAACGGTGAGCAGGATTAAACGCAACCTATCCGGAAAGGTGGTTTCGGATGGCTGCAGCGCCAGTGCAATTGCCAACGGATCATATCCTTCCTCTTGGGCGATGGGTATGCGTTCATCCGCCTCAAGGGTTTCAGATTTCGGCAAATAGCCGACCATCGTCCGGGGATCCGAGCTTTGCTGAATTTGGACAGCTGACGGCTCGCCCTTAGCCGGTACCTGGGAGTTATGTTGGTCCGAATTCATTTCATGTAATATTGATGAACAAGATCCTTCACTTATTTGAACCGTCAGGTAGGATGGTATTTTCATCAATGACGGCTGTTATAAGCTGATCTTCCATCAGGGCTGCATCTTCTAAATTCGCTCCACTCAAATTGGTTCCCGAAAGATCCGCTCCGCGCAAATCAGCCCGCCTCATGTCCGCGCCCTTGAGGTAGGTGCGAAATAAATTAGCCTCTTTTAAATTGACGCCAACCAGATTCGCGCGACTGAGGTTGGCCATAATTAAATTCGTCTGAGTTAAATCGGCATTGCTCAGATTCGCCTGGCTCAGATTGGCCTCTCTCAGATCAGCTCCCGACAGGTTGACGTTCATCAGGTAAGCGCCCTTAAGATAGGTTCGGAACAAATTGGCATCCTTCAGATTACTGCCGTTTAATTTGGCTTGTCCAAGATTGGCCATAATCAAATTGGCCTGCTTCAAATCTGCATTGCTCAAATCGGCTTGGCTGAGATTTACTTCTCGCATATCGGCGTCTTGAAGATCGGCCAGGCTCAGATCGGCGCCGATTAAATCCGCTTCTCTCAGATCGGCCATGTTTAATGAAGCTTTGGTGAGCTTGGAATTGCTGAGATCGGCCCTGCGCAGATCTTTGCCCTCCAGCTTAGCCTCACGCAAATTGGCCTCACTCAAGTTGGCACGGGCGCCCTCTTTCTGTCTGGAACTAAACCACAGCTGATGCGCGTCTAAAATTTTATTCAGTTTTCGGTTGGAGACCTTTTTCCAAAAGAATAAGTTCATATACTGATCTCAAAGAATAGAGACGCTTTGAAAAAGTAAAATCTGCTCTGCTTTTTCGTGGATCTGCGAAGCACTTCACTTTCTGAAACCGGATGCGAAGTCCCGCCTATATTTGGCGGAGCCTTCAATCACGATCTGAGGTTTGAAATCAGTTTGGCAAAGAGACGCAAAACCCACTGAATTCTAACATATAATTTATCAGAGTGAAAGATTAGAGCATCTTTTTTCGCATTTCCACTATGCGCCCAGTGAAGAGATTTCTCTATTACGTATTTTCGATTTTGTTTCTTGGCAAAATATCACCGATATGAAAGGGAAACAAACCCTCCGGACGGTCCTTGAAGTAGAGCTTCAATGTCTCCTCTATTACCGTAAAGGCAATATTATGCCACGGTATTTCTTTTTCAGTAAAAAGTCGGACTTCATTGCTTTCGCTTCCCGGTCTGAATTTGCCATCGATTAAATGCGCTCTGAACATTAAATAAACCTGGTTGACATAGCAAATATTAAACAGCGCGTAAGGCGTTAAAATTTCAACGTTGGCGTATGCCTCTTCATAAGCCTCACGTGCTGCCCCGGCGGAGACCGTCTCCCCGTTTTCGAGGTAGCCGGCCGGCAGCGTCCATTTATCGGAACACGGCTCAATCGAGCGACGGCACAGCAGGATTTTATCCTCGAATTCCGGAATGCAGCCGACCACCAGCTTCGGGTTTTCGTAATGAATGGTTCCACAGGCGTCACACAAAAAACGCGGTCTATCATCACCCGGTGGTACACAGAACTTTAGTGTATTCGCACAGTTGCTGCAGTAGTTCATCCTTGCTCCTTAGAAATGATTTCGAAAGTCCATCTTTTAACTGAAAGGCACTTTAATGTTCCGCATTTTCTCCTCTCTCGCTCAGCGAGACGGGGTTTCATATCTGATTTAAATCACAATTCTACTGTAGGTCCAGCATCAGATAATCGGCATCGTTTTTAGTAACGGTTTCGGCTTCCAGGCGTCCCGACACTTCCGGTAAAATCACCGCGTAAGGCAGCTGTGAGCGGTCGCGTATTTGACGCGGAATGGCTGCCTTTTGGGCATGACCGGTGCCGGTTAAAATAACTACAACGGCGTCCGGATTGGCTTTCAAATAATTCAGCGCATTGATGGCCATCACATTGTCCCAAACCAACTGGGCTTCGCAAAAATAGGTAAAGTTCAGATTGCCATGGGAATGGGCGCCGTAGGCTTTTCGGATGTAATCCATGTATTCTTTGTCAACCCTGCAGGCAACATCCGCAAGCTTGCCCTTTTTTTCTTCGGAAAGTGACTGGAATCCATGACGCGACACCTGCCGGGTGATATCCCGGGCAACATTGAGCCCGATCATCGGAATCTTTTTTTCTCTGGCATATCTAAAGATCATACTATAGGCCGGCCAGGGAAAATTCCAATTGTCGTAGTATATTTTTTGAAATTCGTTTTCTTGCATATCACCTGAAACCCAGCGGTTCAATGCTTGCTGGCTGTCACTTCTAAACATCTCAAGGCCGATAGCTACATTCATACCGGATTCGTGCAGGGCCTGGATAACGTTTAGCTGGGCCGTATGATGGCTTTGCGTGCTGTGATGTTCACCCACCAAAATTATCCGGTTTTTCTTGAGTTCCGGAATCACCTCGGACATAGAGGTTTTCTTTTCCTGGTTCAGGTCGAACATGGGTTGGTCTAAATACGCTTGTTTTGCCAAACAGCTGGTGGAAAGAATTAATGTGATCACAACAGCGATTATCTTTTTCATAAGCGCTAAACTCCCTTACATGTTGGTGGCATTGATCCAATTGTTTCAGTCATCCTTTAAATGTTGATTTTGCGCACAGTCGGCCAAATTTTTGTGCGCATGGTTTGCGGCCCTGCTTCCTAATCTGTTTTTTGATTCCATTGATATACCAGAGGTGATTCGTTTATTTGCCAAAATCCTTTATCCTGATTGTTTCCGTTTTGAAATGCAAGATAGCTGTATTTCCCATAATGGGTAATTTTGCGAGCAACCCTCTCGGCATGGTCTGAAGAAAGCGGCCAAAACAACGCCGCGACCCGATCGTCGACATAAGGATGAGTAAAAACTCCGAAAAAAACATCCGAAGTCCCATCGTACGACTTTTGATTCAAAGCAAATGCCTGATCATGAAGGACGAGCTCATTCGGCATACGGCGCAGAAGCTCTTTTTTCTTCGGATTACCAATCATTAGAATGTCATTTTCGTGCAGCTGCGTTTGACTGATGTTGCTTTCGGAGACAATTTCGTACGTTTTTAGGCCCAGGGAAAGGGCCAGAATTTCAGCCGCCTCCCTGAGTGCCGGTTCTATATTATCGGACAAAACAAATAACACGGATGCCGAGCTTTTCAGAGCGTTTATCGAAGGCGGTATTTCCGAGTCGAAAAGCCGCCTCATCATATCAACATCCGGATCCAGAATAAGCTTTCGGGGCGGATTTTCGCAGCCCACCATAAACGGTGTCGACTGGTCCGCGGTTATGTTTAGGTTTTTGAATATCTTTTGGTTGCGGCTCTCCAGCATCAGCTTAAGTTTAAATCGGTAATAGGGTCTTTGCTGAAGGATACGACCCTTAATTCTCCATCTTCCGTCCGAATGTTCGGTGCTAACACCATCCAAATAAAAACGCGGCGCGCCTTTGCGATGAACCCACTGGTCAAAAAATGTCTGCAGCGAGCGATTCGAACGTTTCTCGAATGCCTGTTGCAGATTTGTCCAAGCTGTTGGTTGGAAAAGCCGCTGGCGGTATATATGCCGAAGGGCTCCCCAGAAAGCATTCTCGCCCAGCAATTGTCGGAGCATATGAAATACCATGAGCCCTTTGTCGTAACCGATGGTTTTGGTGACGGGGTCATGGCGACTGATAAAGCGGTTTAAGGCAAAATCGTTTTGTGGTTTGACCAAGGCGGCATAGTTGCGCAGTGCTTGCAGCCGGTAGTTTCGGGCTGCCGATTCGGATTTTTTTTCTTTATAAAAATAATCCGCCACGTAGGTTGTCAAGGCCTCGCTCCAGTTGCCGCTTTCATAATCCACATATACGCCGTTACCCCACCAGCAATGAGCGATTTCATGGCCTAGGCTGGTATAAATGATAAACGGAAGCCGCAACACTGCGCTTCCCAAAAGCGTATAAGAGGGAAAACCATAACCGGTGGGGAAAAAGTTTTCGACCACCGCAAATTTTTTAAACGGATACGGTCCGAAAAGATCCGAATACAAGGACAGGTAATTTGCCGTAGCTTCCAAGTAGGCGTCAGACAGTTGCCGGTCCGCTGACAGGAAATAAGTGGCTGCCGTTACTGCCCCCACTTTTTTTTCGCGCACCACATAGGGTGCTGCGGAAATCGATAAGCCTTCTACCGGATAATCGACTTTCCATCTGGAAACCGTTTTTCCATCCTCAGTTTGGTGGCCCATGGACTGACCTGCCGTCACGGCAATCATCCCCGCCGGTGCGCGAACGTTGAGGCTGTAAATGGCTTGGCCTTCACTCAGCTCAGGATACCAGCAGGATCCGGCCAAAAGAAAGCTTCCTTTTTCGGATATGGTGGCGCTGACACCGAATCCGGGATTGTCCGTGTTCAGCGGCCGTATCGGAACAGGATCATCAAAGATGCCGGAATAACGAATGGTGACCCGGACTGACCTCTGTCGCTCTTTTGAGCGGAGAGGCACTTGCAGCCACGCATGTTGTCTTATAAATTTTCGTTTTTTACCACCGACCTCGATGGCAATTTGATCGATCTTTTCAGACAGCCTAAAGGTGAGCATGTCGTTCCCATCTGCTTGTATTATTATTCGATCGATGCCAATTAATTTTTTTTCGCCCGGAAATAGCTCCACCTCGAGATGATGCTCAACACGCAGCCCGGCATCCGCCGAGGCAAAACCGCACACCCATATCATCGAGATGCAAAAATAAATTATGCAAGTTATCGAAAAACGCAATGTATTCATCATTCTCAATATCGCTGACTGTATCATAAATGTTATCAATTTAAGTATTTTCGCAGGTATGTCAAAAGGTGACTTCGTTTATGCATGCTGTTTAGTGATTGATTAAATCGACCTTATCGAAATTACACTAAACACCAAAGCAACCCAGTGGCAGAATACAGTTTGCAAATTTTTGAATTGAGAAAATAAGGGGCTTGTACAATTTGTTCTTTTGATATTTAGTGCCAACTTGGTTATCAATAAGTCTCCAGTTTTTCATAAAACAACGACCGCATGCCGGAATCCAGAGACCAGAATTAAGTTTCAATACCCAAAGGAGCACTTATGGAATTCAAATTTTGTCCCTACTGCGGGCATCCTTTAGAAAACAAGCATTTTGATGCCAGGAAACGATTGTATTGTGAACAATGCCAGCAGTTTCAGTTCCGTCATCCAACGGTAGGCGTGGCCGTTGTAATGGTTGAAAAGAACGAACTGCTGTTGGTTAAACGTTTGGGATCATATGAAGGCATGTGGTGTATTCCCTGCGGTCATGTAGAGTACGGGGAAGAGGTCCGATCCGCAGCACAGCGCGAATTTAAGGAGGAAACCGGAATGGATGTGACTGTTGGACCGGTTTTTGCGGCTTACTCCAATTTCCACGATTTAGAAAAGCAAACCGTGGGCATATGGTTCTGGGGAATACGAAGCGGTGGGCGGCTTCAGGCTAGCTCCGATGCCAGCGAAGTTCGGTTTTTTCCGCTGGACGCCTTGCCGCAGGCGATGGCCTTTCCAACCGATCTTTTGGTCTGTGAAAAGCTCCGGCGCTGCCTGGCATCCGATGATATTGTCTTCTGGTTGGAATCCTGCCTTGCACAGGATTAATTTAATGATTACTCTCAACCCTAGCATGAAACTATTGCGCCATGGAGGTTTAATGGCAAAAAATACCAAGCAAATCGAAGGTCAATATGTCAGAAAGGAAACATTTTATCTGATTTCCCTGCTGGCGTTGGCTGTGGGTTTTTTTGGCGGTGTGATGTTTGGCGTGTTTAAATCGGATTCGCGTATTCCAGATCAACCCCCGCCAACCGTTGGTCCGGCTACATCGGATCTGTCAAACATGATCGCGACCCTTGAAAAAGAAGTGGCGTCGAGCCCCAACAATGTCAATGCCTGGATCGCGCTGGGCAACAACTATTTTGACACCAATCAATACGAAAAGTCCATCCATGCCTATCGCAGAGCCCTGGAGCTACAGCCGGAAAATGCCAATGTCTGGACGGACATGGGTGTCATGTATCGCCGCTCGGGCAACCCCCAGGAGGCGATTAGAGCGTTTGACCAAGCGATAGAGGTGGATCCCAAGCACGAAGTTTCCCGGTTCAATAAAGGGATTGTGCTGTTGCACGATTTAAGGGATGAACAAGGTGCAATCCGGGCCTGGGAGGACTTGATGAAGGTAAACCCGTTTGCCATGGCGCCCAACGGGCAATCTGTTGATCAGATGGTAACCCAGATGAAGAAGCAGCAGAAGCAGCAGGTTGGCGACAAGTAGTATAGTCATGCGCTATCGTCTTAAATCATCCGAATTGTTTAATTGTTTGGAAAGCGTTTTCCGTAAATTTCTTCGATATCTGACCTATCGAAGTGGTAAGCCGTGCTGCAATTATGACAGCGCATTTCCAGTGGGAAAGGTCCGTTATTTCGGATATCTTTGAGCTCGTTGATCGGCAGCAGTGTCAGGTAACTGCGCAGCCTCTCTTTGTTGCAATGACACATAAATTCAATGCGTCGATTGGCCAAAAACCGGGGCGAATGCTGTTGAAATACATCTCGCACGAGAGACTCAGGGTCTTTGTCTTCGGTAAATACTTCTCCTAACGACGGCAAATTATTTACTCGATCTTCCAAATCCAGGGTTAGCTCGTCGTGGGCTTCAGGCATCGCCTGTAAAAATAAGCCGCCTGCTCCGGTAACACTGCCGTGTTGATCAAATTTGATCCCCAGGTTAAATGCGGTGGGAATCTGCTCCGATGTCAGGTAGTAATTGGCAAGATCCAGGGCGATGTTGCCGTATTTGAGTGCCACTTTTCCCGTAAACGGCTGTTTGGCGTCTTCCAGATGTTTTGTCACCTCCAAAAACCCGGCCCCGAAAAAGGGTGACAGATCGAAATTTTCCATAGGTTTATCAATGGGTATGGGAACGCGTTTCAAAAAGCCCCGGACCTCGGCAAATGCATTGGCCTCGACAGTGAGTCCTTTGATCGGCCCTGAGCATTCTATTTTAAGGCTGAGGCGGTCGACGCCCTTTAAATTGGCAGACATCAGCCCGGCCCCCAAGTAAGCGCGACCCAATACCAGCGTCTCCAAAATTCCCAGTTCATGGTTGGCACGCATCTCATTGATCATGCGGGTGCCGTTTACGATCACGCCTCGAATGGCGCCGTCGGCCAGCAAAAAATTATACAAGCGGTCTTTAGCACTTGCTAATAATTGATCCTTGAGGGTATCGCCGTAAATCTTTTTCTTTTCCATGTTATGAATTGTATCCCCAAAATTTTAAACAATATAATCATTAATCCGCAGATTTCACAGATTTCACAGATAAATGATTGTTGCGAACGTTATGGAGTTTAATTAACGGTTAAATTGCCGCAGATTAACAAGCAATAAGTGCCTTAATTGTTTCAAGTGAATCCGCGTCTTGGATTTTCTTGTCGCTGCGCCAGCGGGCAATTCGCGGAAATCGGACGGCCACGCCGGATTTGTGGCGCGGGGATTTGCGGATATCTTCAAATGCGATTTCAAATACCAATTCCGGTTTTACCGAGCGCACCGGACCGAATCGTTCGATGGTATTGCGTTGGATGAAGCGGTCGACCCGGCGAATTTCTTCATCGTTTAATCCGGAATAGGCCTTGGCAAAGGGAACCAATTTATCATCGTGCCATACGGCAAAGGTGTAATCCGTGTACAGACCTGATCTTCGACCGTGTCCGCGCTGGGCATAAATCAAAACGGCATCCACCGTCAGCGGATCAACCTTCCATTTCCACCAGTCCCCCCGCCTGCGTCCTACACCGTAGGTTGAAGACAGCCGCTTGAGCATCAGACCTTCCACCGCCCGGTTGCGGGCATCGTCTTTGAATTTCGCCAGAGCCTCCCAGCTTTCAGCCTTAACCTTTGGTGAGCGGATGATTCGATGATCGGATATTTGGGCAGTTAAATTCGCAAGCGTTTGGTCTCGCTCAGCCAGCTCGTTGTTTCTGATATCTTTGCAATCATATTCCAAAAGATCATAGACCATCAAAATCACCGGCACGGATTCTAGGATGTTCTTCGTGATATTCTTGCGGCCGATTCTGCGCTGAAGCTCGGAAAAATGCAACGGACGGCCGTCTTTCCAGGGTAAAATTTCTCCGTCGATGACCGTTCCGTTTGGTAATTTCTGTGCTGCTTTGCTTAATTCCGGAAATTTATCAGTAATTAAATCTTCGCCGCGAGACCATATAAACACTTGGTTTTCGCGTTTGATTACCTGGGCGCGAATACCATCCCACTTCCACTCGGCCTGCCATTCGGCTACATGTCCCAGCGTTTCGACTTCCTGGTCTAAAGGGTAGGCTAGAAAAAACGGATAGGGGCGGCTGATATCGGCATCGTTGGTGTCCGGCGAAAGGGTTTGATGATAATAGGTTGAATCCGGATTCCAGTTGCCCATCAGCCGATGGGCGATAACCGGTGCTTCGATGCCGCTGAACTGCGCCAGCGCCCGGGTTACCAATTTATGGGAAACACCCACGCGAAAGGCCCCGGTGATCAGCTTATTCCAGACCAAGCGCTGGACCCTGTCCA
>Ga0209536_100005066_pt1 | contig 20619 bp, 9 predicted proteins | sample DeeMarSeWOR28_12_FD_187461 | JGI IMG/M metagenome (GOLD analysis project Ga0209536, IMG submission 187461) | Marine sediment microbial communities from White Oak River estuary, North Carolina - WOR-2-8_12 (SPAdes) (version 2) | ecosystem: Environmental > Aquatic > Marine > Intertidal zone >... | reverse complement strand
CTCGTCTTTGAGTTCTCCTTCCTCAAAGGTGGTGGCATCATTGGTCAAACCCGGGGAGATATCGGAAGTCTCCTCGCCGTCGGTAATATATTCGGAGCCAGTAATCTGAAAATCACCGCTGGTGTCGGTGGGCACCGCCGTGTAGGTGCCGGAGCTGCAATCGGTGGTTTCGGCCACCTGCAGCTGATAAGCGATGCCACCGGTGCCGGTAGAGCGTTCATTGGACACCCCGAAGCGCAGCCGCTTGACGGTGTTTTTCGCAAGGCCGGTCAGTTTGGTGTCTTCAGCGGCCGCCCAGGAAGCGCCTGTAGTATATTCAATGTGCAGGGCCGCTTCTTCCCCGCTGGTCGAGCCCGGTTCGGCTTCCCTTTTATTCGAATCGGAACCGGTTATGATAAAAACCATGGAATTTCCGCTTGCCCAGGTGCCGATATCCACGATTTCCTGAACAATAGTTTTGAGCTCCGGAGTTTTCTGATCGTCGGTGCGGGCGCCCGATGTCCAGGCGGGAACATCATTCCAGGCCACCGAGGCGCTCGTTTTGTCACGACTGGATATATTGTTGCTGCTTGTCGTAAAAACCGGGGCGTTGTTTATATCTTCGCCATGAATGGTCAGGTCAAGCGTGCCCGAATCGCTGTTGTCAGCGGTAAACTGGATGTAGGCGGTGGTAATGGTTGCGCCCTGCGGGACGGTAATATTGTTAAACCGCAAGCCTACCTGCTGGTAGGGATAACCCTCACTTCCATCATAGATTAATTCTAAATCGGAGCTGGTAAGATTCATGCCGCCATTGCCGTTTTCTTCGGCATCGTCATCGTCCGATGCGATGGAAACATCGACTGTTCCCGATGAGCCGCTTTCGCCGCCATCGTCATTGCGCCAGCGGTAGTGGCCCTGGGTGAGCCCGGCAATGCTTGCCTGAGCATAATTGGCGTAGGCGTCGAGGGCAATGTCGGCGGTGGTGTCATAGAGCCGGAAACAGTAATCCCCGCCCTCGGTGGCGTTGCCGGTGGCCTGAATGGAGAACTCGATTTCGGTAAAATAATCGGCGGCCAGGGTAATGCTGCCGGTGGTGTTGCCCTCGTCTTTGAGCTCACCGTTTTCAAAGGTGGCGGCTTCATTGGTCAAACCCGGGGAGATATCGGAAGTCTCCTCGCCGTCGGTAATATATTCGGAGCCTGTAATCTGAAAATCACCGCTGGTGTCGGTGGGCACCGCCGTGTAGGTGCCGGAGCTGCAATCGACGCTTTCCGCCACCTGCAGCTGGTAGGTGACAGCACCCGAGCTCTCAGTTCCGTTATTGGAGACCCCGAAGCGCACCCGTTTGGTGGTCCCTGCGGTAAGACCGGTCAGTTTGGCGTCTTCTTCGGTTGCCCAGCTGGAACCGGAAGCCGGCTTGATTGCTACACCAATGGCCGCATATTTGTCGCTGCTGGGGCTCGACGTCCAGTCCAGCGTGACACTTGAGGCCCCGTCCGAGTGCGCTCCTGCTCCAGTATCATTATCACTGATTTCCCAGTCTTCCTCGCCGGGGTCTTCAATCTGTATTGCGGTTGCGTCTTCCATGAACACGGTTCCGAACACCATTTCGCCGGCCGCCGAGTCCAGGGTAACACTCGGAGAGCCGGTAGCGGCGTCGGTAACAACCGTTCTTCTTGTGTCTGTCTGGTGAACGCCGCTAAGCGGCCAGGCGCCTCCGTTAATATCATATGCAGAGCCTACGGCCGAGCTGAGGGTCGCACGGACCGTGAAGTTGCTGCCTGTGGGTGGGGCTAATGTGCCCCATAGCTCGCATTGTCCGTCGTTATCGATTATGGCGGTAGCGTCGTCCAGGTGAGTGAGGCCGGTTTCATCTGCGCCTCCAGGATCAAGAACAACCGAAGTCGTCGTCTGCCCAGACTCGGGCCCATAACAGAGCCCAACGAGAAGATACCGGTTGTCACCGCTGATTTCAACACCGGTGATGTCAAGCGTGTCTGTGCCGGAGGCACTTGCCGAGCGGACAGTTCCGATACTGATACTGCCCCCGGAGGCCTCACCGCCGTCATCGTTGCGCCAGCGGAAATGGTCCTGGCTGACACGAAAGAATGGCAGCATTGCCGGAGTTATCATAAAATCCTGCTTTGCAGCGCTGTTCATGGCTGTATGCAGTTCAATCTCATGGGACCAGGTGCTGCCGTCAAAGCTCCAGGTATTGAGGTCGTCGTCGCTGTCCTTTCCGGCCACCAGGATGGTGCCGTCTGCAGTCCGGGCCATCTGCAGCCATCTCAAATCTATCGAATGCTCAAACCACTGGGCAGTGCCCATGCTGTAGGAGCTTCCGTTCCAGTCATAGTGCTTGTAGCGGCCGTAGCTGCCGTCGGTGTATGTGATGATGATGTCGCTTTCGTGCCCGGATGCGGACTCGAAGACAGCATGCACCTGGCGTTCGGTGTTGTTGGTGGTGCTGGCCACCGAGGAATAGGATCCCCAGGCGGTGCCGGAATAGACCATCAGGTTGACCGGCGAAGGGGACCCGCCGGCTGAGGTGACACACAGCGCAAGCTTGCTGCTGTTTGGATCCGGCTCCAGGGTCATCCAGGCGGCGGCTGTCCAGATCCCCACATTGGACGGGGTTTGCCAACTGCTGCCGTCCCAGCGCCTGAATTGGCAATCATCCCCGGACTTTCCCCAAACAAACATGGCATGCCCGTCGTAGGTGCCGCCGTTGATGTATTCCACCGCAACCGCTTCGGTGGCGGTGGCCGAGGCACTGGTTTCGAGTGTCTGCTGGTCGCCCCAGGAATTGGTGGCCCCGTCCCAGATAGCCCCGTAGACATAGGCGTTGTCCTTGAGCACCACCATGGCGATTTCATTGGAGCCGGGACTGGCCGCTAGCCTGACCCAGTTGACGGACCCGCTGCCCAAACCGGTGGGATAGGCGCTGCCGTTGACAATCCAGGAGGAGCCGTCCCATACCCAGTATTTCAACCCGGTGCTGTTGTCATTGGCCACCACCAGAACCTGTCCGCTCTTGTACTCCACGGCGATGTCGAAGCAGCGGGTGCCGGCAGTCGACACGGTCGAACTGATCTGATCATCCCAGGTAACGGTGTCCCCATCTAAAATCGAGATATACATGGTGTCGCTGGAGCCGTTTTCGCGCAACCCTCCCATAATTTTTTCCGGTCGCAGGGGATTGGATTTGGTGACAACCCAGAAGATATCGCTGGCGAAGGTTGGGCCGCTGCTGCCGTCGGGAAAGGTGCTGCCGTCCCAGACACTGGTATACATATCGCTGTCGCCATCTTCTGCCCAGCCCAGCATTGTATCACTCGATGACACGGCAGCAAAAGCGGGAGCTGTAGCCAGGCCAATGAGGATCACGATTGATATCGTGAACCAGTGGCGTTTGGTTTCTGGTTTATGTCCGGGGACTCTTATTCTCATCTCATTTGAGCTAAAAATTTAAACGCTGCTCTTATTGAAAATTATTTATATTAAATAATATCAATTCGTTTTATCTGCATCTGAATGTCATGGCGCCTGAAAACACTACACCTCCAGATGTACTATCGGTATTTTTTCGAATTTATTTAGGGGTGTCTTACTGCTTGAGAAGACGTTGAAGCGGGTTTTCTATCCCGGTTCCCAGGGTGAAAATTGGGAGCAGTTTTAAACGATCTGAAACAATGGATAATATGGAATGATTACCCCTCCAAATAGTCTAAGAGGCAGACCATACGCCGGGGATGACCGTGCTGCAGAATTTGCATTTATCGCCTTCCAGGTTGTATTCCGGGATGAAATACCCCGTGCGGGCAATCAGCAGCTTTTTGCAGTTGTGACAGTAAGTGTTGTTGCCGTCATGTCTGGCCACATTGCCCACATACGCATAATGTATGCCCGCGTCGATGGCCAGCTGGCGGAATCGGGTCAGCGTCGATACCGGGGTAGGGGGCAGGCGGTCCAGTTTGTAGCGCGGGAAAAACCTCAGAAAGTGAAGCGGGTAGTTGGGGCCTAAATTCTGCAGTATCCAGGCGCACATCTGTTTGACCATCTCTTCATCGTCCGTATACCCGGGAACCACCAGATTGATCATTTCAAAATGAACTCCCTGTTCATGGAGGGTTTTGAATGTGTTGAGCACCGGATTCAGCCGTCCGCCGTTTAGCTTGCGGTAGATGTCATCGTTAAAGGATTTGAGGTTGAGGGTGGCGCCGTCCAGGACCTTGCACAGTTCCAGCAGCGGTTTTTCGTTGATATAAGCATTCGAGACCCAGACATTTTTCAGGCCGTTTGCTCTGGCCGCCCGGGCGGTGTCGAGCATGTATTCGAAAAATGTAATCGGCTCGGAATAGGTATAGGCGATGGAATCGGCACCCGCACGCCGGGCTTCTTTGACCACATCCGGCGGAAACAGCTCATAATTTGTGACTTCCTCGGGTTTTGCCTGGGAAATCTCATAATTCTGGCAGTTGAGGCAGCGGAAATTGCAGCCGGTGGTTGCCACTGAAAAAGATTTGGTGCGGGGGATGAAATGAAAAAGCGGCTTTTTTTCGATCGGATCGGTATTGACCGCACAGGGGTTGCCGTAGGTCAGGCTGTACAGGGTGCCGTCGACATTGACCTTGGACCGGCAGACACTGCGGTCACCGGGCGCCAGGACGCAGTGATTGGGGCAGATTCCGCAAACCACTTTGTCGTTTTTGAGCTTCTTATACAAAAACCCCTCATGGGACCACTTCCACAGTTGCTTGGGTGCATCTCCCCTGAATACCTTGCCGCGAATGTCATCGGTAACGGCGGCCTCACAGAGGGTCGCACCGAAGGGCCAGGCGGCCGGCGAAGACACGGCCGCACCCAATAGCACAGCGCTGCATGAAATGAATTGACGCCTGGATATCTTATTCATCTTTAGGCTTCATTATTTCTTTTGATATTTGAATTTTTGTCATTGTTTCGAATTTCGAGCTTCGATATTCGGATTTCACTATTTATGTTGAAATCATGCTCCTCTCGGTTTTAGACCAAAAATTAAGAGTAAACTTGTTAGCTTAAGCCCTATTAGCCCTACCGTGGCCCAGACGATGCCTAAGTACGGAATTAAAACCACGCTGGTGAAAAGGGTTCCGCAGGCCGCCCCGATCAGGTCGGCGGAAAAGCTGCGGGTTGCCGCAGCATTATCACTGCCGCCCAGGCGCAGGGCGACCGGAAATTGAAGTCCGCAGGCCAGGGAAACGGCGAATCCGAATCCCAGAAAGAAGGCAACCGGCAGCCGGTCTGCGCCTGCTTCAAGAGACAGGATGAGGATCACCAGAAAAACAATCAGCAACGCGTCGGTGGCTGCCAGCGTCTGCTTTTCTCGCTGTCGGAACTTGTTTCCGATCCAGGCACCGGGCAGCAGGCCAGCCAAAAATATGGTGATAATGATTCCTATTTGCAGATAAATATAACCGAAAAAGATCTGGAATGCAAAGATTACCAGAATCTCTGCGCCCATGGTCATGCAACCGGTGGAAAAAAGGACGTACTCCTCACGGGAGATCCGCAGCAGATAGACAAGCGTGAGCACGCCTATCAGCACGAAGAAGACAGCCGGAGAGTTTTGGTATGTGGCAAACCACTGGGAAAACATCACCCGCATCAGATAGGGGGCGCTGTCACGGTTCGGGGGGGTGGCAGGGTCGAGGCCCTGATTGAGGCGCTGGATCCTTTCGGGGGTAAGGTTGCCGTCATAATATCCGCTGATATAGCTTGTGGCGATACCTTTTTCAGCCAGGGCGGCCGGTATTGCGGTTGTAATGAGGCCGTCGCTGCATAAAAAGAATACCTTGTGGCCGGGCAGCAGCAATACGTGCAGAAAATAGGAGGAAACCGTGTTGAAAAGGGAAGAGAGTTTTTTTCGCTGGGGTTCGGCCAGATAATTGTCGAATCCCTGCATGGAAAAACTCAGCACGCCGTTTTCAGCCAGATGGGATTTGGCCAGCTCAAAAAATCGGCCGGTGTAGAACCGGTTGATCTGGAAGGTCGTCGGCTCGGGTAAATTTACGATAATTGCATCATATTTTTTGTCGGAATGGGATAGATAGGCACGTCCATCCTGATGGATTACGTTCAAACCGGGTATCGTTTTTATCATATTGAACTGAAACTGAACCCGGGTGACTTCCGGATCGAGCTCGACATAGTCGATCGCTTGAATATCGTATTTCTCCAACTCCGTCATCACACCGCCCTCGGCTGAGATCAGCAGAACGCGCCTGGCATTTTCGAGCTGGGCCAGCGGATAATGGATCGTTTCTTCGGCAACGGCCAGGTTCTGGCTGCTGAACACCGGGATACCGTCTTCATAAAGGGTGAATTGCTCGCGGTCCCGGTACACTGCGATGCGGCCGTAACGGGTTTCCCGGTAATGCACCAGTTCACCGGCGGAAGTTTTCAGCGAGGGTTTTTCCAGATAAATTCCCGCGAAAAATAGTGTGGCAACCAGCCCCAGCATCAGATATGCCGGCAGGCGATACCGCCGGTCGGCCGGAAAGATCAGATAAATTGCGGCCATCAGCGGCAGGTGAGCCAGAAAAACAGCTTGCAGGGGGGTTACCAGATACACCAGGACAAATGAAAAAAGAGCTCCACCGCTGATATCGCCGATGTTATCGGTGATATATATGCGAGCGCCTTGATATTCCGGAATCTTTTTTCGCAGCACAAACAGGCTGTAAGGCAGAACAAAGCCGAGCAAAAGACAATAGGGCGTAATGATCAAGAACGTATACAGCCAGGTGGGGTAAAATCCGACCGAACTGCCATGAATGAAGAACAGATCGCGCAGGGTGCGAATGCCAAGAATCTGCACGACGGAAAGCGCGCTCAGCCACATCGAGAGCCAGGCCAACCGTGACTCGGTTGGGCTGAAGAAGCGGCGGGTAAGCAACCGGGCCACGATGGTACCGATTCCGCCCAGAATCAGCCAGTTGAAAAGAATCAGGGCAATGACGATTTCATTGCCCTGGAATTGGGTCAGAAATTCACGAATGGTCAGCAGCTGGGTTACCACAGAGGAGATGCCCGTGGCGATGACCACCTGGATTATGGCACGTTCACTTGTGTTCTTCAAAGTATTGGACCTGGTAGGTCAAAACCTCCAGCCCGGTACGCCGCCAGGCATCCGAGGACAGGCCGGCCTTCATGCACAGGTGCGATAGAAAATCCTCCGGTTTCGGCAATTGCTCCCATACCTGGGGCAAGAAAGTAGCGCTGGCAGCACCTTTGCGGAGAATAACACCGTCAACATTCACGTTCAGCTTTTTGAGCAGATCGGCCCCATCTTCGTATTCCAACGGCCGGGGTTTACTGAGAATGCTGACCTCGATATCCACCCGGTCGAGTTCGCGGGCCTTCAATGGTGAAAAACGCGGGTCGTGAAAAGCCGCATTGACGGCATTGCGTCTGACACCCTCGCAAAGCGGTTCGTTTGCGGTCAGGCTGCCGATGCAGCCGCGCAGGCGACCATCGATTTTCAAGGTGACGAAAGTGCCCGCATAGTTCTGAAAAAATGGATCGGACAGGGCGGATTCAACCGGAGCCGACTCGGACTCGGGTACCGGTTTGCCCAGATGCTCCATGATTGTCTGCCGCGCCAGTTTTAGCAGAACCAGCCCCTGATCTTCCTGCAGATATTGACCGGAATCACTGTCTTTTTGCATGATTGGATCTCCAAAAAATGCGATGGCGGCATACCCCACAACCCTTGTGCGATCACCGGCCGTGTCGCCGCTATTGGAATAATGCAGGACAAGCGGATGCCATTGATGGCGCTTTGCCAGATTGAGCAAAAGGGCTATGGGAACGGCTCCGCAGGCAACATTCTGATGCTTTAGTATTTCTGTAGATTCGAGAGCTGTGATCCAATTGATCGTTTGCTGATCTTTGGCCACGGCTTCGGAATAAGGAAGAAAATGGGATAAATCGGAGCTGGCAACCAGCAGGGTGGTCGGGTCGCATATCGATTCGATCAGCGATGCAAATTTATCGATATCCGTGGGTCCGATCACAATGGGTACGAGCTCGAAATCCCCGAGATAGGCTTGCAAAAAAGGCAGAATTACTTCAAGCGAATGCTCTTTGCGATCTGATGCCGGTACGGGTTTGAAAAAGTCGGATTGTTTTCGCAATTTGCGTGCATCCTGATGAAGTTTGATCAGTCCCAGAGGCGTCTGGTAGGCGCTGACATCGCTGATGGCTGCATCTGAAAATCCGATAAAATGATCCGGGGCCAGTAAAACAACCTTTGAAAACTGGTGCGGAGAAATCACCAGGGATGCATGGGCAGCCGTCCAGCCGGAATATATGTAACCGGCATGGGGCATGATAAGTGCCCTGAGGGCCTTGCCGGCGGGGATTTTTAGGCGGGTTTTTTGGGCCTGATCACTGAGCTGATCGATGAGCTGCTTCAACTCGGCGGGATCAGCCGGGTAAAATGTGCCCGCCCGGACCGGTTTACGGATATCACCGGCACCCGCCGGGCGCGAAGCAGCAAAAAAAATCAAGCAGAGGATCAGGCAAACAGATACGAAAAGTGTTGAGAGCGGTTTCATGAGGTCTTCCTGACACTGGTAGAGCCTGTTTGGACTGCCTATAGATACAATGTCCAGGCAAAACTGTCAAGCGTGGGCGCTGTCCGGGTGCTTGAGAAGATTAATCAGCCGCGGACGTACACGGACTTTTTTGAAAATTTTAGCCGCAGATGCACGCAGATGAACGCAGACAAGCTAAATGCCAGTGCATTTAACCTGCACATCCATTTTGCCCGGCGACCTGCCGGGCAAAAAATTAGTCATCCCGCTTTGCGGGATAAAAAACCCAATTTCGAGACTGTCGCCCTCCGGGCCTACAGGTAACACTAATTCGTTCGCTCATCTGTAAAATATGGTTGCTGGTAGGTGCTATACCTACTTCAAAGTTGTATACTATATTGCGGAGCGATTGGCTGTTTTTGGCCGATTAGGTCAATCGGCCAAAAGTAGAAAATAAGTCTGTGTGCGTCTGTGTGGGTCTGTGGCTAAATAAAATGCGTCTGTGTGGGTCTGTGGCGAAACGAAATGCGTCTGCGTGAATTTGCGGTTAATAATCATAAAATCAGATTGTTATCAGGTTGGCTATCGAAGTGGAAATGTCAGTGTGCGTCTGTGTGGGTCTGTGGCCAAATCTAAGACTAGCAATTGCTGGCTTCCAGGGTTGTGGCCTCATCGTCCAGCGTGCGGGTCACCGGTGTTTTCTTTTTAAGCGCAACCCGCCAATCCTCTCTGAACATGGCATGGTAGACCGTGTAAAACATAAAAGAGAGCAGGTCATAGGCTGAAATTCTGGGCTCCGGCTGTCTGAGCAATGCGGAGATCTGGTTTTGGCTTTCCAGGTGCATCTTTAGCTGCACAAGATCATCTGTAAACTCGAGCACCTGTTCAGAGTCCAATTCCGGATGGGGAGATTTTTTGAATTTGCATTCCAGATGTTTTTTAAATTGAATTATTTTGGCAGGGGAAGATTTTAGCAGGAGTTCGCGGCTTTTATTGCTTTTGAAAGCGGGCTGCAAAGTGATCAAATTGTTGATTCGATTTGCCGTAAATTTTTGATCTTTATCTAAAAACCCTATAAACAAGCGCCTGGCATTATCCGGCACGGCGACCAGGGTGGATCTCAGAGCCTCCTCATTTTCTCCCCTTTTCACCTGGAACTCGATGGATGCGCTGCGCCAGAACATCTGGCTGACCTCTTTCATCAATTCAGCCTGTCCTTCTGCATCTGCGTAAGAGGTTTTTATCCTTTCTTTAATATGACCGAACAATTTAGCGGTTTGCTCGAACAAAAGACCGCCGGTGACCACCTTGAAAATCATGACCACCATGGCGTGCCAGTCCTGAAAGTGAAGAATTTTTCGATAGTTATGGAAGCACAGCTCCAGCGTCTCGTTTTTAAAAAAATGAGAGGGCGTTGCATAAAAAGGTGTACCACCCAGCAGGGGCTGCTTTGGTTTTTGGTATTTTGTCTTCTCAAAATCAACGGCCGTCTCGACATCAATAATCCCCAGTGAATAGTCATCGGCCGACATTAAAAATCGCGGATATTTCGAGGGGTCGCCCGCGACAAGCAGATTATCGGGCTTAAGATCTCTCAATGCGACTTGCGTTTCTCTCTGCCACGCCAGAAGATCAATTAGATTTGTTATAATCCCGGACATTTGTGGCCGATCTTGCTCGAGCCTGATCTTATATACGTATTCTTTGATGGTCTTTCGATAGGACTCAATGGATTTTTTACTGGCCATGAAAATGGTGGAGATCAAATGATTGAGCTTTTGTACCAGATGCTCGGGCAGGCCGCTTTCTTGGGATGTGATCACATTGCCGATCAAATGCGCCAGAAACCAGTTTTGCTTCTGGTAAAGGGGCACAGAGGACAATTCTTTGGAATTGATGGCAAATTTATGGATTTCCAATTCGTACTTGTCATAGACTTCACGGATTTCGTAAGCGACGGATTCATACTTTTTGCCATATCGCCCCTTAAATTTTGCAGTCTCCCAAATGGTTTCGGGATTTTCCATGATTTCGGTGGGAATGGTATCTTTAAGGTCATGTAAGTTATCGATAATATGGCCTAAAAAATAAAATCTGGAGAAATCCATGAAATAAATAAATGAATTTTTTATCTTCAGATATTCCTGAAAATGGGGTTTGCGTCGCAGCCAATCGATATATTTTTCCTCGAGCTTTTCCACAGGTATCTGATCGATATCGGGCAATTTATGGATGAGATTCAAAATAACCGATGCTTTCGGAATGACACATTCCTTGGGTGCCAGTTTTTCTGCGATGCGCACTTCCTTATTAATGCTGGCAATGTATTTTTCAAAATCATGTATCGGTTTGGTCGGGATTTTAACGACCAGATGAACATCATAAATCACATAGTAGCACTTGCTCTTGCTACCGGTATCTTCACCGAGGGGACCGATGGTCATCCTTCGCTTTACCCATTCACCACGGTCACGCACGCGCAGCTCATATATGTAATTGGGCCCGGAGGATGCAGAAGATAGCGGAGCAATTTTCGCGGGCGCATCCGGAGGCGCACCGATCTGAAGCTTAAAAAGCTCAAGAAAATGCCTGACAATATCCAGTCGGGAAATTTCATCGTCGGCATCGCCATGTCGAGAGGTGCAAACTGGTTCTCTGGCGGGCGGAATTTCTTTAATATTCCCCACAAATCCGCGTACTATGATGAGAAAGAAAATGCATGCCAGAGTCGCGCCGAGTATCAATAAAACGATAAATACATTGTGGTTCAGCGATGATGCATTTGAACCCGTTGCCATTTTGAGAGGGGACAGTAGTGCACCGGCAAGATCCGTGGCTCTTTTTTGAACCTGAGCCAAATGATATTTGTAATCGATTTTCCCGATTTTTTTGACTTCTGCCTTATTGAGCAGGTATGATTCGCCATCGATTTCATAGAAAAAAATTCCGCCGGATTCCCAGGCCTTATCAACCTCGATGATCGTGCCGTTTACCAGCGCGATATATTCTTTATCGACACCCTCATCAAGGAGCACAGCCCCAATGACATCCTTGAATAAGATAGCGCCGATGAGGACAATCGGTATTAATATAAAGACGATGATGACAATGGCTTTGTTCATTTTTCAGCTGTTTCTTAATGCTTCCGTATTGAAGTTGAGGGGAATCATCAGGCCGTCAGGCCATCTATAATGAATTTAAAGGTTTTCATAATCTTTATCGGAAAACTTCGATAATACTTAAATAAAATCGGATAATCTCCCGATCAGGTGTTGTTAATTAAGAAAAATTAGCTGGATAGTCCGCAGGTTGAAAAACGTTTTGGCAAAAAGGCTCGAGGGTCGAGGGATAAAGGATTCGTGAAAATAAGAACGCATTACGAAGGTTTGGATTTCTGCTATAACTGAGGTAGAGTTTTGCTTGAAGGCGGATAGAATATCCGATAAAGCATGGAATAGGGCTGTTCAAACCTGCTGAAAACAGACACTTGAATCCTCGACTCCTTGTATCCTTGAACCCTATTTTGAACTTTATCGCTTTTCTCATTTTGTTTAGGATCAATTAGGGTTATACTTTTATCCCTAATTGAGGCGCTCTAATAAAAAAAACCATGATAAAAATCGTTCTGATTATATTAGCCTTACTCTATGCGTTGAATCCCTATGATATATTGCCGGACTTTTTGGTCGGTTGGGGATGGATCGATGATATCGTCATATTGGGACTGCTATGGCGATTTTTATATTCCCAAAAGAAGAAACAATCCCTTTTTAAAAATTATTTTAAGCAAAATCAGGGATATTCCGGAGATCAATTTCATCGTGATGATTCCGGTGATCATAAAAACGGACCGGATTCGCAATTTCGCAATAAATCGGATATCTGGGATCCCTATCGGGTTCTGGGTCTTGAGAAGGGGGTCTCCCAGGAAGAAATCAAAAGGGCCTACCGGCAGCTGGCCAATAAATACCACCCCGACAAAGTCGAACATCTGGGACCGGAGTTCAGGGAACTGGCAGAGATTCGGTTTAAAGATATACAGAAGGCTTATCAAGAATTATCAGGCAACTAGGAGTATTTTTAAAAAATGTTCGTTTAAATTCGAAATACGAATATTCGAAATACGAAACAAATACGAATTTCGAATGTCCAAAGATTCAAAGCGGTTTTGAAAATTTCAATTTAAGATTTTCTAATTGTTTCGAATTTCGGGATTCGAGCTTCGGATTTTTACATTGAGTATTAACATTAACAATTGGCCTTAGCTCCTTTTTACGGCGATAATATTTAATTTTTATGCTTTTTAAATTCGTGGTTGACAAAAGTCTCGGCAAACTATCAAAATGGCTGCGGATTCTTGGATTTGACACCGTTTATGAAGGGGATTTTGAGGGGACGCTTTTCGACGGGGAATTTGAGCTTGACCGGGTGATCCTTACCCGGACGCTGCAGGTGCAAGATAAATTTTTCTCGCAACCATTGGTTTTCATTGAGCCAAATGATCCCCAAGAACAATTAAAGCAGGTTGTTGCGGCCCTGGGCTTGAAAAAATCGGATATCAAGCTTTTTTCAAGATGCCTTAAGTGCAATATTTACCTATCTGCGGTGGATAAGCCGCAGGTATTTGGGCTGGTTCCCGATTACGTTTTTGAGACCAACGATATATTTCAGAAGTGCCCGAATTGTAAAAAAATTTATTGGCCGGGCAGCCACGGCGACCGAATTGCGGAAAGGATCGAGGAGCTGTTTAAGTAAACCTTAATTAAGCGTTTTTTAAAATCGCCTGATCATGTAAGGTTCGTATTGCTTGTATTTAAAGTAAATTTTTTGGATTCAAAGGGTCAAGGATTCAAGGATTCAAGTGAAATACTATAGAATTACAGGAACCTATGAATTTGGACAAAGTCAGGGCATTAAATTCTAGTTTTCCAGGTTGGGTCAAAAATCGTCATTTCCATTTATGTCATTCACTTGACCTCTCGACCGCTGGAATCCTTGAACCCTTATTCGTAAAGATATGAAACGCAGCAGAGAATACAGAGCCATTGCACTGGAGGCCCGCTTAAGGGGCTGCAACAATGTGAAAACACTGGGCGTTCGCCCCAATTTTTCAGATTACAGCCCGCAAGAGGCCGAACTCATTCGCAATGCCGCTAAAATTTATTACCCGACCACGTTCTATGCCGATCTGTTCGATGCCATGGGCAAACCCACCTTTCCCGGCTATCACACCTATAAGTGTGTCCAGGACAAAATCAAACAGACCGCACTTTTTGAATTGCTCGAAATACCGCATCCTTATACAAGAGTATTTTATGGAAAACGTCAGAAGAAACAGATACCGGACTATTTCCAATACCCGTTTATCGGAAAAATTCCCCGGGGCTCGGCCATGGGTCGCGGGGTTTTTCTCATTCACGATAAAGACGAGCTGGAATCGTATTTAAATCAGACCGATGTCGCCTATATTCAACACTATTTGGCCGTGGACCGGGATATGCGCATTGTCATCATCGGGGATCAGATCGTGCATGCCTACTGGCGCATCATGCCGCAAGGTGAATTCCGCAGCAATGTCGCTGCGGGCGGGATCATAAGCCTGGATCCGATTCCTCCGCATGCGCTTGATCTCGCACTGCAGACCGCCCGAAGGTGCCGATGGGATGATGTCGGCATCGACATATGTGAATATGAAAATGCGTATTACGTGCTCGAGGCGAACATGAAATACGGCAAGGAAGGCTTTCGAAGGGCCGGTATCGATTATATAAAACTCATGGAAAATTTGATCGAAAATGGAAGAATTTGAAAATCCAAAGTTAAACTTCATAAAAGAGTCTCTAAATATCCGGGAAAAGAAAAAATTATCAGAATTTGCCGCTTATAATTTCATGGGCGTCCGCCGGTATTCCGAGGCCCAGTTTCAAAGCGATTACCGGCAGGCCTTTTCGATGGATGGCGACCGGATTCTGCACTCCCGCGCCTATGCCCGTTACATTGATAAGACCCAGGTTTTTTACCTGATCCACAACGACCACATCACCCACAGGGTGCTGCACGTCCAGCTCGTATCGAAGATTGCCCGGACCATCGGGCGGTTTTTGGGATTAAACGAGGATTTGATCGAAGCCATTGCCCTGGGACACGATATCGGACATGCGCCCTTCGGCCACGATGGCGAGCGATTTTTATCCGATATTTGCAATCAGCACGGTATCGGATCTTTCCAGCACAATGTCCAGAGCGTCCAATTTCTGGACCGAGTCGAGCGCAAGGGCCGGGGATGGAATCTGTGTCTTCAAACCCTGGACGGGATTTTATGTCATGATGGCGAAATACATAATAAAAGACTTGAACCTGTAAAAACTAAGTCTTTCAAAATATTCGAAAAACAGCTTTTCGATAAAAAGAAGGACTCCCAACGATCATTGGTGCCCATGACTCTTGAAGGGTGTGTTGTGCGTATGAGCGACACCATTGCCTATGTCGGGCGCGATATCGAAGACGCCATACGGATGGACCTGATAAAAAGGTCGGACCTGCCCGATGAGAGTGTAAAGTTGCTTGGGGACACCAACGGAACTATCGTTTTCAATCTGGTTACGGACATCATTCACAACAGCGCCGGCAGCCCGTATGTTGCTTTCAGCCAGCATGTCTCAGAGGCTTTAAAAAGACTCAAACATTTCAATCTTGAGCGTATCTATCTGAATCCAATAATAAAACAACATACCCAGACCATCGGGGATCTATTTAAGATACTGTTTGAAAAATATCTTGGCGATATTCACAAGCACAACCAATCTTCCGTCATCTACAAGCAATTTCTGGACGGCATGTCTGAATCCTACCTCGAAAAGCATAAAGATGCCGAAATTGTAAGGGATTTCATCGCCGGCATGACCGACCAGTATTTTTTGAGCCAATGCCCGGAGAAACTGCGGCCTAAAATCAAAAGAATGTAGCGAGGAATAGAGCAAAGATTTCAGGTTTCGGATGATATTCATAAGCCACAGACCCGCCTGCCTCGCCGACCTCGCTTGGCGGGTCTGTGGCAAAAAAGATCTGCAAAAATCGGCGTTCATCTGCGGCCAGCGGTAAAGAGGATGTAGGCTAGAACTGGTCAAATTATAGCCCTGTTGCCAATTCCCAAACAACCAACAAAACACCAAACATGAAACACCAAAACACCCACCACCAATCCATAATAAAACTTGTTCGAGATCTCCCTTATTCCTCAATTTTTTGAAATATTTTCCATCCTGAATTTGCGGAATTTTACGCAATCTTTTGTGTGAAATTCCCCAATAATCTTATCTGATGGCGTAGGCCTTTCCCTATATTGTTATAACCTATTAAAATGAATGTTAATTCTTTCTTGAATGTATATTGGCACATTCTTTGCTAATAAACTTCCGGACGCGTATTTTCAGAAGGTTTATCCGGAGGAAAAAAAAATGAATCCATTCAGCGAGTTAAAAGAATACAAAACCTTGCTCGTCGACGATGATGACCTGATTCGCGATTCCTTGAGCCGGGCATTCGCCAGCAAGGCGTGCAGCCTGCGGACGGTAGAGAGTGCCGCAGAAGGCCTCGAGGCACTGCAAAAAGAAGACTTTGATATTGTTATCAGTGAGTTAAGGCTGCCCGGCAAAGGGGGGCTGTGCTTTCTAAAACAGGCGGCCAGCAGGCGCCCGCAGGCGTTGCATGTGCTTTTTACGACCTACAGGGATGACCACCTTTTAGCGGAAACAAGTTTTGTGGGCATTGACGACCTGGTCGAAAAGCCGTTTTCGATCAATACGCTGGCTTCAGCGCTGGTTTTATCTCTCAAAAAGCAGGAAAAAAAGTCAAACGTTCTAAAATAATTATAAAAATTTTTTCAGCAATACGTATGAAATTTCTATTCAACCATAACCCCGATAACATCAGGCCGATATGCGCCAACCCGAAAGGTTTGGCGGTCGGGCTTTGTATCCTGTTGAGCTGGATAGGTTTTGGCCTGTCTCCCAATTTTGAAAAAATAAAATATAATGACAATACGTTAAGAATTTTTAAACTCTACTTTCAAGCTGGCCGGACCAGGTCGGCATTGTTTCTTGGCATTGCGCTGCTGTTCTTCTTTTGGGTTCAAGCTCCGGTATTCGTGCTGGCGGCATCAACAGTTGATTCGGTTGCAACCGGCAGCACGGCTTCCGGTCCCCTGGAGCCCACCAGCAGCCGCAATATCGTGCGGGATGCAAATGGATACTGGTATGTCGTCTATGCCAAATCCGACGAAATTTTTCTGGCCAAATCCGATCAGAACACCACCGTAACATCCTGGACCACGGTCAAGCTGCTCGGGGATGCCAGTTCGGTCGACGGCATCATCAGCGACGCCACCAATAAGAGCGATAATTTCACCCAGGCATCCATCGACATCAATAGCCATCTGAAAAACACCATCCATCTGACCTGGATGGACGACACCGACGATGAAATCTATTATTCCAAATGCTCCAGCCTTGCCAACTGGAATTCGTCAACCGGCTGGACGACCGCCAGCGGCGGCACCTCTCCGCGGTACGAACAAATCAGCAACGCCGGCACGGATACATGCCACAATCCGGCCATTGCCGTGGACCTCAGCAATTACCCGCACGTGGCCTGGAGCCAGGCGGGGGCGTCGAACAACTGGATAAAATATGACACCTACCAGGGCAGTGGCTGGAAAGCAACGGACATAAATGTCGATAGTGAAAGCAACGGGATAGACTATCCCAGCATCGATATCGACATGGCCGACGACGTCCATGTTGCCTACCGGACCAAATATCACGCCGTTCAGGAACGTTATCACATCGATTATTCCACCAGCTCGGACTACAGTAATTTCAGTGCAGCCACCCGCATAATTTACGAGAACAACGATGACATGCGCCCCCCCAGCCTGGCCGTAGATTATAAAAAAAATATCTATGTCGCCTGCTATGATGCATCCGACTCCGAAGGCCATCTCAATCATTATGACTTTGCCGGAAGCGCATGGGATTCTGCTGATGGCGTCGCCTTCCAGGCCACCACCGCGGAATGGTACCCGGTCATCGGCATCAATTGGACCAGAAGCGACCACCGCCTGCTGCAGGTGGGAGACACCGATCAGATCATTTACCGCTATACCTGGAATGGGCCCAGCGACACCTTCGACAGCCGGACCTCGACGGGAAACGATGCCCAGGCCAATGACGCCGGCAGCAACATCTGTATCGAAAAGCGTAAAAACGTCACCGCCACGGACATGGGATATGTCTGGTGGGACAGTGTCGACGACAACATCTATTTTGACGTCATTGCCAGCATGCCCACCGTTATCACCCTCGCTTCTTTTATCGCCCAGGGCGAACGCAATCACGTGCGGGTGGACTGGGAGACGGGCCAGGAAATCCGCAATCTGGGTTTCAATCTGTACCGCGCAGACAGCCCCGCAGGTCCTTTTGTAAAGCTAAACGATCGGATCATCGCCGGCCTGCAATTTTCGGCAGAAGGCAAGCAATACAGCTATTTGGACACCACTACAGAGCCCATGAAGCTGTATTACTACAAGTTGGAGGATATCGACGCCAACGGCACGCGCACCTTCCACGGTCCGATCTGCGTGGACTGGGACGGCGACGGTATGGCCGACGACTGGGAGCTTGCCCACGGCTTAAGCCCCTGGATCAATGATGCAGAGCTTGATTACGACGGAGACGGTCTGACCAACCGGGAGGAATACGAGCTGGGCACCGATCCCAACAACGCCGACAGCGATGATGACAGCATCCCCGACGGCAGGGAAGACCGCAAACGGAAGCGGGAGCCGTCCAATGGTACTCAAACCCTGAGCAAGGGTGTCGAGATCATTGCCGAAGATGAAAACGGCATCACCCTGGAGCTTCACACCGCATCCTTTGCCTCCGAGATCATGCGGGAACAGGGTCGAGAGTTTGAAAAACTGCGCATCGATGAATACGTTCACGGCTACACCCGGCAGGTGGGATCCCCGCAGATGCCGGCCAAGGGCATCTTGATCGACCTTCCGCCGGATAAATCCGCAGCGCTTTCTGTGCTCGAGACCGAGACCATCGTCCAGCAGGGCTATCGGGTCTATCCGCTGGCCGAAGATATCGTCTCGGAAGAGCAGGGACTTGCGGTGGTCGGCCAGCGTTTTATCCTGAATGAAGATGTGTATGCATCCGATGCCGATTATCCGGCGGTCAAAGCCCAAGTATCTGATATTTTTACCTATCGGAGCCAGACCAAACAGCAGATCCTGTTTTACCCGCTGACCTTCAACCCGGTCAGCGGCACGCTTTCTCACCACAGCCGCATCCGGGTGCGGGTGGACTTCGTGGATGACGACAGCCCGGGTTCGGCCTTTTCCGGATCAACCACCGACCGGTTATCGTCCCTGGTATCGGCAAAACCGACCGCCTGGAGACCGCCTGAAAATACAGCGGCCTTTAAGATTTTGACCGAAGATGCCGGGATCTATCGCCTGGATCGATCGTTTTTAATCCATAACGGGGTGGATATCGATGCTATCGACCTTGACCGGGTGCGCCTGTTTTACCTGGGCGAGGAGATCGCCATCCATGTTCACGATGAGGGCATGGCGGGTCGATTTGACGATGGCGACTATATCGAATTTTATAATCCGCAAGTTGAAGATCAGTATTCCAAGTATTCGAATTTCAACGTTTATTGGATGATTTCCGACGACAGCCCGCACCCCCCCAGACGCATGGCGACCATCGATGGAATACCGGCCGAAGCCGCCATTGCCGAAAGCTTCATCCACACGGTGCACCACGAGCAGGACGACTATTACCTGGCCCTTGCGCCGGGCAGGGACGGCCTGGATCGCTGGTATTTTGACGACTACGTGCTGGGCACCGACTTTACCGGACCCAGCGATCCGCCGGTGCCGGTGGACTTCGTGTTGCCCCTGTCCGGTATTGGCGATTCTGGCAGCCTGCACATCTCCATGTGGGGCTATTATGACAGCGAGCATGAGGTGGAGGTTTATGTCAACGGGGTCTATCAGGACAGCTTTTTTTGGAGCGGAATCGCCTTTTACAATGCGACCCTCGAGGATCTGCCGCTGATCGAAGGTGAAAACACCGTCACGCTGAGCTGTCCCCAATCCATTGACGCGGTGGTGGTGGATTTTATCGAGGTCACCTATGAGCGGGATTTTGTTGCCGAGGCCAACGCTCTCGAGTTTACCCACGACAGCGGCTTTGGCTATCAAATCTTTGATTTTACGAGTCAAAATCTGCTGGTATTTGATATCGGCAACCCCGCCGAGCCCGGCCGGGTGATAGGATATGAGACCACCGAGAGCGGGCCGGGTCTTTACATGCTCTCTTTTGAGACACCGCCCACTGGGAACGCATCCGACACCTACCTGGTGATTTCCGCCGACCAGGTCTGCATCCCGGCGGCCGTCTATTTAGACGAGCCCTCCAGCCTGGCCGATGCCGAAAATGGGGCCGACTACATCCTGATCACCCACCGCAGCCTGGGCTGGGATGAGCAGGGCGACCCCCAGCAGTGGCTCTATGACCTGGTTGAGCTCAGACAGCAGCAGGGCCTACGGGTTGCGGTGGTGGATGTGCAAGACATCTACGACGAGTTTGGTTTCGGCATTCAAACCCCTGTTGCCATTCGAGATTTTTTAAGTTTTGCCTATGCAAACTGGACCCCCCCGGCCCCGCAGTTTGTACTCTTGGTGGGAGATACCACCTATGACTTCAAGGACAACTATGCGCTGGGCACCGTCAACCTTGTTCCGGCCTACACCATCTACACCCCGACTATGGGCGAGACGGTCACCGATGAGTGGTATGTGAAGCTTGCCGGTGACGACGGTCTGGCCGACATGCACATCGGGCGGCTTCCGGCCCGGGATGCGGCCCAGGCCGCGGTTATGGTGGATAAAATTATCGCCTACCAGCAAGCGGTCAAAGACAAAACCTGGCAGGCCAACATCGCCCTGATCGCAGACGACATCGACGACGGGCAGGAGTGGGAA
>Ga0209536_100005065_pt1 | contig 20620 bp, 20 predicted proteins | sample DeeMarSeWOR28_12_FD_187461 | JGI IMG/M metagenome (GOLD analysis project Ga0209536, IMG submission 187461) | Marine sediment microbial communities from White Oak River estuary, North Carolina - WOR-2-8_12 (SPAdes) (version 2) | ecosystem: Environmental > Aquatic > Marine > Intertidal zone >... | reverse complement strand
GTGAGTTCGGGATAAGGAAGAAAAAGCGGGGTATTGTGGGTGTTTCGGGCGGCGAAGCCGCCCGAAACACCCACAACCCTCTCTTATCCCGAATCGAGGTTATTTATATTCAATTACAATCTTGATGGCTGATTTCACACCAAGTGTGTTTACTTATCAGGGCATCATCTTCAAGGATTGGACTTTCGCACAGAATCCGCCCCTGACAATCAAACTCGTCAAGCGCTTTGAAAAACGACTGATAATCTAAATCTGATTCTTCCAGGGGGAGATGTTCTTTTTCTCCTTTTTCCCCATATTCAATACCAGATATGTGAATATGCAAATCCTTTAAGGATTTGTCTCCCAGAGCGCTGCCGTAATTTTCCAGGATTTTCGCCCATTCATCGAAGGAGTTGATTGATCCATCCCCAGGCCTAGCATGTAAGTGAGCCGCATCGATACACGGTTTCACACCAGTAATCGCCTGGCTCATTGCGATCGTGTCTTCTAATGAGCCCAGCATAGCAGATTTCCCCATAGTTTCTGGGCGCAGTACGACCGTATTGTCAGCGGCGCGTAGTTCGTCAATGCACCCTTCAAGGCGCTGGATAGCAATTGGTAGCACTTCTTCAGGTGGGCGTTCGAAATAAGAACCCGGATGGAAGACAATGTCAGTTGCACCAGCCAAGAAGCCATAATGGGCAGCATCCATGAGTCGCTGGCGCGATTTCGGCCACTCTTCATCATCAGCGTTCAGGTTAATGAAGTAGGGAGCGTGTACGCTGATCGCAACGCCTTGTTCTTCAGCGGTTTCCTTGATCTTGAGACATGTTTTCTCGGAGACACGCACAGAACGTACCCAACCAAGTTCCAAACCATGTAAACCGAGCTCGGCCAATCGCAATACACCGCCAACACTTCCTCCAGGTTTTTTAGGAGTTGACATTGGAGAACCCACTGTGCCGAATAAAAACGAAAGATTTGACATGTTTTGCCTCAATATCGAAATATTAGCCTCAATGTTCCAAAAGAATTTACTTGAGCACTGGGCTGAAGCGCGCCCATAGAGGAGGGCCAAGGATCAGGAATCCGATCAAGGCAGCGGAACCAGCTGCGATCAATACCGCCGCAGCTCCAACGTCCTTACCGACTTTAGCCAGTTCATGCTGCTCGGGGCTTGCCAGATCGACTACTGCTTCTAGAGCTGTATTGATGAATTCAGCAGTCCAGACCATCGCGATAGCGAAAATGATAATAGCCCAACCCTGCGGCTCTAATCCCAACCAGATAGAAACGATGATCACAAGAATACTAACGATGGCGTGGATCCAGGCATTTCGTTGAGTGCGGATGACATACCACCATCCCCCAAACGCATTCCGGAATGAATTTGCACGTGTCTTTAAGAAGTCAATCATCTGGTCTCATTCCGGCAGAGAAACATTCACCCCCAGGCGATTGAGGATTTGGTTTTGAACCAGCCACATCTTCTCCTTATCATCGGCTTTGTCGTGATCAAATCCGAGCAGGTGTAAAACCCCATGGACAACTAATAATTGCAACTCGTCTTCAACTGTGTTCTCAGATCGCTGAGCTTGGTTTCTTGCTCGGTCAAAGGAGACAATGATATCGCCCAGGTATCTATGGGCCGTATCCGGATCAGTATATCCAGCAGGAAATGCCAACACATCAGTAGGAGCATCAATCTGTCGGTATTCCTGATTGAGTTGATGGATACGAGAGTCATCTGTGACAAAGATGGTCAAATCAGATTCAGGAATACTCCCTTGAAGTTCCAGAGTCATTATTGCTGATCTTTCGATGAGAGCTGGGCCAATCAATGAGGTGTAAGGATCGGCAATTTCGACAAATATCGTCATTCAAGACTCAGAACTGGGATTGGCGGGAATATCAGAAGATTTTCTAGATATTATCGGAACTGTCGGTACTTCTGTAGTCTGCACGGGAAGTTCTTTTTTCGCATCTGGATATTCTAATCGGGGATGATAAATTCCCCGCAAGGTGGTAGTGAAAGAATCGATCAGCTCATCCAGATCGCGTAAAGTGAGATCGGTTTCATCCAGCTGACCCGAAGATAATCTATTTTCCACGACGCTTGTAATCACTTTTCGCAATTCCTCTTCATCCGTCGGGCGTTCAGCCCTAACTCGAGCTTCACAGCCATCTGCCAACATAAGGATCGCAGTTTCGCGGGATCCGGGCCTGGGACCAGGGTAGTGAAACAAATTCTCCTCAACAAGATTTTCATCTCCACCAGCAGACTCGACGGCTTTGGCGAATTGATAACGAGTGAGCATTGTCCCATGATGTTCGCCTATGAAATCCTGAATGCGTTGCGGTAAGCGGTGTTTTTTGGCAAGTTCGAGACCATCAGAGACATGCCGGATTATCGTCTGAGCGCTGGTTACTGGATCGAGCTTATCGTGAGGGTTTTCATTTTCCGGAAGCTGGTTTTCGATGAAGAAAAATGGGTTTAGCGCTTTTCCACAATCATGGTAAATCGCACCTACCCGGGTAAGTAGCGTGTCCGCGCCAATAATTTCGGCAGCCTGCTCTGCAAGATTGGAAACCTGTAAACTATGCTGATAAGTTCCCGGTGCATTTCGTAATACGAATTGTAATAATGGGTGATCGGGTCGAGAGATCTCCATCAGCTGTAGCGCGGTGGTCATCCCCAAGAATTGAGCCAATATATATTGCAATAATACAGTCAAGCTGCTGGAAGCGATCCCATTTACCAATGCTATTCCTACAAGGGCAGCAACAAGGATCAGATCTACATTAGGTAATGGTAGACGAAATGCCAGGATAACCATAGCTTGAGAAAAAGCGATCGCCGCTGCTGCCCAGAAGAAAGATGTTATCCGTCGTGCTGGCCCCAAAGCAAATATACCGCTGTAACTTCCAAGCAATGAATATAAGGTGAGTTCTAAGGCGTTGGATGAATCATATGCATAGAGAATACACAAGGGGAGGCTGAAAACCAACGCAATCCTGGTACCGAACAAGGAAGCTACTACCAAGCCGAATGCAGCAATCGGATAGATGTAAGGGATCAAGGTTTGGCTTGAGATGATGAAGCGACCACCTACCAGGAAGATAAAGAAAAGTATGAGGATGACGACCAGCCCGCGCAAGTCATGTGTCAGCCCAGGATTGCGGCGTAGATACACGAATAGATAAACTGCGGCAAACAAGGCTAACGCGGCTGCACTAACTAGATCCTGCCAGCGAGTTTCGGGTTTTACCAATCCAAATTGTTCCAGGGCTTCGATGTCAGTTTCGTTGATAATTTGCCCGCGTAAAATTATTGTTTGTCCCTGAACATAAGAGCGCTCAACAGGAGCCACGGATTCGCGGGCTTGTTGGCGGGCTGCTTCAGTTAAAGTCTCGTTGTATAAGCTGTTGGGGGCCACAAAACCATTGACCAGCTCAGCTACAATTAACGCCTGATCTTCTGGCAATGATAAACTCACTAAAGATGGAATCCCCTGGCGAGCATCATCTAATCGATCTTCCCGGATCGTGGCGCGCATTACTTGCTCAAGAACGATAATTGATTCCTGCTGAACAGCTTGCCAGCGAGAGTCGCTTAGATCGAGAATGCTTTGAGCAGTTTCCTGATCGAGATTTATCTCTTCTAACGCGGCGAGATCTGCTAATTTTTGTTCATTGCTGGCAAAGGTATCAGCGCGTACGCTGGTAATGTAAGCCAAGGTCGCCCGCAACCGTTCAAGCTGATGGCGGGCGATCGATGTATCAGGTGGGGAATAAATCGCCGCGATCGATTGTTCTGCCGCATCTTGCTGTAAGCCTGTCAGAAGGTCACTGGTGTACGATATCGAACGTGGGGCTACGATATCCCGGTTGGCTACTTCGCCAGCTTTCAATTGTGAGTTGATCTGGCTGGTGAAGAACGGGATCATCAATGCAGCCATAGATAAGATAAGCGTCGCTAATAATAGGAAAGCGAGGAAAATAATACGCCTTCTTTGCCATTCTCCTTGAGAGGGAATGCTGGTTTCAGCCATTTGTAGTACTACTCTTCCTCCAGGAGTTGTCGGACAGTTTTGCTTACCAGAGAACCATCGGCTCGACCCTGAACCTGAGGCATAAGCACCTTCATCACCTTTCCCATTTCTTTTGGAGACGTTGCACCGACATTTTTAATAGCTTCTCTAGCCAGAGTTTCAATTTCATTTTGAGAGAGAGGTTGCGGTAAATAAACTTGAAGGACCTCGATCTCCGCCCCTGCTTCATCGGCTAAGTCTGGACGATCTGCACGCTTCGCGTCAGCAATAGATTCTTGATAAGATTTGATCTCTTTCTGAATTACAGCGAATGTTTCTCCCTCATCTAATCTTTTGCCCTGATCAATTTCTACAAGTTTGATGGAGGATAAAACCAACCGCAAGGTTCGCTTTCGCAATTCATCTCCACTGCGCATAGCCTCTTTTAAGTCGTTGTCTAGCTGATCGCGGGTATTCATTGCGTTCATTATACCTATTTTCGAGAAAAATTACGCCTTAAGCCTATAAGCTCCACTTTATCCCATTGGGTAACGCATCTGGCCACCCCCAAGCAGATGAAGGTGTATGTGAAAAACAACTTGCCTGGCATCTGGACCAGTGTTGATGATCAGGCGATATCCAGTGTTAGCAATACCATTTTCGGCTGCCAGAATCTTCGCGGTAGTGAACATGTGTCCGATCAGTGCTTCATCCATAGTGTCAATTTCATTAGTGGAAGCGATGTGTTTGCGGGGAACGATGAGGATATGGATGGGAGCGACTGGATGAATGTCCAGAAATGCAACCACCTGGTTGTCCTGGTAAACTATCGTGCTAGGGCTTTCACCCTTAATGATCTGGCAGAAGATGCAATCAGATTGATACATGGTTAGAATTGAATTCAATAGGAAAATTCTGAAGAGTGGGTTTCTGAGGTATGCAAGCGACTAATTGACGATTTGGCCCTCAATCTCTCCGGAGGAGTTTGAGGTTAGCTGAACTGGTGTGATCATATTCCACAAGTTATTTGTTGATTGTGCGCTCACGCGCAAGTAATTATCTGTAAGACCTCGCAACTGCCAGAGCTTCGAGTTTGAAAGTGTGGCACTTTCCCATAATACGAGCTGTGTACTATCCAGGAAGCGGAACTGGTAGGCCTGACCGGATTCTGTGAGAAGATCTCTTAGCTTTGCATTACGTTCTTTTCGCAATTGAAATGGGATCTGTTCCGGCATTTCAGCAGCTGCGCTGCCCGGTCTCGGTGAGAAAGTAAAAACATGTCCTCCAGCGAAATTCATTTCTTTGACGAAATCCAAAGTCTCGTAGAATTCTTGCTCCGTTTCACCTGGAAATCCGGCGATCAAATCCGTCGTGATGGCAATTTCTGGACAGGCATTCCTGGCTGAGATTAACAGATCTGCGAAGGCTGTCGGATTTGTCTTGCGAGCCATTCTTCGAAGAGTAGCCGTGGAACCAGACTGCAATGGTAAATGAAGATGACGGCACAATCGCGTATCTTCAAACAATGTGAAGAAATCCGCATCCAAGTCCCAGGGTTCGAGCGAGGATAGTCTTAACCGTGGGACTTCTGTTTCAGTCAAGATCTTTTCTACCAGATGGCGTATGCGAAGTGAGGGAGAGAGATCTTGCCCCCATGAACCTAAATGAACGCCTGTCAGGATTATCTCTTTGGCTGCTGAATCCGGGTAGGAATTACTTACGAGTGCAGATCGCACATCTGCCAGGACTTCTTCTTCTGAGCGGCTCCGACCTGAACCGCGAGCGATGGTCGTGATACAAAAAGTGCAGCGGTTATCACATCCATCCTGGACTTTGATGAAGGCGCGCGTTCGCTGGCGAGTTCCGGGAATAAGTACCCGAGAAACCGGTTCAAGATCGAAAATCTCTTGAGGGATTTTTAATAAGTTTGAAACCAAGCGATCTTTATCTGCATTCGGAACAACCTGGCTTACTCCTGTTAAGGATAGAGCATCTTCTGGATTCAAGGTTGACCAACAGCCAGTGACAACGGTATCTTTAGCACCCGCTCGCACTATTTGGCGGATTTTACTTCTCGAGTCAGATTCAGCCGCATGAGTGACATTACAGGTGTTGATCACCGCCAGTTCAGCTTCATTTGGGGTTGCTACTAGGGTATGACCCGCAGCCCGAAATTGACGCGCATATAACTCAATTTCGCTTTGATTAAGTCGGCAGCCTATTGAGTCCAGGTAGATTTTCATCGTTAAATTCGATCAATCCTCAAGAGGGGATTGCTACATTGGTCAGGGGTTGAGGACACTGAAATTGTCAAATAGAACCACGTTCTCCGAAGCCTCTAATGTACCGGCAAGTATACCAACCCTTCCGTGAGTAAATTGCGAGTCGGTCACCTTGGCGATCCCTTGTCCGTTGATAAATAATTCAAGTCTCTCCCCAATGCAATCAGCACGCAAGTGATTCTTGGCTTTACCTTGAGAGATCTCGTCTGCTGGTAGCATCCCTGGCGCGTTGATTAATTCTTGTGCGCCATTAATCGATTTCCCGATACCATAGTATCCATCACTGCTGATAACAAAAAAGTAATAATTGTTCGCATCCTCTGCTCTGCAAACCAGCCCAAAGGTGTCATCTGATGGGCCGATGACTTTAATCATTTCCGTTTCCAGATGAACATCGCTGAATTGCATTGCGGGTCCTGTCCAGAGCAATTGATGGCTGCCTTCGACCTGGATGCGGTAGTACCCATCGAAGTATTCCAGAACCCTGCTTGTGTCTTCTGTTTGCTCATCCCAACCGCTGCCAGAGTCGGAGAAATCATCCTGAAATAAGACCTCACCAGACGGTACTTCAAAAAATTGCGAGCTCAAGGTGGTTGTCTGACAGGCTCCAATGATGATTAGCATGATTCCTACCAGGATGATCAATCGGGACATAGTACCAACTATTTGATAAATTTCACCTTAATAGATGATAATTTTAGCATGACAGAGTTTGCTCAAGGGAAATTGTTCTCGAGCAGACGACGCGCTTGTTCTGCAGTTTGTGAATTCTCATTTGCCAGAGATTTTGCTAAGTTCAGTTTTTGGTACGCTTGATGAGTTTTTCCTTCCATCAAATAGATTGTCCCAAGATGAAATTGTGCGGGGGCATAATCGGGATCTGCCTCTATGGCACGAGCCAGGAATCGCCTGGCGATTAAGGGATGATCAAGCAGTATATAAACCTGCGCCATGACATCAAGTGAAGCTGGGTCCTCGGGAGCGAGGATAACAGCTTGTCTGGCAGCAGATATACCACTTTCCCTTAGATCAAGATCATATTTGATATAGAAATTTGCTAAAACTTGCCAGTATTTCGGATCCCGGGGGGCGAGATCAACCGCACGTTGGTAATGAATTTCAGCTGCGGATAAATTACCAAGTAAAGCTAAGGTGTTGCCGATCTCGGCTTGCAGGACGGGATTTTCAGGCTCATGATTGGCCGCGCTATGCAAATTTATAAGCGCTAATCCAAATTTGTCATTGCGCTGCCAATGTAGCGCCATTAAGAGATTCCCGGCAACGGAATTCGGATCTAGCTCAAGCGCTTTTTTGAGTTCAATAAAACCGCTTTGGTTAATATGCTGGTATGCTTCACCAAGATATGCCCAGGCATCTGCAAATTCAGGATTGAGCTCGACCGCTTTTAATAGGGCATACGCTGCTAAATCCCATTCTTCGATTGATGCCAACGCTTGACCGGAAGATGTAAATAGATACGCTTGATCCTCAGCCCGCCGAGCTGAACGAATACCGCTGATGATCTGTTGGCTATTAGAGGTTAATTCCGGATTCAATTCTGCGGCCAGGGTGAGATATGCTGGCGCAGCTTCTGGGTCTGAAGCAGCCAGCAACAGTCCTAGTTCATAGTTGATATGTGCATCTCCAGGACCGCTTTCTAACAACATTTGTAATTGCAGGATGGCATCCTCCACATTTCCAGATCCCCGATATGCTGCTGCAAGCTTCGTACGCAGTGCGGGATTCTCAGCACCTGCATTTTGAGCTTTCTCCCAATAAAGAACAGCTGATTGGAGATCTCCTTCAAATTCAAGAATATCTCCCATGGATTGCATCCCTTCAGCTGATAATTCTTGCTTTGTTCGCGCTCGTTCCAAATAGCTTTTCGCATTTTCGGCGTTTCCGCCTTTCAGAGCCAGGACTCCCGCTTGTTCCCATAAATCATTCCTCCAGGGGGCATAAACTGCAGCCTGGGATAAAGCGATTGACGCATTCTCGCTGCTACCAGATTGAATGGCAACTTGAGCACGGTGAAGAGCCTGCTTCATGGACCGCATATTGGATGCCGTCCCCAGTAAAGTGAATACAAAAAGAGGCAGCAGAATACGGACCAGGATTGGTACGCGATAGATCAGGTTCACGCTGAGAATTATAGCCGACAGTCGGGGAAGGTGACGAATATCAGTTGTGTTTCTAGCCTCGTATGACTATAATTTACTGATGGAGGACTCATGGAATTCACTTTAAACGAAGAACACCGCATGGTGCAAAAAATGGTTAGAGGATTTGCCCAGAATGAGATCGGTCCGATCATCAAGGAGTTCGATCGCAAAGGTGAAATGGCGCCATTCATCTTACCGCGCATGGCCGAACTAGGAATTTTAGGCATTTGCCTTCCGGTACGGTACGGCGGACAGGGTATGGATTATGTTTCCTTGGGATTGGCGTGCGAAGAGCTGGAAGCGGTTGACAGTACTTTGCGGGTCGTGATGTCCGTTCATATGGGATTAAACTCGATGGCATTATTACAGTGGGGAACTCCAGAACAAAAAGAAAGATTTCTGATCCCACAAGCTCGTGGGGAAAGAATTGGCTGTTTTGGTTTAACAGAACCAGGGGCAGGTTCAGATGTGGCAGGCATTGCCAGTACCGCTCGGCGAAAAAATGATCAATATATCCTTAATGGGGAGAAAATGTGGATCTCATTGGCAACTAAGGCAGACCACGCGTTGATCGTGGTCCGTACTGATCCAGATGCTCCTGATCCACATGATGGTTTGACCGCATTCATCGTTGAACTAGATCGTGCTGGAATCAAAAAGGGGGATATCCATGGGAAATTAGGTGTGCGTGCTGGCTCCACAGGTTGGCTTTCATTTCAGGATGTGGAGGTTCCAACGGAAAACAGGATTGGGCAGGAGGGGGAGGGATTTAAGATCGCCATGTCTTGTCTCGATAATGGTCGCTACACCGTAGCAGCCGGCGCAACCGGTTTGATCCGAGCCAGCCTCGAAGCAAGCGTTAAATATGCAAAAGAGCGCCAGGCATTTGGTCGGGAGATTGGGAAGTTTCAATTGGTCCAGCAAAAAATCGCTCACATGGTAAAATCCTACGAAGCTGCTAGATTGCTTTATTTGCGCGCAGGATGGATGAAAAATGAGGGAATGCGCAACACACGCGAAACATCTTTAGCAAAATGGTTTGCCACAGATGCTTCGTTCGAAGCAGCCTCAGAGGCAATACAAATACACGGAGCCTACGGCTATAGCGATGAATATGATGTGGAGCGCTACCTGCGAAACGCAAAAGGGGCGATCATTTATGAGGGGACAAGTGAAATCCATCAATTAATGCAGGCTGGTTACGCACTTGAATATCGTCAGGATGTTCACTTGCGCTGTGAACTGCCTGTGTATGATGCCGAATTCTGGCATAATGATTAATCTCAAAATAACAAAAATCTAGGATCATAGGAGGCTATTTTGAAAATAGTAGTTTGTGTAAAACAAGTGCCCGACACTGCAGCGAAAGTTGTGGTAGAAGATGGACAAGTTACTTGGGGTGATGCGCCGTTGGTGATCAATCCATGGGATGAGTATGCAGTCGAAACAGCTCTGCTGCAACAAGAAGCTCATGGTGGTGATGTCACTGTTATCAGCGTTGGGGGTGAGGATGCTAAGGAGGCGGTCAAACACGCTCTGGCAATGGGATGTGACAGCGCAATATTGATTTCTGATCCTGCATTTGAGAACGCAGATAGCTTGATCACCTCACAGGTACTGGCTGCAGCAATCGAAAAGATGGGTGATGTTGATCTTGCGTTCTTCGGTCGGCAGGCAATTGATGGCGATGTTGGAGCAACCGCAGCTCAAACTGCACGCGGATTAGGGTGGCCAGCCTTTACGCTTGTCTCAGCAATCTCGGGATTAGATCCGGATGCTGGCACAATTCAGGTGGAAAGATCGCTCGAAGAAGGTCGCCAAGTTGTCGATGGGAAGCTTCCAGCTATTGTCAGTGTGGTCAAGGATATTGGCGAACCCCGCTATCCTTCGTTTATGGGAATTCGAAAGGCTTCTCGCGCAGAGATTCCGATCTGGAGTCAGGCTGATTTAAGCCTTGAGGTCGCTAATCCAGCGGTCACCTGGCCGGAAATCACCAATCCACCCAAGCGAGAGATCGTTACTGAAATCCTAAGTGGTGATTCACCCAAGGAAATCGCTGAGACGCTGGTTGAAAAAATCCTCGAGGAACAGGTGCTATGATGACAAATAAAATATGGGTTTACATCGATCAGTTCAAAGGGGAAGCAATCCCAGCCTCTTGGGAGACGATCAGCGCGGCACAATATTTAACTGAACAATATGGTGGGGGGGTGACTGCGGTTGTAGCAGGCTCACAAGTTCAGGAAATCGCAAAACAGGCGATCCAGTATGGTGCTGAAGAGGTTTTTTATTCCGAGGATAGCACCTTCGACGAGTTCCGAGCTGAGCCTTATGCAAGCTTACTGAGTGGTTTAGCAAAAGAACATGGACCAGAAGTGATCCTGTTTCCAACAACCAGCCGGGGAAGGGAACTGGCAGCAATGGTCGCTGTTGACCTGAAAACCGGCTTGCTGCCAGACGTTACGGCTTTGGAAGTACAGGATGGAAACGTAGTCGCCACCCGACCAGTATATGCGGGAAAATTGCTCTCCAAAGCTGTCTGCAGTACTCGACCTCAATTGATTACCTTACGGGTCAGGGCATTTCCAACTCCAGACCTAGATGATTCTAAGACTGGTAACTTGACTGAAGTTCCGGCGGTTATGAGTGAAGATGATATTCTGACAAAAGTTGCTGGATACACAGAGAGCAGCCGCGGTGTTAGCCTCAACGATGCTGCCGTAATTGTCTCCGGCGGACGGGGTGTTTCGAATAATCCTGCGCTTAATCCTCCTGATGGAATGGATGAGAGCCAAGTTGAAATTTGGCGTGCTCAAGAGGGATTTAAGCTGATCGGTGAACTTGCAGAGGCCTTGGGAGCAGCAGTAGGAGCCAGCCGTGCAGCCGTTGATGCAGGTTATATTCCCTATGATCATCAAGTCGGTCAGACAGGAAAAGTGGTTTCTCCTGACCTGTACATTGCTTGCGGCATATCTGGTGCAATCCAGCACCAGGCAGGCATGCGCACGAGCAAAGTAATCGTGGCGATTAACAAAGATCCTGAGGCACCCATATTCAGGATGGCGCGCTATGGGATAGTGGGAGATTTGTACGATGTCGTACCCGCTTTGACGGAGGCTTTCCGCAATCGCCTGAGTTCATAAACCAAGATAAGTCATCAGGGCTTTAATTCCGAATTTTTGAGTCAAATGTTGCATATAAAAAGTGAGCCGTCAATGCACGGCTCACTTTTTAATTATTCGATTCTCAGGCAGCGGATTTGAACTTTGCGATTGTGAGGTCGCTTGCGGTGTTCGAAAAGGTAGATCCCTTGCCATCTACCTAAGCTGAGCTTCCCACCGTCGATGGGGATCGTTAAGCTGGTGTGAGTCAGCATCGCCCGCATGTGGGAGGGTGAGTCGTCGGTTCCTTCGAGGATATGGTTGAACCAGGGTTGATTTTCAGGGACCAATCGCTCCATGAATTCCTCCATATCGATCTTGGCTGATGGATCATAGCTCTCGTTGATGACAAATGAAGCGCTGGTATGAGGCATATATAAAAAGCACATCCCCTCTTGAATGCCCCATTTTAGGATTCGCGCCGTCACTTCACTTGTGAAAGGGTAGAGTCCCTTCCCTTGGGTAGAAATTTCAATATTATCCTTGACCCATTTCATCCCAGACTCGAATTCTTCAATCTTATTAACATTGGCTTTAGTCAGTTTTGAATCCAAATTATTGGATTTGGATTGATTATACGCTGATTTGAATTGTGCGACCAAAATCAGAAAAATTCCCTTGACAGTTTGGATAGACAGTCGTATAGTTAAGTATCCTTAACTAATTAGGGAGATTAACTATGACAATACCAGATCGATTCACTCAGGTTTTGGAGGACTGGTCGGAGGTTTTCATGCGCCGATCGATGCACGATTTCATTCAATTCAGCAAAGATTCTGGCTTGTCTATGGGTCAAACGAGCGTACTATTCCATTTGCATCATGGCAGTAGCTGCGGTGTTTCAGATATTGGCGAACTTTTAGGGGTGACGAATCCGGCTGCCAGTCAAATGGTCCATCGTATGGTTACCTTAGGGTTGATCGAGCGTACTGAAGATCCAGACGATCGCCGCGCAAAGCAATTGCAATTGACCGCGAATGGTCGCTTAATCGTTAAGGAGAGCATTGAAGCTCGAAGACGTTGGATGGAACAGCTGACCTATACTTTGACGAGCGAAGAACAAACTCTGATTATCAATGCCCTGAATATACTGGTTGATGCAGCCCGAGACCTCGAACCAAGAGTTAATAAGGTTGAATCAAGAGAACAGAATGAACCCGGAAAAGAACACATTGCGATTGAAAATTAAAAGGATGATTTCGATTTCTGACGAAGAAAATCATATCCACCGGATAAGGAGATAAAACTTTGCAAACCTCTAGAATGGCTAATCGTGGACCAGGAGTAGATCGAAAGACCCTGATGCGTTCGATCGGTTATTTGGGGCGCTACCGTTGGCAGGCTATTGCTCCGTACATATTCCTGATCATTGCTACCCTGTCTCAATTGATGGTACCCCGGATGTTGGGGAATATCATTGACGCAGTGACCCGAGGATCAGCTGCCAACGCCATCGTGCCGCGCATGGACACTATTCCATCGGAAATTTTCAACCAGATCCTGGAGACTTTTGAAATCACTGAAGCTCAGCTGCTATACAGTTATGAGAACGCCGAACGTTTATTGATCACTTCGGCACTGGCGATTCTGGTATTCGCCTTGCTGCGTGGCTTGTTTGCATTTTTACAAACATTCACCGCGGAACGCAATTCGCAGATTGTGGCATTTGATTTACGCAACGACCTTTTCTCAAAAATCCAAGGGCTGTCATTTTCTTATCATGATCGCAATCAGACAGGGCAATTGATGATTCGCGCTACCGATGATATTGAAAAAGTACGCACATTCATCGGCCAGGGATTGCTTATGGCAGTCGGGGCGATATTGCTGCTGGGTGGAACTTTGATCATCTTATTTACAACCAATTTTCGCTTGACTTTGGTCGCTCTTCCAGTGCTGCCTGTCGCACTGATTTTGGTGATGATATTTGGTTCCAGAATGGGACCACTATTCCTTGAAGTACAGAAACGGCTAGATAAGGTCAACACTGTCTTGCAAGAAAATCTGTCTGGCATAAAAGTAGTTAAGGCATTTACACGCGAGAAAGATGAGGAGAAGAAATTCGATGATGCAGCAGATAGCTTGATGGATCAGCAGATCTACGTTGCTAGATTATTCAGTTTCCTCTTTCCCCTTATGCTCTTGATCGCCAATCTCGGCCAGGCCCTCGTGCTTTACTTTGGCGGTAGACAGATCATCGGCGGCACATTGACTTTAGGGCAATGGCAGGAGTTCAGCATTTATCTGGTTTTCCTGTTTTTTCCAGCAATGCAATTAGGGATGATTATCACCCAGATGTCGCAGGCTTCAGCTTCTGCGACGCGCATCTTTGGCATCCTGGATACCGATAACGAAGTAAAAGATAAACCAGATGCAATCTCCTTGACCCAGATAGAAGGTAAGGTCAAGTTTGATAATGTTACTTTCCGTTATTTCAATAGCGGAGATGCAGTATTAAAGGGGGTAAATTTTGAAATCCAGCCAGGTCAGACTGTGGCTTTGCTTGGAGCGACCGGGTCGGGAAAGTCAACGATCATCAATTTACTCCCCAGATTTTATGATCCTAGTGAGGGTCGCATCACGATCGATGGTAATGATCTGCGTGATCTTAAGCTCGAATCTCTGCGTTCTCAGATCGGTATTGTCCTTCAAGAAACGACACTTTTTGCAGGTACGATCCGTGAAAACATCGCCTTCGGGAGGACAGATGCAAGCTTCGAAGATGTAATAGCTGCCTCCAAGGCTGCCGCAGCACACGAAGAAATATTATCTTTCCCAGATGGCTATGACACCCAAGTTGGTGAGCGGGGAGCAACCCTTAGTGGTGGACAGAAACAAAGGATAGCCATTGCCAGGGCGCTGCTTCTTGATCCCAGAATATTAATTCTGGATGATTCCACCAGCAGTGTTGATCTGGCAACAGAAGCTCAAATCCAAAGCGCTTTGGATGAACTGATGGAAGGTCGCACAAGCTTCGTCATTGCACAGAGAATCAGCACTGTCATGAACGCCGATTTTATCCTGGTATTAGAGGATGGGCAGATAGCCGCGCAGGGGGATCATGCGGATTTACTCGAAACAAGTGAAATCTATGCCGAGATTTACAATTCACAATTAATCAGTGATTCCGATTTAGTTGAATCGGAATTTATCGGAGGATAGTCATGTTCGGAGGCCCCCACGGATACAGCCGGATAATGAGTAAGGACACCCTCAAACCCAAGCGGGTGAGTGAGACCCTTGGCAGGTTTGGGACATATTTTAAATCCTACTGGCTGTTATTAATCCTAACGACAATCCTGCTGGTTGGAGCTACATGGGCGCAGGTGACTGCTCCTAAGTTGATCGGACAGGCAGTAGATTGCTTTCTAACTCCGGCAACGGTGACTGCCTTTGGAAACTTGCCATTTGCGGAAGAAGGAGGCGTTGCCAGTGGGGCAGTCAACAACTGTACAATCGTACCTGATCCTGGAGTGTTGACTTTTGATCAAAGAATCGCCGGGTTAGGGCGGGTGATCTTGATGATCGTTGGTTTGTATGTGCTCAGTACCGCATTGAATGGCATTACCTTTTACGCGATGACCTGGTCAGGTCAACATGTTTTACGCCAGATGCGGGTTGACCTCTTCAAGCACCTGCATCGTCTCTCATTAGGATTCTATTCGGAACAAGAGATCGGTGACTTAATGAGCCGTATTACAAACGATTCCGATACCATCCAACAGGTTTTCAACTTTGCACTGGTGAGCGTCATCAGCGGCGCGTTGCTGATCGTATGGATCGGATTCAGCATGTTTCAAGTGAGTGTAGTTTATGCCTTGGTAAGCCTTTCCGTCGTGCCGATCATGATCATTGTCACGGTTTGGTTTTCGAACCAGGCGCGCAAAGCATTTCGTCAGACCAGGCTTGAGATGGGCAGCGTGAATGCTGAACTCCAGGAGACCATCTCTGCTGTTCGAGAAGTACAGGCCTTCAGTCGAGAACAAGAAAACATCGATAATTTCATGATCACCAATGCTGCAAACCGCGATGCGAATATCCGTGCGGTCTCCTTCACCAGCGCCCTCGCGCCGACGCTCCAGGCGTTAGGATATCTGTCGCTGGCGATCGTTGCCGGAGTGGGTGGTCTCCTGCTACTGCGTGGTCAACCTCTCTTCGGTACAGTTATTTCTTTAGGCTTGGTGATCACTTTCTTAAATTACGTGCAGCGATTCAATCAGCCGATCCAGCAAATCTCTGTCCTATGGACCAATATCCAAAGCGCTGTTGCTGGAGGAGAGCGAATATTTAATCTCCTGGATCTGCAACCAGCAATTGAAGATGCGCTTGAAGCTCAACCGATACCCACAATCCAAGGAAAAGTGGAATTTCAGAACGTATTTGCAGCTTATAAAGAGGAAGAAAGCGTATTGAATGGGATTAATTTCACCGCTAAGCCCGGTCAAACGATCGCTGTGGTTGGTCCAACAGGGGCAGGAAAAACTACACTGGTCAATCTAATTCCCCGCTTTTATGATGTCACCGGTGGAGCGGTGATGATCGATAACCTAGATGTGAGAAATGTCACCGGAGAATCTTTAAGGGAGCAGATCGGCATCGTCTTACAAGATACCTTCCTTTTCAGCACCACAGTAATGGAGAACATCCGCTTTGGTAAACCGGATGCCACGGATGATGAAGTGATCGCCGCAGCAAAATTAGCTCATGCAGATACCTTCATCGCCAACTTGCCGGATGGGTACCAGACGGTTTTGGGCGAACGGGGGAGTGGACTTAGCCAGGGACAGAGGCAGCTGCTCTCCATCGCCCGCGCGGCGCTCTCGGATCCACGCATCCTGATCCTAGATGAAGCGACTTCCAGCGTCGATACCCGTACCGAGCGTTTAATCCAAAAAGCACTTCAAAAACTGCTTGAGGGACGCACCAGCTTCGTCATAGCCCACCGTTTGAGCACTATCCGCAACGCTGACTTGCTTCTGGTGTTGGATGATGGACATATTGTCGAGCGTGGAACTCATGATGAACTCCTGGAAGCGAAAGGCTTCTATCATGATCTTTACATGAGCCAGTTTCGTCGTGTGGAGCCGGTAGAAGAACCAGGATCGAATGGGCGGGAGGCATCCAAGGTCTCCATAGCGCAACGCTAATGAGAGCGGAAATGCGAGGGAGTAGGTGTGTAAGGGATCGGAAGCAAGTGCAATTTTGGGACTCCCTTTTCAAAGAACCCTCAACATTATTCTTAACTTAATAGATGGTGTGATTTCTGTAGAGACGCAGCATCCCCCTAACGGGGACAGGCTTTTGGTCTGTCCGACCAAGGACAGGGCTGCGTCTCTACAGCATTTCGCGTGTTATTCCGGATTGGGGGATGAGATTTGTTTCATGTTTGGCTCTTCAATTGGCATTGTTAATTCAAGCAGCATCAATAGAAAGGGATTATTATTTGCTGAAAATGGTTATAGAAGCAAACAATTGTTGTGTGATGGTTTGCACTTGATTTTTCACGAGCTACGCTGTAATCTATAAAATGATACTTGTGGATTCACAACAATGATCCAATCAGATCATTTCTTGAGAAAATATTTTAAATGAAATCAGGTTTGCTATGAGTGGTTCTAATCCTGTGGATGATACCTCATACTGCCTCCGCCGGGTCTTGTTGGGGTTGCTCAGCCTGATCCTGTTGGTAATTTGTATTGGGTTGACTTATGTTATCCCTCTGATCAATCCCCTCCAAGGCGTTGAGCAGCCACTCATATCCGAAACCCATTCTCTGCCAACGGTGGGTAATTCAACTGCAATTCGCCCTGATGATTCGATGATCGTTACAGATGTAGCAACGATCACGGCCCGTTCGACTGCGACATCCGAAAATGACCGGGAAACCGCCCAGGTCGTCCGGGTCATAGATGGCGACACGATAGAAGTAGTGCTAAATGGGGAAATGTACACAGTGAGGTATATTGGCATCGATTCACCTGAGCCTGGACAGCGCAATTCAGCTCCAGCAACGAAAGCAAACCGCGAGTTGGTTGAAGGCAAAATAGTCCTAATGGAAAGGGATGTTTCAGAGACCGACCAGTACGGACGCTTGCTGCGTTACGTTTATTTAGAAGATGGAATATTGGTGAATGCACTTTTGGCAGAGATGGGCTATGCGATCGCGGTTGCATATCCACCAGATGTCAAATATCAAGCATTGATCACCCAAAAACAAGAAATTGCCCAGAATAGTGGGTTAGGATTTTGGGCAGCATCCACTGCAACGGTGACTCCCTTGGTTGGAAATCTAACCAGTCAAATAATGATAGATCCCGATTGTTCCCAATTCAATGCCCCCGGTAATGACAATCAGAACCTGAACGAGGAGTACGTATGTTTGGTTAATCCAGGTCAAGAAGCCGTTGAAATGTCTGGATGGTCCATTTCAGATCAATATGGCTGGATATATGTCATCGGTGAATTTTCTTTGGATGCTGGAGCAGAAGTAAAGGTGAGATCAGGATGCGGGGAGAATACACAGGTTGACTTATTCTGGTGTCGGAGTGAAACAGCAGTGTGGAATAATGATGGCGATTGTATTTATCTTAATAATGCTGCAGGTGAGGCGATTGGTGAATATTGTTACTGATGCGGTTGATGGGGGATTGGACTCGCATCATCCGTTAACTTCAGCTTTTCGTCAGTAAATTTGAGGAGCTCCTGTAGCGCCAGTACATGCGCAAAGATATTCCTGCTCCTAGCGCAAATAGAATTGCGCAGAGGACGTAAACCCCGCTCAGATTGATCCAACGCAGTAAAAAATAAGCTGTTATTGGTCCCAGTGCACTACCTAGATCGCCGGAGGTATGCAGAAGACCGATTGCTTTGCCCCTCTGTTCTTGATCGACGAGATCACCTGTGCGGGTTGTGACCAGTGCCTGGATGCTCCCTCCAGCGATCGCCGAAAAACCAATGCCAACCAGGATGAAAATAGGATCGGGTCGGATGAGTAACAACATGCCAATCGAACCAAAGATCAAACCCGTCATCGTGACTCCCCAACGATTGCCTGATTTATCTGAAAGTGATCCTGCTAATGGAGCAGCGAACATGCTCAATATGGTGCGCAGACCGATCAATATCCCAGTGACAGTTGCCACACCAAGAACAAGGTTATTCATGGACAATTGCTCTTGGACAAGCAAGGCGATAGTTGCAGCGAGGACACCGGCAGTGACGAAGCGATTTATGCCTTGTAAAGACACGACACTGACCAGCTCGCCGTTTGGTCGCCATTTTTGCGCTGTTTCATTGTTTGGATAGGAAAGATTCAAATTCTTGGAGGATCGTGTCTCAGGTAAATAGATCAAAGCAACCACTCCACCCAAGGTTGTCACCCCGGCACCAATCCATAAGGCAGCAGAGTAACCGATCCGATCGGTGAGAAACCCACCCGCAAAGGCACCAATTGCCGCTCCCAGGAAGAACCAGGTTTGGTATAACCCGGTCCATCGACCGCGATCCCCGTCTGTGGTCACATCGAGGATTATCGTCGCCCCACCAACCCATATGAGTGACCATGCTAATCCCCAAATTAATCTCCCTGCCATGAGTGGCCAGAATCCATCCCAGGCAGCGTAGATAGCAGTTGATAGTGCACCAATGAAAAGTGCGGGTACGAACAATCTCCGCCGACGAGAGCGATCGTATAAAATCCCGGTTGGTCCGTTCAAGAATAAACGAATGAAACGATTTGCACTTAATATTATGCCTACCGCAGCCAATGTAATACCCGCCTCTGCGGTATGGGTCGGTAATACCGTATAAAGAGTGGCATCACCCATCAACGACAGGGCTGTGCCAAATCCAAGGGGAAATAAGACTTTTGTTGGATTTACTGCGGGTTGGTGAGCTATCTTTCCATCTATGATTTTACCCTCACCGATGTTAATGTTGATGGTCAGATGGACTTATTCTTTGGCTTTGATTACCGGTGGTTCAGGCGTTGGATAAGGATATCATGGAAATTCAAAAGAGGGCACGGTGGGCTTCAGTGGATATGATTAAAGGATAGGTGACTTAATCGATGAATTTTTTCAAGTGCTTCAATCATTGATCTTGAGTGATGGCTGGATTCACTGTAAGTCACACCGGGAAATCAGCTGCTCCGAATCCAGCCATCCGTTTCGCCGTCGGAAAAGAGCTGATAATTGAGTTGATAAAAATGGCTGATTGTTTAATTTGAAAAAGAAAAGATCTTCTCGTAAACAGCGAATTTTCTCTCCATCGGGTGCACGGACTATCATGAAAGCCGGGCAAGGATCATACTTTAGAAATTGGACGAACTTTGGTGCCTCATTTGAATAGCGTTCGACATATAGGTAAAACTCCCCATCGATGAACGTTAAAGGTTGGAAGAGTTCAAGAGTTGGAATCATCAGATGACCTGTGAACATAAGTGATTGCTATCAGATCGAAAGCAATCCGAATAATCTGTGCTGTACAATTAGATCAGCCCAAAGATAATGCAGATTTGTGAGAAGTTCTATCCCCTATTGGGGTGAGGTAGGGTTGAAAAAGGGGGTATCCGAGAGGGTGAGCAGCTACGGATAAAGGAATTTGAACAATTGGAAAGGATTTATTAAGTATTCAAGCCTGTCCACCCAGTGGTATTGGATAAATATACTATAATGTATCTTTTTAGGAGAGAAAGACAATGCCAAAATTAAATGATTACGATCGATTCGAAGGATTGCATTGGGAAACCGGCAGCCTACGAAATTTTTATGCTTATCAAGGGGTAAAAGCCCCGCATACAAACCAACCCTACTCCGAAGCGATGCTGCTCGGGATCAGTGGTGGGGTGGTTATGAGTTATTTCACATTCAACTACCAGGGATACGATCCATATGTACGCATAATAACTCGCAACACATTTGATCCGCTGGGTAAGATTTATGAACGGCTGAATATCGATCAGGATATCCGCCAGACCAGCAGCGCGCAAAAAGGAGTCACCA
>Ga0209536_100005064_pt1 | contig 20622 bp, 16 predicted proteins | sample DeeMarSeWOR28_12_FD_187461 | JGI IMG/M metagenome (GOLD analysis project Ga0209536, IMG submission 187461) | Marine sediment microbial communities from White Oak River estuary, North Carolina - WOR-2-8_12 (SPAdes) (version 2) | ecosystem: Environmental > Aquatic > Marine > Intertidal zone >... | reverse complement strand
CTGCATTTGCCCGAATCGGCGCGCTTGCGATGTCGCCCGATGCCGGCGCGCGCCTCGAAGGCGCACGAGCGTTCGTGGATGGCATGCTGGTCGCACCCGTGCCCGATGCGCTGCGCGAACGCGAAGTCGCTTCGGTGCTCGCGGTCACGCCCTATGCCCGCAAGTCCATGCAAGGGCGCTCACTGGATAATGCCGACCTGATAGAAAGACTTAAGGTCCCGGTTCTTTTTATCGTCGGTGATGGCGAACGCGCCGCTCCCGCCGAGAACGTCAAGCAACTCGCGGAACGCATTCCTGATGCTGCCGTGTCCGTGTATGCCAATACCGGCCACATGCCTTTTATAGAACACGAGGCGCGATTCAATGCCGAACTGACAGAGTTTCTGATCAAGACTGGCCGTCACTGATTGAAAGCTGCTGCATGGTTCATTAGCGCCAGGACCAGACTGTCTTTTAAGCAGGCCGGCGCGAACCGTAAACGAGAAACAGAAAACAGAAAACAGAAAACAGAAAATGATATTCAATAAACTCCGGATAGAGAAAGGCCGCCTCAGAGGCGGCCTTTTTTGTTGCTCACACGAACTGGAGTCTGCTGGTCAACCCGGTTCGCCTAACACCCCCCTCAAATAAATCCGTTGGTATAGAGGTAAATCAGGTACGTAATGCCCGTGGAATTACAAATCATCACGCTGTAGTAAATGCATGCACGGACGGATTCTTTCTTAAGCACGTCTTTCTTAATCAGAGCTGCCGTTGTCATTTTTCTTCTCCTTGTGATTATTTTTGTCAGGCTTACCGGCTTTGTGTGAATTCGGCCGGTTCTCCCCTGCCTGCCAGGACATCCCTCATTCATGGCAAGCGAGGGTCCACTTTGGAGAAATGAGCGTGAAATCGACTGATTAATCGGTCATTTTTTTATTGTTTTTTTGTTGGGATGGCTAAATATGAGTTTTTTCGACCATATTTAGCAAGCTGTGGCTCAGTACTCCGGTATCAGGAGCCTGCCTAACCCCGCAGTTGCGAAACGCTGCCCGGGCCAGTAATCGGACATCCGCGGATCCGTAAGTAGCAGTATCTGCGGATATCCCAATGCCAGTGCCCGCCGGCTTTCAGCCGTCGCATTTTCCGGGTCGCCGAGGAGTGCGTGGATCAGCGCTGCCCGGTAGTGAACCTCGAAATTATCGGGCGCTGAGTCCAGCGCAATCACCCTATGCTTAGTGGCGCATTCGACTTCCAATAATGCCGCACAATAGTAAGCAAGGCTGATGCGGGTAAGCGGATCTTCCGGGCTTTTTGCCAGCGCATTTTCCGCGAGCTGCATAGCCCGCCGAAATGAAGCGGCAGATCTTTCCGACTTACCGCTCCCATCGAGCTTCTCATAAGTAACGGCCAGCCCCCCTTCGGCAAAATGATTGCCCGGTTGCAGCTTTGCTGCTTGCCCGTATATGCCGCGGGCCCGTTCGAAGTCACCGCGATAATAGTAGCTATGCGCGATCCTCAGCACCGCAGAGTAACGCTCAAGATCGCGGCTGAGCACCTGGCGGCTGGCCTGAATTGCGCCGTCAAAATCGCCCGTCATAAACAGCGCTTCAGCGAGATGGTCGTAACCGTTAACCCGGTCGCGGTCCAAACCTACGAGCACACGAGCAGCCGCAACGGCTTCCACGTGTCGCCCCTGGGATAACAAGAATGCGGTGTACGCCTCATGCCCCTCGATATCATCCGGCTCGTATTGAAAGGCGGTGCGGAATGCCTGCTCACTGGCCTCGGGGTCGCCGTCATCCCAATAGGCTCGGGCCAGGCCGAACCAGGCGGACCCCGACGCACGGTCTTGATCCAAAACCCATTCAAATTCATCGATGGCCTGTTCGGCTAAACCCGACACTCGGTAAAAATTACCCAGCGCCAGGTGCGCTGCCGGCAAATCGGGGCTTTGCAGAATAGTCTCGGCGCAGGCCTGGTTGGCGAAACCGTAGGCCCTGCTCGTGCCGCTGAATTCGAGTTCTCGCACACCGGCCTCGCACAGACCGACGCGGGCTATAGCCAGGTGCGGGTCGGTGGTCGATGCCTGCTTGAACCAGGCTGCGGCCATGGCGGCCGTTTCCGCATCACGGGCGTCGCGCAGCAAGTTCCTGCCGCGCAGGTAACTGTCGTAAGCGGCCACGTTCAATACCTGGGGCCAGCCCGCCGACTCAGTGCTGCCGATGTATTCCACGTCCAACTGGGCAGCGACGTGACTGACGATGTCCTGCTGCGCATCGAACAACAGCGCCGCCGGCTGAGTGAACGAATGGGCCCAGACCGGCAGGCCCGTCACGGTATCCACCAGCTCTGCCTTGATATGAATGTTATCCGGCCCGCGCACCACGGCCCCCTGCAGCAGGTACTGCACGCCCAACTCCTGGCCGATTTGTTGCGGGTCAAGGCCCTGGATGGACTCGCGAAAGGCGCGGTTGCGGCTGCTGACGGCCAGTGAACCCAGGTTCGTCAACCTGAGCCTGAGGTCTTCGGCGATACCCTTGCCCAACCAGTTGCCGACCCCATTCGCAGGACTCGCCGAAAACGGCATCACGGCCAACCGGTAGGCCTCGCGTTCCAGCGGCCGTGCGGTTGCGCCCGGCATCACGTCGAGCGCAAATCCCGCCAGGAATGAAATCACGAGGGTCACGAGGACCGTGTCGATACCCCGCCGAGTCCACAGCAACAGTGCCGGGTTGCCCGCCTGCCCCGGCGGCATTCGAGGCCGGCCGGCTTCGTCAAACTGAATCTGCCTGACCCAGGCAAAAAAGACGGCGACCGGAAAACCGAGCAAGACGATCACGGCCAGTGCCGGCATCAACCAGTCGGGCAACGCTTGCGAGCCGCGCAGACGCAACTCGGTAAACCGCGCTAACTGCACAAACAACCACGCCAGAATCGCGTAGGCCGCGCCGACCCAGAGCACGCGCTGCCGAGTCACCTGCCAGAACAAACCGGCTTTGTCGGCCTGGATCTGCGGCACGGACTCGAGGCCAAGATCGGGGGCGGCCGTTACAGCCTGCACAAGCTGGTAACCCCGTTTGGGAATGGTCTTGATATAGGCCGGTTCATCGCGGTGGTCGCCCAACGCTCGGCGGATCTCATGAATGCAGCGGGTAAGCGGTTCGTCGCTGACCACAGTGCCCGCCCACACCCGCTCGATGATTTCATCGCGGGTGACGACCTGCCCTGGCTGGGCAGCGAGGCAAACGAGCACGTCCATGGTTTTCGGTTGCAAATGGCGCGCTCCCTGCGCCCCTTCCAGCAACCCTTCGATGGGCTTTACGGCCCATTCCCCAAGACGAAACCCCTTCCTTAGCGTTACGTCTAGATTCATACCCTGGTCACAATAACCAAGAAGAAGTCACCATAACCCATTGAAAGCTATAGGTCTAGCCTTATGTAAAATCTATAGATGGTGCGGGCTGCAGCCGCAAGCCCGCCGGGCTGTGGGCTTGAAGGGTGCAATCCGCGGCCCTGGTGCGGCGGACGCTTGCCCGGTCAGGCCTGCGCCAGCACTTCGCCGTGCTCGCGCGTGGCGTGGAACCCCACCTCGGGAAAGCGTTCCTGGGTGATCTGCAGCTTGTAGCGACTCGAGGCGAGGTAGACGGGGTTGCCGTCCACGTCCTGCGCCAGGGAAGCAGACTCGCGCTGCATGAATTTCTGCCGCGTCACTTTGTCGGGAAAACTGAGCCAGCGCGCCGTGTAAATATCGGCCGGTTCATACAACGCATCGACGTTGTACTCACCCTTGAGCCGGTGCGCGACGATATCGAACTGCAGGCGGCCCACGGCGCCCAGCAGCTTCCGGCCCAGTTCGTTAGTAAATACCTGCACGGCGCCCTCTTCGCCTAACTCTTTAAGACCCTTCTGTAGCTGCTTGGTTTTTAGCGGGTCTTCAGGCCGCGCGCTCACGAATAACTCCGGCGCAAAATACGGTATGCCTCTGAAGGTGAGCTGCTCCCCCTCGGTGAGGGTGTCGCCGATCTGCAGTTGCCCGTGGTTGTGGATACCGATGATGTCGCCGGCGACGGCGCCTTCGCTGGATTTACGTGAGTTCGCCATGAAGGTCTGGGCATTCGCGACGCGCATTTCACGCCCGAGCCGGAGGTGCTGCAGCTTCTTGCCGGGTTCGTAGCGCCCGGAGCAGATGCGGAAAAACGCGATCCGGTCGCGGTGCTTCGGATCCATATTCGCCTGAATCTTGAACACGAAGCCGGTCAGCTCGGGTTCCGCGGGGTCCACGGTGCGCTCGTCCGCCGGCCGCGGCTGCGGCGGGGGCGCCCAGGCGATGAGCGCTTTCAGCACTTCCTGGACACCGAAATTATTGATACCGGAGCCAAAAAATACCGGCGTCTGCATCCCGGCCAGGAACATTTCCAGGTCAAAGGGCGAACTCGCCCCGCGGATCAGGCCGACCTCCTCGCGCAACACCTCGGTTTCGTGGGGGAACAACTCATCCAGGCGCGGGTTGTCGAGGCCCGTCAGGATCTCGGTGTCCTTGCTCTGGCGCTCCTCGCCGCCGCGGAAACGCAGCAGGCGGTCGCTAAGGAGGTCGAACACGCCGCGAAAGCTCTTGCCCATCCCGATCGGCCAGCTAACCGGCGCACAATCGATCTTCAGCGTGTCTTCGATCTCCTGGAGAATTTCCAGCGGCCCGCGGACCTCGCGGTCAAACTTGTTGACGAAGGTAATAATCGGCGTCTCGCGCAGCCGGCAGACCTCGAGGAGTTTGATGGTCTGCGCCTCGACACCCTTGGCCGCGTCGATGACCATCACCGCCGCATCCACCGCCGTGAGCACGCGGTAGGTGTCCTCGGAAAAGTCCTCGTGCCCGGGCGTGTCGAGCAGGTTGATCGTATGCCCGTCGTACTCGAACTGCATGACGGAACTGCTGACCGAGATACCGCGCTGCTTTTCGATTTCGAGCCAGTCCGATGTCGCATGCCGGGCCGCACGCCGCGCCTTGACCGCACCCGCCTCCTGTATCGCCCCGCCGTACATGAGCAACTTCTCAGTCAGGGTGGTTTTACCGGCGTCCGGGTGCGAAATGATCGCAAAAGTGCGTCTCTTGCCGACCTCTTTCAGCAGCTCTGAACTTACAGTTTTGGCGGTCATCGTGTCCACAATGCAAAAGGCCGCCGCAAATGGCGGCAGCCGGGGCGCGAGATGATACCACCGCAAGGTGACGCCGGGGCAAACGGGGGCTCGAAGCGCTTTCGAGGGCAGGGCAGATACTTGCGCCCAGGCACAGGCCCCTTAATAGCCGGGCCGTTAGCGCCGCAAGAGCGCCGCGCCGTAGAAAATGCCGCCGCCCATGGCCACCGTCAGCAAGGCCAGGGTTGACTCGACCGGCCGGCCCTGAAAAGCCCAGTACATCGTCCACAAACTGACGATCATAAAAAACAAGGGCGGGAACGGATACGCCCAGACTCGAAACGGCCGCGGCATATCCGGCTTCTTGACCCTCAGGACCAGCACGCAGGAAACAGCCAGCGCTGACATCAGCGCCAGCGTGAAGCCCGCGTATGACAAGATCTGATCGACGCTCCCGGACATGATGATCAGCGAAGTGACCAGGCCTTGCAGGAGCAGAGCGTTAATGGGTGCACCCCCCCGGTTCGTCCGCGTCAGGGCACGAAACTTCATGACGTCCTGCCCGAGGGCATAGTAAACGCGGGGCCCGGCAATGGTCATTGCCGATGCCGATGCCAACAGTGACACGACCAGGACCGATGTCACGAGACCCGCCCCCCAGTCACCGAATAGCTGACGTGACGCAACCAGACCCACCTCCACTTTGCCCGCCAGTTGTTCGACGTCGGCACCGTAGAAGTACACCATGTTCAGCAACAGGTACAAAACGGTAACGATCGTCGTTCCCGCCAGCAGGGCTTTCGGCAGTGTCTTTTGCGGTTCGACGATCTCGCTGGCCACATAGGCCGCCGCGTTCCAGCCGGAATAGCAAAACATCACAAAAATAAGGCTGGTTGCCAGCGCACTAAATAGCGCCGATGTGGACATTTCCTCGTAGAAGCCCGCCACCTGCACGAAATTCGCCGTATCGCCTTTTCCGAACAGCGCAGCGGCAACGATAATTAATACGATGCCGGCTATTTTCAGGAGCGTAATCAGGTCATTAAAACCGATAGCGCCCTTGCGGCCCCGCAGATGCACGCCGACCAGCAGCCATACGAAAATGAGAGCCACCAGGTCGGTGAGGTGAAGTGCACCGAGCACGGCCGGATCACTTTCCAGCACGGGAAAGAAGGCGCGCAAATACAACACGAGGCTTTTTACAGCGGCCGCAATGGGCGCGGAAAACCCCGCTAACAGCGAAACAAAAGCGCTCATGAACCCGAACGCGCGGCCGTAGGTTTCGCGTAAATATATATACTCGCCACCCGCGTCGGGCATGGCGGCGCCCAGTTCAGCAAAACACAGCGCGCCGCAATAGGCCAGCACGCCGCCGAGCAGCCAGAGGGCCAGGATAATCATGGGATTGCCGAGATCCGCTGCCTGAAACCCGGTCGTCGTAAAAACGCCCGCCCCGATGACATTGGCAACGACCAGCGCGGTCGCCGAACGAAAATGAATATGACTTAACAGGCCTTGCCCATCGCTGCTCACGGAGTCGACCCTCCGACTTTGAAACCAAATTTAGTGCGCATGCAGTGCCTCATGGAGCGAGTCGTCCCCTCCCAGTATTCGATTGATGAAGCAGCACGATAACAAGGCCCGGCGAAGTATGAGTTAATTCGCCCGCGGTTGTGCCGACGAGCTCACGAAACGAGGCAACGGACGCTCAGGCAGAGGCTGTCAGTTTTTTGAGTAATTCTGAATAGCCCCGCAGCTTGTCAACGGCTCGGGCGCGCTGACGGTCGGACAGGCCGGTTATTAATTCAGCCATCATGGCGTTAGCGATTTGGCGGTTGGAATCAACAATCGCGCGGTATTCTGCTGAATGAAAACTCCGCGGGTAGACCAGCAACTGGGTTAATTCCTGCCTAAACTCTGCGGACGGCGGCGGGTTTTCGACTAAATCCCGAAACCGGCGCTGCCACTCCCGCTGATATTCGATCCACTGCTCGCTGGCATCCTCCATACTGGCGAGTGAGTCGGTAATCAACTGCTTCTGCTCGCCGGTCAACCGGCCCGTGAAACGCTGAGCCGCCTTTATTGCCGACGCATTGCGGTTTTCCCGTCGTTCTTCTGCTGTTTCACCCGAATAGTCTTCATACATTTCCTGATTCAGCTCTTCGAAATTTTCGAACATTTCTGCGACCTGTTCTTCACTCAGGTCAAGCAACAGCCATTCGGCAACCGGCACAATGCCCAGCATGAATTCGTCGATGAGGGCGATCATCTGGACGAAGCCCTCATCAAGCGACGCCTGCGTCACGGCCCCCGACTCAACCTCCTCTGCGAATTCGTCCAGCAGCGCTGCCAGGCGGGGTAAATCATCCTGGCGAGAGGCCTCCAGCTGGTCGGAAACCTGCAGCTTGAGTTCTGCTTTCTGGGGACTCGTTAGCGGCACATAATCATCGACTTTCCAGACGATGAATGAGTCGAGTTGGTTGTAGAGAAAGCGGGTACTGCAGCCCGCCACAACGAGCAGGACGGTCGCAATATAAAGAATGCGCAATACACAAGCAGTCGAACACACAGTGCGGAAGAGCTGCAATGTGCGGTCGACTATTTGCATACGGAATCAGTCAAATGGATGTTGAATAATTATTGTCTGATCGCGATCAGGGCCGGTAGAAATAAGGTCGATAGGCACTTCCAGCAGAGCCTGCATACGATCCAGATAGTTTCGTGCAGCATCGGGCAATGCATCGTATTCACGAATACCGACCGTACTTTCCTGCCAGCCAGGCATTTCCTCGTAAACCGGTTCGCAATCTGCGTAATGGTCGACCATTACGGGCGGCGCTTCGAGTAACTCGCCTTCAAGCCGGTATCCGACGCAAATTTTCACCGTGTCCAAACCGTCGAGCACATCCAGCTTGGTCACGCAGATTCCGCCGATACCGCTGTTCAAGACAGCGCGCCGAGTGATTACCGCGTCAAGCCAGCCGCAACGGCGGGCCCGACCTGTAGTGGCACCAAATTCTGCGCCCACCTTACCCAGGCGCTCCCCTATCTCGTCGGTCAATTCCGTGGGGAAAGGCCCGGAGCCTACCCGCGTCGTATACGCTTTTACGATGCCCAGCACTTTGTCGAAGCTGGTCGGGCCGATACCGGAACCTGTTGCCGCCGCGCCGGCCGTTGTGTTGGAAGACGTTACATACGGGTAGGTGCCGTGGTCGATATCCAGCAAAGTGCCCTGCGCGCCTTCGAACAACAGGTTGGAGCCTTCTTTTTGCATGGCCCCCAGCCGCCCGGCCGTATCAACAACCAGCGGTCTGACACGCTCCGCCATCGCGAGCCATTCGTCGATGGCGGCAGCCGCATCGAGCGCCGGCTGCGCGTAGTAGTTTTGCAGCATGAAATTGTGGAACTCAAAACTGGCGTGCAGGCGCTCGGCGAAAACCGCCTCGTCGAGCAAGTCAGAAACGCGCAAACCCCGACGGGCAACCTTGTCCTCATAAGCCGGACCGATACCACGCCCCGTCGTGCCGATTTTTCGTGTGCCGCGTGCAGCCTCACGCGCGAGATCCAACGCGATGTGACACGGCAGTATCAACGGGCAGGCAGCGCTGAGCTGCAGCCGGCTGTCGACGTCAACTCCGTTCGCGATCAACTCGTCCATCTCTTGCAGCAACGACGGCAAGTGCACGACCACGCCGTTACCGATAATGCAGGCGACGCCGGCGCGCAAAATACCCGAGGGAATCAGGTGCAACACCGTTTTTTCGCCGCCAATGATGAGCGTGTGACCCGCGTTGTGTCCGCCCTGAAAGCGGACAACACCGTCCGCCTTGTCCGTCAGCAAATCGACGATTTTGCCTTTGCCTTCATCACCCCACTGGGTGCCGACAACAATTACGTTTTTTCCCACTTAACACCGTCCAGACTGGTCTCGGCCAGAGAGTAAGCCCCGGCAGACTAGCCCCGAATAAATGCCAGCAATGCAGCTCCTGCCAACATGCTGACCAACCCAAATATACGTAAATGACGATCGCTCAGTTGCGCGATCAACTCTACGCTTTCTCTCCAGCCGCGCGGGTTGGCGAAGGGCAGCAAACCCTCGATAACCAGATAAAGAGCAAACGCAGCGAAAAGATCCGTCCAATCCATCTCAGCGGCCAATATTTGCCGTCGCCTCGCAGCGAAATCTAGTTAGCGCTTGCCGTCTGACTGGTTCAGGTAACGCAGAAAATCGCCGTCACTGTCCACTACCAGCAGGTCACCGTCTTTGCCTAGCGAGCTCTTGTAAGCCTTTATACTTCGATAGAAAGAATAAAAATCGCGATTGCGGTTGTAGGCTTTCGCATAAATTTCTGCTGCCCTAGCGTCGCCTTCACCACGCAGGATCTCTGCGTCGCGATACGCTTCGGCCAGAGTCACCGTCCGCGTGCGATCGGCCTCGGCGCGAATCCGCTCCGCATTTTCGGCGCCTTCGGCGCGCAATTCCGACGCGACCCTTGAACGCTCTTCCCGCATCCGCCGAAACACGGACTCACTGACGTCTGTGGAAAATTCGATGCGTTTGACCCGCACATCGACTACCTCGATACCGAGCTGCACCGCATTCGTGCGCGCCGCCGTCAGCATGTCAGCCATGATCTCCCGCCGCTCGGCGGAGACCACTTCCGGCACAGTCCGTTTTGCAAATTCTGCCCGGATGCCATCCTTGACGATTTCCAGCAAGCGACTGGCCGCGGTGTTGGCATCGCCACCCGTCGCACGATAGTAGGTGGCCACATCGGTGATGCGCCACTTCACGAAGAAATCCACGTACAGGTTCTTCTTTTCCTTGGTTAGAAATTGCTCCTGCGGATTGTTGATGGTTAACAACCGTTTCGGATAAACCTCGTAACTGTTCACATACGGCAACTTGAAATGCAGCCCGGGCTCATAATCAGCATCAACGATTTCGCTGAAGCGAAACTTGATGGCGAGCTCCCGTTCACCCACCGTAAAGACACTGCCGTAAAGCAACCCGGCAACAATCAGCCCCACTATCGAGAGGGCACTACCTGACATTCTCATTAGCGCACCTCCCGTGATCGCAAGTCGCCGCGTGCGTTCTGACCGTCCGTATCAGCAGGTTTCCGCATGGGCTCCGGCGCATTGCTGCTTGAAGTTCGACTCTTGCGACCCTGCTCGAGCAATTTATCGACGGGCAGATACAAAAGATTACCGCTGCCCTCTGAATCGAGCAGAATCTTGTTGGAATTACGGTACACGTATTCAATTGCCTCTATATACAAGCGCTCCCGCGTGACTTCGGGTGCCTTTTCATACTCCGTCAGCAACGCCTCGAACCGCGAAGCTTCACCCTGCGCATCGGCGATCACGCGCTCCTTGTAGGCCTCGGCATCCTGCACCTGGCGCACCGCGTTACCGCGCGCTTTCGGCAGTATGTCGTTGGCATAGGATTCCGCCTCGAATTTCAGGCGCTCCTTGTCCTCGCGTGCCTTGATCGCGTCCTGCACGGCGGCGTCGACCTGGGCGGGGAAGTTCACGTCGCGCAGGTTGACTTTCGTCACCTCGATGCCGACACCGTATTCGTCCAGCGCATTCTGGATGACGCGGCGGGTATCTTCGGAGATGGGCACACGCCCCTCACCGAGGATGTAGTCCATGTCGCTTTTGCCGATAACTTCGCGGATTGCGCTTTCACTCGCATCACCGAGGGTGCCTTCAGGATCGACGGCACCAAACAGATAAGCGATAGGATCCACTTTCCGGTACTGCACGACCATGTCGACGATCACGATGTTTTCATCAGAGGTCAGCATGCTGGTCGACTGGGGAAACGGTTTGATTTCGGAAATATTGACCTTGTCGACGGTTTCGATCGGCCAAGGCAGATGCCAGCGCAGTCCCGGCATGCTGGTCGAAACATAGGCGCCGAAGCGCTGCACGATGCCGCGCTCGGCATCATCGACTGTATACAGGCCGGTCAGGCCCCAACCGATAAACAGCAGCACCAGCAACCCTAAGAGCGGAGTCAGGCTCTCGCCTCCGCCGCCGCCACCTGAAGATGAACGCTTCTTGCCGCCAAGCATGGCGGTTAACTTTCTCTGCCAGTCCCTGACGATCTTGTCCAGATCGGGCGGTCCGTCCTGACCACCACCCCGACCCCAGGGATCTTTGCCGTTACCCGATTCATTCCAGGCCATTATTGGTTATTCCTTTTCGTTCCTGGAGGCTGCACAGACCGCACACCCTCTAAAAATTTGTTGCCGTTGAAGAATGTTCACCCGCCGGGCGAAAAAGCTCCAACCCTTCCTTGCTGCTCAACTGCTCGAAATCACGCCGCGCGAGATCCACATCGAGCTGCCAGCCGCCTTCATCCAGCTCGCTTTCGTCCAGCACCTCGGCCACGCCATACAACAGCGACCGCAGCCTTGCCTGCGACACATCCAGCCTGACTGTGCCACGGACCCGGTCCTGGAAGAGATACTCCGCGATAGCGCCCCGCAGCAGCTCCAAACCCTCGCCGGTCTCAGCAGACATCCAGACGCGGCTCGGCATACCGGTTTCTGCGCGATCGAGGCGAGGCTGAACACCGAGTATATCAGCCTTGTTATAGACATGAATGACCGGAATGGCATCCGCGCCAATGGATTTCAGCACCCCATTGACCTGCTCTATCCGGTCATCCCGGGCCGGATCTGCGCAATCGACAACGTGCAGCAGCAGCCTCGCATCGCGTGTCTCTTCCAGGGTCGATTTGAACGCAGCGATCAATTCGTGCGGCAAGTCACGAATGAAACCCACCGTATCCGCAAGCACTGCTTCGCCGCGATTGGGAAATTCAAGTTTCCGCAAGGTCGGATCGAGCGTGGCAAATAATTTGTCCTCCGCTTCCACGCCCGCATTACAAAGACGATTGAACAGGGTCGACTTACCGGCGTTCGTGTAACCGACGAGGGAAACGGTCGGCACGTCCTGCTTGTGACGCTGCTGCCGCCCCTGCTGCCGGCGCTGCTCCACGCGCTCCAGCCGCTGGTTGAGGCGCTTGATCGCCTGCCCAATCATGCGGCGGTCACTTTCCAGCTGAGTCTCGCCGGGACCGCGCAGACCGATGCCGCCTTTTTGTCGCTCGAGGTGAGTCCAGCCGCGCACGAGGCGAGTAGACAAATGCTTAAGCTGCGCCAGTTCGACCTGCAGCTTGCCTTCGAAAGTGCGCGCGCGCAGGGCGAAAATATCGAGTATCAGCCCCGCTCGGTCTACGACCCGGCGCTGAAGCGCGTCTTCGAGATTTTTTTCCTGCCGGGGGCTGAGCTCATGGTCGACCAGCACAAGCTCCGCGTCAGTTTCTTCTACCAGAGCCTTTAGCTCGTCGAGTTTACCGGTGCCGATCAGGTAACGCGGGCTGGCCGCGCGTCGAACGGCGGCAAGGCTGCCCACGATTTCGGCGCCCGCGGATGCCGCAAGTGAGAAAAATTCCTGACGGTCTTCTTCGCTTACAGAATGCCCGATACCGACATACAACAGGATGGCGCGTTCGCCACGCTGAGGACGCTCAAACAAACAGAACCTCCAGGAACCCGATTCCGTTCATCCGGCCCGCGCCCCGTCCTTACATTGGTTTAAGTCGAAGATCCTACTCGTCCTCGTCGTCACCCGCCGCAACACGAACTGCCCGTGACGGCACAACGGTCGAAATGGCATGCTTGTATACCATCTGGCTGACGCTGTTATTAAGCAACACTACGAACTGATCAAAAGAATCAATCGTTCCCTGCAGCTTGATTCCATTTACCAAATATATAGACACAGGCACCTTTTCTTTTCGCAACGTATTAAGAAATGGATCCTGCAGGGTCTGCCCTTTAGCCATTATTGACTCCCGAATAATGTATCAATTCTTTAATTTTGTTTTTATTGTTCTTATCTTATTTTGTAGCAGCTACTGAAAGACATACCACAGGGTGCGATTCTAGCCACTTATCAGAGCTTATGCACCATTAGCGAGCCACATTCTTACCAGGCCGTCTATCTGGCTGGCGGCATCGACCGCAAAAGCGTCGACTGCATTTAAATCGGGCCAGCTGCGCAGCCACGTAAGCTGGCGCTTCGCCAATCGCCGGGTTGCAACCAACGCGTCCTGAGCCGCCGCTTCCAGGCTGTTTTCGCCATGGACATAAGTCCATAGCTGCCGGTAACCGACGGCACGCATCGCGGGCGTCTCAGCCGTGATTCCGGGCACGGCGGACAGCCGCCGAACCTCATCGATTACCCCGGACTCGATCATTTCGCGCAGCCTTTGCGCAATCCGCTCATGCAGTAACGATCGATCCGCCGGCAGCAACCCGATATTCAGATACTCGGCCGCCAGCGGCGGTCGCGTCGTGGCAAGCAACGCGGACATGGGTTCGCCTGCAATTCGACAAACCTCCAGCGCGCGCTGAATGCGCTGCGCATCGGTCGGCTTGAGCCGCGCGGCGGTCTCGGGATCCAGATGCCGCAACTCCTCATGGAGCGCGGGCCAGCCATGCTCGGCCGCTTGCGCGTCGAGTTCCGCGCGCACCGCCTGATCGGCCTCAGGCAGGTCGGCGATGCCCTGTTGCAGAGCCTGGAAATAGAGCATCGTGCCGCCGACCAGGAGCGGTATACGACCCCGGGCGGCAATCTCCTGGATTGCGGCCACCGCATCGCTGCAAAAAGCGCCCGCCGAATAACTCTCGACCGGGTCTAAAATATCCACGAGTCGGTGAGGGTAATCGGCCAGCAATTCAGGCGAGGGTTTTGCAGTCCCGATGTCCATGCCGCGATAGACCAGCGCGGAATCGACGCTGATAATTTCTACCGGGTAGCGGTCGGCTAAGGCGATGGCGTGCTCGGTTTTCCCCGCGGCGGTCGGGCCCATCAGGCAGATCGCACGAATAACTGACTTCGACATTTGAATGACTGCCGGCGCGACTAGCGCCCGCGCTGAAACAAGCGATCCAGATCCTGCATGCTCAACTGCGTCCAGGTAGGCCGCCCGTGGTTGCATTGATCACTGCGCTCGGTGGCCTCCATCGCTCGCAGCAGCGCATTCATTTCATCCAGGCTCAGATTTCGGTTCGCGCGCACGGAACCGTGACACGCCATGGTCGCCAGCAGATCGAAACAAGCGTCTTCGACCCTGTCGCTGGCACCGGTTTCGCCCAGGTCGCTCAATACATCGCGCAGCAATGCTTCCGCATTCGCGTTTCGCAGCAGTACGGGTATCTCGCGCACGGTTAACGTCTCGGGTCCGCCGCGCTCGACCAGCAGACCAATGCTCGCAAACTTGTCGGCATTGGCTTCCGCCAGGTCGGCTTCCGCCGTTGACACGTTAACGCGCAGGGGAATCAGCAACGGCTGTCGCTGCACGCCGCCCGCCTCGTCGGGACCCGCACCCAGGTAAGCCCCCTTCAAGCGCTCATAGGTCACCCGTTCGTGCGCGGCGTGGGCGTCGACGATGACCAGCCCTTCGCTGTTGCGCGCCAGGATATACACCCCATGCAGGTGCGCGATGGCAAAACCCAGCGGCGGAATATCACCACTTGCAGACTCGCCTTCGTTGGCTGCGGCCGACGTTGCCGTCAGGGCCCTGTACAAATGAGATGACTCCGCTATGCCCTGGCGGCCGGCGCCGAAGCGCAACGATGGCTGCGGATGGTTGAACTCGCCGGCCCTGTCCCGCGGTCGCTCTGCCGCGCCCGCCGGCAGCCCTGCCGCCGGCTGCGCCGCATTCATTCCGGCGCTCGTTTCTGCAAGGGTCGACTCGATCGTGCGCCTGACAAAATTGTGCACCGAGCGGCTATCGCGAAACCGCACCTCGTGCTTGGCGGGGTGCGCGTTCACATCGACATACGCGGGGTCCATTTCAAGGTAGAGCACATACGCGGGGTGGCGGCCATGAAACAGCACGTCGCGGTAACCCTGCTTGACGGCATTCACGATCACTCGATCGCGGACGGCACGGCCGTTCAGGAAAAAGTACTGCAGGTCCGGCTGGCTGCGTGAAAACGTAGGCCGGGCAATCCAGCCACGCAGTCGCAAGTCACCCAGTTCGTGTTCGACATACAGGGCATGACTGATAAATTCCTTGCCGCAGACCGACGCTACCCTGCGCTCCTGCTCTTCGAGCGACCGGGCCACAGGCAAATTGAGTACCCGTTTACCATTGTGATTCAGCCGAATCGCCACACTGAAACGGCTGAGCGAAATCTGCCGCGCGACTTTTTCGAGGTGCGAGTACTCGGTGCGCTCGGCGCGCAAAAAACGTCGCCGCGCAGGGGTGTTATAGAACAAGTCGCGCACTTCGACAGAGGTGCCTTCCAGCCCGGCGGCCGGCCGCGCCTCGTCCCGCTCCGCGCCGGTGGACTCGACCGCCCAGGCCTGCCCCTCACCGCGCTGACGCGACAACAAGGTCAGGCGCGAAACCGATGCGATGCTGGGCAGGGCTTCACCGCGGAAACCCAGCGACGCGACCCGCTCCAGGTCCTCGAGGCTGCCTATCTTGCTGGTTGCATGCCGTGACAGCGCCAGCGGCAGTTCGGCACCCGCGATACCGACGCCGTTATCACGTACTCGGCAGAGCTTGATGCCACCCTGCTCCAGGTCGATATCGACCTCGGTAGCACCCGCATCGAGACTGTTCTCCAGCAACTCCTTGAGGACCGACGCGGGCCGCTCGATGACTTCACCGGCGGCGATCTGGTTGACGAGTTGGGGAGGTAACTGATGAATAGGCATGCGCGGATTCTAAATGAGAAAGCGCGGCGGACGCGAGACTCGCCAAGTCGCGAAGCGAACTAAGGTGTGCGTTGACGGTGTGAACCGGCGAGCAGGATTAATCAGGTGTCGATCGCAGGCGGAATACGCAACACCTGGCCGACGCGAATTGTGTTTCCATTCAAACGGTTCTCGGCACGAATTCGGGAGACACTCACGTTGTAACGCTGGGCAATCTCACTGAGCGTGTCACCGCTGCGAATGACATGCTCGCGCGCCATGCGCTGATCTCGGCTCAACTGCGCAACGCGTGAACCGGGCGGCGGGTTCGCATAAAAATAAGACTTGATGCCTTTGTGCATCGCGCTCGCCAGCCGCTGCTGGTATTGCACACTTTTCAGGTTGCTTTCGTCCTGTGCGTTCGAGATGAAAGCGGTTTCAATCAGCACGGACGGAATGTCGGGCGATTTCAGCACCATAAAGCCGGCCTGTTGCACACGCGACTTGCGCATTTTGCCAACCAGACTCATCTGATCGATGAACAGGTCGCCGACTTCCATGCTGGCTTCCATCGATGCGTTTTGCGACAGGTCGACCAGCACACTGGCCAGCATATCGTCCTTGTCCTTGAGCGCCACGCCGCCAATTAAATCCGCGCTGTTCTCGCGCTCGGCGAGCAACTTGGCTGCCTCGTCGGTCGCACCTTTTTCAGACAGTACGTAAATCGTGGAACCGCGCACTCGGCGATCCTTGAACGAATCCGCGTGGATCGATACGAACAGGTCCGCGCCCGCCTTGTGGGCCAGCTCGATTCGCTCGGCCAGCTTGAGGAAGCGATCGTCCTTGCGGGTCATGAATGCACGCATGCCCGGCTCGTCATCGATCATCTGTGCCAGCCGCTTGCCAATTTCCAGCACGGCTTTCTTTTCCTGCAGACCGCCGCGCCCGCGTGCGCCCGGATCCTTGCCGCCGTGACCGGGGTCTATCGCAATGACGAGGTCACGCTGACCGGTCGAGCTGGGCGCCTTCTTGACAACCACCGGCGCCGCATCGATCGGCATGAGATCGACGACGATCCTGTAGCCAAACTGGCCACTGGGTTCGAGCAGGAAGCTTTTCGGACGGGCCGCGTCACCCAGATCCAGTACCAGGCGCGCCGTGCCGTCCTGACGATTAGCGCCGCGCATGTTGGCAACGACGCCCGCGCCGCCGGGCAGCTTGGCGGCGCCCAGGGCAAACCGACCCTGCGCAAGGTCGACAACGACCCTGCTCGGATTCGCGAGCGTGAAAAGTTTGTGCTGGCCGGGGCCATCGAGATCCAGAACAATGCGCGTGCGGTCGCCCGTATGCGCGATGCGCACGTCCTTGACGCTCGTGGTTTGCGCGGCCAGTTGAGCCGCGCACAGTAGCGCGCAAAAGCCAATAATGTATTGCCTGACCGCCATCAATTCCATCCCTGAATCAATCGGGCAAGTATACGCTTATTGTTAAATTATCCAAGTATTTTGCCTGCAATATTATGAGGATACGTAGGCTAGCTTTCTCAGCAGTGCAAGGTTCAGCCTGAACCTATCGTAATTTCAGCTATTTAACCTAATGCGGTTTTCACGACGCGCTCTGCCTGCGGGCATTTAGGCTCGAGAGTGGCGACCCGACCTTCAGGTATCACTTGAAGAAAAACTTCCAAGTCTGCAGGACATAGTTGATCGCCCCCGTTCTCGGGCCATTCGATCAGCAACAGGCTGCCCGGCTCGGCCAGCTCACTGATCCCCAGAAATTCGAGCTCGCCGGGGGCCTGCAGGCGATAGAGATCGAGGTGATACACGCGGTAACCGGCGATCGCGTAGGGCTCCACGAGTGTATACGTCGGGCTGGGCACCCGGCCCTCATGCCCTAAGCCACGCAGCAACGCGCGCGTCAACGACGTCTTGCCGGCGCCGAGTTCGCCGCGCAGGTAGACACAAAAGGATTCGGGTTTGACGTCCAGCAGTGCGGCGGCCAGTTTGCGGCCCAGCGCGTCGGTCGAATCAGGGTTTGTTAACGTCAGCTGTTCAGACAAAGGCGCAACTCCGCAAACAGGTCACCGGCAATCAGGCCACGTTCACCCCGGGCGGCGGCGCGATCGCCGGCCGTCGCGTGCAACCACGCGGCCGCCGCGGCAATCTCGTCAAGCTCAGCGCCGGCTCTGGCGCATTGCGCGTAGACAGCCGCCGTAATGCCCGTCAACACGTCGCCCATACCCGCTGTCGCCATGCCCGGGTTGCCGCCGCGAATCAACCAGGGCGGCGAACCCTGACTGCGCCGACCGATCAGCGTGCCGTGGCCTTTGAGCAACGCGCAACCGCCGTAGCGCTCGTTAAGCCCCGCAAGACTCCCTAGCCGGTCAGCCTGCACATCCCCTGTCGATAGACCTAACAAGCGGGCGGCCTCGCCCGGGTGGGGCGTCAGTATCCAGTGATCCTGTTGCCGCGGCGACTGCGCCAGCAGGTTCAGCGCATCGGCGTCCAAAACCAGCGGCTTGCCGGCGCCGAGCGCGCGGCCAAAAACCGTTCGGGCCCAATCATCCTGCCCCAGCCCCGGCCCCACGGCGACGACCGTGGCTCGTTCGAGCAACGCATCGAGTTCAGCCATGTCCTCGACGCCCCGGCACATCAGTTCCGGTCGCCCTTCGACGATGGCTGATACGTTGGCCGCGCGGGTGGCCACGCTGACCAGCCCGGCGCCGCTGCGCAGAGCGGCCTCTCCTGCCAGCCGCGCCGCGCCCGCCATGCCAGTATTGCCCCCGACGATCAGCACATGGCCGTAGTCGCCCTTGTGGCCGGTGCGTTTTCGGCGCGGCAGAAGTTCATCAAGTTTGGCGGCGCTGAAAACCTGCATCGTCGGCGCAACACGCGCTGTACTGATCGGCGCAATGCCCAGGTCATCGTAGACCAGCTCGCCAACCCGCTCGGCCGCTTCCGCCAGGAACAGGCCCTGCTTCAGGCCCACGAAGGTAACCGTCAGCGCAGCCTGCGTGGCCGCACCCATGACCTGCCCGGTCAGTCCGTTGAGTCCGCTCGGGATGTCGACCGCGAGCACGGGCACAGTGTTGGCTGCGGCGTAGCCGTTTATCGTTTCCACCGCATCACGGTAACTGCCTGCCAGGTCGCGCATGAGCCCGGTACCCAGCAACGCGTCCACGATGATTTCGGCGCCTTGCAGATCACTCGGCCCCGACCAGTCACGAACCGTGCCGCCGGCCGCCACGTAATCCTGCCAGGCCGTGGCGGCATCGCCACGCAATTTTGCGGGGTCGGACAAAGCGACCAGCGTTACCGCCATGTCTTGCTCAAGCGCGAGGCGCGCGATCACGTAGCCGTCCCCGCCGTTATTGCCGCTGCCGCACAGCACCAGCCATTGGTGCCGCTCAGGGTAACGCTCGCGCACGGCTTTGTAGGCCGCACGGCCCGCGCGCGTCATCAACTCGTATCCGGGGATACCCTGCTCCTCGATCGCAATCCGGTCGAGTTCGCGAACGTCCTCCGGCCTGTAGACCCAGCGTGACATTTCAGACATGCGGGCAATTATACTGGTGGCGCAGCAACGAACGCAGCGATAGTTTCACTTATATATAAGAGTCGACGGTGACAACCCAGCACAGCCCCGAATCCCTGCGAGAACTCGCCGATGCAATCCGCGCCTGGGGACGTGAATTGGGTTTTCAGCAAGTGGGTATTACCGAGCCGAACCTGGCCGAGGCCGAGGCGCAGCTGAATCAGTGGCTGGCGCAGGAGTTCCACGGCGAGATGGATTACATGCACAAGCATGGGCGCAAGCGCTCGCATCCGGAAGAACTGGTACCGGGCACGCTGCGGGTCATCACAGTGCGCATGGATTACCTGCCACACGAGACCGAATCACCGGCCCATTTGCTGGAGCAAACCGATCGTGCCTACGTCTCTCGTTATGCGCTGGGCCGCGATTACCACAAGGTGCTGAGAAGGCGCCTGCAACAACTGGCCGACAAAATAGAAGCGCAAATGGGTCCGGTCGGCTATCGAGCGTTCGTCGACAGCGGCCCGGTGCTTGAAAAGCCGCTGGCCCGCGACGCCGGACTCGGCTGGATCGGCAAACACACCAACCTGATCAACAAGCAGGCGGGCTCGTGGTTTTTTTTGGGCGAGTTGCTGACGGATTTACCGCTACCGGTCGATGCCCCGGGTTCCGATCACTGCGGGAGCTGCGTCAGTTGTATCGATGTGTGTCCGACCGATGCGATAGTCGCGCCTTATCAGCTGGACGCGCGTCGTTGTATTTCCTACCTGACAATCGAGCTCAAAGGGTCTATTCCGGTCGAATTCCGGCCGTTGATCGGCAACCGAGTTTACGGCTGCGATGACTGCCAGCTGTTTTGCCCCTGGAATAAATTTGCGCAACCGACGAGCGAAGCGGATTTCGAACCGCGCCACGGTCTCGCGACGGCCTTGCTGACGGAACTTTTCAGCTGGTCCCGCGAGGACTGGCTGCAAAAAATGGCAGGCAGCGCCATCCGGCGAATCGGCTACGAACAATGGCTGCGCAACATTGCCGTCGCGCTGGGCAATGCCGACAAAACGGCAGCGGTCATCGCCGCACTGGAGCGACGCAGGGAGGACGAATCCGAATTGGTGCGCGAACACGTGGCGTGGGCACTGGCCCGCCACGCTGCAGATTAAATTACTGACTCAGCTCGACGAGCACATTGTCGATCAGCCGCACCTTGCCGAGCCGAGCCGCTGCGAGCACGGACAGTCGCGG
>Ga0209536_100005063_pt1 | contig 20624 bp, 11 predicted proteins | sample DeeMarSeWOR28_12_FD_187461 | JGI IMG/M metagenome (GOLD analysis project Ga0209536, IMG submission 187461) | Marine sediment microbial communities from White Oak River estuary, North Carolina - WOR-2-8_12 (SPAdes) (version 2) | ecosystem: Environmental > Aquatic > Marine > Intertidal zone >... | reverse complement strand
GGATCGCTGGCTGACTCAGCTTCACGAAGACCTGTAGATGGATTATCCGGATTGTCTCTGAGGATTAATACCAGGGCATTGCCCATTGTCCAATCGGCCTGATCGATTATCTCCTGGATTATTGAAGAAATATCCGAGGATTGAATTGTTTGACCTTGTTCAGTCCAATTACCAACATTCCATACGACCAATGCTGTAGTTGTTGGCCGATTGGAAATATTATTAGTGGTATTGGCAAAGGTGGGGGGATTGGGATTGAGTTGGCCTTCAATGATAGCGCTAACGGGCTGTGTACCGCCGCCTATCTCATCGCACGTGAACTCAACAAATGCGTCATCTATAATAGCGCCCTTGGGAATAGGGATATCTACGAAGCGCAGACCTATTACTTGCAAACCGCCGTCATCGAAAAGCTCAAGATCGCTACTGGTTAAATCTATACCACCGCTGCTGACGTCCTGTTCTGCATCATCACTGCCACTGCTGACTCTGGTCTCCCAAACCTTGCCGGCGATTGCTAGGTCCGTACTAACAAAGCCCAGTACTAAAACGAGAGATAATAATAAAATTAATTGTCTATACATGATAATCCTCCTGTACAAAAAGTTAATAAAAGAAGGGTAACTTAAAATCTTTATCTTATTCATTTATTTTGTGACCACGCGGAGTGTTTCTTGCGACTTGAATTTACCTCCTTCCTTTAAATTCCATTATGAACAGTTACTGCTACGAAAATATCTAATAAATGCGACAAAAATATCGTTTTCAGGTATATTGAATATCAATAAATACTTATATTGTATTAGTGGTTTTTTGTCAAGAAAAAGAATTCGTTAGCATAAAACAGGCGAGGCCTATACCTGATTTGCAAGTATAGGCCCCGAACTTATCAAAACCTGATGTCATTTCCGTAATAGCAGCTTCCTATTCTGCAGCCACCCTCGAACGGTATAATCTGATATCATCAATGAACATCTTGCCTGAACCGCCCGACTCAGTCATATTACCCTGTGTACCCAGGCCGATAGCGATCCTGTCAACATCGGTTAAGTTGATACCCTGATCGGCCAAAGCCTGTAGCGGGATAACCCATTCTGTCCAGGTGTCAATCGTTCCCACTGCCGGATCATCATGGACTACTACGGCGGAAAAGCCGGTGACATTTGAAACTGCCACGTACAACGGCTCGGCGTCGTTGCTAAGAATGCCGATATCCTGGTTTGTCCACTGTGGACCAACATTACCGGTTATCCTGACGTTAGAGAATTTAGCCTCGCATGTGGCACTGTTGTTGTGAGAAGTCAATGCCAGGCCGATATAGACATTCGAACTCATGGAGATGTTCTGTGGATTCCACGACATTTGCTGCCAGGTAGAACCGTTGGCTGAATAGGATGCCCTGAAGTTGCCTGTGATGTCACGCTCCAGTTTCACCCAGTATGGCGCAACGATTGCCATCTGCTCGGCTGTCGCAACACCGGTGTCGCTTATCGCATCAACGGCCGTATTAATCCGCGCCTGGAATCTGCATCCGTTTGTAGCTGCACCGTTGGCGTTCGCGGGCGTGATATAAACCGCAGCGAACTTCGAGCCGGCATCGATTGTCTCGCGGATCATCACGCCTGCTTTGGCCCAGACGTCGGTCTGATCGACGCTTTCAACTCTTGCTACTATTGAGCCGGGGCCAGTAAGCGTTTTATAAGCAAAGTGAAATTCGTCGGCCTGATCCCAGATATCCGCACCTGATGCGGTCATCGTGTAGGTGTCTACCGGGCCTTCGATGAAGCTGCCGACAGATGCCGGATTTCCTCTGAGCCATATTGACAATGCCGTAACACCTTCTGCAGTCCAGTCGCGTATGGTACTCAATGTCAGCTCCACCTCCGAATACTTCGAGTAACCCTGCTTGTTATTGTCGTATGCAATCGGCATAGACTGACTGCCGCCGTGGACGATAGTCTCTTCAGTATAAGAAAGGGTATTTTCATCTCCGACTGCAGCACCGGTACCGTTGCCGGCATAGTAATCGGCAGTACCGGGCGTGCCATAACCAAGCCCATCGTGCCAGAAGAACCATATTTGATTTTCGCCGGCATCGTAGCCCTCGAAGTCATCAATGACAAAGAAGTCACTTGTTGTAAAGCTCCAGACGTTTCCTGGCCAGGGACTATCGGGATTGATGCCGTTGACCTCCTCAATACGCCAGTAGTACATCGTATCCAATGCAAGCTTACCGGGATCGTAGCTCTCTTCGCCGAGAGCCTTTGGCCCCTTGTACTCGGGTGAGGTCATCGTAGCATTCTTGACTGAGTCCGCGTCCGTGCCGAAGTACACCTCGTGCGAAGCGGCGACAGCGCCGGCGTCCCAGCTAAGAACGACAGACGGATTTACGCCGACAGCACCATCGGCCGGATTCGGGCCGGTGACCGCACCCAGAGTAGTGAAACTCCAGACATCGCCTTTAAGTGTTTCTGTGCCGTTGAACTCATCGACGCGCCAGTAATAAGTCTTAGCCAGCTTAAGCTGGCCGGGATTGTAAGTTATAGTTCCGTTAGGAACACCCATGGCAGCGTTATTTACTTCGTCGAAATCTTCGCCTAAGACTATATAGTGTAATATTGCGCCGTGACCTGCCGTCCATGTAAGCTTCGCATTCAGATCTACGAATTCGGCATCGTCAGCAGGGTTCGGGGCATAGGCAGTCTTAGGAGGAATCGAGAAGCTCCAAACGTCACCTTTCCACGGACTGTTCGGATCGGCATCGTTGACTTCGTCGATTCGCCAGTAGTAGGTCGTGCCATTGACAAGACCTTCCGGATAAGCATATCCGGGAAAGCCGGCAATATAAAATGTCAAGTCCTGGTTGCCCCGGAATAATTCTGAATCTCGTGTGGCGTCGTTGACATCGTCATAATTCTCACCCAGGTATACATCATGTGAGACTGCAAAATTGCTCGGTTGCCAACTGAGTGTTACCCACGTACTCTCGTATAGGGCACCATCAGCCGGTTGTGGATTCAAGGCCACGGTTATGTTGCCAATGATTCCCGCAAGGCCAATATTCATTATCTCTTCAATATCTTCAGGTGCCAGAACTATATTAAAATAGCCAACATCGTCAAGGCTTCCATCAAAGTAGTCAGATGGACCGCCAGCGCGAGATTGAGCGCCAATTATAAACGGCAGATTCTCATCAAGCATAATACCTGCCGGTGTGGTTCCAGCTAATTGGCCGTCATGATAGAGTTGCATCGTAGTTTCGTCATGGGTGATAACGACATGATGCCATTCACCGGTAGTGGTATTGACGCTGAGACTTGGCTTGACGGTGTCATTGTACACTTCATAAAGGATGGTCTCCTGGGCGTCGTACATCATAACGCCCCAATTTACTGCGCCAGGATTGCCACCGCCATGATGCTCACCCCTTGAAATCATATGGTTCCAGCTTTGAGTGTTTGAGATATTGCACCAGAATGATACGGAGAAAACCTCGACATTCAGCATTTCGGCATTGCCGCAATCAACGTAACTTGATGTCCCGGAGAAATCCAGGGCCTTGCCGTACACGCCGTTAGTCCATGCAGGACCGCCACCAAGCGTGCCGTCATTGCCATTGCCTGAGGCATCTGCAGTAATATCACCTGTCCCCTCGTCAAGGAGCCATATTCCAAGAACGGTATCGAGATCAATTTCGGCATAGCTTTGTCCTGCAAACATCAAACTAGCGATGATAAAACTGATGCAAAGTATGATTAAGCGTTTCATTTTTGTTACCTCCATCTGATTCTGATTTTTCATTTTCCACCCTCTTAATTTTAACTGAAAACTTATGGGAGATTTCGCTCCGGCCACGCACCGAAACAATTGGCAATATTTTATCTTATTTTTAGGCTGAACGTCTTACTTGAAAATGGTTTCTGAATCTAATGCGACCTCCTACCTAAAAAACGAATATTGGCGATTAACTTAAATAAGACCGAAAATCAACGCCGGAAATCTTATTTGCTGATATACTACCAGCTACAGATGCTTATCATTATATATACCAAATTTGTGATATTTTCGTCAAGAAAAATCTCTCAACTATAGATTTAATATAGATTTACGTTAGTATATCAAGTTGCTATTGGGTGGGAATTTGCACTAATATGTTACTGAGTATTATTGATGGCTTTTAACTTGGAGTATTTTCGAATAAAGCTGCCGCTGATTCTCGTTCTTGGAATGAATGGGAATAAAATGCCGAAGGAGGGAGTCGAACCCTCACCCTGTTGCCAGGACGGGATTTTGAATCCCGCGCGTCTGCCAGTTCCGCCACTTCGGCTATTGGAGTCATATTATTGCCGGCTAAAAAAAAATTGTCAACCAAAATTTCCATCCCCGGATTTTACATTAAAAATAAATCCCATTAGAGAAGCGGATCGGGATTCAAGCAGCATTTAATAGCAATCATCAAAGCATCAGAAATAATTTGACCAGGCGGACAATTTCGAATATATGGTCGTTTGTATTTGAAAGGAGCAGAAAGTATGATTAGAGCATTGATTATTTTTCTCAATAATATGAAAACAATTGCTTATAAAATGTTTATAATCTTTATGGCATCTTCTTTCCTAATGGCAACCGTGAGTCTGGGAATCACTAATGGTAAACCGAATGGTATCAATCCGCCCAAGCAAAATTGGTTCCCCATCGCTCCTACATTACCGCAATCCTCGGGGCCGACTATTTTAGTCTCAGATGTCAAGGAATTAATCAAGACTATAAATCAAGCCGAGCCCGGACAGACCATACTAGTCGAAGACGGTCATTATATGATGCCCCAATATGTCCGGATAAGTGCCGACAACGTCACGTTACGCAGTGCATCGGGGCAACGCGAGCGAGTGATTATAGACGGGGCTGAAAGTCGTCACAGAGAGCTGTTGGGCATCAGTGCCTGCTCCGGCGTCACTATCGCGGATCTGACCATCCAGAATATCCAGTGCAACGGTTTTAAGATTAATTCCGAGACAAACGTTCAAAATCTTAAAATCTACAACTGTATCATTCACAATATCTGGCAGCGCGGTGTCAAAGGCGTAAAAGTTCCAAAAGAAAACCGTGAAGAGATTCGCCCGAAGAACTGCCGGATACAATATTGCTTATTCTACAATGACAGGCCGAAACGTCTTAGCGATGATCCTGCCGACATCGCAAAGGGCAACTACGTCGCAGGTATTGATGTCATGTTCGCGAAAGACTGGATTATCAGCGACAATGTATTCATCGGGATTCAGGGTAGAACGTTCGAGGGGCGGGGAGCCATTTTCGTCTGGCATGATTCACAGGACTGTGTGATTGAACGGAACATAATTATCGATTGCGACGTCGGACTGCAACTCGGCAATCCGCATCGGCCTAGCGATATCGAATATCACTGCGTGCGCTTCATCGCAACGAACAATTTCATAACCAGAGCGCCGGAGGCCGGCATTGTGACGGTATATACCAAAGACTGCAAGCTTCTTAATAATACGATTCATGATCCGGAAAGTAAACTGCAGCGGCTGCTTCGAACAGTTTTCACAAACGATGGTTTGCTTATCGCGAATAACCTGTTAAGCGGGCCGGGAATAAGAAACGAATCCGAAAGCAAAATCACATTTCTCAACAATCTCATCAAAGACGTTACAGATAGTTTCGTAGATCCGACACGCGGAGATTTGCATTTGAAGAGTACCCCAATCGATGCTGTCGATAAGGGCCAGGTACTGTCGGAAGTTGTTGAGGATATCGACCGACAGCAGCGTGGAGCCAAACCGGATATCGGCGCCGACGAACTGGTAAATTGAATGATCCACAAGAAACTGGAACAAGGTATATTGAAGATCCCACTCACTAAATCCAAAAAGTGTATCTTGACGATATGATAAATGGAAAATATGATATTCAGAGTAGAAATATGGGTATTTTAGGTCAGTAGTATTTGAGGAGTAAAGTAATGGCTTCGCTCTTCATAATATCCGGAGACCAGAAGGGAAGTTACTATCCGCTTGGACATCGGACGAATGTGATTGGCAGGAATGAAACTCTCCCCGTACAGATACTGGACAACCTGGTATCACGTCAACATCTTCAAATTCGCTATGACAAACAGAAGGATGAATATTTCGTCCTCGACATGAAAAGTAAACATGGCGTATTCATTAATGACGTGAGAATCGAAGGAGAAACAGCATTAGTGGACGGTGACGAAATCCTTATCGGTCAAACCACTCTCATGTTTACCGAGAAGGACTTCGACGACTGGGAAAGTGCACTGTCACACTTTAAAAAAGTAGGCGAGCGGATGCGTCCTACGCATAATGAATGAGTTATTGATATGATGAAGACTTTACAAAAACTTTTATACTTTATCTTTTTGGGATTGATACTTATAGGCTGTGAAAGTCGAAAAGTGCAGCCACAAGTGCCGGAACATACTTCGGATTCGAGAGATTCTAAACCAGCCATATCCGAATCTCTCGGTAAAGCACTTGTGGACTTCAATCGCGGGGCCGCCCTTCTCGAACAGTACCAATACCTCGAGTCAGCGAAAGCATTCGAGTCTGTTTTAGAAAAGGCTCCAGACTGGATTGCGGCACGCTTTAATCTCGGACTGGCCTACTTTAATATGCAGGAAAAACCCGGAGCGGAAAATTATCTTGATTTGGCTAAAGAAGCATTTGAAACCATCTTGGAGTCTGATCCCGACCATCTTCACGCTCGATTTTGTCTCGGCCTGTATTATCAGCACCTCGGGGAAACTGAGAAGGCACTTGAATACATTCGGAAGGTATATGAAGTTGACAACAAAGATCCCTATGTGTTGTATAAATATGCCGAGGTTCTTATTAATCTTGGCTCTGTAGAGGAAGGCACGAAAATGCTTGAAAAGGTCGTTGCCCTCGATCCAGGTTTTATTTCCGCTGTATACCGCCTTGCAATCCAATACCAGCGTCAGCGGCAGCGCGACAAGGCAAAGGAGCTTTTTACTCGTTTCCAGGCACTCAAAGAGACGGAACTTACAGGGGGAACCTTCACAGTTCTCAAGGCGTATGGGACGGTAGGGAAATATTATATGGCCCTTGGTGCGGACAATCTGCCTTTGTCGTTTGCAGGGTCGTTTCCAAAGAAACGGATTATATTTTTTCCCGAAATAAAGCTCTTAACCGAAGCCACTTCAGCATGGAAATACCACGGCGGGAGCGTCGAGCTTCCGGGAATTGCCGCCGGCGATGTAGATGAAGACGGGGACATCGACCTATGTATTACCGCGTTTGGAAATGACGGCGACACATGGCTATGGCATAATGATGGTGCTGGCCTGTTTTCACATGCAGCAACTTTGGCACAGAACGGCATCTGTCCTTGCTTCGGCGATGTGGATAACGACGGGGATCTTGATCTATGGCTCGGCCGTGCCGGCCCGGATATTTATCTTGAGAACGATGGGGAGGCAAATTTCAAAATGAATCCGAACGAAGCGATTACTGGCGGACAATCCATAACTCGATTTGCGAGGATTCTTGATGCCGACAGCGATGGTGATTTGGACTTTCTGGTGTTCCGTAATACGGACGGCAGCCTGTATAACAACAACAGGGACGGTTCTTTTGTTGACATTGCCGAAAAACTTGGCCTTACTCTTAAGAACAGTCCAGTCACTGCCGCGGTATATGATGATTTCGATAATGACCGCGATTTGGATTTAGTAATATTCTCTCAAAGTGGAACCATTGGCTGGGTGAATGATCGGGCGCTGCAATATCGTTTGCTGGATAGCGAAGCAACAAGTCTCAGAGTTCAAGACGTACTCAGCGCCACTTCAGGTGACCCTGACAAGGACGGGGACCGAGACCTTTTAATTTTTACGGATGATGGAATACAGCTTTTTATGAACCAGGGTGGTTTCTCTTTTGAACGTAACAGGGATTTTTGTGATGGCTGCGGCCGGCTCGGCGGAACCGGCGGACAGTTTGCGGATATGGATAATGACGGTGATTTGGATATTATTATTGCCGACGCTTTCAGACGTGACGGCAGCCGGGGCCCGGTTCTGCTTATTAACAACTGGCCCGAAGGTCGTTTCATCAGTGCATTCGAAATAGATCCCGGGAATATGCTCTCGGCCATCAATTACCCGGGTAATGCCAGTTGTGTGGCGGCGGATTTTAATGGTAACGGGAATTGCGATATTTTTCTGGCTCCAATGGGAGAAAAACCATTCCTCGTGGAAAATGTAACGCCTGGGGGGCATTGGATTGAAATTGACCTTCGCGGTATGCGGGAGCAGGATAAGAAAACCCGCTCAAATAATTCAGCCGTCGGCGCCCGCGTAGAGATCAAGACCGGCTCTGTTTTCCAGCAGTATGTAGTTGGGACATCCTCGGGGCAAGTGGCCATACCCCCGTACCGGATTCATGCTGGATTAGGGCAATATCCCAAGGTTGACTGGTTGCGTATAATGTGGCCCGATGCCGTTCTTCAGGCGGAACTGGAACTGTCCGCGGATCAGGTGATAACAATTACAGAGTTACAGCGTAAAACTTCTTCATGCCCGCATCTGTTTGTGTGGGATGGCACGCATTTCGAGTTCGTATCAGATTTCGGAGGTATGGGGGGCATTGGTTATCTCGCAGAACCGGGCCAATACGCTAAACCTGATCCAACGGAGTATTTACCTATCCCAAATATCGAGCCGCGTGATGGTGAATATATCTTCCAGGTACTGGAACCCATCGAGGAAGCCGTATATTTCGACGAGGCTAAATTAATAGCAGTTGACCATCCGACGGGAACGCAAGTCTATCCCCATGAGATGATGGCGATTAGTATCCCGCCCGTACCCTATAAGCTTTTCTGCTTTAATAATCCGATTGAACCGATAGGTGCCGTTGATGACAAGGGCACTGATGTCACTGATAAAATACGTCTGGTTGACAGGCTTTATGCCGGAGCGACCGAACCAGACCATCGCTTCATAGGATTGGCCAAAGATCATTTCGTAGAGCTTGACTTCGGTGACAGGCTCCAGGTGGTATCGCCTCAATCGCGCCTGGTGCTGTTTCTGCATGGGTGGGTCGAGTACCCGTATTCATCAACAAACTATGCCGCAAGCCAGGCAGGGATGCGCTGCCGCGCTCCGAGTATTCATGTCTTTCGCGATGGCCAGTGGTTGGAGCTGTTTAACGAGGTGGGATATCCTGCCGGTATCCGGCACATGATGACTCTCGATGTGACCGGTAAAATATTACCTGGCGACAAAAGGATTCGCATCTCCAGTAATATGGAAATATACTGGGACCAGATATTCATTGCTCCTATCCTTGAGCATGCTGACCTCAGAATCCAGGAATTACCGGTTAAAAGTGCAGACCTTCATTTTCTGGGTTATCCACAGGAATATTCTCCCGATGGGCGACATCCGACTCTTTACGATTACGATAGCATCAGCGGCGCCGTTGCATGGAAAATTATGAAAGGCGATTATACTCGTTTCGGCAACGTGACGGAGCTTCTTGATGAGGCGGATGATTGTTACGTCATAATGGGGCGTGGAGAGGAGCTTACACTTCGCTTTTCGGCAAATGATTTCAGCCCGACGCCGGAGGGATTCAACCGGTCATTCATTCTCAAAACTGACAGCTTCTGCAAAGACATGGACCTTTACTCGGCATATCCCGACACTGTAGAACCACTGCCATTCCACTCTATGAGCACATATCCGTACGGAGCAGATGAAAAGTATCCCGATGATGAAAAGCGGCGAGAATATCGCAGGCGATTCAATACCCGGCGGGTTGGTAATCCAAATGCTGAGTAGGATTAACGCGAATCTTTGATGTTAGTCCGAGAATATCTGCAGTTGAAGGCATCTTGCATTAGAGTCGCTTATCTTTTATGATAGGAATAGAACAGGTCGATATAGAGCATTATTCGCCATATATCAACACTAAGTTTGAGGCTATTCGTATGGGTAAGCGAACAATAATTAAGAAGTGGGAATCAGATGATTCCGGATATTCGCAAAAGCCCATTTCACATGCTTCAAAAGGAATTCTGCCGGTATTAATAGCAGGATTCATCGTGTGTACTTTTAATTGCAGATTATTCTGGATAGTGGCCTTTTCCCAGACTGATAAACAACAACAAACAACATCAACATCGTCAAACTCGAAAGAGCTAATAAAATCCCCACTTACTCCGGAACAAAAAATTTCTGCATTGAAAAAGGAGGAACTGGAACTGGCCGAAAGGCTCATGAAAGACTTCCCCAACAGCATAAATCCGATCATGCTGATGGGCAATTTATGGGAACGGCATGGTGACGCTACCAGGGCGCTGGAATACTTCAATAAGGTATTAGGAAAGGATCCAAAACGACCCGATGTCTATAAAAGCATAGGGTGGTTTTTCATGAACAAGGAGCAATACGAGCAGGCAATAGAATATTGGCAAAAGGCACTTCAAATCGATCCTAACATTCCCGACGTGCATCATGATATCGCCCTGGCTTTAATGGGGCAGAATAAACAAAACCAGGCAATAGGAGAACTGGAGAAGGAGATTCAAATTTCTCCTCGTTCCAGCTCCAGTTATTTTCTGCTCGGACAGTTGTATCTACGGCAGAATGAGTATGAGAAGGCCAGAAAGAACTACGAAAAGGCAATAGAAATTAAGCCCAATTATCCCAATGCTTACTACGGCCTTTTTACCCTGTCCGCGAGATTGGAGCAGCAGGATAAAGCCACCGAATATATGGCTATATTCAAAAAACTCAAGGCTGAGGAAATGGAGGTTCTGAAGGATGAAAATGAGGCAGTTGATGATCTAATTGACATGCAAAAAGGTGCTGCCGAGACATATTTGCTTGCCGGGCAAATGTATCAGGCCGGCGGGGATTTTCAAAAGGCAGAAGAGCTATATAAGAAGGCGGCAACACTTGATCCTGAAAATATTCAATGTCTCGGAAAGCTTGCATCTTTGTATATCACGAGAAACCGAGTCGATGATGCGATTTCAATATACAGAAGAATAGGTGAAATTGATCCTAACGATCCAGTCTGCCACTTGAATATCGGAATCCTTTCGGTGCAGATAAAACGGTTGGACAACGCGGAAAAGGCCTTTCGAAAAGTTATCGAGCTGGCGCCTGAAAACTCCAGTGGTTACCGCGAGCTTGCTCAGCTATACCTAAGAGCAGGAAGAGGATATCCGGAGGCCAGAGCGCTTGCTGAAAAAGCCGTTGCGTTGGAGCCGACCGCCCTTAACTACTTTGTGCTGTGCTGGGCCCTTGACATGAACGGTGACTCGGAAAATGCACTCAAAGCAATAGAACAGGCCATACAACTGGAGCCGGTTAATATGAAGTACAGGAATGTGTATGAGCATATTAAGAGCAAGAATTAATATGATGCAATACCTGAGGAAGAATCTCAGATATTATTTCATGGCGGTGTTGCTGTTATTGCATCCATCTATTGATGTATTCGCTGAAAGTCCCATACTTCTGCGAGACGTCACAAGCAAGACCGGCATAACTTTCGTTCACACAGATGGTGGCTCCGGTTTGCACTACGTAATGGAGACAGTCAGCGCAGGATTGGCGCTTTTTGACTACGACGGAGACAGTGACATCGACATTTATTTTCTTAACGGCGCCCCGCTTAAGGGGACAGAAGTTGATGTTGAGCCGAAGAATGCACTCTATCGCAATGACGGCAACTGGAAGTTTACTGATGTGACGGAAAAAGCAGGCGTCGGGGACACTGGTTACGGCTTGGGCGTCACTGTCGGTGATTACGACAATGACGGCGATCCGGACATTTACCTTAATAATTACGGCCCGAATGTTCTGTACAGTAACAACGGTGACGGCACATTTACTGACGTGACGGAAAAAGCAGGTGTGGACAACAGGCATCAGGTCGGGGCGGGAGCCTGCTTTCTCGATATGGATAGGGACGGTGATTTGGACCTTTACGTATCGGTCTATCTTGAATTTTCCTATGAAAAAAATGTCACTCTTACAACCAGGGGATTTGCTGTATATGCAAATCCTCGTTATTATCCTCCTGTGCCCGATTTTCTTTACCGCAACAACGGCGACGGTACGTTTACCGATGTCAGCAAATCATCCGGGGTAGGAAATCATGCCGGATGGGGGATGGGGATTGTGTGTGGCGATTACGATAACGATGGTGATACCGACATTTTTATCGGAAACGATGTGGCGGAAAATTTCCTTTTCCAAAATGACGGCACGGGTAAGTTTGAGGAAGTCGGACTAATGACTGCAACCGCTTACGATCTCCACGGCGACGAACAGGGGAGCATGGGAGTTGACTGCGGCGACTACGATAACGATGGATTCCTTGACTTCTATGTGACTTCTTACCAGGGGCAGCTCGCCACGCTCTACAGGAATTTAAGCACTGGCATGTTCGAAGATGTAACGCTTATCACGGGATCAGGAGCGGGAACCCTCCCCCATGTTACGTGGGGCAACAGCTTCGTCGATTTTGATAATAATGGATTTAGAGATATTTTCGTTGCGTGCGGCCACCTGCAGGACAATGTCGAAAAATTTGACGATACCACAACATATACAGCACGAAATATACTCCTGATGAACACAGGCGACGGGAAATTCATAGATGTATCTGATCAAAGCGGCGACGGCATGAAGATAAAGCTGAGCAGCCGAGGTGCGGGTTTCGATGATTTAGACAACGACGGCGATGTGGATGTTGTGATACTGAATTCCCGCCGGGAACCGACCATTTTGAGAAATGATTCCCCATCTAAAGGGCATTGGCTGCAAGTTCGTTTGAAGGGAGTGAAAACCAATCGTGAAGGGATAGGCGCACGTGTTAAAGTGGTTTCGAGTGATTTGACACTGATAGATGAAGTTCACAGCGGGCGCGGGTACCAAAGCTATTACGGTTCACGTCTTTACTTCGGACTGGGCAACCGTGAAAAAGTTGACCGCGTTGAAGTCCGCTGGATAGGCGGCCAGGTCGATGTTTTCAAGAATGTCGCTGTGGACAATATCGTAACGCTTATTGAAGGCCAGGGGAGTGGATAGTTTGCCATGAACATGCACAAAGAAACTGGTCAAAGCTATGAAGGAATTTCCGGAAATTTACAGTCGGCTTTCTTGTCGACTCGAAGAAATATTGTCCGGGCATTAGTCATTTTGGTAATCATATATGCTGTTGTAGCCGGTATTTTTCCTGTAAAATTCCTACCTCCCTCATACGGACAACCATTGAGATTAGAGGAATCCCCAGATGATATAGAAGACCCTGTTCAACTGCCTGTCATTAAGCCGCTTAGCACCAAGCAGGAGGTCGTTGCTCTGAAAAAAGAGGAACTGGAACTTGCTGAACAATTAATGAGAGAATTTCCAGACCGTGATGAATCACTGGTAATAATGGGCAACTTATGCTACCGACACGGCGATGCTGTTAAGGCGCTGGAATACTGGAATAAAGCTCTTCAGATAAATCCGAAGCAGCCCAACGTATACAAAAGTATGGCCTTATCATATATGAAAAAGGGGCAGTTTGACGATGCTGTTGCACAATTCAAAAAGGCCCTGGAGATACAACCAGAGCTTGCCGATGTGTATGTTAATATTGGTCACTCGCTTATGATGTCTGGCCGGCCAGATGACGCAGTAGAAGCACTTCAGAAAGAAATCCAAATTTCACCTAATGCTGACTTCGCATACTTTCTGCTCGGTCAGGCACATCTGCAGCAGAAAGAATACCAAAAGGCGCAAGAATACTACGAAGCGGCAATAAAGATAAATCCAAAATATTCCAATGCATATTATGGTCTTGCTTCCGCCTGTGCCAAGCTCGGCGACCGTGATAAAGCGAAGGAATACTCGGAAAGCTTCAAAAAACTCAAAGCCGAAGAGCGTAAACATCTTAAGGGCCGTAAGATCGAATATGATGATTTCGTAGAGACACAAAAAAGTGCTGCCATAACATATATAAATGTTGGCCGGATGTATCGGGAAAATGGGAAGTTGACCAAAGCCGAAGAACTGCTGAAACAAGCCGCTGGGCTTGATCCGGGAAATGTTGTTTGTTTTCTGGAACTGGCAACCCTATATCAGTTGAGCAAGCAGCCGTCAAAAACTCTTCAAATGTACAAAAAGATTAGTGAAATCCAGCCTGAATATCCTGTTTCTTATCTTGTGATTGGGATTTTGTCGGCCCATTTAAAGCGGTTCGACGAGTCAGAAGAAGCCTATCGGAAATTAATTACGCTGGCGCCAAAGAAGTCCGATGGCTATCGAGAGCTTGCCCGGCTATATTTGAAAACGGGGGAAAATTTGCCGCAAGCCCGGCAGCTTGCTGAAAAAGCTGTGTCGTTAGAGGCAATCGCTGCCAACTACTTTGTATTAAGCTGGGCGTGCTACGCAAACGGAGATACTGCTAATGCGCTTCCTGCTATAAAACGGGCCATTAAGTTAGATCCGGACAATCAAACCTATATGCTTTTATATAAACAAATTCAAAAAAGGAATTAACGTAATGATCCTTTCGGGTGGTCGAGTTTTTGGTTTATGCATCGTACGGCTTATTGTTGTTGTGCAGGTGTTGTTGTGTATCTCCACCTTAGCAAATGCTGATGGGACCATCGTATTCAGCGATGTCACCAAAGAAACGGGAATTACCTTCATACATACCGACGGCAGCAGTGGTCAAAGATACATCGTCGAATCTGTAAGCTCGGGATTAGCACTTTTTGATTACGACCGAGACGGTGACGTTGATATCTATTTTCTCAATGGCGCCCCTCTGAAGGGAACAAAGTACGACAGAGCGCCAAAAAATGAGCTTTATCGCAACGAAGGTGGCTGGAGATTTACCAACGTTACAGAAATGGCTGGTGTAGGAGATACCGGATTCGGGCTCGGCGTGGCCGCGGGTGATTATGATAATGACGGCGATCTCGATATCTATGTGAACAACTACGGCCCCAATGTCCTTTACCGTAATAACGGCGATGGAACTTTTACTGATGTGACATCACAGGCGGGCGTCGCAAACGGCCACAAGGTTGGGGCGGCTGCACACTTTCTGGATATGGATAAGGACGGCGATCTCGACTTGTTCGTTGCCAACTATCTAAATTTTACATATGAGAATCATATGATTCGCACCTCGAAGGGAATCCCAAAATATGCTGGGCCGATGGATTTTCCTCCCATGCCGAATGACCTGTTTCGCAATAACGGGGACGGGACATTTACGGATGTAGGCGTCGAGTCCGGCATAGCTGAGCATAAAGGATGGGGGATGGGAGGCGTCTGCGCTGATTTCGATAACGACGGCGATACAGATGTCTATATCGCCAACGATGTTTATGCGAACTTCCTCTTCGAGAATGACGGGACAGGAAAGTTTGTGGAAATAGGCCTTATCGCCGGGCTAGCCTATGACCTGCACGGTGATGACCAGGGGAGCATGGGCGTAGATTGTGGAGACTATGATAATGACGGCCGGCTCGACTTCTACCAAACATCCTACGCCGAGGAATTGACCGCACTTTACAGGAATTTGGGTGACAGTATGTTTGAAGATGTGACGATGGTAACCGGTGCCGGCACGGGAACCATGGAATACGTAACATGGGGCAACAGTATGGTTGATTTCGATAACGATGGCGATCGCGATATCTTCGTCGCCTGCGGTCACCTGCAGGACAATATTGAACGTTATAATAATACAACCACTACTAATTCACCGAACATACTTTTAATGAACACAGGAGATGGGAAATTTATTGATGTGTCGGATCAGGGCGGTGACGGCATGAAGATAAAATTGCGCAGTCGGGCAGCGGGCTTTGACGATTTGGATAATGACGGCGATGTGGACGTTGTTATATTAAATTCACGCTGGGGACCTACTATTTTGAGAAATGATTCACCTGCTAAAAATCATTGGCTGCAGATTTGTTTGGTAGGTGTAAAAACCAACCGGGACGGGATAGGTGCACGTGTCAATGTAGTGTCGGGTGATTTAGTTCTTATTGATGAAGTTCACAGCGGGCGCGGGTATCAAAGCCATTACGGCATGCGGCTTCACTTTGGACTGGGCAACCGTGACAAAGTTGACCGCATTGAGGTCCGCTGGATAGGTGGTGGAATCGACATCTTCGAGAATATTGCTGTGGATCAATTTATAACGCTGACAGAAGGTGACTCAAAGGCCGGAGACAAGTGAGTCAGGAATTTTCTCCTGTGAAAATTTCTGCATACTGCCATTCCATATTACGACGAGAGGTACTGTTCGCGAATTGCTTCCGAGTGGATCCCATTGTATTTTTCCTGTAACACCCTGCCACGGAGAAAGTGCCCTCACCGCATCGTGTATACGTGCTCTATTCAGGCCAGCTTTTCGTATCGCGTCAATCAGGAGGTTTACTGCATCATAGGTATGTGCAGCAATATAATCCGGCCGCTTTGCAAAACAGGCGGTGTATTTTTCTTCAAAACTTTTCGATTCATTGCTCTGTGTGTAAAGCAACGGGAAGACCACTCCCTCGGCGGCATTAGCCGCTTGTTCTTGAAAACTTCGTTTTCCCATACATGGGCCGCCGAAGATTATGCCCTTGAATCCTTTCTGCCTGACAGCAGAGACTATTTGGGCACTTTGATGTGCAGCGGCAATTACAACCAGTGTATGTGCCTTGGTATGTACAATCTTCTCCACGAGCCCATCAATATTTTTTTGCTCGGGTTTGAATTCAAAATGGTAAGACGGCGTCAATTTATGCCGAGTAAAAGCTTTTATGAGTTCAACCGTGAAAAGGTGGGAATCGTGGTCAACGGCCGACACAAGCAGAAAGGATTTTTCACCGATTTTCGATGCGATTGCCTTTGCTAAAACCGGCGCCTGTAAATGGTCCGCCGGCAGGCATGAAAACATCCAAGGTACGTTGGCAAGGTTGATTGTCTTATCCGTGCTTGCCGGATTGAGCAAGGTTAATCGTGCTTTCGCGACGACTTGCTCGGCCAAATGTGTTGATGGCCCGTCGATTCCGCCTATGACGGCCCAGACTTTATGCACGTAGGCCATGCGCGTCACTTCTTTAACGCCCGTGCCCCAGGGATTGTCCGACCAGCCCGGAACCAATCGAAACGGCATGCCCATGTAGCCGCCGGCCTGATTGGCTTGTTCAATAGCCAGACATGCGGCATTCCACATATCGCCTCCTCGCGGATCAGAAGGTTCACTGGGGCCGAAATATCCAATCAGCACTTCTTTGGTATCTGTGGGAGGGCTCTTTTCACGTCCCGGGCCGGTATAATCTGTTTGACGGCCTCTGAGGTCAGAAAAGAACTTACGAGATGGGCGCTTATTGAAGCGAGTGCCATCCGCCCATATCATTGATGAGAGAGCAAAAAGTATAATACTTGTATGAATAATCCTGGACATAGGTGTTTTTATCCTTATAGAGACTCGGCATTAACGTGTAGTCGCCAGTGACCGGTTGACTCTGTCGCGGATAGGAATATAGTCCCGCGGTATCTCAAGGTCTTCCCTTGAATAGAACTTCCACTCGCCATTTTCTCGTTTTGCCAGGTAAACGTCGCCGACATCATCAAGACAGGCACTCAGCATTATATCACCGGTTACACCCTTAAAGGGCGTTGTTCTGTATGCCAGCACATCCCTGATTTTCGCCCGGTTGAGACCCGCCGCCTGTATTGCCCAGATGAGCATATTCATGCCGTCATAAGCGTGCGAAGCAAATGTTTCAGCCTCCTCTCCAAAGCGTTCTCGAAATTCCTGTTGAAACTTGTCGAGCTTTTTGCTCGGCTTGGTCGGATTCCAGGGATAAGGACAAATGACTCCCTCAGCATTCGGCCCGGCAATTTCCACAAATTCGTCCGAGAGACAGCGGTCGCAGGCAAAATAAGGTTGATTCATACCCATGTCCCGCATTTGATTGAGAATACGCGCGCCCTCCGGGGCATCACCCCAGTGGACCACGGCCTCTACATTGGCTTCCTTGATTCGCTCTAAGTGCAGGAAGAAGTCTTCGAGTCCAAGTTCATAGGCCATTTCCAGGATAATTGGACAACCCAGGCGTCTGCTTCCGTCTTTGACCTCCCGCACACCGAACCGGCCGTAACGATTGCTGGATCGCATGATGGCGACCCGTTTGAACTTGAGCTTGCGGTAGAGATAATCCACCAGAAGGTAACCCATCTGGCGGTCGTCACCGATACACCGCACCACCCAGGGGATATTGGTCTCGATAAAGGTTGGGTCCGTGTCACCGGAGTTAATCATAACGACTTCGGCCTTTAACGCAACTCGGATCGCAATATGGCTGTTGGCCCCATCGATAGTGCCGAGAATCGCCCAGACCTTATCCTTGTAAGCCATTTTAATAATTTCATTGCCGGAAGCACCCCATAGCCCGTTGTCGTTGCTGATGACAAGTTCGAAGGGAATATTACGCTTGAGATATCCTCCTTTTTCGTTTGCCTGCTCGATTGCTAGGCGGGAGCCCTGAAGCATCTTGATTCCCAACGCTTCCTCATGACTTTTTCCACCGGTAGCGACCGAAACGGTAGACATGATAGGTCCAATGAAACCGATTTTCACAGTTTCCACATGTTCCGGTTCGGGAATGCTCCGGCCGGGACCGGTGTATTCCAGTTGCTCCAAGAAGTACTCTTTAAAAGGCTGCACGTGGCGAAAGGGCTCGAACTCATCCGCGGTCTGGGCATAGTTTTCATCCTTACGGATTCCCAGGTCAGGGACTTCATAGGCACTGACTGAATTAATCTTTTCCAGCACTTCTGCTGTAGCCGGATCGATCAGTGCCTCAGGTTGAGACTCAGCCTGCTCTACATTTGCACTTTGCGGTTTGTTGCATGATAACCCCAGAAGCAAAAGGATCAATAAACAAACAATATAACGTTTCATATTATTACCCTCATCTTCTTTATCAATATCCGAATCTACTTTCCCACAGACCTAAGTCCTGCGTAGTAACCTTCTCCCTTGCCCCACGCCAGCCCCTTAGACGTACCAATCCACACATCATTATCGTCATGCTCTATCCAAAGGCAGTAATTGTGGGGAATACCTTTGTCCGTTTCTATTTCCATTAGGACCTGTTGTTCTCGCGAGACCACGGCCTTGCCTTTGTGTGTCTTGGGATCCATGGTATAGGTTACCCATGTGTCGGTGGGAAAATCAGCACATACGCCAAGGCCCTTGTCGGTAGCGAACCATCCCTCGTTAGCATTTCGTGCTTTAACTGCATTACCGAAGTCACTGGGGATGCCCGTTTCGTGTGCATAGAATCCACGCCAGTGACGACCATCATAGCGACACATGCCGAAATAGGTTGATACCCACAGTGTGCCGTCAACGGCGCTATTTCCAGTAGTGATTACATGAACGATGCCATCATCCCGATATAGATCTATCTCCATCTCACCGTCCGGGTCCAGATAATCCTTCCAGCGTTCGGTGGCAATGTCGAATTCGAGTATACCACTACCCCATACGCTCAGATAAACCTTCTCCTTGGTGCAGGAGACGCCGTAGTTCCAAATCTCTTCCATGGGCGCGTTTTTTTCGGTATATATCGACCATTCCCCGGTTACCGTATTAAATCTGCTGGCGCCGGCGGTTGTCGCCGCCCAGATGTTATCATTTTCCACCGCCACTCCATAGACGACATCGTTTACCAAGCCGCTGTTGAGCTGGTGCCAGTGGTCGAATCTACCCCCGCTGAATCGCGCCAGTCCACCGCCAAAAAGTCCTATCCAAAGCTCTCCGGTCTTGGGATTTATATCCAGAGCAGAGACCACGCGCCAGGGCAGGCCATCGGCTTCTTTCCAGCTTTTAATCTTTAAAGTTTTTTTGTCGATACAGGCAAGACCATCTTCGCTGCCCACCCAGACATTTGAACTGTCTGCTTTAATCGCAAATATATGGTCATTGGGAAGGCCGTCTTGGACTGTAAAATGGTTCCATCGCGTATAAACATAAGGTAGTTTATCTTGTGCTGTGGCTTGCCCAGACTGGGATAATGCTGTTTCCCCCGGTGAGAATAACAATAAAAATATTATTATAATTATCGAATGTTTCATATTGCCTCTTTTTTATCTTTCTAACTACAGAGTTTTAATATACTCAATCAGGTCATTGAGCTGATCTTTAGTCATATCATTCGTAACACCATGCTGGTCATCAGGATTATATCTCGTCCATATCTCTTCGAGAGTCTCCGCAATCCCATTATGCAGATAGGGAGAGGAATCATAGATGTTATTAAGGTGTGGTGTGTCAAATTCCGATTCACGGTCGAGAGCGAGCTTTGTCCCGATATTGTGTCGTTGCCGGTCAGTAAAAAGCGGAGGAAAATGACAGGTTGCGCAGCGATTACCTTTCGGGATAATCCTGCCGTCATTGGTCATCATTCTTTCAAACATCTTTTTCCCCCGACGTTGTGCATCGGTAAGCTCTGCTCCTAATGGGCGGTAACGGTTTGGAGGCCGAGGTATAGTGCAGATGTAATTATCCAATGCAGAGAGTTCCTCGGGC